>Ga0187777_10002686_pt1 | contig 11335 bp, 8 predicted proteins | sample 1015_Q2_SP5_10_M_FD_132416 | JGI IMG/M metagenome (GOLD analysis project Ga0187777, IMG submission 132416) | Tropical peat soil microbial communities from peatlands in Department of Meta, Colombia - 1015_Q2_SP5_10_MG | ecosystem: Environmental > Terrestrial > Soil > Wetlands > Peat | place...
GACGGCGGGCAGTTCTTGTAGAGCGCCTCCGGGCCGCCGGCGGCGCTGTTCACCGAGGTGACCGCCACCGCATAGCCCTCCACCGGATCGTAGGCCACGGTGGGGCCGTTCTGGGTGTTGAGCACCGTGTTCGCCTCTCCGCTGAGGAGGACGGAGGTGGGGCAGATCCAGGTGCCGCTCTGGCGCTCGTTGAAGTAGAGGTCGCGGGAGATGCTCGTCGCCGGCGGGAACTGGTCGCCCAGGTCGGAGACCAGCACCGGATTTGCGCTCGCCCCGTGGATCATCCGGTTGTGGCTTCCGCGGGAGATGCGCGCGTCGCTGCTGCAGGAGCTGGCCAGCCCGCCCTTCCCCGGGGCGATGAGCTGGTGCGTCCACGACGTCGGACCGCCGAGGGCGAGCTCCAGGTCGGCCCCGCCGTAATCGCCGAGCGGCGAGCTTCCGAAGTGGACGTCCTTGTAGGCCAGGATGGCGCCGTTGTTGCCGTCGAAGAGCAGCGCCGGGAAGAGCCCGACCACCGTCCCGTTGTCGCAGGACGGGTCGCCGCAGGCTGCCTGGCCGGAGGTCTGCACCGCCGTCTCTTCCGTCCAGGTGACCCCGTCCGTGCTGCGGTAGTTCACCACTCCATCGTTCTGGTACCAGAAGGCCTGCGACAGGTCGTAGCCGGGCGCGGTGGTGAAGCCGAGATAGGCCACCGCCGGCTGGCCGTTGGGCTGGTAGTCGAGGCTGACGCCGACGAAGTTGATCACCGGCCCGTGGGCCTTCTGCGGGGTTCCCGTCACGCCGGCATTCCACTCCACGTAGTCGATGTCGTAGTTGGTGATGTCCGCCCCGGCGTCGCGCGGCTTGCTGGCGCCGGACTGGTCGGCGCTCTCCTCCACGTAGGCGAAGCCGATGCCTCCGCTCGGGGTGAGCGTCATCTGGAAGGTGGGGATCCGCTCGTAGCCCTGCACCTGGAAGGGAGTGGGGTCGATCGTGTACACGTTGAAGCGCGTCTGGCCGCCGTCGGGAAGGCAGGTGGGGCATCCCGAATCGGAGATGACGCAGTCGGTGCACTCGCCGGTGCATCCGGCGAGCACGGCAGAGACCAGAAGGATCACCCATCCAAGACGCATGCGACCTCCACCACGTCGGAAGCGTTGTATTCTATCCTCGGAAGGCGCTCGCTCCGGCGGCGTTCTCTCGAGGGAAGATGGAAGGAACACCTCCACCCAGGTCGGACGACACCCGCGAGGGTGAGATCACCCGGCGATCTTTCATCCAGCGTGTGAGTTTCTTCGGTGGCAGCATGGTCCTGGTCGGATCGTGCTCGCGCCAGCCGGCTCCGGAGAAGCAGAAGGCCGAGCAGGCGAGCGCGCCGTTCACCACCTCGCACGTCTCGCTCACCGACCCCGAGTACGACGCCATGGCCGCCGCCTGCGAGCGCCTGCTCCCGCGGGACGACGACCCCGGCGCCGCCGACCTGGGAGTCCCCGGCTACGTCGACCGCGCCCTCTCCGACCGGAGGATGAGCCACGTCCGCGACGACTTCGTCCGCGGGCTGCAGGCGCTGATGCAGCGGGCGAAGGCGCTGCATCACAAGGCGTTCCCCGAGCTCGCCCCGGAGCAGCAGGACGCGCTCCTCACCGAGTACAAGAACAGCCCCAAGGGCTCGGGCGAGGGGCACTTCTACGAGCTCTTGGTGGTCCTCACCATGGAGGGCGCCTTCTCCGATCCGTCGTACGGCGGGAACCGAGACCGGCGGGGGTGGGCGCTCATCGGCTTCGAGACCAGCGAGCCGCCTCCCGGCTACGACGGCCTGCACACCGGCCACAAGTGCGGGGGCTGACGGGAAGCGATGGCCCTTCCCGAGGTGGACGCGGTGGTGGTGGGCAGCGGCGCCGGCGGCGCGCCGATGGCGCTCCAGCTCGCCCGGGCCGGGTTCCAGGTCGTCCTCCTGGAGAAGGGCCCGGACTACAAGACCAGCGAGTACCTCCACGACGAGGTGGGCATGACTCGCCGGAGCTTCTTCATGCCCCTCCCCTGGGAGGAGCCGCACCTCTACCGGACCGCCCCCGGCGAGAAGTACTCGCACAGCAACGCCGCCTGGACGGCGAACTGCGTCGGCGGCGGCACGGTGCACATGAGCGGCTTCTTCTACCGCTTCAAGCCGATGGACTTCCGGGTCCGCTCGCTCTTCGGCCCCATCGCCGGGAGCACGGTGGCGGACTGGCCCATCTCCTACGCGGACCTGGCGCCCTTCTACGACCAGGCCGAGGCGGAGCTGGGGGTGAGCGGGGTGGCCGTGCCCCATCCCTTCGCCGAGCCGCGGGACCGCCCCTATCCCCTCCCGCCGCTGCGCGAGCATCCCATCGCCCGGGAGATCGACCGGGCGTGCAAGGGGCTCGGCTTCCACTCCACCCCCACCGCCCGGGGCATCATCAGCCGCGCCTACCGGGGCCGGAACCCGTGCGCCTACTGCGCCCTGTGCGGCTCCTACGGCTGCGAGGTGGACGCCAAGTCCAGCACCCAGGCCGCCCTCCTCCCGGCGATGCTCGCCACCGGCAAGGTCGACCTGCGCCCGTGCTGCATGGCGCGCGAGGTCACCGTCGCGCCGGACGGGCGAGCGCGGGGCGTGGTCTACCTCGACGCCCGCGGCGTGCCCCAGGAGCAGCCGGCGAAGCTGGTGGTCGTCTCCTGCACGGCGGTGGAGAGCGCGCGACTCCTCCTCAACTCCCGCTCGGCCCGTTTCCCCAAGGGGCTGGCCAACGGCTCGGGGCTGGTGGGCAAGAACCTCATGTTCAGCGGCTTCGGCCGCTCGCGAGCCATCTTCCGCATCTCCACCCGGAAGGCCACCTGGCCCTGGCTCGATGATCCGGCGCCCTTCGTGCAGCGCAGCCTGCAGGATTTCTACGCCATGCCCGACGACCGGCACGGGTTCCGGAAGGGCGGGACGCTGGGGTTCATCTGGGAGCATCCCAACCCCATCGCCGCCGCCTCGGAGCTGGCCGGCACCGGCGAGAAGGGAGTCTTCGGCAAGGCGCTCAAGGAGAAGATCCGGGCCTACCGGGACAGCAAGATCCTCCAGTTCGAGACCTATGCCGAGTACCTCCCCACGCCGAGCACCGAGGTCAGCGTCGACCCGAGCGTGACCGACAAGTACGGCATCCCGGTGGCGGCCATCACCACCGTGCGCCATCCGGTGGACTACAAGGTGGTCACCTTCCTGGTGGAGCGGGGCGAGGAGATCCTCCGGGCGATGAATCCGGACGAGGTGACCCGCATCAACCAGTACGGCGAGACGACCATCCTCCAGTGCGGCACCTGCCGCTTCGGCACCGACCCGGCGGCGAGCGTGCTCGACCCCGAGTGCCGCTCCCACGAGGTCCCCAACCTCTACGTGGTCGACGGCAGCTTCATGCCCTCCAGCGGCGGCGTCCCCCTCACCCTGACCATCGCGGCCAACTCCTACCGGGTGGCGGACCGGCTGGTCCGGCGCCTGAAGCGTGACGGGACGGCGGCGCTCCGGCGCCCGGGCTGAGGGCCCCCCGGGCAGCTCCGGTCCCCGAGGTCCTGGCGGGCGGGGCTCGCCGGCGCTAGGGTGCCCGCCCCGGATGCGCGGCGCTGCCCTCCTCCTCACGCTGCTCCTGGCCGGCTGTGCGCCCACTCCCGTCGATTCGCCGACGCTGCAGCTCCCGTTCACCACCAGCGCCTCGGCGCCGCTGTCCTTCCTCGGGACGGTGCAGGTGGGCACGCACCGGATCCTCGGCTTCGGCGTGATGAACCTGGGGAACCAGGCGCTGGTCGTCGAGGCGGTCAGCTACGCCGGCGATCCGGAGATGGCGCTCGCCCCCGGTCCGAGCTCGGCCCTCCCGGCCAGCGTCGCCTTCAACCAGGAGCTGGACGTCTTCGTGACCTGCTCGCCGCAGGCCGCCGCCACCTACACCGGGACGGTGACCATCGTCAGCAACGCGGTCAACACGCCCACGGCCTCCGTCTACCTGGCCTGCACCGGATCGCAGTGAGCGCCCCCTGGCGTCACGGGGCCAGCGGGGTGACGTCCACCTTCATCGTGTACGAGGCCTGGGTGGTCGCCTGGAAGGTGACCAGGTGGTAGCCGGCGACGTTGAGCTGGGCCTGGCGCGAGAAGATGCCGGTGGCCTCGGCCTCGGCGGCCACGTCCTGGCCGTCGACGTCGGCGCGGACATCGGAGGTGCACCCGGGCTCCCACCAGACGATGGAGAAGAGCCCCCCGGCGGCGGTGAGGTTCTCGAAGTAGAAGCTCACCTTGATGTCGCTCGGAGCCACCGTCTGGACGGCGAACCGGCCGCTGCCGGGAAGGTTGCCCTGGATGTAGCTCTCTGCTCCGAGCAGACAGCTCGCGTATCCGTCGCACACCGGCCAGCTGTCGCTGCAGGTGTCGAGCACGCGCGCGCCGATGAAATCGTCCTTCGCTCCACCGCAGCCGCCGAGCACCCACATCGACAGTGCCAGAACCACCCCGGACGCCGTCTGGCGAGGCCAGCAGCGGGCTGGTAGCGTTTTACTCATGAACATGCGCGCGTTTTTCCTCTGCACGATGGTAGCAGCGGCCCTCGCCGGATGCGGAAGCGGCACCGATGTGCCCACCGCGCCGACGCTGAAGACGGACATCCAGGGCACGCTCTACCCGGCCAACGGGACCAGCGTGTACTCCAACACCGCCCCGGTGGTGAAGAGCGAGGCCGGCACGACGGCCTACGGCACGCTGCAGGTGCAGAACATCGGCAGCCAGCCCCTGACGGTGAGCGCGGTCACGCTCACTCCGGCATCCGGGACGCCGGGCAACGTCTTCGCCCTGACCGCCGGCGTGACCAGCGCGCTCCCCAAGACCATCGCCTACAACGACATCTGGCCGGTCTCGCTGCAGTGCTCGTCGACCACCGCCGGGACGACCTTCACCGCCACGCTGAGCGTCACCTCCAACGACGCGCACAGCCCGTTCACCATCTCGGTGGAGTGCACCTTCTACTGAGCGCGCGGCGCGCACGTCCCTCGCCTCACTGGTAGGTGAACTGACAGGGCGAGGGACAGGTGAAGGAGCCGCCGCCGTTGGGCGTGAAGCTGTACGGGTAGGCCCCGGTCCCCATGGTGATGGTGTACGGCACCAGCTGCCACGCCGTCCGGTTGACGGGGAAGACGTTCATCACGAAGTAGGTGCCGGGCAGGCTGACGAAGCGCTGCTCGAAGCAGTGGCAGCCGTAGGGGCGGACGGTGGTGACCACGTTGCCCCCCACCACCTGGCGGTCGTAGACCGGCTCCAGGGGGATGGCGTTGGAGGTGTTCCACCAGTCGGACAGCGCGTCGCTGGTGTAGAAGAGCCCGAGCTGCCCGCCGGAGTACTTGGGGCTGGTGACCATGGCGTAGCAGGGCGGCGCTCCGGTGCCCGCGTCCGGCGTGTTGTCGCAGAACTGGAGGGTGAAGCCGAGGTCGTAGCTCGGGTCGGTGCCGGTTCCCACCGGCACGGTGTAGCTGAGCGACCAGGCCTCATCGAGCATCGTCGCCGGGAGCAGGATGCGGTAGCTGTCCAGGTCGTCGCCCCGGCCGTCGTAGTCGTCGGGCGTGACGATGGGCTGGGCCGGCGCCGGATCGCGGAGGATGCCCGGCCCGAAGCTCAGGTAGCTCCCGGCGATGGTCAAGCTCCCGCCGGTCATGTCCGCCGCGCGCTGAGGGTCGGGAACGGCCTCGAGCGGATCGGGCTCGGCCAGGTGCTGGACGGTGAGGGTGTAGTCCTTGTCGTCCGCCCAGTAGCCCTCGTTCTGGGTGAGGTCGCCGAGCGGCTGGAGGCGGAAGTAGTAGGTGATGGCCGCGGCGCTGGGCGGGACCTGGAGCATGGCCTCGAAGTTGCGCAGGTTGGGGAACTGCTGGACGCCGCTGACCGGGAGAGGCTCGGCGCGGAACGACTCCAGGCACTTGGGGGGAGACTCGCTGCAGGCGCCGGTCGCCACCGACCGGCCGACGGACCCCGGCGCCCCGTTCATCGGGCAGACGCCGGCGTCCGGGTCCAGGCACGCCGCGGTGGTGGCCACCTGGGTGTAGACGGAGAGCCGCCGGGAGGGATTGGTGGGGAGCTCGGGGAACCGCGCCGGACCGGTCCCGGGCACGAGCGTGTAGTGGAGGATGCTCGGGCCGGCGCCGGCGGTCACGGTGACCGAGTACCAGTCCTCGTCGCCGCGGTAGCTGGTCCGCCCCACCACCTGGGCGCTCGCGCCGATGCCGAGGCCGCTGGAAAGTGGGTAGGCGGTGGCGAAGGTGTTGTTGTAGGGCGCCGTGGTGCCCTCGCTCGGATCCTGCAGGGGGACGACGATGATCTGAAGGAGGTACTTGAAGTTCAGGTCGCCGGGCACGTTCCCCACGGTGTTGATGTCGCGATAGCCCTGGACCTGGATGGTGTAGCTGCCGGACATCTGGAGCAGCTCGGCGGTGGCGATGGAGACGAGGTTGGCGCTGTACTGCGAGCCGGGCGGCGCGTCGCCCTCGGCCACCTGCACGCCGGTGGGGTCGTAGAGGTAGTACTGCAGCCGGTAGGCGTGCGGCGGGGGGGCCGGGACGGACGGGTCCTGGGACAGCCCGATGTACATGACGTAGTTGGCCCCCGGCGCGGTGACCGAGAAGAGATCGACGTCGTTGGGCGTGGAGAGGTAGCCGGAGCAGGGGCCGGTGGGGCACTGGCCGTCCTGGGCGCCTCCCGCGCCGGGAACCAGCGTCACCGGCGTGGGGACGGTGTCATTGGGCTCGTTGACGTCCGGGTCGGGGAGCACCTCGACCATCACCCGGTACTGCTGCTTGTTGTCGAACTTCGTCCCGGTGTCGTCGTGGAGGACGATGATCAGCCGGGTGTTGGACATCGACGGCGTGGTGCGGAAGGTGAGGTCCACCGGCTTGGGCGGCGCGGTCCCGTGGAGGTCGGCGCCGGCGGCGACGCTGGTCGTGCCGTCCTGGAGGAGCACGTTGACGGTGAGATTGACCGCGGTGTTGAAGGCCAGCGAGCCCGAGTCCACGCCGCCGTCGGCGGCCGGCGGGAAGTAGCCGGCCACCACGTGCACGATGCTCGGCGGCGCGGTGCTCAGCGCCCCCAGCGGCACGCTGAACCAGTCCTGGTCACCGATGTCGGAGATGTACTCGTACTTCCACTGCCCCAGGGTGAGGTAGCAGCTCTGGTTGTCGAGCGCGTCCTGGGCCGAGTTGCACTGGTCGGGGACCAGACCCAGCGTGTTGATCGCCCCGATGTTGCCCTTGCACCCGCCGGCGGCAACGGCTGCCACCGCGGCCACGAGCACCGTTCTCTTCCAACCGTGCATGGATTCTCCGGCCGTCCTCCGAATCGGGTACCCGCTCAGGGCCCCGCGTCGACGCCGGCATCGGGGAGGGGAACCGGGCAGCCGCGGACGAAGTCCGAAGGCTGGATGTTGATCACCCCGTCCACCGGGAGCTTGATGCCTGCCACCGGGTACCGGGCTTCCCGGTTCCGGTAGATGGTGACCAGCGTGCGCCCGTTGGGCTCGTCCTGGGGAACCTGGGACAGCGCCACGAAGACCGTATTGTAGCCGGCGCCGTAGCCGATGCCCCCATCCTCGAAGAGGAAGCCGCCGTCGGCCCGGAAGACGACGCCACCGTCGGGCAGGTTCATCCCGCCATCCGGCCGGTAGGCGATGGTGGGCGCCATGGAGACGTTGTCCACCCGGAACTTGTAGCACTGGCGCCCCTGGTCGTCGGGTGGTCCGTCCGTCTCCAGGAGATACCGGTAGCCGTTGACGGTGACGTACTGCGCGTCGGCCAGCAGCGGGTTCATGTGCATCCGGACCTCCTGGCGGTTGACCAGGCCGTCGCTGTCCGGGTCCTCGTCCATGTCCTGCGACGCCGGCTGGGTGTGCAGCTGCCATTCGATGGAATCGGGGACGCCGTCCCCGTCCGAGTCGGCCAGCTGGGGATTGGTGCCGATGATCTGCTCGTCGCAGTCGGTGAGGCCGTCGCAGTCCGAGTCCACCCCGCGCAGCGCCGGCGGGCAGCCCGGGTCCTGGCCGCCGCCGTCGGGGAGGGCGAAGCCGATGGGGTTGAAGGTCGCCCCGAGCTTGGCGAAGTACACCTCCACCCCGTCGCTGAAGCCGTCCCCGTCGGTGTCCGGGTTGTTGGGGTCCGTCCCGAGCGCGATCTCCTCGGCGTCGGTCAGCCCGTCCCCGTCGGAGTCGGCGACGTCGGTGGGTCCGCCGTCCCAGGGGCCGACCAGGGCCGGGCTGCCGGCGGGCGTGTTCACCATGGTGACCACGAAGTCCTTGTAGACGTAGGCCCGCCGCACGGCGCCGAAGTCGAAGCCGAGGAAGTTCACCGGCTCGTGGTTGCGGAAGTCGCGGAAGTTGCCGCCGCCGAGCTCGGCCATCTTCTGCAGCCGCTCTGCGTCCTGGTTGATGATCAGCAGCGGACAGCCCCCGGCGTCGAGGGTGGTCAGGTCACAGAGGCTGCTCGGCGGCTGGATGGGATTGAAGACGTGCACCGTGTTCAGCTGCACGTCGTCCACCAGGATGCGCAGCTGCCGGATGCGGCGCACGGCGTCGCCGTTGAACAGCTCGTCGTCCTGGTCGAAGGTGGGATGCCCGTCGGAGAGGAAGATGACCGAGTACTTTCCGGGCACGTCCCCGGAGCCGCCGTCGGGCGCGGCCACCACCGTCGCCGAGATGTCGGCGTTGAGAGCGGCATAGATGTCGGAGAGCGCCTTGACGAAGTCGGTGGCGTCCCGGTTGGGATCGGGATTGGTGTAGTTGAGGATCTTGTCCAGGAGCAGGGTGTAATCGGCCTGGGAGTAGTCGATGAGCCGGTCGAAGGCCTGGGTGCCGGTCTTGGTCAGCCAGACGGTGGTGCTCCCGGCGAAGAGCATCACCGAGAAGTAGATCTCCGGATCCTGGGGCAGCGAGTTGAGCAGCTGGACCGCCGCCAGGGCACGGGTGCCGTCGGGATCGGTGACCCGCATCGACTGCGAGGCGTCCAGGGCGATGAGGATCTTGATCGGTCGCACCACGTCGTTGGCGCCGTAGGTGCAGAAGCGGCCCTGGATGACCAGCGAGCGGTCGACGGGGAGGACGTCGCGCCGGCGCTCGTCGTAGAGGTAGCTGCTGGTGCAAGCGCCGGCCAGGGCGAGCGATGCCGCCAGGAGGCCGGCGAAGACGCGGAGCGGGCGCCCGCTCAAGGCGAGGTTCCGACGCACCGGCCGTTCCCGAGATAGTCGCTGGGGAGCACGAAGCGGTACGGGGGGAAGAAGTTGGCGTCGTTGACCTGCAGGTCCGGCCCGGCCGGCACCCGAACGCCGCTGGCGTTGCCGAGCGAGGGCGAGTACTGGGCCCAGGCACAGGCCACCTTCCAGACACCGTAATCGGTGGAGACGGCGCTCTGGGGGGCTTCCGCGAACCAGACCTTGAACAGGTTGAAGCCCTCCTGCGTGGAGACGCTGTTCGGTGGCGTCACCAGTTCCAGACCGCTGACAGCATAGTCGTAGCAAACACTGCCGTCCGACTGGTCGGTGGCGGTGTATGTGTACTGCACGGCGGAGAGGTCGTAGAGGGAGCGGTCAGGTCGGCTGGGATCGGTGCCGGCACGGATCTCCTCCAGGTCGCCGATGCCGTCGGAGTCGGTGTCCATGCCGTTGTTGCTGGTGAGCGGATCGAGGCCGTAGCGGACCTCGATGCCGTCCGGGATGCCGTCGCCGTCGGTGTCCACCAGCCCGGCGTTGGTCTTGAGGTAGATCTCGGCGTACTGGCTCAGCCCGTCGCCGTCGGTATCGGTCCAGTACTGGCAGCCGGGGGTGAGCGGGGAGTTGGGATCGCAGCCGCGGAGGTCCTTCTTGGCCGGGTCGAACCCCTCGCTCCGGTGCATGACCTCGAAGTTGTCGTCGAAGCCGTCCTGGTCCGAGTCCGGCTGGAACTGGCTGGTGCCGTTGACGTAGGACTGGTCGACGTCGTCGGGCAGCCCGTCCCCGTCGCTGTCCACCTTTCGCTCGGTGACCGCGGGCACGCTGCGCAGCGACTGGACGATGAGGCTCTTGAGCACGTTCTTCGAGGCCAGCGAGCTGTAGTCGAGCGCGCCCAGGCCGAGCGACTGGATGTTTCCGTCGATGAACGCCTGGTAGACCCCGTTGCCGCGGGCGGCGAACTGCTGGAGCAGCCAGCTGGCCACGGCATAGGCGGCGTCGGCGTAGGTCGGATAGGACGACGGCGGGTAGGTGCCGTAGATGTCCTGGCAGATGGGGCCGCAGGCGGTCACCGCCGCCTTGTTGAAGAGCAGCACGGTGTGCAGCCGGATGTCGCCGATGTTGTACTGCTGCTTCAGATTGATGATCTGATCGATGTAGCTGAAGAGCTGGTAGTTCTGGTTCCGGTCCGTGCCCGGGATGAACCCGTTGATGGCGTCGTTTCCGGCGGCGGCGGTGCTGTTGCAGAAGCCGTCCGGTCCGGGGAGCTCGTCGGCCCAGGTGAGCTGGGGGTGATCCGGGTCGGCGTAGACGGGCAGGTTGTCGATGGCCGAGCAGCGCGGGTAGGGCGTGCCGTCGGTGAGGAAGACGACCACGTAGCGGGTGCGGGGCAGCAGCTCGGGATTGGTGGCCAGGGTGTTGGCGATGTCCGAGGAGATGAGCGTGTAGGCGTAGCTCAGCGCCCCCTGGTAGTCGGTGCCCTTGCCCAGCTGGCTCTGGAGCGCGTTGAGGTAGCCGGTGAGGCCCACCGGCGGGGCGAAGCGCTGCCCGGTCACCGAGCCCGGCCAGACGTTCTGGATGTTGGTCTCGAAGGGGACGATGGCCACCTGCACGTTGGGCTCGGTGGCGAACTGCGCGAAGAGCTGCTCCATGGCGCGCACGCGCGCCGGGGTGGTCAGGTTGGCCGGGACGATGCCCATGGTCACCAGCTGCTCGCACAGGCCCGGCGCGCCCTGGCTGCCGGGCGGATCGGAGATGCACATCGAGCCGGACTGGTCGACGAGGAACACCACCCGCACCGGAAATCCGTTGGGATCGGGCGGCTGGGTGCAGATCTGCCCGCGCAGGGTGAGGTGATTGTCCAGCGTGCCGGTCACCGCCGCCGGCTTCTCCAGCGCGGCGTCGGTACAAGACGACAACACCACGGCGATCGCCAGGATCGCCGTGGTGGGAGCAGCGGAGGGTTTCGATTTCACGGTCTCATCAATCTCGCTGGTATCTGAAACCCCCCGTTCGACGAAGTGTATCAGGGTCAGTGGCGCCGGCGACGGGCGAGGAGCCCGAGGGCGGCGAGGGCCAGACCGGCCACCGGGGCGCCGAAGGGCAGCGCGGTGCAGCCCGAGGCGGCCTGGCTGCTCCCGC
>Ga0187777_10002687_pt1 | contig 11334 bp, 14 predicted proteins | sample 1015_Q2_SP5_10_M_FD_132416 | JGI IMG/M metagenome (GOLD analysis project Ga0187777, IMG submission 132416) | Tropical peat soil microbial communities from peatlands in Department of Meta, Colombia - 1015_Q2_SP5_10_MG | ecosystem: Environmental > Terrestrial > Soil > Wetlands > Peat | place...
CACCAAGGATTTGTAGATCTCGGGATGGTTCTTGGCGAAGTCCTCGAAGTCGGCGCGGCTGAGAAAGCTCAAGACCGCGGGGCGGACCGCCACCACGGAGGCGGAACGCGGCAACCCGTCAATGATCGACATCTCGCCCGCGATCGCGCCGGGCCCAAGAAAGGCGAGAATGCGCTTAGTACCGGCACGAGACATCATCGTGACTTTAAGTAAGCCATCGTCGATCCGATAAGCAGCCGTTGCCTGCATCGCCGGCGAGAAATAGCACCTCGTCTGGCTTGAGCCGCACCGTCGTCGCACGGCTGAAAGGCTCGTAAAAAGATGCCCGGGCAGGCCCTACAGAAGGCCCTGATTTGTAGTCGAGTTCAAATCAGCGCTCATCGGGCGGACGTTATTTTCGGTCGATTTTCTTTATTTCGTCACCGCGAGTGCCCCACTAAATTGCTAGTGCCCCGGCTCACAAGACCAGACAAAAAGGCCGACAACGACAGTGAAGAGTGCGAGAAGAAGTCCCATCATCTCACCAAGGCTAATCACCGATTGTGACGCAGACAAGAATTCATGACGGAAATACTTTTCCGAAGGAACACCATGGGATTGCAGTGGGATAAACAGCCATCGTCGCGCGTAAATGCTAAATTTTTGGCCGACCCTAGAAACGTGTGGTGGGCTCTGCGGATACCAGTTCGAATACACGGTCTACTTGTCTGCCCGAGAATTGACGGACGCCGATTAGGCCTTGCGCAATCGCCGCAATCCGCCGTGCATCCGCGTGTGGCTCGGACCCTGGCGTTGGGGGAGTCACGGAGCACCCAAAAGCCACAGTAATTTTCATGACTAAGTAGCAGGCGCGCCAGTCGGGAACGAAACCCTGATGATTACGTTAAGTCGAAGGGTAAGCGTTGCGTCGGAGTGGCGTCCTGGTTGGCCATGTTTAAAGCGCGCTCAGCACCGTGGAGACGGGAAGCCACTATTCCCCTATATGCGTTATCGCTTACGGCTGTGATTGTTGCTCGTTCTTCCGCTTTGGCACAGGTTTCCCTCCAGGACAGACCAATCCAGGAAAAATCCATTCAGGAACCACTGCTGCCCGACCGCAACGCGCCTGCACACCCACAATCTGGATGGCAAGCTCACCAATCCCTGCTCGCGCTCCAGCCTGCCCCCGACTGCGAGTTGGCAGGACCCGAACCCGATACAGTCGATGCGGACCAATGGGCACTCTTGAAACTCAATTACGAGCGGCATTGCTACAAGCAAGCGGAAATGCTGATACGCAGGCGGCTGCGTTTGCTCGCCGCGGTCCGGCCTTCGCCGTCAGTTGACGGGACCAGCAATAGCAGTCGGCTTCAGAGACTCGGCACCCTAAAGTTGCTCGCGCGCGCTATCACCGATGCGTCCACGGCGAGCAGTGATGTTACCGTAAAAGATGTCGCTCCTGAAGCGAGCGCTGTTGCATCAACGATGACTGACACCGTCACCGAGACAATTCCGTCTGACGGCTTTGCTTCCGGCCCTCCTTTGAAGGATGCCAAGTTCTATCATAAACGGGGAATAACATTCTACCGTAATGGCGACCTCGCTGTGGCACTTATCGATTTTGACCTGGCTATTAAGCGCGATCCTAACTTTGAAGACGCCTATATTGATCGCAGCATCACCTTGTACCGTATGCGCGCGTTCAACCGTGCTTTCGATGATATGACCCAGGCGGCGCGTATTAAGAACGCTCACCAAACTCCAACTCGACCGCCGGCCCAAAGCGCCTTATCGAATAATAATTAGAATCCTAGCGATGCTCTCTTTATCCTGGCGGTCTTTCGCCGGCCGCTTCGCAAAGTTCGCCCCGGTGCGCCGACCCCGAAGGCTTTAACAGGTGTGGATGCGGGACCGATTCGTTCGACTCAGAGGGCAAGCAATGATGCGACAGGCTGACCCCGGCATCGAGACGACTTGCCGAACCAATATGACTTGCGACGACCCGGCTCCGACCGTCACCATCTCCCAGGAGGACTTGGCCTATGAAGCGGGCGTGAATCGCAGCTACATGAGCACGCTCGAAAAGGGGGGTCACCTATCCCGGACTTGAGATCATCGGGAAACTCGCCACCGTTCTTGAAGTTGCGCCTGCCAAGCTGCGGAAGCTGCCGAAAAAGAGGAAACCGCGCAGTCGGTAATCTACGCCGACAAATCGTAATTTTTCCGGGGTGGCGCAAAGCATGGCGCGCTGCAATGTGCGATTGCTCGCGTCCCGACGCCTTGGCAGCGGCGTCGCGCTCATAAACCGGATGGCCGTTAGTTCAGCCGAAAAAGCAGCTGCGCGGTTTTCCGCCACCCTGGCCGGTAGCCATGTGGCATTTTTGATACGCACAGATAAAAAATCGTACTGAAAGTTTGATTTTCCTGCGAGCCACTCCTCCAGCCTTTGTTCTGCCAAATCGCGATGGCCTCTTGCGTCAATCGAGTTGTGTCGAGTGGCCGATGTACACCGAAAGTCCCCCTCTCGCCGGACGTGCTTCATCTGATCGACCAAACCGGCCTGCGCCGCGCGCTTCTTATCGTCCCTCAGCTTTCGGGAATGGTCCGCGCAAAAGGCCATCGACTATCAGGCGAATATCTCGCACCCTTGCTCGCTTCTCCGTTGTGGCGCTCGTCAGTGTCGGCACGACGGTTGTTTGGCAGTCCTACGGTGCCGGGATGGGGAGAGCTTGGGCTCCGACACTCGGCCGGTTGTTACCCGCCGCCCCGCCCAGCCCGGGTGCAATCTCTGCAGAAGTGCAGGCGCAGCTAAAGCCCGTGATGCTTGATCTTGCCATAATGAAGCGCAGTGTAGAGCAGCTCGCTACCAATCAAGAACAACTCGCCCGCAAGGAAGACCAGTTGGCGCAGGCGTTCGCGACACTCCAAGCAGCCAAGCAAGACATCGACCAGAAGATTTTAGCCTTGACCGCACCGAGGGCGGCTCATGTGCTACCACCCAAATCGCCGCAACTCTCGGCGCAATAGCCTGCGCGCCCCGGCTTTCTGTCATGCCACCGCTGGCAATTCTCGGGTACGGTCGAGAGGAAGCGTCCGACCCCGCCGTGTGTCTTATCGGCCATCGTAATTCGGGCGGACAGCATCGAGCAAAAGCGCTAAGACTAAATTGCAACCGCGCGGTGCCGAGGCGAGGGGCGGAACTGGTGGTTAGATTTAGTCTCATTTTGTCAGCAGCGACAGGGCTTTGCCGGCTTGCGCTTGGGGGGCTCAATGGGCGAACGGCGCAATCCTCGCCGTCCAATTCGATTAGGTCGAAAGCAATTAGCACTACATCGCCGCCGTGACGCTTGTGGCGGATTAGGTCGAATGGCGCGAGGCCCCTGGCATTGGTGACGATGGCTTCGCCGTCGAGCAGGAATAAGTTTGCAGGCAGTGCGCGCACCGCTTCCGCAGCCAACGGAAACCTGGCCGCGAAGTCGTTGCCATGGCGGGTGATGAGCCGGACGCCCGCGCCATCGCACCGCGCCATGATGCCGAAGCTGTCATGGATTTCGCGAATCCAATTCGGTCCAGCGGCGGGGTCGCTTAGCCGGAGACGGCAGGCAAGGCTCGAAGAATCGGGAGGTGTTTCGGGTACGCATGTCGCTTCGCGCGCCGCCCTAATGGTGCCATCGCGACTTGATAAAAAGTGCGCTATCGGTCGGACTAGGGCATTTCACACCGAGCAGGTCTCCATGAGAACCCTTATTGCTTTTTCGGTGCTTAGCATCATCGCCGCAATGATGTTCACCCTCGACACGGCAGAGGCGCATGGGCGCTCCACAACACCGATATGGCGCTGCCCCCCCTGCATTTATTCGTCCCAATACCCCCGGCGGTCTGATTGGCCTGTTTGTACCCCTCGCTATAGGTGGTGGGAGGGATACTGGTATTGGGATTGCTTTTAGTTCGCACGTTAGGCTGAATTATGCTGCTCTGACGGCGGACTCAATCTTCGCCATCGCGCCGCGCCATGATGCGGAAGCCGTCATGTTTGATTTAGTGAATCCAACCCTCAAATTCCCGCTGCGATGATCAAGGCTATAGCGGCCCAGCCGGGTATGTTCTGAGAATTAGTAGGCTCATCTGACATTGTTGACAGTCCCGTGCAGACCCGACACCAAAGTCACACTCGATTGGCGCTTGCCGTTAAGCGGTCAGTAGGCTCGGCAACTTGGCGATATTGCCCCAATCCGCCTTGCCTCATCTTGTGAGCAATTTTTTTGAAGGCCGCTCTAATTGCTTGATCAAAAGAGCGACTGACGGGTCGAGCATCCAGCATGCCTTCGTACCGCGAAAATCCTCAGCTTTAAAATGAAACTTCGGGATGCTGCTACATCCGAGGATTATCCTCTACGTACGAGTTGAATTGTTGGTCCCCAAAACCAACGTCTGTAAGAAATTGACCATCCGTTGGAATACTATCGCTAGTGAGGGGAATAAGCGAGGACACGCTATCTCCGGGATTAACGCCGGTATCGCTGCGCGTCGCTCAGCCGCGAGCGGCTCAGTAGCAGGCGGCTTCGACCAGGGCGGCCCAGTAAGATATTCGCGACAGTGCGGACACTGCTCGCCAGCGCCCGGAACAAACTGAATTTCAACCGTCAGCGGCTTCGCCGTTGTGGCACAGGCGTGGCAGCCGCAATGGCAGCATCGAGCTTGAGCAACTCGTCTGACGGAACGTCCTCGCCGCCAATGCTCCTCGCGGCAACGCCCTCACGCTTTAGCTTCAACAACGCCACCCTTTCGACGACGCTATCGCTCTCGGGGCGCTCAAGCTCCGCAGCACAAGAACCCTATCAGGGTTCTGTCACGTGACGCCGTCTGGGAGGGCCAGTGGCGCTCAGGTTACGCACTGCTTTTAACCAGACGATGTTTTCGAAGCGACTACGTAAAGCGTGGACCCTTCAGAACTTTTTTCGTCCGGCTGTGTAGGATCTACGGACGAAGTCGTTTTTTCCTCAGGCGCATCGGGCGGTGAAGTGGACGACTTTGGAGTCTTTCGCGGCCTTGCTGACTTTGACGATTTCGACGAATTTATCAAGCCAAGGCGCAAATCCGAGTAATCTCTTTCTAACCGGTGAACGGCCCCAATCAAAAAGCCTACTTCCGTTTGCATGTCTGCTAAGCGACGCCGGTGGCGGCTTTGACGCCGAGCCAACGAAGCACAAAACACCGACAGGATCACCACAGCAATCAATGCTATCGAGGCAGCCAGAGCATCGAACGAAATGCTCATCACTCTTTCCCCTTGTCCAGAGGAAGACAAATAACTTCTTCCCCCGGCCCGTTATGAGAATTCATAAACGGTCCGATGGTTCCATCGCTGGCTAGACTTGTTAAGCTCTCATCAGGGAGGGATTTCCAATGCGACTGAGAACGCTAGTTTTGACCGCCGGTTTGTTATGGCCGGTCTCTGTTTCTTCACAGCAGGCGCGTTTTTTCGCAACGGGTAATGACCTTTTTCGTTTTTGCTCCGCTGGTGTCGCTACATCTCAAAGCCTTTGCAACGGATATGTGGCTGGCGTGGTCGACACGGTTGGGGTGTTCCAGGCAATTGGGGTGACGAAGATCACCTGCGTAGAGCTAAACGTCACTAATGAGCAAGTTAAACAGATCGTGATGCAGTACCTTACTGCTCATCCGGAGACACGGCACCTTGGTGCTGCCGGTGAAGTGGTACAGGCTCTCCAAAAGGCGTTTCCCTGCATGGAGCAGGCTCACTAAGTTATGAGCCAGCACCAGTCATCACGGATGTTGATGATGTTGTCACGCTCGGCGGCTTCTAGGGCGCGGTGTGCGGCTTGGCGTTTAGCGGCCTGGACTTTCGTCGGATCGGTGTCGCCCTTGCCGATATATTGACGCCCGAATTCGGCTCTGACGGCGTCGAACTTAACGCAGTTAACGGGTTTCATGCGACCCGATTGATCAGCTCAGCGATGATCGTGCGGATGATGTGTTTCTTCGTAGTTTTCGGCGCGAGTCGTGGTGCCGGATTCTGGTCGACTGGTATCCGGATCGCCGTCTTCGCCGGGTCCGATGTCAACGACGGCGAGAATGTCGCCTTGGCGGTCATCGGCTGCGGAAAATCGCTGCTGTTCATCAGCAGCCAAAAGCTCCAGCAGCTTCGCAAAGTTCGCGGCAATCCGCCAGGGCTTCGTTCCTCGATCGCACGCAATATTGATTTCAACTTGTTCGGAATAGGAGCACGTCGTCCGGGCGTCTAGGACAGCCTTTGTCCAGCGACCAAAAGGGAGGAGCAAATATCTAAATTGCTTGTGGCAATAGCATTGTTCTGTCTCACAACCTTTTCGAGGTCTGCTTTCGCAGCCTCGTGCCAGGAGAAGTGCGCCGCTAACTGCGGGGGAGGGGCGCTTATTGCTTCAGCCATTGCAGCACAAGCTGCGCACAAACCGGCAAGACCGGCGGTAAAGGCGCATACTAAAGAACAAACAAAAGAGGCTGCTTCGGTTGGCGGTCTCGTCACTTTATTTGTGTAACAGCCCCGGCAGCTTTGCGATGCCCGCCGCGATCCGCCGCGTCGGCGTCTTTAGTGGACAACTGATTGAGGATTGTTGCAAGTGCCGCCGACGAGTGGATACTCGCGTCGATGGGGAACGTAGCCACTCTATTATCACCTGCTAGAAGGTCGCATTTGGCGCATTAAGATAGAGTGGGCGAATGGTGCTGTTCATTACTTCGGGAAATTCACTTCCGAGAAAGAAGCTGTCAGGTGGATCGCCGCTCATCCTCAGCTGGCAAAGCCCGTGACGGAAGATGAGCCGATCATAATCCGCAATCGTGTTCGATCCCGCAAAGCGCGGTTGCACAATCTATTTTCGACCTAACGGCTCCGGCAGCTTGGTGAAACTTACCGCAATGCCCCCTGCCTCGCGCTTGGCTGCTCAACCGCGACATTGATTAAAGCTTGTCGATATCGATCTTAAATTTATCAGCAGTCTGTTTGGGGGCGGTTCAATGGGTTCTGCTAGCCAAAGGGAAAGGGGGTGGGGATACCCACAAGGAACGGCATGGCTTCCCAAAAGGACTTGCACACACCCGCTGATGACAATCCAGAGCTGGTGGGCGCCTACTACCAGGCCATGAAGGCCATTATTGAGTATCGTAACCAAGTGACCGCAATCCAGACCACGGCTGAATTGAAGAAGGCACAACTTGAGGCAACAAAACAGTTGATGCAGTTCGCTACCAGCGTGGTGTTCAATAGTTAAATTCTGTTCTTGGGTGCCAAGGAGGCCGTCCACGAACGAACGCACGATGGTCAAAAAGCTGCCCGAAATTCTTAGCGCCTCATTAAATCACCGATGGTGATCTTCCATGATGGCCGCTGTCCTCGCATACGGTCATGGCGGCTCGGCTGGCCCATTTCTGCGTTGCCAATCGAGCCGCCGCTTCAACTACCGTGGCTGCGATTTTGGGGGAAGAAGATGCGCAGTGCTGCGTTCGTGGATATTGCTCTGGGGGCTTCTTTGATGATCCTAATATCCTTGATGCTATTTGCTTTTGTGTTTTGAGCACTGGCTCCTTGGGGCGGTGGGAAACGAAGGCCCGCAGTGGTCTGTGTTGCGTGGGTGTGAGCATTCGTTGCTTGCTTCGTTAGGCCAGGAAACCGCGTGTCGGCGGTCTGTCGTCACAAAAAAGGAACCCCAAGCAAATGGGCTTGGGGTGCGCTTGGGATGTTGCCTCGAACGTTAGGCTTCTAAGCTGAGCGGACGGGGGTGTCGCGGGATGGGAAGCCCGCCCAGTCTTTACCTAAGCGCGCCCAATCACTAACAAGCCGCTGACAAACTAAATTACGTAAACTTCCGTTGTTCAGGCCAGGCCGGCGGAAGACGACGTTCAGGCATGCACTAGTGACCCTCCGAGCAATGGCAAAATTCGCTTAGCATTGCCTCAACGTTGAGGGTTCGGGGCGATTGATTGCCGCTGGCACCACCGGCAAAGGTTGAGGAGGTTCCCTTATGAACCCGACGCTGTTAATTGCGATCTTCGTACTCTCCGCATTGCCCGCATATGCGCAGGGTCAACAGCCAGATATTGCGAAGTTGAAAGCGCACGCACAAAACGTGTTCAAAATCATCAGTAGCGACAAGCTTAAGACCCAGACGTTTTGCGAAATTGCCGATCTCAGTGACCAACTCGACCAGGCTGATCGGCAGCAAGACGCCAAGAAGGCTGGAGAGCTGTCCCAAAAGATGGACGAATTGGAGAGAAAACTAGGGCCTGAATACACCGCGCTCGTTGACGGCCTGCAGGACGTGGATCCAAATTCCCCAGACGGCCGCGAGATTGGTTCGATAGTGGAGAAACTCGACGATTTATGCAAGCATTAGCGGTGAGTCGTAACACTATTGCGGCGAACATGGCTAAGCTGCCGGAGCTTTTGCGGCGGCGACCGAATCTTTACTCCTCCTCGTTCTTCGCTCCCGCTCATTCTCATAATAGACGTAGCCTCAGCGCTTGACGGTGGGCGTCAAAGCAGTCGACCGTTACGAGGCGGCGAGAAGCGGCGGGCGGTTATCGCGGCAAGCAAGGCACCCGCTCTAGGTGCAACACGAGCCGCGAGGCGATCCACTGCTTTATTGGTCACAGCTTTACTCAGACATCGCCAATATTTTCTGCGGTGCGCTCGAAATTACGAGAAGACGGCATTGTGAAAGAGCCGACGATCTGATGTGCGCTACACGATACGCGCCGATGATGCTTAGACACGCCTCGACTCATTCCTTCAGCGACAAATGGCGGCGCGATATCAAATACCGCGAGGCACGCTATGCCTGAAGAAGTTCACCGCGTTGTCCTCCAGATCCGTGCACCGAAGGGAAGCTTTCCCGACGAAGTGATGAAGGCCATTAAGTATTCTTTAAGAACAACGTTATTCTCACCGATGCGAACGGAAAGCCCATCGGTGAAAATCAGCACCTTCCGGCCGGCGGTGATCCGAGATTATTGGCCTGCTCGATGCTGCGGCGACGGCACCGCAGCTCAACCCGTCGCAGCGGTTTTGACCGCCAGATCGTCTATCCGAAGTTGGGCATCTGTTAGGTTCCGAGCGTGTGGCCTGCGGAACCTTAGCGGGCTGGCGGCCGACCGGCGTTCTAAAAGTTAGGGCTTTTCAGTACCCAAAGGTTGGCCATTGGAACGAAAGTCCGACAAACCTCGTTATTCAAACATCCGTTCGGCATAATTTTGCCGCGGCGGGAGAATGCAGTGCTAGCACCCTTGATCGGGGGTGAATGATGACATGGTGGGGACCATTTGCTCTGGGCTTTGTCGCTGGTTTGTTTGTTGGTGAAGTGACTTTGGCTTGCTTCTTGGCTATCGTCCGTAAGGACGGTGCCGTTGAGGTCACAGAGTCACCGCCGCTTGCTGCCGAGCATGAGACGCTCGCGCCGACAACTTCTAAAAAGCGAAATGCTAGCGCAAAGCTGACGTAAAGAGATCATAGCTACAGCTACGCAGACGGGCGCGGTCGATGTGCGCTCGGCGCGGCTTCGATGACAAAATCAACTGCTCGCCATTGCGGCGGCATTAGAAGAAATTGCGAACGCCAGCTGCAATGAGAGCCAGGAGGAAACCAACGACAAAACCAGCAGCCAAACTGGAATGTGGAAAAGCCAAAAATAGTGCTGTTGTACCCACAGGGTCTCCCTACGTCCCTGGAGGGCCAAGAGCCGCACGGCTCCAGAGTGCACGTTCAGAGTAAACCCCGGCTAGGGTTGCCCTATTCCTAAGTGCGCTGCTTTTACCCGCGCACTCCTATGTCAGTTTGCGGCCTCATGATTTTGCGTTGGGATCAAGGGCCGACGTGGACGGCACCGTGTTGCTTGCGATTGGCGGTCGCGGACTCCTTAACTCTGTTTTGCTGCGACGGGTTCACGCTAATGTCCTGGCGCGGCATACTAGGGCGGCAGGTATTACGTTGCCGGCCGCCCTCTCTTTCTGCTCGGCAGTTCCTTGAGCTGTCGGGCAGTGGCCGCGCCTAGGCCGGATGTACGCCGGGCGCGGTCCCGAATTAACTGAGCGTCCGTCGCCCCGCACGAGACAGGAATTCTGATTGGATTTGACTTAATAGCAGACGTGGACCCACGGGTCCCATTGCCAACGGGGTTCCGGCGCAGCCGCCGCAACCCAAGCAGGCGACCCCTATCCATACTCCACCGCGAGCGCAGCCTCCGGTGCATCTACAGGCGCAGCGGCAGCGGGCGCCAACAGCGGCAGTGGACGCCAAGGGCGCAGCGGGTACCAACAGCGCAAGTGACGGGACGAGCCGCGCCAACGGCGCAGGCGAGCGCACGAGCACAGCCGGCGCAGCCAGCGCAGCCGACGGCATGAGCGCAGTCGCAGCCGCAGCAGCATCCCGCTGCAACCCTTATGTTTTGGCTAAGTGGGGGATTTTCTCTATCGAAGACTTGAAAGGTCGCCAAACTGACGTCAGAGATTTCCTCTTCACCCAGAATAAGTCGCCGTACATCGTCCTGCGATGATACGATTGTGGGTGCCAATGCGGCGAACGACCTGAGCGGTAAGACGACCCGAGACGCTTCGACACAATGCCTTCGCACCCAAGCTTGGAGGCGTGCTCAAAGACGATATCGCCGTCGCCCTCCTGCCGTCAGGCGATCAACGTCTGCAGTAAAGCTCGCCGTCCCTCATATGCCGAATTCGCTTGGTTCATCGCGGGGGGCGGTCGTGCTTTGTTGTTAATAGTCGTTATTCGAGCAAAATTTTGCCGTGATCGCCGGATGCGGTAGTAATAGCGACTGGGGGCTTGAACTACGAATTCAGCAACTGATGACGAGGCGCAGTTTTGAACGTCCGCAACAGCTCCGGCAGTTGCGTCGGCGTGGGATTTGGATGCCGGTTGTGAGTAGGGTTGAGAGGGTGCGATGACTCGGATAGCCGTTATTCCGTTTGCTCCGAAAGAAAAGAGTGCGGGTTCGGAAGACGATCCAATAGACCAGGCGGGGGATGCAATTCTTGAGTTGGTTAACTACGTGGCCGACACAACTGAGGCTGATCTCCAAGAGGCAAGAGCGGCCGCTGAGAAGCTCGCGGATCAGCTTCGAGCTGCTACCGATCAGATAAATCACCTCGAGGAGAAGGTCAGGTACTATCAAGCTAAAGCAGATCGTACCGAGATAAATCACCTTGAGGAGGAGGTCAGGTACTATCAAGCTCGGGCAGATCGTGCCGAGAAATGGATGCGTCAAATTTCTTCGGAGCTCGAGCAAAGATTTTTGGGCGCGGAGGATGGTCGCTCCGCCCGTCAGCTTAGTTTCTTGCGAACGAGCG
>Ga0187777_10002689_pt1 | contig 11331 bp, 10 predicted proteins | sample 1015_Q2_SP5_10_M_FD_132416 | JGI IMG/M metagenome (GOLD analysis project Ga0187777, IMG submission 132416) | Tropical peat soil microbial communities from peatlands in Department of Meta, Colombia - 1015_Q2_SP5_10_MG | ecosystem: Environmental > Terrestrial > Soil > Wetlands > Peat | place...
CGAGATGATCTGCGGCTTGCGGAGATGCTCGACCTTGGGACGCGGCGACATCGTCAGTCCACCCAGCGACCCTTCGCGACCAAAGCTGCCCTCTCCACCTGAAGACCCTTCTCAACCCTCAAACAAATTCGTATACTGAACGGCGATTCAGAAAACTACAGTGATCGGGTCATCGCTGTCAAGTGAGGAGTCACCCGAATGGTCGACGTCATGGTATTGGGGGCAGGACTGGCCGGACTGAGCTCGGCGCGCGATCTGAAGCGGTCGGGAGCGGACGTGGTCGTGCTCGAGGCGCGGGACCGTGTCGGCGGCCGCGTCGAGGCGGTGACGCTGCCCGACGGACGCACCGTCCAGGCGGGCGGCGAGGTGTTCGGGCCCGGCCACACCGCCTACGGCGAGCTCGTCGAGGAGCTCGGGCTGATGGTCGAGCCGAGCTATGTCGCCGATCCCGGCGAGATCAGCTGGGGGCTCGTCGACGGCGTACACGTCGGTGACGACGTCCCGTGGATGACCGGGCCCGAGCGGCGCGACGAGGAACGTGTCGAGCGGGCGTTCGTGGAGTTGGCCGCTACCGTCGACCCTGACGATCCGTGGGCCCATCCCGACGCCGCCGCGCTCGACGGGACGAGCCTGGCGGACTGGCTTCGTGCGCACGACGCCCTCCCCGCCGTCCATCGCCGGCACAAGCTGGCCTCGCTGTCGCTCGCGTGCGACGGCCCCGAGCGGACCTCGTTGCTGGCCGAGCTGCGCAAGCACGCGGCGCTCGGCGGCGACGGCTTCTACGACCTCGACCGCTGGGAGAGCCTCAAGGTGGCAGAGGGGTCTGGCGCCGTGCCGGCGGCGATGGCCGCCGAGCTCGGTCCCGAGACGATCCGGTTCGGGGCACGGGTCCGGCGGATCGAGGTCGCCGCCGGGCGGACGCGCGTGACATTGGCCGACGGCGAGGCGATCGACGCCGAGGCGGTCGTTTGCACGATCCCGGCCGGCCCGCTGCGCACGATCGAGATTGCCGGCATCAGCGATGCCCGGCTGCGGTCGCTCCGGTCACACCGCCAGGCGCTCGCGGCCAAGGTCGTCGCCGCCTATGAGGCGTCGTTCTGGCAGCAGGCGGGACAGAACGGGCTCGCCGAGTGCGAGTGGCTGTTCGGCTCGACGTGGCCGCAGAGCGCCGGCGTGCTGTCGATGCTGGTCCCACCCGAGCGGCTGTCCGCCTTTCTGGCGACGCCGGAGGCGATTCGGTCGAGCACGGTCGTAGACGGGCTAGCGGCGCTGTACGGCGATAAGGCGCGGTACCCGATGGCGATGCTCGAGCGCGCCTGGGGCGCCGACCCGTTCACGCAGGGCTACATCGCGAGCTGGGCGCCCGGGGATCTGACCCGGGTCGGGCCGCTGCACGGGACCCACGAGCCGCCGTTCTACGTCGCCGGCTCGGACCACTGGGTCGCCGGCTACATGGAGGGAGCGGTCCGGACCGGCCGCGACGCCGCGCGCGCCGCTCTCGGCGCCGGTTCGCCCGCCTGAGAGGCTGGGTCGGCTCCGGCCGTCAGCGTGTCCCCGACGCCCAGATCGCGCGCCAGCGTGCTCGCTACGGCCTGCCGGGCGCGATCGAGCGGGACCGCCCCGTCGCCGATCAGCGTCCTGATTCCGTAGCCGTCGAGCAGCGCGAGCAGGCGATCGGTCACCTCGTCGGGATCGCATCCGGCGAACTCGCCATCGTCGAGGCCGGCGGCGATCTCGTCTCGGAACCAGGCATGCAGGCGCGCGTACAGCGCCTCGGCCACCGACCCGAGCTCGGGATGGCGCGCCGCGCGAACCCACAGCTCGGCCCACAGCACCCAGTCCTGCTCGAGCGACGGGGTCGTCGGCAGGCACTGCTCGATCATCGACCGCAGGCGTTCGGCGTGCGACGCCGCCGGCAGCTCGCCGCTCGAAATGCGGGCGTCGCCGGCATGGCCGTATGAGTAGTCGAGCGCCTCGGCAAGCAGGGCGTCCCGGGTCTCGAAGTGGTAGTGGACGAGCGCCGTCGACACGCGCGCCTCCATCGCGATCCGCGCGATCCGCACGCCGTCGATCCCCTCACGGGCGATCTGCCCGACGGCTGCGGCCAGGATCCGCTCGCGCGCGCTCGGCTTGCCCTCGTTCACAAGGTCGCGGCGGCTTGGGTGGGGATCAAATCAGCGCGGATCCGATCGGCGAACCACGCCACCGCGCTCTCCCGGCGAGACAGCGGGCCGCACCGATATCCACGCGTCCGCAGCCCGAGCTGCACGTTCTCGACGAGATCGATGTCCTCGTTGAGCACGACCGTGTTCAGCCAGTTGTTCAGGCGCTGGACGGCGCGGGTGCGAGGTCCGCTCCCGGGGGCGCGGTAGCCGGCGAACACGTCGCGGGTCCGCGCGACACCGTCGGGGCTCATCTGCCACGTGTTTACCTGGTCGGGGTACAGATCGATCGTGGTGTTCGGATAGATGAACACGTAGCGCCAGGTGCGGCGATCCTCCTCGCTCAAGCCGGGCATCGGCGTGACCAGCTGCGCGTACAGGCGCTCGAGCCGGTTGCTGCTCGGCTTATCCCGGAGTGGCGCCTCGATCCACGCGTAGTGCTCGTGCAGTTCGGTGTCGTAGTGCTTGTAGTCGAGCATCCGCATCAGGCCGGGATGCGCGATCGGGATGTGGTAGCCCTCGAGGTAGTTCTCGGCCACGACCTTCCAGTTGGCGGGCTGCGAGCCGCCGGACGGGGCGAACGACTCGAGCGTCGGGATCCGGTAGCGCTCGAGCCGCGCCGGCAGGTCGCCGACGAGGTCGGCCAGCGGCGCCGCGTCGGGATCCAGATTGACGAACACGAGCCCGCACAGCTCCTCGACCCGCGCCGGCATCAGCCCGAGCGCGGACTTGTTCAGGCGCTTGCCGAACTGCAGGGCTTCCGGCGCGCCGATCAGGGTGCCGTCGAACTTGTACGTCCAGCCGTGGTAGCGGCACCGGATCGCTCCCTTGCACTGGCCCGACCCGCTCAACAGGCACGAGCCACGGTGGCGGCAGACGTTGCGGTACGCGCGCAGGCCGCCCGACTCGTCGCGCACGACCAGCACGGGCTGGGAGCCGGCGAACCCGGTGGTGTAGCTCCCGGGCTGGGGCAGGGCCGAGACGTGGCCGATCAGCTGCCAGGTCCGTTCGAAGATCCGCTCCTGCTCGACCTCGATCAGCTCCGGGTCGAGGTACAGCCGGGGCTCGAGTGCCTCGGCCAGTGGGGCATGAACGTCGGTCACGGCTGCCATGTGGATCGTCCTCGCGTCGTCGTGGATGTGGTCCCGCGGCCCGCCCCCACTGACCGGGCAACGGCGGTTGCGCCAGGCCCGCGGAACGTGGAACCCAAAATCAAAATCAAATCCTGACTTTGTAATCAGTTGCTGTTAGTCTACCGCCCATGGTCAAGTCCGCGCCGTGGCTGTCACTGACGCCCGAACCCGAGCGCGAGCTTCCGAGTGCGGTCGCGACGCTGGCCTGTGGCCACCGGCCGTCCGACGCAGCGGTCGCCGAGGAGACCACGCGGATCGAGCGGTTGGTCCTGCGCGGCAGCGAGCGGCGCTGGGACAGCTACCTGCACGAGGTCGTCTCGCTGATCGAGCAGCGAGCGAACGACGTCGATCCCGACGTGGCGCGCGCCCGACAGGTCGCGATCGCGGTGATCTCGAACCACCACAACCTGTTGCTCGCGCTCCCCGGGCGCGGAGCACGACGAACCGAGACAGACAGGCGGCGGCTCTCGGAGCTGCTCGCCACGAATTGATGAGGAGCAAGCATGAGCACCGCCGTTATCCCCACGTCCGCCGGCAATGAGCTGACGTCTGACCAGCTCGAGCTTCAGCAGCGAGCGCGGACGTTCGTCGAGACGGTGCTGATGCCGCTCGAGCAGGAGGCCGAGGAGCTGGGCGGGCAGCTGCCCGAGGAGACCGTCGAGCACATCAAGAGCGAGGCGATCGCCGCGCGGCTGAACGGCGGCCGGTTCGCCCCCGAGTACGGCGGACAGGGATGGTCGATGCTCGAGTGGTTCCTGGTCAACGAGCAGTTCGGCCGCGTCACCAACGGCCTGCACTGGCACGTCCCGAGCGCGTACAACGTGCTCCTCCAGGGGACCCCGGAGCAGATCGAGCGCTACCTCGTGCCGGCGCTCCGCGGCGAGGGCGGCGACGCCTACGCGGTTACCGAGGCCGAGGCAGGGTCAGATCCGGCCGGGATCGCCTCGACCGCGGTGTCGACCGGGGACGGCTGGCGGATCAACGGCGAAAAATGGTTCGTTACCTCGGGCGACGTTGCCCGCGTGCTGATCGTGATGGCAAACGTCGTCGACGGTGCGGATCGGCTTCCGACACTGTTCATGGTCGAGCCCGACGCTGCCGGCGTCGAGTACGTCGACAACCCGCGCTTCACCCACAACTATCCGCACGGCCATCCGACGATCCGGTTCACCGACGTCGAGGTCGGCCCCGACGCGGTGATCGGCGGATTGGGGAACGGCGAGGCGCTGCAGCGCGCCTGGTTCACCGAGGAGCGGCTGGGGATCGCGACGCACGGGCTCGGCGCCATGTGGCGGCTGCTCGAGGACACGACCGCCTGGGCGCTCGAGCGCCGCCAGGGTGGCGCGCGGATCATGGACTACCAGGGCGTCTCGTTCCCGCTCGCCGACTCGGCGACCGACGCCGCGCTCGGCCGGCTGCTCGCGCTCCACGTCGCGGGGATGGTCGATGCCGGCGCCGACGTGAAGCTGATCCACGCCAAGGCGTCGATGGCCAAGCTGTTCGTGTCCGAGGCGGCCGGCCGGTGCGCCGACCGCGCCGTCCAGATCTTCGGCGGCCGCGGCTACATGCGCAGCAATGTCGCCGAGCGGTTCCTCCGCGAGCTCCGGGTCGACCGGATCTGGGAGGGCACCAGCGAGGTGCAGCGGCTGATCATCGCCCGGGCGCTCGAGCGTCGCGGGGTCGAGGCCACGATCCACTGAGTTTCGTGATGGATCTGAGCCGTCTGATGCGCCCGCGGTCGGTCGCGGTCGTCGGCGCCACCGATCGCCCCGGCAGCTATGGCGCGCAGGCACTGCTGAACCTCGATTTGATCGGCTTCGAGGGCTCGGTGTGGGGCGTGAACCCCGGCCGCAGCGAGGTGCTCGGGCGGCCATGTGTCCCGTCCGTCGCCGACCTTCCGGACGCTGTGGACGCGGTGGTGGTGGCGATCCCGGCCGCGGGGGTCGCAGAAGCGGTGGAGGAGGCCGGCGCGCGTGGCTGCGGCGGCGCGGTCGTGATCAGCGCCGGCTTCGCGGAGTTCGCGGGCGGCGTCGGGCTGCAGCGTGACCTGGTCGCGGCCGCGGCGCGCTATGACCTGCCTGTGTGCGGGCCGAACTGCAATGGGATCGTGGCCATGCAGGCGCGCACCGCGCTGTGGGGCGACGCGCTGGCGCCGCGCGAGCCGGGTGCGGTGGCCCTGATCTCCCAGAGCGGCAACGTCGCGGTGAACGCGCTGTCGACGCGCCGTGGACTGCGCTTCCACACGGTGGTCGCGAGCGGCAATCAGGCCGTGCTGACCGCCGCTGACTACCTCGGGTTCCTGGCGGGAGACGAGGGTGTCGGGGCAATCGCGCTGTACCTCGAGGACGACGGCGGGCCCGGGCTGTGTGACGGGCTCGCGGCGTGCGCGGAGTCGGGGGTGCGTGTTGCCGTTTTGAAGGTCGGGAGCTCCGCGGCGGGGGCGCATGCGGCCGCGGCCCACAGCGGCGCGCTCGCCGGCGACCAGCGGATCTTCCGCGCGCTGATCGAGGACGCCGGGGCGGTGTGGGCCTCCGATGTCCACGAGCTGCTCGAGCTGGCCAAGACGCTCGCGGTGCCGCGGCATTCGCGGAGCCGCGTGAGTGGGCTCGCGATCATGACCTGCTCGGGTGGCGATTCCGCCCAGGGCGCCGACGAGGCGGAGCGGCTCGGGGACGAGCTCCCGCAGTTCGCGCCGGCAACCTGCGATCGCCTGCGCGACCTGCTTCCCGCCGCGGCGACGGCCGCCAACCCGCTCGACTACACGGCGATGATCTGGGGTGACGCGGCGGCTCTGAGCGGGCTGGTGCAAACGGTCGGCGCTGACCCCGCGATCGGCCGGGTGCTTGTGTTCTACGACCAGCCCCCGGATCTGGACGGTGCTGTCAAGGACTCGTGGGATGCGGTCCGCGAGGGGATCACCGCCGGCGCCGCGTTGAGCGAGGCGCCCACGATCGTCTCCTCGACGCTGCCGGAGCTCCTCGACGATGACGCTGCCTGGCGGTTCATCCAGCAGGGCATCCCCGCTGTCGCCGGGCTGCGCACCGGCCTGTGCTGCGCCGCCGCACTCGAGTTTCCGGCGGGTGATCCGGACCGGCTCCGGGAGATCTCTCGAGTGGCCCGGGCCGCGAGCCCTGCGGAGGGGGTTCGTGAGCTCGAATGGCTGTCAGAGCACGACGCGAAGGAGCTGCTCCGCGGCGCCGGCGTGGAGGTCGTCGAGGGGCGACTTGTGGGTTCCGAGGAGGACGCGGTGCTCGCGCTCTCGGAGCTCGGCGGACATATCGCGCTGAAGCTGAGCGCGCCCGGCATCCAACACAAGTCGGACGTCGGCGCGATCGAGCTCGGGCTGCGGTCGGAGGCCGAGGTGCGGAGCGCGTTCGCCCGGCTGGCCGCGGTCGGTGGCGGGACGACCGCGTCCCTGCTCGCAGAGCGGATGGCGTCACCCGGGGTCGAGTTGATCGTCGCGGCCCGTGCCGACGCGATCGTGCCGGCGCTCGTGGTGGGGCTGGGCGGTATCTGGACCGAGGTCCTGACGGACGTCGCGATCGTGCCGCTGCCCGCGAGCTCGGCCCGGATCGAGGCCGCGCTCCGTTCGCTGCGAGGCGCGCCACTGTTGACCGGCGGCCGGGGCACGGTGCCGCTGGACCTGGCCTCCGTGTCGCGGCTGGCGGAGCGGGTCGGGGAGGTCCTCGTCGAGGAGTCGCTCGAGCTGATCGAATTGAACCCGGTGTTCGTCGGTCCGGATGGGTCGGTCGCGGTCGACGCCACCGCGAGCCGGCGGGTCCCGGTCGCCGGCCCCGGCGGGGCCGCCGCGAGCGACCCCGCCGCCCCCACCCCCTCGGTGGCGGTCCGATGAACGACGTGATCGTGATCGGCGGCGGCTTTGCCGGCGTCACCGCCGCCCGGGAGGCGTCCCTGCGGGGTCGCGCGGTCCTGCTGCTCGAGGCTCGCGACCGGCTCGGAGGACGCACGTGGACCGCGCCCTGGAACGGATCGACGATCGAGTACGGCGGCGCCTGGGTCCACTGGCATCAGCCCCACACGTGGTCCGAGATCACACGCGCCGGCCTGCAGGTCGAAGTCTCGGGCGGCGCGCAGGTGGCCGGCTGGTACGTGGGCTCCGAGCGCCGAACGGGGTCGATCGAGGAGCGGGACGAGATCGCCCGGCGCGGCTGGGACCAGTTCGTCGACGGGGTCCGGGAGGCGCTGCCGGTGCCCCACGATCCGACTCGCGTGCTCGGCGCGCTCGCCCGGTTCGATCGGCAGACGATCGCGGAGCGCCTCGACGAGCTTGCGCTGTCGGTTGAGGAGCGCGACGTGCTGACGGCCGAGCTCGAGTCGCTCGCCCACGCCCCGCTCGACCAGGCAGGCGCGGTGTCGGTGCTGCGCTGGCACGCCCTGTCCGGCTACAGCCTCGAGTTGACCCAGTTCACCGGCGGACGGGTGACGCTCGTCGGGGGCACCCAGGCTCTGCTCGGCGCGATCGCGGGCGCCGCGTTATTCGAGCGCCGCCTCGAGACCTCGGTGGCCGCGATCCGGCAGCACGGCGATCGCGTCGAGGTCGAGACGCGTGACGGCTCGGGGTTTACGGCCCGTGCGGCGATCGTTGCGGTGCCGCTGAACGCGCTCGGCGCGATCGAGTTCGCGCCGGCGCTCCCGGACGACAAGCTGGCGGCGATTGCGCTCGGACAGGCCTCGCGCGGGATCAAGATCTTCATCCGCGCCCGCGGGGCGTCGCTGCTTCAGAACGCGATACGGCCCGGGCATCCGTTCGGCTACCTCGACACGGATGCCGTCAGCGGGGACGGCTCACAGCTGATGATCGGGTTCGGAATCGACGCCGCGCTCTGCGACGCCGGCGATCTGCCGGCGGTCCAGAGTCAGCTCGACGCGATTCTGCCGGGGTACGAGGTGGTCGAGGCCACCGCGCACGACTGGCTGTCCGACGAGTTCTCTCGCGGCACCTGGGCAATCCACCGCCCGGGCTGGTACGAGCACCATCACGCCGCGATGCAGCGCCCCGAAGGTGCCGTCGTGTTCGCGGGCTCGGACATCGCCAACGGCTGGTCCGGGTTCATCGACGGCGCGATCGAGTCGGGGCTGCGTGGCGCATCATTGGCCGCCGCGCTGGCATGATGCCCTGCCTCGACACACGAAATTGGAGGCTCGGACATGGCAATCCTCGATGACAAGGTGGCGATCGTCACCGGCTCGGCACGCGGAATCGGACGCGCGACCGCGGAGCTGCTCTCCGAGAACGGCGCAAAGGTCCTGATCAACGACCTCGACGCCGACGTCGCCGAGCAGACGGCGAGCGAGATCGCCGGCGAAACCCTGGTGTTTGCAGGTGATCTTACGGCGCCGGGGGTTCCTGACGAGCTCGTTCAGGCCGTCATTGACAAGTGGGGCAAGGTCGACATCCTCATCAACAACGCGGGCTACACGCTCGACGCGCCGATCCACAAGATGAGTGACGACTGGTTCCAGAAGATGATCGACATCCACTCGGTCGTCCCTTTCCGGATGTGCCGCGCGGTCGCGCCCCACATGCGCGAACCCGCGAAGAAGGAGCGCGAGGAGGGCGTCGAGGTGTTCCGCAAGATCGTCAACGTTTCCTCGATCTCGGGCACGATGGGCAACGCCGGACAGGCGAACTACTCCTCGGGAAAGTCGGCGGTGATCGGCCTCACGAAGACGCTGGCCAAGGAGTGGGGCCAGTTCAAGATCAATGTCAACGCGGTCGCATTCGGATTCATCGAGACGCGACTGACCGCCGCCAAGAACGACGAGAACGTCGTCGAGATCCGCGGCGAGAAGGTCCAACTGGGCATCCCCGAGCAGCTGCGTGCACTGGGCCCGGCGCTGATCCCGCTCGGACGCGCCGGCACGCCCCGCGAGGCCGCCGGCGGCGTGTTCCTGCTCTGCACACCGTGGGCGAACTACATCAACGGCCAGGTGCTGAGCATCACCGGGGGCCAGTTCGGCGGCATGACCTCGTAAGCGGCCACCCGCGGCGCGCGTGGCTCACCGGCCTCCGGTCGCGCGCAGATAAGCGAGCACGGCCAGCACCCGTCGGTGATCGTCATCGCCGGCGGGCAGGTCGAGCTTGGCGAAGATGTTCGAGACGTGCTTCTCGACCGCGCCGAGCGTGACCACCATCTCGCGGGCGACGGCGGCGTTCGTGCGGCCCTGCGCGATCAGCTCCAGCGTCTCGCGCTCCCGGGGCGTGAGCGCCCCGAGCTCGGCGCCGTCGCTGCTGCGACCGCGATCGGCAATCAGCGCGCTGACGACCTCGCGGTCGAGCGCGGTCCCGCCGGCGGCGACGCGCTTGACCGAGTCGACGAACGTCCTGACCTCGCTGACGCGCTCCTTGAGCAGGTAGCCGACCCCGCTCTCACCCGCCGCCAGCAGCTCGGCGGTGTAGACCGGCTCGACGTACGCGGACAGCACCAGGATCGCTAGGTCGGGATGGCGCCGGCGCGCCTCCAGCGCCGCACGGATCCCCTCGTCGGTGAACGTCGGTGGCAGCCGCACGTCACAGATCGCCAGATCGGGCTTGTGGCCGTCGACGATCCGCAACAGCCCGGGACCATCGTCGGCCTGCGCGACGACCTCGACCCCGTTCTCGGCCAGCAGCGCCACCATCCCCGCGCGCAGCAGCGCCTGGTCTTCGACCACGACTACTCGCACGGCAGCACGGCCCAGACGACCGTTCCCTCACGGGCGACGCTCTGAATCTCGAGCCGGCCGTCGAGCGCCTCGACTCGCTGCTTGAGCCCGGTCAGCCCACCCCCTGCGGGATTGGCACCTCCCGGCCCGTTGTCGGCGACCTCGACGACGAGCATCGCGCCGTCGAGGTGCAGCGTCACGACCGCGCTGGCGCCGGGCGCATGCTTGGCGACGTTGGTCAGCGACTCGGCGACGACGAAATAGGCCGCGGTCTCGACGACCGGGGGCAGGCGGTGATCGAGCTGTCCGACCACCTCGACCTTCACGGTCGACCGGCTTGCGAGCGACTCGACCGCGGCGACCAGACCCCGATCCGCGAGCACCGGCGGCGCGATCCCGCGCGCGAGGTCCCGCAGCTCCCTGATCGCGGCGGTCGCCTCCTCCCGAGCCTGCCGCACGAGCGCCGCGGTGTCGGGGTTGTCGGCCAGGCGCTCCTCGGCGCGCCCGAGCTGCATGCTGAGCGCGACCAGCCTGGCTTGCGCCCCGTCGTGCAGGTCGCGCTCGATCCGGCGCAGCTCGGACGCTTGGACGTCAAGCGCGCCGCTACGGGTCCGGGTCAGCTCGTCGACGCGGACCTCGAGCTTGCGCTGACTGGGCCGGAAGGCCAACGGGTTCAGGGCGAGCGCGACGGACAGCGCGACGGCCGGGAAGATCGGCCAGAAGAAGCCGCCGCCCGACATCGCCCATACCGCCAAACAGGTGGCGACGAGAACCACCGAGATGCCCGCCTGCATCGCGTACCAGCGACTCGCTCCCTTGGGCCGGAGCCGCGCCCAGCGCACGGCGAGCCAGAGGCCGGCCGGGATGGCGAGTCCGAGCGCCGCCCACATCGGCCAGAAGTAGCCGGCGCCGGTCGCCGCCCAGATGATGATCAGCGCGGTCAGGAGCACGAGGGCCGGCATGAACGCCGCCCCCCGCACCACCGACCGCAGGTCGATTTCGTTGCCGTTTGAGTTAGTCATTTTGCGATCCGATCGCGGCGACGGTGACTTCATGATCCCAGCCCCGGGCAGGCCTGCGGGATGCGCGAGCGGGAGCTGGGGCCAGGCCCCGGTCGCCCAACAGCGTGAGGGCCGCGGGCAGCGCCAGACCGCGGACGATCGTCGCGTCGAGCGCGATCGCGGCGGCGAGCCCGACCCCGAGCTGCTTGAACTCGAGCAGCGGCAGGGTTGCGAACACCGAGAACGCGGCGATCATCACGAGCGCGGCGCTGGTCACGGTTCCGCCCGTGGAGCCCAGCGCCACCGCGGCGGCCTGCTTCGCACTCGCGCCCTGTTGGCGTGCCTCGCGGGCGCGCTCGAGGACGAGCA
>Ga0187777_10002690_pt1 | contig 11326 bp, 8 predicted proteins | sample 1015_Q2_SP5_10_M_FD_132416 | JGI IMG/M metagenome (GOLD analysis project Ga0187777, IMG submission 132416) | Tropical peat soil microbial communities from peatlands in Department of Meta, Colombia - 1015_Q2_SP5_10_MG | ecosystem: Environmental > Terrestrial > Soil > Wetlands > Peat | place...
GCCCTCCCGCCGATCGGCTCGATCTTCGGCCTGCGGCTGCTCGTCGACCGCGACCTGCTGGCCGAGGCCAGCATCTACCTCAACGCGGGTGCGGTGGACCACTCGATGGTGGTCGCCCCCGCGGACCTCGTCCGGGTGGAGCGCCCGCTGCTCTTCTGAGATTCGAGCCTACGCGCTCACCGCGCGCGAAGGCGCTCGGCGAGGCGACCGGCTCGCCACGGATCACGCGCGGCGCGGCATCGGCGGCCGGCGGTTTGCCCAGGGCTCGGCCGCCTCGAGCTGCGCGGCCAGACGGAAGAGGGTCGCCTCGTCCCCGAAGCGTCCGACGAACTGCACGCCCAGCGGTAGACCACCCTGCGAGGTGCCGAGGGGCACCGACATCGCGGGGTTGCCGCACGCGTTCCACAGCGACGTGAACGCGATCGTGCCGAGCACCGCCTGGCCGTAGGCCGCCGGATCCGACGTCATCATGTCGATGACGCCGAGCGGGTGGGGCGGGCGGCACATGGTGGGCGTCAGCAACACGTCGTGGCGCGCGAAGAACGGGGCGACCACCCGTCCCGTCCGGTGCATGACCCCGACGGCGCGAGCGTAGTCGGCCGCCCGCGCGACGTGGCCATCCATCGCGCGCAGCCAGGTGATGCGCTCGACGTCCCCCTCGGCCAGCTCGCGGCCGAGCGCGGCGGCCCGGGCCTCGAGCGCGGCGCGCAGGTTGGCCCCGATGATCACGAGCGTGGCCGCGCCGAGCGCCCTCGCGTCCACCTCGGGCCGCGCCTCCTCGACGTGGTGCCCGAGGCGCTCGCAGAGCCGCGCGGCGGCCTGCGCCGCCGCCGCGCACTCCGGGTCTACCGCCTGCCCGTTCCACGGCCGCGTCGTGATCGCGATGCGCAGGGGACCCGGATCTCGCCCGACCTCCTCGAGGAACGGGCGGGCGGGCGCCGGCGCCCAGTATGGATCGCCCAGATCCGGTCCCGACGTCGCGTCCAGCAGCGCGGCGCTGTCGCGCACGCTCCACGTGACCGCGTGGCCCACCGAGGCACCGCCCCAGCCCTCGCCCTGATCGGGCCCGAGCGGGTTGCGGGCGCGCGTGGGCTTGAGCCCGAACAGCCCGCAGGCCGAGGCGGGGATCCGGATCGATCCGCCGCCGTCGGTCGCGTGGGCCATCGGGGCCATGCCACTGGCCACCGCCGCCGCGGAGCCGCCGCTCGAGCCGCCGGCGCTGTGGCCGAGCTGCCACGGGTTACGCGTGGGCCCGAAGAGGCGTGGCTCGGTCGAGCTGGCCAGCCCCAGCTCGGGCGTGTTGGTCTTGCCGAAGACGACGAGGCCGGCGCGCTTCAGACGGGTCGTGATCTCGCTGTCGTGATCGACCACGTTGTCCTTGAAGAGCACGCCGCCGTAGCTCGTGACCGCCCCCTGGTAGTGAGCCCCCAGATCCTTCAGCAGGTACGGCACCCCGGTGAACGGCCCGGCGGGCAGGCCGGCCGCGATGGCCGCGCGCGCCTGATCGTAGAGCCGGCACACCACCGCGTTGACCTCGTGATTACGCGCCTCGACCGCGGCCATCGCGGCCTCCAGCACCTCGGCGGCGCTCACCTGCTTTCGCCGCACCAGCTCGGCCAGCCCCAGCCCGTCGTAGCGGACGAACTCGTCGTATCGCATCGGTCAGTCTCCGAGCCGGGGATCGCAGGCGCCTCGCCCGGCGGTCGGCCGGTATTCTAGACCGAAATCCCGGATAGCGGGTGGGCGGTGCGGGCCCGGCCTGTCCGAGTTTGTGGGCATTGTCGGCGGCGTGGGAGCTCCGTAGCATCCGAACGTGGTCAAGCTCAAGACCGGGCAGATCGCGTTCTTCGACCGGCCCACCGCCTGGGGACTGATCATGGGCGACGACCAGGAGCTCTACGTCATCCGCGGACGCGACGGCAGCGGGCTCTGGCCGCGGGTGGGCGAGCGCGTATCGTTCGAGTCGCAGAGTACGCCGGATGGCAAGCGCGCGGCGGAGGCGCGACTGGTACGGCGAGCGCTCGCGCCAGTGGGGCGCGAGCCGGCGTCGGGGCCCGTGAGGCCGCTCGTCTCGGGCCTCAGGCCCCCCCGATGATTTCGGGAACCACCGCGAAGCCGTGGACGCGGATGGACTCGTCCAACTGGCCCTGCCGGCGCCGATCGGACTGCCCCTGACGACGCTCGGTCGCCGTGGCCTCGGCCCGCTCGCGACGCTCGGCGTGGCGCCGATCCAGGATCACGGTGACGGGCTCCCCCGCGTACTCGCGCTTGAGATAGTCGTAGAGCTGGATGTTGTGGCGCGCGACCACGAAGAGGTGGCCCAGGTGCAGCAGCTCCTCGGCAGCCCGCGACAGCCAGAAGCGCATGTCCATCTCGCGCAGCAGGCCCAGCGCGGTGGCCAGATGATCCTCGGCGCGGTCGCGCTCCCCGATCAAGCGGAGGAGCCGGCCGAAGCTCAGGTGCGTCCGGGCCACGAGCGGACGCATCTCCAGCTCCTCGGCCAGCGCCAGCGCCTGGGCGAAGTAGGCCTCCGCCTCGCCCACCGCCGGGGGCTCCGAGAGCGCTCCCAGCTCGCCCATCAGCCGGAGTGTCCACGCCTGGTGTCCCCTCTCCTTGTGGCGCAGCGCCAGGTCGAGCGCACGCTGGGCCACCGTCTTCGCGCGATCGAGCTGGTGCGCGGCCGCCAGCCCCTCGCCGAGATTCGCGGTCCAGAGCGCGAGGTAGGCGCGCACGCCCAGCTCCTCGGTCAGCGATACGCCGTCCTCGAGGAGGCGGAGCCCTTCCTCGACACGGCCCAGCAGAACCAGCGTGAGCCCGAGCAGGGACGACGGGATCGGGCGCCAGACGTCGAGGCTCTTCTCGCGGCAGGAGTCGAGGCTCCGCTGCAGCGCGGGCAGCGCGCGCTCGAGCTGGCCGCGGCGCAGCCACGCGAGCCCGGCCATGGTGCGGGCGATGGTCTGGGTGTAGGCGTGGCCGCTCGCCTCGCCCGCCCGCTGGGCACGGTCCAGCGACATGGCGGCCGAGTCGAACTCGCCCAGCTCGGCCAGGGTGAAGGCGAGCCAGCCGCTCGAGGTGACGTAGGAGACGCCGGCCTGGCCGCCGGGCGCCTCGCCCTGCACCAGCTCGAGCGCCTCGACGTTCTCGCGCAGGATCGAGTGCGCGCGCCGATAGAGCCCCTGCGCGTGACAGCTGTAGCCCAGGTAGCCGCGAGCCAGCGCCTGGAGCGAGAGATCGCCGGCCGCGTCGCCGATGCGCAGGCAGCGCTCGCCGTACTCGATGGCCAGGTCGGGCTCGCCCTTCAGGTAGTGATAGTTGATCAGGTAGGTGTACACGCGCGCCAGCCGCGGCTCGTCGCCGAGCTTCTCGGCCATCGCCTCGGCTTCCTGCGAGAGCGTCAGCACCCGCTCGAGATGGCCCAGCTGCAGCAGCGGCGAGCGCAGATCGAGCCGCAGGTCGATGGCCTGCTCGGTGGTCGAGCGGCCCTCCGGCAGGCGCTGCAGCGCGTTCATCGCCTGCTCGAAGAAGATGACCGCCTCGCGGTTGGCGGAGCGGGCCGCGGCCTTGGTCCCGGCCTGGCGGAGATACGACACCGCCTTGGCCCACACCTCGCCGCGCACCGCGTGGTGGGCGAGCCGCTCGAAGTGCTCGGGCAGCCGGTCCGCGTAGAGATGCTCCATGGCCTGGACCACGCGGCCGTGCAGGGCGCGGCGTCGGTCCTGGAGCAGGCTCGAGTACGCGACCTCGTGGGTGAGCGCGTGCCGGAACGTGTACTCCACGCTCGGGAACAGGCTGATCTCGTACAGGAACTCACCGGCCTGGAGCTGGGTCAGGTTGCGGCGCACCGTCTCCTCGGACATGTCGGCGATCTCCTGCAGGAGCGCCAGCGACACGTCCTTGCCGATCACCGCGGCCGCCTGCAGCAGCCGCTTGCCTTCGATGGGGAGCCGATCGATCCGCGCGGCCAGGACCGCCTGCACGGTGGCCGGGACCTGGATCTTCTGGACCTCGCGAGTCAGGCGGTAGTGGCCGCGGGTCCCCGCCAGGACCTTGGTCTCGGCCAGCGTGTGCACGCTCTCCTCGAGGAAGAACGGGTTGCCCTCGGTGCGCTCGACCAGGAGCTGCTTGAGCGGATCGAGCCCGGGGTCGTCGCCCAGGAGCGCGCCCAGCAGCTCGTCCGCGCTCTGCGGCGGCAACGGATCGATGCGGAACTGGGTGTAGTAGCTCTTGCGAGCCCAGCCGTGCTGGTACTCGGGACGGTAGCTGACCAGCACGAGCGCCCGGGCCAGCGGCAGGCTGTCCCCGAGGCTGTCGAGGAACGCCTGGCTCTCGGAATCGAGCCAGTGCAGATTCTCGAACACCGCGATCACCGGCTGCACCTGGCCTTCTCTCAGGATGAGGCGCTTGACCGCGTCGAGCATGCGCTGGCGCCGCTGCGGCAGGTCCGGGGTCTGCCACTCCGCGTCGTCCACGGGCACGTCGAGGAGCTGGAGGAACGCGGGCAGCGTCGAACGCAAGCTGTCGTCGAGGGTCAGGAGCTTGCCGGTGACCTTCTCGCGAATCCGCCGGGGATCGTCGCGCTCCTCGAGCTGGAAGTAAGACTGGAGCAGCTCCTTGACTGTGAGGTACGAGGTGTTCTTGCCGTAGGAGGTGGCCTGCGCCTCCAGCATGAGCCAGCCGTGCGCTCGATGGGAGTGTGTGAACTCCCAGAAGAGCCGCGACTTGCCCACGCCCGGCTCGCCCGAGACCGCGACGATCTGCCCGTGACCCGCCGCGGCGCGCGCCATGGCCTGATGCAGCACGTCCACCTCGGCCTCGCGGCCCACGAACGGCGTGAGTCCGCGCGCGGCGCTCGCCTCCAGGCGCGAGTGCACCTGCTCGGTTCGCAGCAGCTCGAAGATCTCGACCGGCTCGGGCATGCCCTTCACCGGCACCGGGCCCAGCGGCTTCACCTCCACGTAGCCCTCGGCGAAACGCAGGGTCTCGCGCGAGATCAGCGTGGAGCCGGGGCGCGCGAGCTGCTCCATGCGCGCGGCCAGGTGGGTGGTCTGGCCGATCGCGGAGTAGTCCATGTGCAGGTCGCTGTCGATCGCCCGGACCACGACCTCACCGGAGTTGAGGCCGACCCGGATCTGCACGTCCACGCCACGTCCGCGCCGGAGCTCGTCGGCGTACCAGCCGACCGTCTGCTGCATGCGAAGCGCGGCGTGGCAGGCCCGAACCGCGTGGTCCTCGTGGGCGAGCGGCGCCCCGAACAGCGCCATGATCCCGTCGCCCATCACCTGGTTGACGGTGCCCTCGTAGCGGTGGACCGCCTCCATCATGCGCTCGAGCACGGGATCGAGCAGCCGGCGCGCCTCCTCCGGGTCCCGATCGGCGAGCAGCTCCATGGAGCCCTTCAGATCGGCGAACAGCACGGTCACCTGCTTGCGCTCGCCCTCGAGCGCGTGCCGCGAGGTGAGGATCTTCTCGGCCAGGTGCTTGGGGGTGTAGCCCTGGGGGGCGGGCGCGCGCTGGACCGGCTCGGGGCTGGCGGGGGAGCCGCAGGAGCCGCAGAACTTCTTGTCGGGCAGCAGCTCCGCGCCGCAGCTCTGACACGTGGTGACGAGCCGGGTTCCGCACTCCTCACAGAACCGTACGCCCTCCCGGTTCTGGGACTGACAGCGCGGACACGTCACTTCGGCCCTCCTTGGGGGTCCGAGCGCTGAGGCGGTGGTCGGACCAGATTAGCCTCCTACGGGTTTGGGGTCAAGGCGGCCGGGTGAGCTCAGCGGGGCTCCTCCACGCCGAGGCGATACCGGCGGGTCTCGGCGCGCACGTCGCGCACGATGTCGCCCTCGAGCTCGATCCGGACCTCGTGCCGCTCGACGTCCCAGCGGTTCACGGTCGACAGCCAGGCGAAGACCCGCCGCGACTGGGGCACGAGGCGGCGGCCCCGGTAGACCAGCGTGGTCCCTCGGGTGCCCGGGAACTGGTCCTGGGTCTCGACCTCCTCGCCGCAGAGCTTCAGCACCTCGGCGCGCGTGGTCTTGCCCGGCTCGATCCGCTCGAGTACCTCGTGCGGGAGAATCACGCCGGTCTCGCGGTCGGCGCCGGATCCCCACGCGCCCAGGTGCACCCGCGCCGCGACGCTGTCCGCCAGCCGCATGGCGCCGCGGCCCAGCAGCGGGCCGATGCTCTGTCCCAGGGCGAAGAACAGGATCGGGGTCGCCACCAGCATGGCCGCGTGGGCCCGCGAGAAGTAGCCGAACCGGACCGCGAGCTGCTGCGGGGTGATGCTGCCGCCCCCGTCCATGAAGAGCGAGACCAGCTCGGTGCTCTCCAGGGTCTCGCTCATCCGTCGGGCCGACGTCGGCGGATAGACCTCGTCGATCTTGAGCCGATCCGACTGCGGGAACTGCACCACGAGCTCGGCGGGAGCGTCCGCGAGGGGAACCACCCGATCGCGATGCGCGAGGTACATGGGGAAGAGCGGGCGGTCGCGGACTTCGTGGAAGCCGATCGCCACCCGGTAGTGCGCGCCACGAACCAGGTCCTCGGCCCAGGTCACCTGCTGCGGCTTCACCAGCCCGTCCACCGTGAAGGCCAGCTCGATCAGCCAGCTCGGATCGGCCAGGCGGGGCGTCCAGGGAATGCGGATGAACGTGGCCGGCGGGCTCAGTCCCAGGCCGCCCGTCTGAACGAAGGTGACGAACGGCGCGGTGGAGGGCGGGGCCGCCGGGGAGGCCCCCGGGGTGCTCGTCGCGCTGGACTCCGCGCTCCCGCCCTCCGCCAGGCTCCGGATCAGCAGGGGCACGCGCCCCTCGCCGGTCACGTCGAACCCCTTGTCGGCGAGGTAGCGGGCGAGGGTCGGGTCGGGCTTGCCGTCGCCGCCACCCTCGCTCCGGATCTCCCCCGGCCACAACAGGAAGAGGTCCTGGGCCACGTCGGCTGGCCGCTTGCCCGAGGTCAGCAGCAAGCTCCACGAGACCACGATCGGCACGGCGGTCGCGCCCTCGCGCACGGTGGCGCGCACCATCAGCGGCCCGATCGTGAACGGAGGATCCGGACGGGACGCGAAGAAGAGCTGGCCCCATGCGGGAGCGGGCAGCAGGAGGAATGCGCCGAGGAGCAGAGACCAGGCAAGCCGATGCATGGTCGGGCCGATCATACGCGTCCCGCGCCGATCGTGCCAGGGCCCCGGGGCCACGGGCGAGCCGCGAGCGGGTATGGTAGGCTCCCGCCATGAACGCCACCTCGCTGATCGCCGAGTTCGTCGCCAAGAGCCGCTACGAGGATTGCCCGGAGGCGGCCGTCGACGCCGCGCGCCGGGCGGTCCTGGATTGCCTCGGTGTGATGCTGGCCGGCGCGAGCGAGCCGGCCGCTCGCATCCTGCAGCGGGTCGCGCAGGCCGAAGGCGGCCTGCCGCTGTGCACGATCGTCGGGACCGGGCGGCGCACCGGGGCGGTGTGGGCGGCCCTCTGCAACGGGACCGCGGCGCACGCCCTCGACTACGACGACACCAACTTCGCCCTGATGGGGCACCCCTCGGCGCCGGTCCTCTCCGCGGCGCTCGCCGCCGGCGAGCTGACCCTGGCCGACGGCCGCGCGCTGCTGCACGCCTTCCTGCTCGGCTTCGAGGTCGAGACCACGCTGGCCGAGGTGATCAATCCCCCGCACTACGAGCACGGCTGGCACGCCACCTGTACGCTCGGGACGCTGGGCGCGGCGGCCGCCGCTTCGCGGCTCCTCGGACTCGATGCGGTCCAGACGCGCCACGCCCTCGCGGTGGCCGCCTCCCAGTCCTCGGGCCTCAAGGAGAACTTCGGCACGATGACCAAGCCCTTCCACGCCGGCCACGCCGCGCGGAGCGGGGTGCTGTCCGCGTTGATGGCCCGCGAGGGCTGGACCGCGTCCGAGCACGCCCTGGAGGGGCCGCAGGGGTTCTTCGCGGTGCTGGGCGCGAGCAGGCGGGTGCTCGAGCCGCTCGGGACGCTGGGCGCGCCGTGGAAGATCCTGACCACCGGCGTCGCGGTGAAGCCGTATCCCTCGTGCGCGTGCACCCACTCGATCATCGACGGGGCGCTCGAGCTCCGCCGCGTCCACGGCATCCGCGCGGACCAGATCGAGGAGATGACGATCGGCGTCGGCCCCGGCGTGCCCCGCATCCTGATCCACTCGCGCCCGCGCACCGGGCTCGAGGGGAAGTTCTCCGCGGAGTTCGCGGCCGCAGCCGCGCTCGCCGACGGCCGCGTCGGCATCGCGACCTTCCAGGACGCGCGCGCGCAGGATCCCGAGCTGCGCCGGCTGATGGAGCGAATCCGCGTGGTCGTCGATCCCGCGATCCCCGGCGATTCCGAGCGGCACATGTGGACCCGGCTCACCGTGAAGTGCGCCGACGGCCGCGCGGCCCGCATCGACCCCAGGCCGGTGCCAGGCCATCCCGCGAACCCGCTCTCGCTCGAGGCGCTGCGCGAGAAGTTCGCGGAGTGCGCGGGGCTCGTGCTACCGGCCGATCGCGTGGATTCGGTCGCGCAGATGGTCGAGTCCCTCGACGGCTGCCCCGACCTCCGGAGCCTGACCGCGATCCTCGATCCCGGGCGCTGAGGCGGCCCTTCAGGCGGCGGGCGCCGAAGGAACGCGGGCCAGGCGCCGGAGCGCCCACGCCACGATCACCGCGGAGACCGCGACCAGCACCGCGTTCAGGACGCGACCGCGCGGCGAGCCCACCAGCGCGGAGAGCAACACCGAGGCGGTGTTGTTGGCCACGTGGCAGACGATCGCGGGCACGACGCTGCCCGCCCGCTCGGCCACCACGCCCAGGTAGATCCCGATGCCCGCCGCGAGCACACCGTGTACCCACTCGCCGTGGATGACGCCGAACGCGATTGCGGTCACCAGGATCGCGGGACCCGCGCTCCACGCCCGGCGTAAGCGGGTGAGCATGTAGCCGCGGAAGAACAGCTCCTCGCCGACCGGCGCGAGCAGCCCCACCACGATGACCGCGAGGAGCAGGCCGGCGCGCGAGGCGGACGCCAGCGTGCGGTTCATCCACTCGAGCGCGGGCCCCGTGCCCACCTCCAGGAGCAGCACGAGCGAGTCGAGGGCCTGGCTCAGGGCGAGAATGCCGAGTACCGCCACCGCGACGTCGCGCGGGGCCAGCCGGCTCGGCAGGAGGCGCAGCCGCGCTCGCGGCTGCCGGCCGGCGACCACCAGCGCGATCCCGATCAAGGTGAGAGACGAGGCGGGCACGCCGATCAGCAGCGCGGCCATCGCGTCCCGCTCGATGTCGAGCGATCCGGTCCGCCAGGTCAGGACCGCAGTCACCGCGACGAGCTGCACGCCGAAGACCGCCGCCGCGGTCACGATGTAGACGAGCAGCGTGCTGAGGATCAGCCACATGGCGGCCCCCCTCGGCGACGGGGGACGCTCAGGCTAGTGGTGGCAGGTGACGCACTCGAGCGGGGCGTTGCGCCGCTCGCTCTCGCTGCCCGGGACCATGTGCACCGACGGGATCGGCGCGTCGGCCGCGGTCTGCACGGCCTGCACGCCCTTGGCGTTGGCGGTGCGGTGGCACTCGACGCACCAGCCCATCGTGAGCTTGCGCGGCGGAACGGGCATCAGGGCCAGATTCTGCAGATCGTTGACGATGTTCTGCCCGGTCTCGGCGTGGACGCGCTCCATCGCCTCGATGCGGCCGTGGCAGGTCTGGCACTGCACGCCCGCCTGAATGTGCGGCTTGTGATTGAACTGGGCGTACTCGGGGACCTTGAAGATACGGATCCACGGAATGGGCTCCTGCCGCTCCCAGTAGCCGTGCAGCTTCGTCACCTCGGGGTTCCCCTCGGCGGCCACCACCTTGTGACAGCCCATGCAGCGCTCCACCGAAGGGATCCCGGCGCTGCTGCTCCGGCGCGCGTTCGCGTGGCAGTACTGGCAGGCGATCTGGTAGGAGCCCGCGTGGATCACGTGTCTGAAGAAGATCGGCTGCACGGGCCCCTCGCGCGTCTCGGTGATCGGGAGCACGTTCTTCGGGTCGTACGGCGGATCGGCGAGGGTGCGCACGTAGTCGATGACCTCGTTGATCTGCACGTCGGAGAGGAACGGCTTGAAGTTGGGCATCAGCGGCGAGAGCCCGACCTCCTGCGCCCCGTGCGCGATCACGCCGAACAGGAAATGGTCCGGCAGCGCGTTCATCACGCGCCCTTCCGTCAGGTTCTGCGGCTTGATCGGCAGGTTCTGGCCCGCGACCCCTCCGCCCTTGCCGTCGTCTCCGTGGCAGTTCGCGCAGTACTGGGCGAAGGTCGCCTTGCCTCGCTCGAGGATGCGCGGGTCGACGGCGTGGTGACCCTCTCCCTCCTTCTTCCCGCTCGCGTGGCTTCCGGCGGGCGCCGAGGGCGTGGTGGCCGACTTGGCGGGCGTGAGAGGGAAACCGATCAGGAGGCCGATGAGAACGGCCGCGATGGCCACACTACCGACGACGGCTGAGCGTGCGATGCGCATGAGTTTCGGCCTGTCTCCCGTGAAAAACCCCACCGAATATACTCAAATTCCCCGCGCAGGTAAAGACGTTTCGGTCGTCAGGACCGACGGCGGGCGATGTAGAGCACGTGCGGATAGGGCAGGATGTCGACCATCAGATGTCGGTGCACCTCGAAGCCCACGTCCTCGAGGAGGCGCTGCAGCTCCTCGGCCCCCCAGTAGCGCACCGGCGTCCTCGGATCCATCACCTTGTCGAGCGCGTGCGTGAACCAGCGCTTGTAGGCCGGCTGGCGATCCACGTCCTTCACGAGCAACCGCCCCCCTTCGGACAGGGTCTTGGCCACCTGCTCGAACAGTGGGCGCACCGCCTCCTCCGGGATGTGGTGGACGATGTCGAGCATGTAGGCGGCGTCGAAGCGCGAGCCGCCCCGGAAATCCATGACGTCGCCCACCTCGTAACGCACGTTGCCGAGCCCGAGCCGCGCGGCGGCCGCTCGGGCCATGCCGATCCGCCGCGGGTTGAGGTCGAACCCCTCGATCGCGAGATCCGGATGCGCGCTCGCGTAGTAGAGCGAGAAGAGCCCGAAGCCACACCCCAGGTCGAGGACACGCCCGCGTGCCGGCAGGTACTGGCCGATCTCGTCGAGGAAGCGCTGCCGCAGGATCCCGAAGCGCGCCCAGCAGTACGCGCGCACGATCGGATCGTCGTAGGCGCGGACGATGTCACGGACGGTGGCGCTGTGCATAGATCCGGTAGCCGTCGCCCGTGACGGCCAGGCTGAACGAACCTTCGAGTACCTGCTGGAGCTCCGGAAAGGCCGCGATCCGCTCGTAGCCGAGGCCCGGCCAGCTCTCCTCCATGACGACC
>Ga0187777_10002692_pt1 | contig 11324 bp, 10 predicted proteins | sample 1015_Q2_SP5_10_M_FD_132416 | JGI IMG/M metagenome (GOLD analysis project Ga0187777, IMG submission 132416) | Tropical peat soil microbial communities from peatlands in Department of Meta, Colombia - 1015_Q2_SP5_10_MG | ecosystem: Environmental > Terrestrial > Soil > Wetlands > Peat | place...
CGGCAAGCGTCCGGGCGAGCCGTCCCGTCGACGTCCCCGAGGAGCCCACGCTCGCGGAGGTGCTGAGCGGCGGGATCGGCGCCGACAACCGGTACACGCTCGCGCTCGTCACCCGCCTCGTGGGCGAGCACGTTTCGGTGACCGAGGACGAGATCGCGGCAGCGATGCGCTTCGCGTTCCTTCGCCACCACGTGGTGACCGAGGGAGGCGGATCGGTGGCGATCGCAGCCGCCCTCGCCGCCAAGCTCCCGCCGCTCCGAGGTCCGGTCGTCCTCGTGGTCAGTGGGGGGAACGTCGACCCGGCCCAACTCTGGGAGGTACTGGGCCGCAGTCCCTGAGCGATCGCGAGCCTCAGCCGTCCTCGCCGGCGCCGTTGTGCGAGCCTCGCTCCGAGTCGGCGGGCGGCGGCGGAACCGGCCCACGGCTCCGCCGCGACGCCGACCGGATCATCCCCACCAGCGTCCAGCCCATCAGGCCGAGGACCGCCAGCCCGGCGAGCAGCGCAAAGATCGCTGCGCCCGTTCGCACGCGCACATCGTAGGACCTTCGGCCGCCCCGGCGTGCGTCGGCCGACGTCCAAGGTCGTCGTCAAGTTCCACGAATGGGGAACCGATCCCAAGACCACAACCAGGAGGCGAGTCCCATCGGCGACGAATTACACGACCAGGCGCGCGTGCGCGGCCGCCGCGGACGGCGCGTCGGCGCCGCGGTGTTGCTCGTGCCCGCCTTCCTCGGCTGGACCATCGCGATCTCGGTCGTGTTCGCATCGCCTGCATTTGCCGCGACCGTGGACTGCTCGACCACCTACACGAGCGCGGAATGCCAGCAGGTCACGCCGACCGTCCAGTGCGTGTGGACGAACGCCGACGGGAGCCACACGGCCGCGTTCGGCTACGTGAACAACGCGGCCGACGACATCCTGGTGAACGTGGGCGCCGGCAACCGCATGGACCCGGGCACCAACCTCGGACAGCCGACGTTCCTGCCGCGGGGTACCTCCGTAACAGCCTTCACCGTGACCTATACCGGGACCCAGGAGGCGTGGGTCCTGGTCGGGAAGCGCGCCACCTCGAACGCCTCGACTCCCGCCTGCCCGAGCCCGCCCGTCCCGGGGTTCGGGGGCACCGCCGTGTTCTTCGGCACGCTCCTGCTCGGGCTCCCCATGCTGCTGTTCGTCGGGCACGCCCGCCGCTCTCGTCGCGGCCGGCGACGCGCCCCGGCGGCGGCCTGACGGGCCGGCTCAAGGCCTTCGAGCTCCCGCTCGATCACTAGAGCATGTGGCTTTGGCACGAACTCGTCACCAACCAGCCGGCCTGGATCTCGAACGTCTCCAACCTCACCTCGATCACGGTGTTCGGGGCCCTGGTCGGCTTCTACAAGAAGTTCAACTGCAACCAGCGCGGCTGCTGGCGGGTCGGGCACCACAAGGTGGAGGGCACGACCTACCGAACGTGCGGCCGGCACGTGACCGCCGAGATCCATCAGGCCCTGTTCGAGCGGCACGCCCGCAAGCGTCCCGAACAGCACCGCTTCCTCAATCAGGAATCCCGTCGGAGCCCGGTCTCCACCGGCTGATGCCCCTCCGCGGCGGGCGGTGGACCGCAGGCCCCGAGAGCAGCCGGCTCCGAATCCTCAGATGTGGGTCACCGGCTCTCGCCAGAGTGTGTCCTCCTCCGGATTCGGGACCCAGAGCGAGCCGCCGGCGACGGCGATAGCCCCGCCGCCGCCGCCCCACGTATCGGCCGGGTAGCTCGCCACGACGTTCATCGTCCGGGGATCGAACCGCGAAACCTTGGCCGGGGAGGTCCGCATCCACAGGCTCCCCATCCCGGCGACCAGCATGCGCGTGTTGAAGTCACCAAGGCTCCTGACCTTCGGCCGGTACACGCGAACGGCGTTGTTGGACGGATCGATCCTGAAGATCCTGGGGTCGTAGTCGCTCGACACCCACACTGACCCGAACGCCGAGAGCAGGTTCTCGTCGACGTCGCCGTGGGCTTGGGCTCCCTCCGAGATGGTCGCGACGACCTTGTTCGTGGCCGGGTCGATGCGCTCGACGGTGGCATCGCTCATGTTCGCCGCCCAGACGGTGCCGGCGGCGTACGCAAGCCCCGCGAAGCTGCCCGGGATCTTGATCGCGGCCGTCGCACGGTACGTACGCGGGTCGCATCGGAGGATCCCGCCGCCGCCCGGGCTCCAAAGGCTCCCGGCCGCGAAGGTCATCCAGCCGCCGCACGGCGACGTGGCCACCACTTGCTCCTGCTGGGGGTCCACGACCACGTTGTCTCCGCCCTCGCATCCAGTGATGAAGATCCGGTCGGACTCCGCCTGCGGCGGAAAACAGCCGCCCTCGCCCACGTCCACGCTCGCCTCGATCTTCCCGGTCGCGGGGTCGATGCGGTAGAGCATGGTGCCGCGATGATCGATCAACCAGACGGAGCCGAACGCGGGGGTGACCGCCGCCGGCGCGCCGCCCGGGCGCACCGTGATCACGGATCCGACCCCCTTGGGAAGGGGGCTCGGGGATGCGGCGGCAACGGAAGGCAGGCTACCGGGCAATGACGCATACGCGGTCGCCGGCGGCCCCGACGCGGCCTTCGTCGCCAGCGAGCACGCCGTGGCCAGGAGGGTGGCCGCCGCGGCAGCGGCGACCACCCTTCCCGCGCACTTCATCCTGGCGCTGATCATCGAGGCGTCACGACCACGGCGTGACCCGATAGACATGGCGGCCGTAGTAGTCCGTCACCCAGATGTCCCGGCCGAACCCTCGTGCCACCTGGAACCCGCTTCCGGCCTCGGGCAGCGTCCACGTTCCCGTGACGACGCCCTGCGGGTCCATCTGCACGAGCTCCTTGTCGAACGCGAGAGCGACGTACAGGAGACCGTCCTTCCCCGTCGTGATGCCGACCGGGCCTCCGTCGAGCGGGTACTCGGTGAGCGTGCCGTCGGACGTGATGCGGCCGACCTTGCCGGAGAGCTCCGTGAACCAGATGGCGCCGTCGGGGCCCACGGCGATACGCACCGGCCTCGCCCCGGACGCGAGTGCGTACTCCGTGAACACGCCGTCCGTCGTCATGCGACCCACCCTGTCGTTGAATTCCTCAGTGAACCACAACGAGCCGTCCGGTCCCATACAAAGTCCGACCGGCGACGCTCCCGACGGCACCGGGTACTCGGTCGTCGCACCCGTCGCGGGATCGAGCCTCCCGATGGCGTACCGGCCCAGCTCGCTGAAGTAGACGAAGCCATCGGGCGCGACGACGACGCCCATCGCCCCCGACCCGGACGGGATCGCGAACTCCCTGATGCCACCACTCCGCGTGATCCGTCCGATGCTGTCGGTGTACCTCCGTGTGAACCACAGCGATCCGTCCGGCGCGGTCGTGAGCCAGGTGATGTCGTTCCCCTTCGTCCCTGGCACGTGGTACCGGGTGATGGTCCCACTCGCATCGACCCGCCGGATCGATCGGCTCTGCGCGAACCACTCGCTCCCGAGTGGGCCCCTCGTGATGCCGAACGGCCGTCCGGTTCCGGTCGGCGTGTACTCCGTGACGCAGCCGGTGGAGCACGGCGCCGTTGCTCCGGTGGCGAATGCCGCCGGTGCGAGCGCCCCGACCGATGCCACAGTCGCAAGGACTGCCAGCAATCGTGTCCAGCGCATGTCCCCTCCTCTCCCCTCGAATCCCTGTGAAGCGAACAGCGCCGAGGCTGACGGACGCCGGTAAAGAAGCGATGCATCGGCCGGTTAACGAACGGGCTCGAAGCACCGCGCATCGCACGGAAAGCCCTGCTCATCCGCCTCGGGTGCGTGATACCGTCAGCGATCGGATCGGGCGAATCCCGATACACGAACCCGTGCGTGCCGGGGACGGGAGTCGAGCGTGGGGATGGAATTCCTCCTCCTTGGGCCGGTGGAGGTGCGCGACGGAGAGCGGCTCCTTCCGATCGGCGGGGCAAAGCAACGAGCGCTGCTGGCAGATCTTTTGCTTCACACGGGCGACGTCGTTTCGACCGACCGGCTGATCGACGACCTCTGGGGAAGCGAGCCGCCGCCGACCGCGCCCAAGATGGTGCAGGTGTTCGTCTCCCGGCTGCGCGCGGCGCTGGAAGTGGACGGCGCCGGCCGCGTGTTGGTCACCGCGCCGCCCGGCTACCTGATGCGGGTCGAGGACGCGCAGCTGGACCTCCAGCGGTTCGAGTCGCTCGTCGCGGCCGGGCGCGCGGCGCTTCTGACCGACCCTGCCCGCGCGGCGGCCGACCTGCGCGAAGCGCTGACGCTTTGGCGTGGGGCCCCGCTCGCGAACGTCGCGCAGGAGCCGTTCGCGCAGCTGGCGATCCCGCGTCTCGAGGAGATGCAGCTGCTGGCGACGGAGGATCGAGTGGACGCCGACCTCGCGCTCGGTCGACACGGCGAGGTCGTCGGTGAGGTACGCGACCTGGTCGCGCAGAACCCGCTTCGGGAACGGCTCCGGGCGCAGCTCATGCTCGCGCTCTACCGCTCCGGCCGGCAAGCGGAGGCGCTCGAGGTTTACCGCGACACCCGGGTCACGCTGATCGACGAGCTCGGTATCGAGCCGGGCCCCGATCTGCAACGACTGGAGGCGGCCGTCCTCCGGCAGGATCCCGCGCTGGAACTCCCCGAGGCCGGCGTCCGCGCTGCCATGCCGGCAACGTCGGATGACCAGCCCGGCGGGATCGCGGCAGATGCAGCGTGGCCTCCGGACGCGGCGCCGCGCGTCTCGGCTTCCCGCTCGGGACGACGCGCCCTGCTCGTCGGCGGAGCGGCGCTCCTGGCGGGGGCCGCGCTCGTCGTGGCGCTTGCGATCCCCCGAGCCGGAACCCCCACCGCGCGCGTCGTACCCAACTCGGTGGCCGTCTTCGATCCCTCGCACGAATCGGTGATCGCGGACGTGCGCGTGGGAACGTCACCCGGCCCGATCGCGATCGGTTCGGGCAGCGCCTGGGTTGGGAACCAGCAGGATCACACCGTCACGCGACTGTCGCTGGGGACCATGCGGCCGGTCAAGACGTGGGGGTTGTCGAACGTCCCGATCACGGTCAGCGCCGGCGACGGTCTGACTTGGATCGGCAACGGGTACACGGGCACGATGTCTCGGATCATCTGCGCCTACAACCAGCTCTCGGCACCCTTCTATCCGGGCTCCCCGATTCCCGGCCAGCTCGCGGCCGCGACGTCGCCGGGGAATCTGTGGATCGGGCGTGCCGACGACGTGGTCCTGCAGCTGGACTCTGTGTACCTTCGGACGAAGGCGTCGATCCAGCTCTCGACCCGTCCTCTGGAGCTCGCCGTCGCGGATGGGGCCGCATGGGAGATCCCCTTTCAGGGGAACAGCGTGACGCGCATCACTCCGGGCGCGGACCCGCAAACGCTCCTGGTTCGCCTCCCCGACTCACCACAGGTGATCGCGTCCGGGGACGGATCGATCTGGGTGGGGACGTCCGGCGACGACCTGCTGCTGAAGGTCGACCCCAGGACCGCGACGATCGTCGACTCGGTGCCTCTGGGTCGGTCGCCCTCGGCGATCGCGGTGATCGGCAGCACGGTCTGGGTCGCGAGCGGGGATGGAATCCTCGACCGGATCGACGCGACGAGCACGAACGACGAGACGCTCACGCGGACGGTCGACCTCGGGCACCCGATCGCCGGGATGGCGGCCGACGGCGGGCGCCTCTGGCTCACGATTCAATGAACTGTTGAGACTCGAGCCGGGGCCGCCGGCTACGTGTCGGTTTCCTGGGTTCGATCCCGGCCCGGCGCTCCCTGGGATCCGGCTCGCGCGACCTGATGCCGGTCGCGACGAGCGGACGAAGGGAGGCGCATCGACGTGTAGCGACGAAAGCTCGAGTTCGCGTTCGGAAGCGCGTACGCCCGTTCAACGACTGGGATCCGGATCCGGGGCAACCACTACGTCATCACCCTGAAGGGCTACCACTGGGGCGGCGTGATCGGGTACTCCTCCTACCCGTCGTCGGTGGCGGTTTCGGGCGGCGGGTGCCCGAAGCACCCGCCGCCCGATGCATTTCCGCCCCACTCACATTCCCCCGAATTGACTTCCGCCCCGGGTCGGCGTAAGCATCCTTGAGGTTCGCCGCGTCGAAGGGAGGCCTCCTGTGTCAGACGTCGCCGAGGTGCAGCCGGCGGGTAAGAAGCTCTTCGTCCGACAGTCTTCGGGGCTGGTCCGCGAGGTCAGCGTTCGCAACGCGCTGTTCTTCAACACCGCCGCCTTCGTCGGCACCGGCGTCGGCTGGTACCCCGTGTTCTACGCCCTCCCGTTCATCGCCGTCGGGATCTCCGGGCCGTTTTCCACCTACGGATGGGCCGCCATCGTCGTCGGCATCTTTTGCGTGTTCCTCGCCCTGATCTTCGCGTCGCTGTCCAGCGTCATGCCACGATCGGGCGGCGACTACGTGTTCACCAGCCGGTTCATCCCGAAGGCGGGTCCGTTCATCGCGTGGATCGAGTCGTTCACGCTGGTGTTCTCGTCGCTCGCGATCATCGCCTTCGAGGTGCCGATCGTGCTGCGCAACTTGCAGATCAGCGGACGCATCATCGGGATCGGCGTCGGCGGGAGCTTCTTCAAGGACGCGAACACGTGGTTCACATCCGGCGGCATCATCCGGAACTGGCCGGGGTTCCTCAGCATGCTCGTGGTCCTGGCGTTGATCTTCTGGCTGGTGATCCAGCCGACCAAGCGCTTCCACCGCATCGTCACGGGCCTCGCCATGCTCGCCCTGGCGTCGGCCGTGCTGATGTTCCTGTTCGGCATGATCTTCTTCACCCAGAGCACCTTCACGCACAACCTGCACGCCAACTTCGGTGTGTCGCAGGCCTCGCTCGTCAAGTCGGCGAACGACAACGGCCTGCTGCGAAACGGCGTCGATTGGGCAGTGCCGAGCTTCGCGCTGATGTGGGCGGTCCTGCTGTTCCAGTACATCGGCTTCCAGTACAGCGCCTACATCGCCGGCGAGGTTCGCGGCAACGTGAAGCGCGGCGTCCTCGGAGCGGTACTCGGCGCACTCGCCATCGCCGTCGTGATGAACTCGGTGTACGTCGACTTCCTCGCGAAGAGGCTCGTCTTCGCGGGACAGGTCGGATGGGGTGGGCTCTTCTGGCTGGGCGACCCGCACCTGCCGCTGGGCCAGCCGAACTCGCTGCCGCTCATGGGCGCGGTCGTCAAACCCGGCCTGTGGCCCATCTGGCTGGTCGTGAGCTTGGGCGGGACGCTCTTCCCCTTCCTGCTGTGCCCCGTGTACCTGATCTTCATCAGTCGCGTCTCGCTCGCCTGGAGCCTCGACCGTCAGGTTCCCGAGTGGTTCGGCGAGGTGAACGAGCGCGTGCGCGCGCCCCTGAACGCGATCCTCGCCGCCCTCGCCTTCTCGATCCTGCTGGCGGCCTTCCAGAACTTCCCGCTGCTACCCAAGGGCCTGACCGTCGCTGGGGACGGCCGGCTGAGCCTGGTCTCGACGATCTGGTTCGGCATCCTGATGGGCGCGCTCACCTGGATCATGCCCGGATTCAACGCCCTGCTATCGCCGTTCACGCGCAAGGACCTGATCAGGAACGCGCCGTGGCGGGCCTGGCTCCCGGTCCTCGGCATCCTGTGGCTGGTGTTCGCGCTGGCGACCTACTGGTGGGCCGGCCTCAAGCCCCTCTTCAGCGCACTCGGAACACAGAAGAGCAAGCTCACGTACCTGAACCAGCAGGGAGTATCGTTCGCGATCGGGGTGGTGATCGTGGCCATCATCATCTACGTCATCCAGATGATCCGGAACCGCCGGGCCGGCGTCGACCTCGCCATGCTGTACCACGAGATCCCGCCGGACTGATTTCACCCGTCTCGATGTACGCTTCCTGCGCGAGATGAAGCGCAAGAAGAAGGACGAGGTCCGGCTGTACGTCGTGTCCGACTTCCACGCCTCCGAGAAGGCGTGGAAGAAGATGCTGAACGCCGTCCGCCTCGGCATCTACAAGGCCGACGCCGTCCTGTACGCCGGCGATCTCACCGGCAAGGCGATCGTCCCGATCGTCGAGGACGGCGACCGGTACGAGGCCGAGCTGTTCGGGGTCCGCCGCGTCGCCCGCGACGAGAAGGAGCTGATGGCGCTCGAGAGCGACATCGCCGCGGTCGGCTACTACCCGTACCCGACGACCCACGCCGAGATCGACGACGTCGTCGGCGACCCCCAGAAGCTCGCCGCCCTGTTCGACGAGAAGCTCGCGACCCAGGTGAACGAGTGGATGGGCCTCGCCGCCGACCGGCTGGACGGCTCGGGCGTCCCCGTCTACCTGATCCCCGGGAACGACGACCCCTACATCATCGACGAGGCACTGGCGGGCAGCCGGTACTGCACCAACGTCGACGGGCAGATCGTCGACATCCCGGGCGGCTTCCAGGTGATCGGCCTCGGGAAGTCGAGCCCGACCCCGTGGCACACGCCGAGAGAGGTCTCCGAGGAGGCCTTCTCGGAGGAGATCTACTCGCTCTCGGACCAAGCCCGCGACCCACGCCGGACCATCTTCCTCATCCATTGTCCGCCCTACGACACCGGGATCGACACCGCACCGATGCTCGACGAGAACCTACAGCTGAAAGCGTCCGCGGGCGATCTGTTGCGGGGCCCGGTCGGTTCCACGGGAGTTCTCCAGGCGGTGAAGACGGTGAAGCCCGTCTTGTCGCTGCACGGCCACATCCACGAGTCGGGCGGCGAGCGCAAGCTCGGCGACACGCTGCTGGTGAACCCGGGGAGCGAGGCGGCCTTCGGCGTGGTCCGGGGCCACATCGTGGACCTGTCGCCCGACGGGATCGAGCGCAGCTTCCGGGTGGAGGGCTGAACGCTGAGCGACGCACCGATCGCGACCGACTCGGAGTCCGGTCGGACCGACGACGTGTTCGCCGAGGCGATGTCGGTCATCGGCGGCGCCCAGCAGGCCGGCATCCCGGTCCGGTTGATCGGCGGGCTCGCCGTCCGGTACCTGACCCCGGAGTATCCCCCCCGCGCCCGCGACGGTCAGGACCTCGACCTCGCGTCGGTTTCGGCGCATCGCCGGCCGCTGTCGGACTTCCTCGTCTCAAAGGGATACGAGGCCGACCGGACGTTCAACGCGCTGTACGGACACAAGCAGCTCTACTTCTCCTCGCCGTCCGGACGCGCGATCGACGTCCTGATCGACCGCCTGGAGATGAGCCACACGCTGCAGTTCGCCGACCGCATCGAGCGCATGCCGCACACCCTCGACCCGTGCGACCTGCTCCTGTCGAAGCTCCAGATCTTCGAGCTGAACGAGAAGGACGCGCAGGACGTCCTATACCTGACGTCGGCCTTCGAGGTTCGCGCCGGGGACGAACCGAGAACGATCGGGCTCGGCCGGTTCTGTTCGGTGCTCGCCGACGACTGGGGCTGGTGGCGGACCGTGACGCTCAACCTGGACAAGATCCGTGACCTCTCCCTCGGCGAGGGGGCCAGTCTCGTGCCCGCGAGCCGGGCCTTCGATCCGGCTGAACAGCTCCTTCGGCTGCGCGCGGAGGCCGACGAGACCCCGAAGAGCCTGCGCTGGCGGATCCGAGCCAAGGTGGGCGAGCGCAAGCGCTGGTACGAGCTGCCCGAGGAGACCGAGCACTACTGACGCGCCCGCAGCCTCGAGTCCTAGGAGGGCTACTCGGAGACCGAGACGCCGATACCGCCGCGGGTCTCGGCGCCGTAGCGGTTCTTCTCCTGGTCGAGATCCAGCCGGCCGATCCGCTTCCGTGCTTCCCGGGCCTCGTCGTCGAGCATGTCCGCGGGGATGATCCAGGCGATCTCGAACTCCAAGCCATCGGGGTCGCGTCCGTAGAGACTCTTCGTCGTACCGTGGTCGCTCGAGCCCGAGAGCGCCCCGTGCTCGGCGAGGACTCGGGCGAGTCGCTCGAGCTCGGCCAGCGTGTCGACCTCCCACGCCAGGTGGTACAGGCCGACAGTTTCACGTCCCGCGCGTGACGGACCCGCCGCAGGCCCAATCTGGAACAGACCGAGGTCGTGGTCGTTCGTGGAGCCGGGAGCCTGCAGGAAAGCCGCCCCGTCGAATCCCTCGGGAGTCATCGGAATGACGCGGAACCCGAGGACGTCCCCGTAGAAGGCGACGCTCCGCTCGAGGTCCTTCACGTACAGCACGGCATGATTCAGACGCGTGATCGGCACTGCACCACCCTACCCCCGTCATCGGGCGCTTGCGCAACGGCCGGAGCATCCACGAAACGGCGCGGTTGTCGAACACTCTTCGATCGAGCGCGGCCGCCCATTGGGACCTTCAGCGTTCGAGTCGCTCCTGGAGGTGGATGTGCACGGTGTCGCCAGCATCCTTCCCGATCTGGTCGCGGATCCTGGCGTTGACGGGAAGCATGTGCGTCCCGTCGCCGAGGGGCATGAACGAGCCGCGGAACGGCGTTCCCTCGATCGTGCCGCGAACCTTGACGAGGCCCCGGGTGCCGAAGAAGGCGGCGGAGTCGGGCATGACCACGTACGTCCACGCGCCCTTGCTGCGACCCTTCGTCAAGAGGGCGGTGAAGCGCTTGTTCAGCTCGCTCATCTCCCGCACGGTATCGCGGCCGCAGAGATGGCGCGAGGCCGGCCGCTTGCCCCTCCGTCGGGCGCTCGCAACAATGTATGCGCCGCGGGGCGACCGCGGCGGGGAGATCTGCGTCGATGCCCGACATCGATTCGGCTGCGCTGGCAGCCTTCCGGAGCGAGTTCGCGGGCGAGGTGATCCTGCCCGGGGACCCGGGATACGACGCCGCGCGGGTTGTATGGAACGGGATGATCGACCGCCGTCCCGCGATCGTCGCGCGGCCCACCGGCGCGGCCGACGTCATCTCATCGGTTCGGTTCGCCCGTGAGCGGGAGCTCCTCGTCTCGGTGCGAAGCGGGGGCCACAGCGTGGCCGGCTACTCGACGTGCGACGGCGGCATCGTGATCGACCTGTCGCGGATGCGGGGCGTCCGCGTCGACCCGGACACGAGGACCGCCCGGGCGAACGGCGGCGCGCTCCTCGCCGAGCTCGACCGCGAGGCGCAGGCGTTCGGGCTGGTCTGCCCCGTGGGCGTGGTTTCGCACACCGGCGTCGCAGGGCTGACGCTCGGCGGCGGGATGGGAAGGCTCATGCGGAGGTTCGGCCTCACGATCGACAATCTGCTCTCCGTTGACTTGGTGACGTCGGATGGCCGGCTGGTGCACACCAGCGAGAACGACAACGCCGACCTGTTCTGGGGCATGCGGGGCGCGGGGCCGAACTTCGGCATCGTCACGTCCTTCGAGTTTCGCCTCCATCC
>Ga0187777_10002695_pt1 | contig 11319 bp, 9 predicted proteins | sample 1015_Q2_SP5_10_M_FD_132416 | JGI IMG/M metagenome (GOLD analysis project Ga0187777, IMG submission 132416) | Tropical peat soil microbial communities from peatlands in Department of Meta, Colombia - 1015_Q2_SP5_10_MG | ecosystem: Environmental > Terrestrial > Soil > Wetlands > Peat | place...
GAGTGGCACCCGCGCGACATCGGCGAGAACCGCTTCGCCAACTGGGTCGCCAACAACGTGGACTGGGCGCTGTCCCGCGACCGCTACTGGGGCACGCCGCTCAACGTGTGGGAATGCGACACGACGCGCGAGCACCGCGAGGTGATCGGCTCCTACGAGGAGCTGGGCAGCCGCTGGGGCCGCGCGGTGCCGCCGGATTTCGATCCGCACAAGCCGTTCATCGACGCCGTGACCTGGAAGTGCCGGAGCTGCGCCGGGACGATGAAGCGCGTCCCCGAAGTGATCGACGCCTGGTTCGATTCTGGATCGATGCCGGTGGCGCAGTGGCACTATCCGTTCGAGCACGAGGCGGAGTTCAAGGCGCACTTCCCGGCGGACTACATCTGCGAGGGCGTCGACCAGACGCGCGGCTGGTTCTACTCGTTGCTGGCGATCGCGGTGGGGTGCTTCGACGGCCCGGCGTATCGCAACGTGATCGTCAACGAGCTGGTGCTCGACGGCAGCGGGCAGAAGATGTCGAAGAGCCGCGGCAACGTGGTGAACCCCTGGCAGGTGATCGAGCAGCACGGCGCCGACGCCGTGCGGCTGTTTCTCGTGGGCCAGAGCCAGGTGTGGCTCACCAAGCGATTCGACGTGGCGGAGGTGGGGAAGCTCGCGGGCGGCTTCCTCAACACGCTGCGCAGCACCTACGACTTCCTGCAGCGCTATGCGGCGGACTGGCGTCCCGGGGGCGCGACGGTGCAGCCGGTCGCCGAACGGCCGCTCGCCGATCGCTGGATTCTCGCGCGACTCGACACGACGGTGGCGCAGGTCCGTGCAGCCTGGAACGACTACGACGTCACGACCGGCACGCGCGCGGTGATGGACTTCGTGGTGGACGACCTGTCCACCTGGTACGTGCGGCTCAACCGCCCGCGGTTCTGGGCGCCTGACCGGGCGGCGGACGAGGCCGCGCTCGCCACGTTGTATGAAACGCTCGTGACCGTGTCGAAACTGCTCGCGCCGGCCGCACCGTTCTTTTCCGACTGGCTGCACCGGGCGCTGGTTGGAACTTCCGTGCACCTGGAACGGTTCCCGCTGGATCAGGGCCGCCGCGAGCCGGACCTGGTGACGGCGATGTCCGCCGTGCGGCAGCTGGCCAAGCTGGCGCGGGCGGCCCGTGAATCGAAGAGTCTGCGGGTGCGTCAGCCGCTGGCGCGGATGCAGCTGGCCGTTCCGGCCGCCGTCCGGGGCCCGCTCTTGGCAGACCTGTTAGATATCTTGGTCGCCGAAGTGAACGTAAAGACCTATCAGGTCGTCGAATCGGACGACGAGCTGGTGACGGTGCACGGCAAGGCGAATTTCCGCTCGCTGGGCAAGCGCTACGGCAAGGCGACACCCCAGGCGGCGGAAGCGGTGGCGAAACTGTCGGCGGCGCAGCTGCACGCACTCGAGCGGGGCGAATCGGTGAAGAGCGGGGAGTGGGAGTTCTTCTCCGAGGACGTGATCATCACGCGCGAGGTCGCGAGCGACTGGGTGGTGCAGGCCGACGGGCCATACGTCGTCGCGCTCGATCCGGTGTTGACGCCGGATCTGATCGAAGAAGGACTGGCGCGGGAAGTGGTGAACCGCGTGCAGCGGCTCCGCAAGGACGCCGATTTCGAGTACACCACGCGTATCGATCTGAGTGTCTCCGGCGCCGCGGACGTCGTCGCCGCCGTCGAGGCGTTTCAGGGATACGTCATGGGGGAGACGCTGGCGCGCCGCCTGGTGCTCGGCTCGCTCCAGGAAGACACGGACATCACACGAGAAGTCGAGATCGAAGGGCGGGCGGTGACACTTGGCCTGCGTCGACACGACGGACGAAAGGGTTGAAATGCCGACCAAGACCAAAGGCCTGAACAAGAAGCAGCTCTCCCACCTGGAAAAGCGCCTGCTGGAGGAGCGCGCCCGGGTGATGAAAGAGCTGGGCCACTACGACGAGTCGTTCAACTCGAGCCTGCAGGCATCCGACGGCGACTTGTCGAGCTATTCGTTCCACATGGCCGACCAGGGCACCGACGCGATGGAGCGCGAGAAGGCGTTTCTCTTCGCCTCGCAGGAAGGCCGCTATCTGTGGCACGTGAATCAGGCGCTGCGCCGGCTGTACCAGAATCCGGAGAAATTCGGCAAGTGCGAGCAGTGCGGCGAAGAGATCGGTTTCGACCGGCTCGACGCGCTGCCCCACGCCCGTCTCTGCATCAACTGCAAGGCCAAGGAAGAGGATGGAAAGCGCCGCTAATCGCCGGCTGTTCTGGGGCACGGTGATCGGTATCGTGTCCCTCGACATCGTCACCAAGCTGTTGGCGGAGTGGATCCTGCTGCATCGCCCGATCCCCGTGGTCGGCGATTACGTCGTGCTGCGGCTCGTCTACAACCAGTGCGCCGCGTTCGGCATCTGCCTCGGGCCCACCGAGTACTCGCGCTGGATCTTCCTGGCGCTCGCGCTCCTGGCGCTCACCGTCCTGGGGTCGATGGTGCGCCACACCCCGGACAGCGACCGCCTGCGCCTCTTCGTCCTGGGGTTGCTGGTCGCCGGCGCCATCGGCAACGTCGTCGACCGCCTGCGCAGCTCGCAGGGCGTCGTCGATTTCATCGAAGTGGGCATCGGCAGCTATCGCTGGCCGACCTTCAACGTCGCCGACTCCGCCATTACGGTGGGTGCAGTCGCACTCGCGGTCTCCCTGTGGATGGAAGGGCGGGCGCGCGGCGGCGGAGCGCCGAAGGAGGCAGGGACGGCGACGTCGTGACGCCGTCCGGCACCACCTTCTGCATCGTGGTGCCCGTCACCGAGCGGCTCGACCGCTTTCTCGCCGATCAGCTCGCGCTTTCCCGCACGCAGGCGGCACGCCTCATCGCCGACAAGCGCGTCACCATCGACGGCCGCCCGCTCCGGGCTTCGGCCCTGCTGGAGCGGGGCATGACGATCGCCGTCGAATTCCCCCCGGAAGCACCGCCCCGCACCTACGCCCCCGCCGACGCCGATCTGCGGTTCGTGTACCAGGACGAGCACCTCGCCGTCCTCGACAAGCCCGCCGGCCTCGTCGTGCATCCCGGTCCGGGCCACTGGGACGACACCCTCGTCAACGTCCTCGTCGGCCGTGGCACGCCGCTCTCGGAGGGCAACGAGGCGGGGCGTCCCGGCATCGTCCACCGTCTCGACCGCGACACCTCGGGACTGCTCATCGTGGCCAAGACCGACCTCGCCCACCGCCGTCTGGCCCGGGCGATCGAGCGGCGCGAGGTCCGGCGCGTGTACGCCTGCGTCACCTGGGGGCATTTCGCCAAGAGCCCCGTCGACATCGAGGCCCCGATCGCGCGGCACGCCGAGGACCGCAAGCGGATGACCGTCCGCTCGGGCGGGCGCCATGCCGTCACCCACGTCGAGCGCGTCGCCCGGTTCGCGCTCGTCGACTTGCTCCGCGTCACGCTCGGCACGGGCCGCACTCATCAGATCCGCGTCCACCTCTCCCACGTCGGACACCCGGTGGTGGGAGACCGGGAGTACGCGTTCGGCGGAAGCCGCCGGGTCACCCCCTCGGAGCGGCGCGCCGCCGAGCGGCTGGAAGCGCTGGCGCCACGCCAGCTGCTGCATGCCGCGGAGCTCGATTTCACGCACCCGGTGACCGGTGCCAAACTGGCGCTGCGCTCGGAGTGGCCTGCCGATCTGGTCCCGGCGCTTGCGGAAGCGGCCGGTGACGCAAAATTGCTTGCTGAACGCAACCCCTTGCAGTATCTTGGCTTCGCTCTCTCGGATGGCTGACCAAACGGTCGTCAGGCTCCTGGTGTTCCGGGTGGGCCCGCTCGCCTGCGCCGCCGAGGCGGAGGCGGTCCGGGAAATCCTGCCCCGACTCCCTACGATCCGCATTCCAGGGGCACCGCCCCTGGTGGCCGGTCTGGTCAACGTGCGTGGCAGTCTGGTGACGGTCGTGGAGGGATGGCGGGCGCTCGATCTCCCCGATCCCGGTACGACGGACGGCGGGACGACGGTCCTGCTCGAGGTGGGGGCGGCGCGCCGCCCTCTCGGCTTCACGGTGGACGAGGTGCTGGACCTGCTGGCGGTGCCGAGCGATCAGCTCGAGCGGCGCGAGTCGCTGCCGGGAGTCGATCCCCGGCTGGTGCGCGCCGTGGGCCGACGCGCCGGGCAGGTGTTCGTCGTCCTCGATACCGAGGCTTTGCTGGCCCCCGTACTGTCTTCCTAGGGAGGGTCTGTGAGCCATTCTGTTCTCGTCTGCGACGACGCGATCTTCATGCGGACGATGATCAGCGACATCCTCGCGCAGGCCGGCTTCGAGATCGTCGGCGAGGCGGAGACCGGCGCGCAAGCGGTGGAGAAGTACAAGCAGCTGAAACCCGATCTCGTCACCATGGACATCGTGATGCCGGACATGGGCGGCATCGACGCGGTGCGCGAGATCGTGAAGAACGATCCCGACGCGAAGATCCTGATGTGCAGCGCGATGGGGCAGCAGGCGCTGGTGGTGGAGGCGATCCAGGCGGGGGCCAAGGACTTCGTCGTCAAGCCGTTCCAGCCCTCGCGAGTGCTGGAAGCGGTCCAGCGCGTCCTCGGCTGACATGGACCTCTCGCAGTACGCCGAGCTGTTCCTGGCGGAGAGCCGGGAGCACGTGAGCGCGTGTAATCAGCTGCTCCTCGACTGGGAGCGCACGCCGACGTCGGCGGAGCCGGTGGGCGGGATCTTCCGTGCCGTCCACACGGTGAAGGGTATGGCGGCGACGATGGGGTATTCCCGCGTGGCCGATCTCGCGCATCGCATGGAGAACCTGCTCGACCGCCTGCGCAAGACCCGCGCAGCGCCGGGCGGCGATCTGCTGCAGCTCCTCGTCCGCGCCACCGATCTGCTCGAGCGAGCCATCAACCTCGCGGTGCAGGGGCGCGAGCGCGACGTCGATGTGGCGCCCCTCGGGCAGGAGCTCGACCAGGCGGCGAAGCGCACTGCCGCGCCGGCCAGCCGGGTGGGACGGCCCGGGCGAACGCGCGTGAGCGCCGGAGTGGCGCAGCCGCGGCCCGCGGAGGTCCCGGACGCGCGGGCGGGGCGGCTCGTGTCGGTGACGCTGCGCGCCGAAGCGCCGCTGAAAGGCGGGCGGGCGCTGCTCGCGCTGCGACGCGCCCAGGCGCTCGGGACGGTGTCGCACCTGTCGCCTCCCGAGCAGTCGTTCGGTGCGGAGGACTTCGACGGTCGCTTCGTCTTCCGGATCGATACGACGGCGGCGGCTGCCGATGTCGAGCGCGCCCTGGCCGGCGCCGGGGACGTGGAGCAGGTGACGGTGTCGGAGGCGGAGGATGCCGCACAAGGGCGGGGCGAGGCGGCCGCTCCCGCCGGCGGGCCCGCGACCGCCGAGCGGAGCCGCCACATCCGCGTCGACCTGCGCCGGCTCGATGCGTTGATGGACCTGATCGGCGAGCTCGTGACGGCGCGCGGCCGGCTCAACCAGCTCGCGGCGGAGAAGCGGGATCCCGCGGTCGACGACGTGGCGATCCAGGTGTCGCGGCTGACGGGGGAGCTGCAGTCCGAGATCATCCAGGCGCGCATGACGCCGGTGTGGCAAGTGTTCGACCGCTATCCCCGTCTGGTGCGCGACCTCGCAAAGCAGCTCGACAAGCAGGTCGGGCTGCGTGTCGAAGGCAAAGAGATCGAGCTCGATCGCACGATCCTCGACGAGCTGGGCGACCCGCTGGTACACCTGCTGCGCAACGCGGTGGATCACGGCATCGAGTCGCCGGCGGAGCGGAAGCGCCGCGGCAAGCCGCTCGAGGGCGAGATCGTGCTCGGCGCGGTGCGGGAGCGCGCCTCGGTCGCGATCAGCATCGCCGACGACGGGCGCGGGCTCGACCGGCGCCGCATCCTCGAGAAAGCGAAGCAGGAAGGGCTGGTCGATCCGAGCATCGAGACGCTCAGCGACGACCAGCTGCTGCGTATCATCGCGCGTCCCGGGTTCTCGACCACCGAAGCGGTGACGAGCGTCTCGGGCCGCGGCGTGGGGCTCGACGTCGCGATGTCGAAGATCCGCGCGCTGGGCGGCACGATCGAGGTGCAATCGGAGGCGGGGCGCGGCACGACGTTCGTGCTGCGGCTTCCGGTGACGCTCGCCATCGTGCGCGCCCTGATCGCCGACGTCGGCGGCGAGCGCTACGCCCTGCCGCTGACTTACGTGGCGGAGACGGTCGAGTTCGGCGCCGTGCCGAGTACGACGATCGAAGGGCGCGAAGCGATGGTGCTGCGTAACCGCGTCGTGCCGCTGGTCCACCTGCGGCAGCTGCTGCGCTCGGGTGGCGGTACGCCGCGGGCGCGCCGTCCGGTGGTCGTGCTCCAGATGGGCGAGCGCCGCACCGGCGTCGTCGTGGACGGGATGCTGGGACAGCAGGAAATCGTGGTGAAGGGGTTCGACGCGCCGCAGGGGACGCTCCCGGTGTTCAGCGGTGCGACCATCATGGGGGACGGGGTGCCGGCGTTGATTCTCGACGCCGGTGGGCTCGTGTAAGGGGGAAGCATGGAAGACGTTCGCGATCTGAAAGAGCTGCAGATCGACGCCCTCCGCGAGGTCGCCAACATCGGCGCGGGCCACGCCGCCACGGCGCTGTCCCAGATGACGAGCCGCCGCATCATGATCAGCGTGCCGCAGATCAACATCGCGCGGCTCGAGGAGGTCGCGGACCTCCTGGGCGATCCACACGAAGTGGTGGTGGCCGTGCTGATGCACATGCTGGGCGACCTGACCGGCCGCACGCTGCTTCTGTTCCCCGAGCGGGTCGGACAGCGGCTGTGCGACATGCTGCTGCGCCGCGCCCAGGGTGCCACCACGTCGTTCGACGCGCTCGAGCAATCGGCGCTGAAGGAAGCGGGCAACATTCTCTCGGGCGCGTACATGAACGCCCTCTCCGATTTCATGGGAATGCTGTTGCTGCCCTCGGTGCCGAGCCTCGTCATCGATCTGTCGGCCGCCGTGCTCACGACGACGTATCTGAATTTCGGACACGACCGGGACTTCGTCTTCTGCGTCGAGACCGAATTCCGCATCGATGCGGGAGAAGAGCTGCGCGGGCACTTCCTGCTGTTGCCGGACCTCGCCTCGCTCAAGGCGATCTTCGACGCGATCCGCGTCACCTGAGCCGTGACGGCGCCCGCGCTCTCGGATCGCGACCTCGCCGTCCTGCGATCCTTCGGCCGCCGGATCGATCCCGCCGACGCTGGGGCCCACAACAACCTCGGCGTCTTGTACTATCAGAAGGGACTGATCGCGGAAGCGATCGCGGAATTCTCGCGGGCGCTGGAGCTCGACCCGAAGATGCAGGTCGCCCAGCGCAACCTCGAGATCGCCTACCATTCGACCGGCTACTACGACCGCCGCGTCTCGGAGCTGCAGGAGCGGCTGCGCCAGTCTCCCGATGACCGCGAAGCGCGGCTCGAGCTGGGACGCGCCTTCGCCGCCCTCGGCCAGTTCGACGAAGCGGTCGCGGAATTCGAACAGATCCTCGCCCACCACCCGCGCGACGTCGCCGCGGTGATCCAGCTCGGCCTCGCGGAAAAGGCGCGCGGCCGCCTCGAGATCGCCGCCGATTGGTTCGAGCAGGCCCACGCGCTCGACCCCGTGTCGAGCGTCGTCCAGTTCTACCTCGGCGAGGTGCTGTACAACCGCGGGCTGAACGACGCGGCGCTCACGGCGCTGCAGAAAGCGGTGCAGCTCAACCCAGACAACGCCAGCGCGCACTACCTGATGGCGTTCGTGCTGGGCGACATGGGGCGCCATCAGGAGGCCCGCACCGCCTCGAAGCGCGCCATCGAGCTCAATCCGCCGCTCGCCCGCGCCCAGGCGAATCTCTCGATCGAGCGGCTCTCCAACGAGCGCAAGAGCCAGCCCTACCTCGTGCGCGAGGCGCTCGAGATGGAGGTGGTCGAGGGCCGTGAGCTGGCGCACTACAACCTGGGGCTCGCGTTTCGGCAGAAGGGCTACTACGTCGAGGCGCTGCGCGAGTACCGTCTCGCGCTCGAGCGCGGCGAAGACCGCCGCCTCGTGCTCCAGGCGATGGCCGAGGTGCACCTGCTGCGGCGCGATTTCGGCCCCGCCCTCGAGCTGTACGAGTCGCTGATTCAGGAATCGCCCGACTCGCCCAAGCTCTGGAACGAGCGCGGGGTGGTGCTGCACCAGTCGGGGCGCGTCGACGAAGGCCTCCGCTCCTACGCCCGCGCCGCCGAGATCGATCCGAAGTACGGGCTCGCCTGGAACAACACCGGCGTCGCGCTGGCCCATCAGGGCAGCAACGAGGACGCGATCGAAGCGTTCCGCACCGCGCTGCAGCTGAACCCGACGTTCGCCGCCGCCCGGCTCAACCTCGCGCTCATCCTGTTCCACCTGCGCCGGCTGCAGCTCTCGCTCGAGGCGTACCGCCAGGTGCTGGCCGACGAGCCGCACAACGCGTCGGGATGGAACGGCGTGGGACTGGTGCTGGTCGAGCTGAAGCGGTTCGCCGACGCCCGCAACGCGTTCGCGCGCGCGGTGGAGGGCGATCCCCAGCACGCCGGTGCGCACTACAACCTGAGCTTCACCCTCTCGAACCTCGGGGACTTCGACGGCGCGCTCCGCGCCACCAAGCGGGCGCTCGAGCTGGACCCGTACTACGTGTCGCAGAAGTTCGCGCTCACGATCGACCTCCAGTACGAGGACTCGACCATCGGCGTCGTGCCGCAGATCTCCGCCGACGTGACGGCCGAATCGCTCGGTGAAAACTTCACGTTCGACCAGCGGCTGCTCGACAACATCTTCCAGGAGCTGGCTCCGCCCGAGGCGGCCGGCGCACCGCGACGCGCGGCGGACGATCAACTCGGCCTCGCGCGCGACTACGTCAGCAAAGGACTGTTCGACCTCGCGGCCGCAGAGGCGGTGCGCGCCATTCAGCGCGGCGCCGACCGCGGCGACGCCACGACGCTCATCGCCGAGCTCTATGCCAAGCGCGGGCTGCACGGCGAGGCGCTGGAGCGCTATCGCGAAGTGCGCGACATCGACCGCGACCGCTCCGACGCGCGACTGGGAGAGATCAAGGCGTTGCTCGCGCTCGGCCGTGCCGCCGAGGCCGCGGGACCGGCCGAAGAGCTCCTGACGATCGTGCCGGGAGACGTCGAGGCGCTCGTCGCCGTCGCCCAGGTGCGGGCGGTGCAGGGCGATGCCGCGGCCGCGCTCACCGCGCTGCAGCAGGCCCAGTCCCGGGCCCCCGCGCGCGCCGACCTCCACAAGCTGCAGGGAGACGTGCTGGCCAAGGTGGGCGACCGCGGCGGCGCGCTCGCGGCGTATCGCGCGGCGCTGCAGCTCGATCAGGGCTTCGTCGCCGTCTGGGTCGATCTGGGACGGCTGCACGAGCTGCGCGAGGAATGGCCCGATGCGTTGCAGGCGTACGAGCGCGCGCTGCACGAGCTGCCGACCTATCACGAGGCGGGGATCGCGCTGGCCGATCTCGAGCGGCGGCTCGGCCGGCTGCGGCCGGCGATCGGGCGGCTCGCGGGAATGCTGGAGCAGGACCCCTACGATCTCGACGCGCTGCTGCTGCTCGGCCGGTTGCTGCTCGAGGATGCGCGCGCGGCGGCGGCGCTGGAGGCGTTCCGCCGCCTGCTCAAGTTCGATCCCGAGCACGTGGCGGCGCTGTTCTACGAGGGCGTCGTGCTCGCGCGCCTGCGCCGCTATGAAGACGCGGTCCACGTGTGGGAGCGCGTCACCCGGCTCGAGCCCTCGGGGCCGTTCGCGCAGCGCGCGCGGATGCACGCGCGCACCGCCGTCGACCTGCAGCACATCTTCACCTCGGACGCGGCCTGACCTGCCATGGCGATCGAAGGCCCGCTTCGCGAGCTCGGCATCCACGACGTCTTCCAGCTGCTGGACTTGAGCCGGAAGACGGGGGTGCTGCGGGTCACGTCCGAGCTGCGGCACAACGCCGGCACGATCTATTTCGACGACGGCGCGGTGATCTACGCCGAGATCCGCAGCAACCCGCATCCGCTCGGCAGCCTGCTGCTGCGCAGCGGCAAGATCAGCGAAGCCGATCTGGAGCGCGCCCGCGACATGCAGGCGCGCCAGGGCGATCCCCGCCGCCTGGGCGAGATCCTCGTCGCGATCGGCGCCGTCACGCCGCGCGAGCTGCAGCGTCAGGTCCGTTTTCAGATCGAGGAGGTCGTGTTCGAGGTGATGGGGTGGCGCGAAGGGTACTTCTCCTTCACCGAAGGCCCGCTCACCGACGTCAACACCGAGGCGATGGTTCGCATTTCGACCGAGGCGCTCCTGATGGAGGGCGCGCGCCGCATCGACGAGTGGGCGCGGATCGAGAAGCGCGTCCCCAGTCTGGGCGTCATTCCCACCTACGCGCCTGCGTCGGAAGGCGGTGACCTCGATCTCCTGCCGCCCGAGTGGGAGGTGCTGGCGTTGATCGACGGCCAGCGCGATCTGCGGGCCATCGCCGCGACACTGGGGCGCTCCGACTTCGATATCGCGAAAACGCTGTTCGGTCTGGAGAGCGCGGGGCTCATCGTGCTGCTCGATCCCGGGAGCGTGCCGCGCGGGCGCAGCAGCGGGCCCGACGCCACGGCCCTCGTCGCGGAGGCCGAAGAGGCGTTCGTCCGCCAGGATCTGGAGCGGGCGCGCGCCGCCGCGGAGCGGGCCGCTGCCGTTCAGCCGCACCATCCCACGGTGCACCTGCTGCTCGGGCGCATCCAGTTCGCCGCCGGGCGTCCCGCCGAGGCGGTGGAGGAGCTGCGCCGCGCGCAGCGCCTCGATCCACTGATCGTCCCGGCGTACCGGTTGCTGGGCTACGCGCTCGTGCAGGTGGGACGTTTCCCCGAGGCGGTCGAGCAGTGGGACCAGTGGGAGCGGCTCGCGCCCAACGACGAGCGCGAGCTCGCGTTCCAGGACGAGGTGCGTGCCGCCCGGACCGCGGCGCAGGTATTCGCCGGGTCGCGCGTCGGCGGCGCTGGAGGCGCGCGTGTCTGACGACGTCAAGGCGCTCTCCGCCGAGCTCGCGGGCGATCCCCAGAGCCTCGTCTTTCTGCGCCTCGGGGAGATGTTGCGGCAGAAGCGCCAGTTCGACGCCGCGTCGCGCGTGGCGATTCACGGGCTGGAGCGTCATCCCCATCTCGCCGACGCGCACGATCTGCTGGCGCGGATCCTCGCCGATTCCCACGACTACGAGCGGGCGTTCGACGAGTGGGACATGACGCTGCGCATCGCCCCGCAGCACACCGGCGCGCTGAAGGGCCTCGCCTTTCTGTACTTCAAGATCGGCGACCTGGCCCAGGCGGAGGC
>Ga0187777_10002696_pt1 | contig 11318 bp, 18 predicted proteins | sample 1015_Q2_SP5_10_M_FD_132416 | JGI IMG/M metagenome (GOLD analysis project Ga0187777, IMG submission 132416) | Tropical peat soil microbial communities from peatlands in Department of Meta, Colombia - 1015_Q2_SP5_10_MG | ecosystem: Environmental > Terrestrial > Soil > Wetlands > Peat | place...
ACTTCTAGATTCCCACCAATCATCATTTCAAGTATCGCAAAAACTACTGTAGCGGTCGTAAGAAAAACTGCGTAAAATAGGTACCGAGGTAGTAATAGGTGGCCCACCTTCAAGAACATTTTAAGCGAACCAATTTGCACGTTGTCTCTAACATAGTACTGCCCGATAGTGTCCTTCTCGACAATACCCAGTTCACGCATTTTCTCCAAATGATAAAGTGCCGTGCTCGGACTTGACAGTGAAAGCGCGCGTTGGGTTTCGCGGACACCAACAGGTTTGCCAGATCGGAAGATGAACCAGTAGGCCCTTAGAGTAGTGCCGTGTAGCTGCTGGTCCTTACTCGAAACCCTATCGGCATCATCAGAACTCATTCTTATCCGAGTGTTTCACTCGGATACCAACTACATAGAGATTGCTAGAATGCAGTTAGACGATCGGTCAAACAACGTTTTTTAGTGTTACTGCGCACATGCACGCACGAATGGTGTGATAGATGCCGAATTGGGGATACTCGGTCAAGGAATTCGATCCTGATCGAGCTGTAAGATGTGCGGGTAGAGAATTGAAGATCTCCCCTAAAGCCGCGACCGAGATATGTAGAACACTGCGAGGAATGAGGTTAGACCGGGCTAAGGAACTCCTCGAGGCAGTCCAGCAAAAGCGGCGAGCTATAGCCTATAGACGCTACAAGAAGGAAGTTCCACACCGCAGCCTTGACGAGGGATGGTATGCTGGGAGATATCCCGTGAAGGCCGCCAAGACTTTCCTATTCTTGCTCGAAGAACTAGAATCAAACGCGGAATACAAAGGCCTTGACGTCGACCGCTTACGTATAGTCCACGCGGCATCACAGCGTGGTATGAAATCGCAGCGCATAATCTCACGCGCCATGGGACGCGCAACGGCATATCATAATACCCTAGTTCACATTGAGCTCATGGGATATGAGGTAGCTGAATAATTGCCCATTCATACTTATTTCGTCAGGGAAAATGCACGCCGTGCAGAGATCGACGAATATCTGTCTCAGGAATTAAAACGAGCAGGCTACAGCAAGGTCGAGATGACCAAGACGCCGCTAGGTACACGCGTTGTCATATACGCCGCTAAACCAGGGCTAGTCATCGGACGCAGAGGGCAAAGTATCCGTGATTTGACAAAAATACTTGAAGAAAAATTCGGAGTAGAAAACCCGCAAATCTCTGTCGCAACGGTTGAGATTCCTGAACTTGATCCAAAAGTTGTCGCTTCCCAAATAGCAATGGCGCTTCAACGCGGTATCCACTTCAGACGTGCCGCGTATTGGGCGCTCCAGAGAACCATTGAAGCCGGAGCGTTAGGCGTCGAGATCTCGATTCGAGGCAAGTTAACGACCGATAGGGCTCGCTACGAAAAATATCGATCAGGATACCTTCCTGCAGTTGGCGAGGCAATAAGTAGAATTCTTCGGACGGCAGTCGTAGACACCCAACTCAAACAAGGATTGTTCGGAATAAGTGTGAAACTGATGCCACCGAATGTCCAATTGCCTGATAGACCTACCATAAAGGAAACTGAACAGGCCCCCACAATCCCGAAGCCAGTTCTCGAGGAGGTTGTCCCGGTAGAACTCACAACGGAAATCAAAGAGGTAGCAGAGATTGCCGATACTAAGAAAGCGTGAAATGAAACAACTTCTACCCGAAGAACGCCAGAAAAGGCTGATGGAATTGAGAACTGAGCTCGTAAAACTGAGAACGAGCGTTAAGTCAGGTGGAAACGTTGAAAACGTAGGACGAATCCGAGAACTTAAGCGTACCATTGCAAGGATCATCACCACTACAAATCAGAAGGAACCGCCATCATGAATCCTAATGAAATTATTCGACACGAACTCATAGGACTATCCGCGAAAATTTCGAAAGCCCACAATAACTCATTGTTCGGATTGAAAGGAATCGTGATCGATGAATCCAGAAATACGATCACGCTAGCCAATGGCGAACGAAAAATCGTGGTTCCAAAAGACGTAGCTACTTTCAGACTCACGCTGAAGGACGGCACAATAGTTCAAGTAGACGGTAACCGATTAGTAGGACGCCCAGAAAGTAGATTGAAAACAAAGGTGCGACGCTGGTAATGTCCAACATAGGTCTAGATGTCAAAACACCGAAGAAACCGTGTGACGATCGTAATTGTCCGTTCCACGGACACTTATCTGTAAGACGAAAATTCCTCGATGGCAAAGTGGTTAGCGCCAAAATGACAAAAACCGTGACCGTCGAACGTAACTTCCTAGAATACATGAAAAAATATACGCGATACGAAAAAAGACGAAGCAGAATCATGGCGCACAGTCCTCCCTGTCTTGAATTGCACGAAGGAGACAGAGTAAGAATTGCAGAATGTAGACCCATCAGCAAGGAGGTAGCGTTTGTAGTTGTCGAAAAAGTAGCAGCCGAAACAGCCGCCTAACCTCAACATAATCTTAATCTGTTGCAGGTACATTCTGCAGCCTCTTACGTGAGTTCACATGCCTGCCCCAAAGACTCGAGCAGTGAGCGCTAAAGGTATGGTAGAATACCGACCGCGCATTGCCCGAGGTCTTCCCAACGGAACGAGAGTAACATGCGCAGACAACACGGGCGCAAAAGAGCTCAAAGTCATACAAGTACTCGGAACCCACACTCGACTCCGGCGCGTCCCATCAGCCTGCGTAGGAGACATGGTCATGATCTCAGTTTCAAAAGGCTCACCCGATCTTCGACGACAAATGTTCCCTGCAGTCGTTGTTCGGCAACGAAGAATATTCAAACGACCGGACGGAAGCAGACTGTCCTTCCACGACAACGCAGCTGTAATCATGACACCTGAAGGCGAACTAAAGGGCACCGAAATTCGTGGACCGGTCGCAAAAGAAGCTGCTGAACGATGGCCCAGAGTTGCAAACCTGGCCAGCATAATTATTTAAAGTGAAACTAGATGCGATCGCTCACAACAAAGCCTTCCAAACAGAGAAAGCGACTCTATGAAGCCACAGCACACAGGGTTCGCAAACTGCTGTCCGCTCCGTTATCAAAAGAACTACGAACCGCTCAAGGCAGACACTCTTATCCAGTACGCAAAGGTGACACCGTAAAGATTGTGCGAGGAGATTTCGCTGGCATCGAAGGAAAAGTTACAACCGTAGATACCAAAAGACAGCGCCTCTTCGTTGAAGGTGTATCTCGAGAAAAAGTGGCGGGGACCTCAACCAACGTCTCAGTTCACAGTTCAAAAGTCACGATCACAAAACTCAATCTCGATGACAAGTGGCGCGCAGAGGCAGTTAAGCTCACTCCTGAAACCAACACCAAAGGCGAATGAGTAATGGGACACAAAAGCGGAGTTAAACACCTAAAGCGACTGGCTACACCGGCCTTCTGGCCGCTCCATCGTAAAGAATTCACATGGGCTCCGAAACCACACCCCGGTGCCCACGACGCTGAGTCATGTCTCCCCCTAGGTCTAATAGTACGAGACGAACTACACTCGGCGACCACGCGCCGTGAAGTTACTCGAATTCTTTCTGCCGGTAGGGTCAAGATTGATGGGCGCACAAAACTAGATGTAAACTATCCAGTTGGGCTTATGGATGTTGTAGAATTCCCTGATGCTAACCTCTCCTACCGAGTCCTACCTCTCGAACGACGAGGTTTGTCGATCATTCGAATTCCTAAGGACGAGGCGAAATTCAAACTCTGCAAGATTATGGATAAGACCGTCGCACCAGATGGAATCACTCAGCTAGGATTGCACGACGGGAGAACAATCCTACTCCCCAAAGAAGAAAACGCATCCTACGCCACGAATGACACGCTTAGAATCAGCCTACCGAATCAGCGAATTCTGAATCATATTCCATTCGCAAAAGGCAACATGGCCCTCATCGTGGCAGGACGAAACCAAGGAAAAAGCGGAAAGGTGATGGAGATAGAGAAAGGGACCGCCACCAGACCCGCGATGGTCAAGATTGAAGACCACGAGGGAAAACGAATCGACACAATCATGGACTACACGTTCGCTGTCGGGACAGATAAAGCCGCGATCAAACTGGAGTCAAGTTAACCATGGAGACCGTCACCCAAACACAACCAGAACATCCTATGCGTACAATTGTCCTTGCCAAAGTGACCGTCCACATAGCCGTTGGAAGCTCAGGGGAAATGCTCGAGAAGGCGAGGAAAATCCTGGGCGAAATAACAGGCCGGAAACCCTGCACCAAACAGGCCAAGCAGACCGTAAAAGATTTCGGGATACGCGAAGGTGAACCCATAGCATGCCTCACAACTCTTCGAGGGGAAAACGCGAAAGCGTTCCTAAAGCGCGCACTCGAAGCAGTTGAAAACACTCTAAGAGCTTCATGTTTCGATGACCGTGGAAACTTCGCGTTTGGAATTAAGGAACATATCGAGATACCTGGAACAAAATACGATCCAGCTTTGGGCATTGTCGGGATGGACGTAGTCGGCACATTGGAACGTCGCGGATACAACATTAAGCGACGAAGAATACGCCCGTCACCGATTGGGAAATCTCATCAAATAACCAAAGACGAAGCCATCAAGTTCGTTGTGGAGAAATTCGGAGCCCAGATTAAAGAGGCGTAATTGAATGGCCAAGATAAAGCCAAAGAAAGTTCGAAAGTATGGAAAAGGAAGTCGTCCATGCAGACGATGTGGGCAGTATGGACCAGTAATAAGGAAATACGACTTGAACGTCTGCCGACAGTGTTTCCGCGAACTCGCTCCAAGTCTCGGCTTCAAGAAGTATATGTAGAATCTGATGAACCATGGTTCTCGTAGAGCTCGCTCAAAGAAGTCTCCCAATCCCAGACGGCGTGCAGTTGTCTGTGGAGGCAAGACACGTCAAGGTTACAGGTCCCAAAGGAACACTTGAGGAAGATTTCGCGCACTTACCTGTTAGTTTCGATCTTGAAAAAGGATCGTTACGTGTATACAGCCAATGGGCACGAAAACGCGAAGTTGCACTTGTTGGCACCGCAATAGCGCACGTTAGGAATATGATCCGAGGAGTAACGAACGGTTATACATACAAATTGAAGACCGTCTACGCCCACTTCCCCGTTACGGTGAAAGTTCAGGAAAAAGAACGAAGGCTTACAATCGAAAACTTCACCGGCGAAAAGACACCGCGTGTTATCAGGATAGTCGGATCAGCAAAAGTAAAGATCGCAGGTGACGAAATTCATGTCCAAGGCACCAATCTGCGAGATGTTAGCCAAACTGCTTCAAACATACAGCAAGGTACCAGGATAAGAGATAAGGATCAGCGGGTCTTTCTGGACGGCATCTACATATTCGAAAAAACGGAGGGCTCGTAACTTACCAAAAACCTATCGAAGACCCACCTTCGTTCGAGAAGAAAGTTGGCGGTACAAACGCGTCAAACCAACATGGCGGAGCCCACGCGGGAAGACTAGCCGCGTTAGGCGCAGTAAGGACGGTTGGCCACCCGTAGTTAAGATTGGATATTCAAGAGCCAAAGCCACTAGACACCTCCATCCATCAGGATTGCGGGAGATCCTAATTTGGCGCCCACAGGATCTAGAGAATATCAACTCATCAACCACCGTTGTGAGAATTGGGCATACTGTCGGCGAAAACAAGCGCAATCGGATAATTGAAGAGGCGAAGAAGAAAAATCTCCGAGTCCTCAACCCTGGAGTAAAGCGACAGGCTCAGGAAGCCAAAGCTGAGGAAGAAGAGGCTAAGGTTGACACCGTCGAAGCTGAAGCAGAAGTACCTCAACTCGATGATAAGGAGACAAAACCGCAATGAGTGTCGTAAGCCAGAAGCGCTTAGCAGCAAGACTGCTAAAAGTTGGTACCGGTAAGATTTGGGTAGACCCTGAGGATACCGATCGTGTGTCCTCCGCTATCACGCGTGAAGAAATTCGCAAGCTGATCCATGAAGGAAGCATCATTAAACGCCCTCAAACCGGAATCAGCTCAGGACGAAAGAGACGGCACCGACAGGAATTGTTGGCCGGACGACACAAAGGCGAAGGTAGCAGGAAAGGAATGAGGCGACCTGGCAAAACCGCATGGGTGGTACGTATAAGATCAATCCGTGGCCGGCTCAAAATGTTGCGTGACAAACGCCTGATCACCCCTCAAGACTATCGAAAGCTTTCCCTCATGGCAAAAGGAGGCAGCTTCAGAAGTGCAGCGCATATGAACGAGTACATTGAAACGCACAAGTTAGCGAGGCGACGTTAAAATGCAGGCAGCTCAAACGCAGCGATCAGAATCCGGCTGGGTGCCCAAGACAAAGGTCGGACGAATGGTTCAGAGCGGACAGGTCGTTTCATTAGAAGAAATATTCACACAGGGATTGAAGATTAAGGAACCAGAAATAATCGACATCCTACTTCCAGGACTAAAACAAGAGGTCCTGGGAATCGGATTTGTACAGAAACAGACCGACGCAGGCGAAAAATCAAGATTCAAAGCGATAGTAGCGGTCGGTAACGGAACTGGCTTCCTAGGAGTTGGAGGAGGTAAAGCCAGACAGGTCAGAAGCGCCATTGACAAAGCAACATTGCAAGCCAAGCTGGACGTAGTACCGCTACGCAGAGGATGTGGAAGCTGGGAATGCGGTTGTGGCCAGCCTCACTCTATTCCATTCCGTGTCAAAGGAAAATGCGGAAGCGTCGGCCTAGAAATAATTCCGGGACCGAGAGGATTAGGGCTAGTTGGGGGAGAAACTCCGAAGACCATTCTAACCCTAGCAGGCGTTAAAGACTGTTGGACTCGGAGTTTCGGATCAACAAGCACGTTAGGATCAATGGCATATGCCGTCTATGAGGCCCTTAGGAGCACGTACGGGATTGTGACGCCGAAAGATTGGGTTACATAAACCTCTGATTAGCTCGATCAATCCTTTCATTCCGCAAAGCCGATCGGAAACATAGTTCCTTAGCGTTCCGAACACAAACTGCAACTTTCCCGGAAACTTATATTTCGGCATTCCTGATCCACACCAGCTCGTATAGCAATCGATGTTGAAGGAATTACATAAATGGCAACAAGACGCCGAAAAGGAAGGCACCTGAGAGGTTCAAGAACTAACGGTTGGGGGACATCAGGTCAGCATAGAGAGAGCGGGAGACGCGGAGGTTTCGGTCGTGCAGGAAGATATAGACATAAGAAATCTTACCTGATCAGACACAAAGAATTTGTCAGCATGCATTATGTGGGTAAGAAAGGCTTCATCTCAGTTGCACAGAAACGCGTGCAGCAACCTTCCCTGAATCTAATCCAGCTCTCGAACATGTTGGAGAACCTTATTGAAACCAAGAAAGTGCAATATGAAAATCAGATTCCGGTCATTGATTTAGGCGCATTAGGGTATGGCAAACTGCTCGGCGGGGGAACACTTAGTCAACCGGTCCGAGTTAAGGTGGCAAGTTGTTCCGAGAGTGCTCAAAAGAAAATAAAAGATGCCGGTGGAGAGGCGATTCTCAACCAGGCCACGTGACAGTGCATGGTCAGATTCATCGAGCTTTTCAAACCCATTGCACGATTCTTCCCGGACATCAAACCTCCTGACAGGAAGGTTGCGTTTAACGAGAAGATATTCTGGACCGCAATGGCTCTGATAATTTATTTCGTCATGTCACAAGTGCCACTCTACGGGGTGGCACAGACCGGTATCAGCGATCCGCTCGGAGCACTTCGAGTAATTTTTGCATCAAACCGCGGGACGCTTATGGAGTTGGGAATCGGTCCAATAGTTACAGCAGGTTTGATCCTGCAAGTGCTCGCGGGGTCGAAGATGATCAACCTCGACATGAATAATCCCGAGGACCGCTCGCTCTTCACGAGCGCAAGCAAGATTCTCTCCGTCGTGATGACTGTCTTCGAAGCGGCAGCATACATTCTTGGTGGAACTTACGGAACCTTACAAGTCACCACGGAAATCATAATCATGTTGCAGTTGGTTGGAGCAGGCATCATCGTATTGCTTCTGGATGAACTGCTGCAGAAAGGGTGGGGACTTGGCAGCGGCATCAGTCTATTCATTGCTGCGGGAGTCGCAGCAGCGATATGGTGGGACTCGGTCGCTCCGATGGGACCGATGGCTGATGGGCACTATCTCGGAGCACTAATATCTTTTGTTCAAGGCGTCATGGGCAGACAAGACTTGAGGGCTTTGCTCACGCGGCAGCAGGGGCTGCCAGACATGGTTGCATTTCTTACAACCGTCGGAGTATTCATCGTCATCATTTACTTCAATGGCATGCGGGTTGAAATTCCAGTCTCCTACGCACGTTATCGAGGCTTCCGCGGAAAATTCCCGCTAAAACTCTTCTACGTATCCAACATCCCGGTAATCTTCGCAGCGGCATTATTCGGCAACATCTACTTCATCTCCCAACTTCTCTGGCAACGATATGATAGCACCAACACAAACTTCTGGTTCAACTTGCTCGGCAGATTCACTATTCAAGGAAACCAGTATCAACCGGCGGGCGGGCTGGTGTACTACGTCGTTCCACCGACCAGCCTATCCCTAACTCTGCAAGATCCATTCAGAGCACTTGTGTATACGGTTCTTCTAGTTGTCGGATGCGTCTTCTTCGCGGTAACATGGGTTGAAGTGGGTGGGATGGATTCGCGCGCAGTTGCAAAACAATTGCTGGACTCGGGAATGCAAATTGAAGGCTTCCGAAGATCCGAGATCCCGATCAGACAGTTGCTCGAGAGATATATCCCAACGGTGACGATTATTGGAGCGATAATGATTGGGTTCATCGCAGCGATTGCCAATTTCCTCGGGGCGTTCGGATCAGGAACAGGTATCCTTCTGACGGTTGGAATAATCGAACAATATTACCAAATCTTGGTACAGGAACGAATTACTGAACTGTATCCGGCTGCGCGAGGCTTCTTAGGTGAATAACCTATGCCTCACATAGCAGTCGTCACCGGCATTCCAGGCGTCGGCAAGACAACAGTACTTAACGAACTAACGGATCTCGCACATCAAAACAAATTCGATCTCGTCGTTCTTAACTACGGGACGATCATGAACGAGATAATGCGGGACTTGGGTAAAGAATTGCACCGAGACGATATGCGATCTCAAAGGCTTGAAATGCAAAGAAAAGTACAGGAACTTGCCGCAAACGAATTAAACAATCGGGCAACTCAACACAACGTTCTGGTTATTGATACCCACATGTTCGTGAGAACGCCATCTGGAATGTGGGCAGGCATCCCACAAAACCTATTGCAGCAACTGCGCCCACAACTATTTGTCCTAGTCGAAACCGACGCCCAACAGATTGCCAACCGTCGCCAGAGCGACTCTGCAAGACGCAGGGATCAATCCTTATCTTCCGAAATAACCTTTGATTTGGAATGGTCAAGAGCAACAGCTGCGGCTTCAGCCGTGATTACCGGGGCTCCGGTCAAAATCATTCGGAATGAGCCCGGAAATCAAAAGCAAGCAGCCAAAGATCTCTTCCAGACGATTCAAAGTATAGCCGCGTAGAGGAAAACCACGAATGACCTTCATAGACAACATAATGGCCTGGTTCGTAATCGTACTCACTCCATACAGTCATATTCCACAATCCACCCTCTTCACGATCGGTGTCGCTATCGCACTGGGGCTAACATCATCAACCGCCGCAAAACTCCTCGTCGACTACGACATGGTAAAGAGCTCCATGCGTGACTTCCAAGCTTGGAGGAAGGAATTAGACAAAGCAAGAAAGGCAAACGACACTCAAACTATGTCAAAACTCATGAAAAAGCAACAAGCCATGACCAAGTTACAAGCCAGAGCCAGCATGGAACAATTCAAAGTAACCGGCGTCACCTTCGTCCCATTCCTAATCATATGGTGGATACTCAATGCTGTATTCGGCCATCATATAGTGGCGATCGCGCCTTGGCCTCTACCTATCGCTGGAACGCAGCTCAACTTCGTTTCTTGGTATTTCCTAAGCTCCTTCTCAGTAAACTTCCCACTTATGCGATTGTTCGGTATAGGAATGGGGGAAAACTAAATGCCACGACGGTCCCTACGCACTCGTTCGGCGAAGCGAAAGAAAATAGCCCTGCCTGGTGGACGAACAACAACACATTACACATCCGGAATAACGTCAACGGGAAGTTGCAGCTGCTGCGGCCTTCCTCTAAGAGGAGTACCACACAGCACAACCAGAAGCCTACCCAAATCTTCAAGACGACCGAGCAGACCCTTCGGGGGACAACTCTGCCACAAGTGTCTCAAAGAAAAAATCCGACAAACCACGAGACTGGGTTGAGCATGGTAGTTTCGGGTACTCGAAAGCGGGTCTGAAAGAGAACATCGCCACGATTAGATTTCATCCTGTTTCCTCTTGCAGCTAAGCGAGAATGTCGTCTACGTAGGATACCTCCGCTTCCTCGTCACTTAGTGCCTCTCAATTCTGACTAGACTGGTTTTCGGCACTTAAGACAAAACAAAATATGGAGCGAATGAAGAAGGCCCGCCAAATCGGTTTGGGGTTGGGGATACTGCATAAAGGGACGACAAAGGACTTAGTTATTACTGTAGGTGGCCCCCACGGATCAGGGAAGTCGACGTACGCTAAAGCCCTCGCGGAATCATTGAACTTACGGTATGTTACTGCTGGGGCTATCTTCAGACAACTTGCAAAAGAGCGAGGGGTAAGCCTCAAAGAATTTAGCACAATCGCTGCTACCGACTCTCGAATAGATTCGTTGATTGATGAAAGAACGCGCCGAGAAGCTGATACTCGGCGGGTAGTGATCGATGCCCAATTGGGCGCGTGGGTCGTAAAAGAATCGGCTGACGTCAAACTGCTTTTGTTTGCCCCGGAGGAGATTAGGTATAAGCGAATCGCTAAGCGGGATGGCATTCCGCTATCGGTGGCACGAGACGAGACCATAGCGCGTGAAAAAATTCAGCAGGAACGATACAGAAAATATTACAACATAGACGTCACCGATCTAAGCATCTACGATATTAAAATTGACACAAGCATAGAATCGGTTGAAGCGACTACAGCCAGTGTCATCCGTACGGTCAAACGTTTCCTCGCCTATAAGAATCCGACCGTCTTGGAACGCTGATAGACTTATTTATCGCCCATCGCCACTAGATGAAAGCTGAACGTGAACTGGCATGACGAGTATAGAAGTCGGCAGAATATGCATCAAGCTCTCTGGTCGTGAGGCCGGAAAGAAGTGCGTTATTGTCGATGTTATCGACAAAAATTTTGCGGTAATCACTGGACCTAAAGGTTTGACCGGAATCAGA
>Ga0187777_10002698_pt1 | contig 11312 bp, 10 predicted proteins | sample 1015_Q2_SP5_10_M_FD_132416 | JGI IMG/M metagenome (GOLD analysis project Ga0187777, IMG submission 132416) | Tropical peat soil microbial communities from peatlands in Department of Meta, Colombia - 1015_Q2_SP5_10_MG | ecosystem: Environmental > Terrestrial > Soil > Wetlands > Peat | place...
CCTGTGAGCCAGCGTGCTATCGCCTGATCTGTCTGCAACGCGGACTCCTGGGGAGGCTCGTTCTCCCCGGGCGGGGAGCGGCGCCGCGCGGCTGCGGCGAGGATTCGTGTGCGGCCGGCGCGATGCGACCCTAGAACCCGGACGACTCTCCCGCGCGGGCGAGAGGCTGCGCTTCCACGTCTAGGACGCCGAGGGCACCTCCGCCGGCGTGGTCGGTGTTTGCCGTTCGACCTGGATGTGAGGGAGCCATTCGAGCCAGCTCGGCAGGTACCAGGCGCGCTCGCCGAGCAGGGCCATCATGCTCGGCAGCACGACGGAGCGGATCAGGGTCGCGTCGAGGAGCAGTGCGACCGCGACTCCGAAGCCCATCTGCTGGAACATGACGAGCTGCCCGCTGGCGAAGCCCGAGAAGACGGCGACGATGATCAGCGCGGCGCCGGTGATGATGCGTGCGGTTGATGCGACGCCCGAGGCGACGGCCTCGCGGGTGGAGTGGGTGACGTCGTAGCGCTCGCGAATCCGGCTCATCAGGAAGACCTGATAGTCCATCGAGAGCGCGAACAACACGGAGAACAGGAACAGTGGTACCCACGCGTCGATGGTCGGCACTTTCTCGAAGCCGAGGACGCTCGTCGCCAGCCCGTGGATGAAGACGAGTGTGAGCAGCCCGTAGGCGGCCCCGACCGAGAGCAGGTTGAGGACGATCGAGACGACGGCGACTGTCAGCGAGCGGAAGGCTATCGTGAGCAGGATGAAGCTGAGCCCGAGCACGAAGGCGAGCACGTATGGGGTCGGCTTGGTCGTCGCGTCGTAGTACTCCGCCGCCTCTGCGGTCTTGCCGCCGACGTAGGCGCGCACGCCGCTGCCTGCGAAGGCCTTGTTCACCAGCCTCGACGCCGAGCGGACGGCGGCGACCGCAGGCTCGCTGTCGGCGACGCCGAGAACCGGCGTCGTCAGCACGGCGATGCCGCCGTTGCCTTCGCGGACGCTGAACGGGCCGAAGTGTGGATTGCCCTTCAGCTCGCCGGCGACGAGCTCGAGGCGGGCGCGCGTCGTCGCGCCGCCCCCCTGGGCGGCGACGATCATCGGGTATGGGGTTGAGTCGCCGAACTCGCGCTGAAGGACGACGTAGCCCTGACGTGAGGGCAGGTTCGCCGGCAGGGTGAGGACGCTGCTCTGGCCGATGTGCAGGCCGAGCGTGGGCACCGCGGCGGCGAGCATCACGCCTCCCGCGAGAGCGAGGCTGACCGCGGGTCGGCGCAGGACGCGCGAGACGACGCCGCGCCAGAGGCGGCTCTCGGCGGCGTCGGCGCGGTCGAGGCTACGCCCGAGGAGAGGCACGGGCAGTGCGTTCACCGTGTCTCCCATCAACGCCAGCAGTGCTGGCAGCAGGGTTAGCGCGGCAGCGACCGAGACGATGCCGACGATGATCGCGCCTGCGGCGAGGCTGCGCATGATCGAGGTCGGGACGAGCAACATCCCGAACAGCGCGACCACGAACGTGCTGCCGCTGAAGAGGACAGCGCGGCTGGCGGTCGCGCCCGCGGTGGCGATAGCGGCATCCTTGGCGAGCCCACGGCCCCGTTCCTCGCGGTAGCGCGAGACGACGAACAGCGAGTAGTCGATCCCGAGCGCGAGCCCCATCCCAGTGAGCATGTTCACGATGAAGATCGAGAGGCTGAACTCGAGCGAGAGCAGCGCGACGATGCCGAGGCCGACGAGGATGGAGAGGATCGCCATCAGCAGTGGCACGAGCCCGCCCACCACCGACGCGAAGACGAGCAGGAGCACGACCAGCGCAGCCGGCAGGCCGATCGCGAACTCGCCGTGCTCGAGGTCCGTCTGGGAGACGGTGCCGAAGTCCGCGCCGACGGAGTGGTCGCCGGTGATCGCGGCGCTGAAGCCGCCGCCGCCCGCCGCCTGTACGACTTTCACGACCGGCTTCGCGGCGTCGTCGCTCCTTATCGCCAACTGGAGGACCGTGGCGTGCCGGTCGCCCGACACCGGCGCCCGGCCGCTCAGATAGCTGTTCACGAACGTGACGTCGCCGGTCGCACGCAGCTTGGCGACCAGTCCGGAGACATAGGCGCGATAGCCCGAGTCGGAGACGACCTGCGTTTCGGAGCGGATCACCACGACGTCGCTCACCTGCGGGCCGGGAAAGGCCTGCGCCGCCAGCTGCTCCGCCTGCGCCGAGGCAGGATGGCCACTCACATTGGCGTTCGACGTCAGGCCGTGCAGCGACGTGACGACGAGCGCCAGCGCGGCGACGACGACGCCCCAGAGCGCCAGCGTGAGCCGCGGCTTCGCCGCCGCGCGCCGTGCGAGTGCTTCGGTGAGCCCTTCCTTGACGCTGTTCACTGCATCTCCTTCGGGTCGCGGCGTCTAGACCAACTGGTCGATATGTTCCTCGGAGCGGGTCGGTGACGGAAAAGGGTCGGCCATGGCCATCTCCGTCGAGGTGCGGGAGGCGCCCTCGACGGCGAGGGCGGTCATACGGAGGTAGTCGTCGACGCTGATGCCGCACCGCCTGCGAGTGACCTCCCCGAGCGAACTCCTCGAGCCCGACGAAGCCTCCGACCGCAAACCGCGAGGCGAGCAGCGGATCCACGTGCGGGTCGAGGTCGCCCTCCGCCTGCGCCTTGCGAAGCAGCGCGATCTCACGGGCAAAGAAATCGACGACGAAGACGCCGCCACAGTCAAGTCCGAGAGGGAGGCGGAACCGAGGGGCGGCGGGCCCGACCGCCGCTGGATCCCCTCGTTCCAACCGTCTAGTAGATCGTCGGAAGCTCGTTGACCTTCGTCATGGCTTCCTCGAGCGTCGATACCTGGTAGATCTCGACGGTGTTCCACTGGCCGAGTCGCGACTGGAAGGCGAACTCGCGCACGACCCCCATGTCCGCAGCCTCCACGGCAGCGAAGACCATGTGGTTGTTCATCGGAACGTACGTGGCAAGAAGCGACACGCCGAGCTTCGCTGCCAGCTCTGGGATCTGAGCGGCTCCTTCCTGCGACATCCTCCGAACCGTCTCGTTGGCCGAGGGGCACAGATCAGGCGGATGCTGGCCCGCGATCAAGAACTGCGGCACGAACCTCCTCCTTCCTCGAGGAACAGAGCACCGACACTAGAACCATTCCGATCGCGTTATCAACCCACCCGCATCAATCGGCCGCAACCCCCCAGCTCTCTGATCACAATCGCAAGCCCGAACTGAACAACGACGACGGTCTACGCTGCTTCTAGGCTCGACGCTGTTTGCTGAGCCGCGTGCGCAAGTTCTCGTCTCGGGCCATCGGGCTGGTTGCCCCTGCCCGTCGGCGTCGATTAGCGTCCGGCTCGTGCGACGACAGCTGCTGCGCGTGGGCGGCCTCGCCACGGTGGCCGCTGCAGCCGCCTTGCTCGCAAGCGGCAAGACGGCGCGATCGGGTTCGACGCCTGAGCCGGGCGACCCGACGCAGGGAGCTGCCGTCTGGGTCGATGCCGGCTGCGGAGCCTGCCACGCCTTCGCCAGAGCCGGCTCGACGGGCCAATCGACCGGCAACGCGCCCAACCTGGACCGGTGGCTCGCGCCCGACGCGGCTCGTCTCAAGCTTCCGGTCGACCTCTTCGCGTACCGCCGCATCTACTACGGCGGCCGCGGGATGACCGCCTACGGAACGACGCTCAACACCCTGGACCTGGACGATCTGGTCTCCTTCGTCGCCGGTCATCCCTTCACCCCTCCGGCCGGGCCGACCGCGCCCGTGCCGCCGCTTCCGGCGCCTCCGCCCCTCGTCACCGCTTCGGCACGGACGGTCGCCAAATGGTCGCTGGCGGCCCATCTGCCCGCGCGGGCGGCGTCCGGTGCAGCGCTGTTCGCGAAGATCGGTTGCCTCAGCTGTCACACCTACCTCGGGAGCGGGACGCGACGCCGCGGCGCTCCCGACCTCTCGAGGATCGGCAGCAAGGGCCTCGCGCTCGGATTGGTCCGGCGCTATCTCGCGCGTCCCTACGCGTTCGGGAACACGCTGATGCCCGCCTATGCAGACCTCGACCCGAGTCAGCTCGCGAGCCTCGCCGCGTTCCTCGCCGCCTCTCGCGGGCCCCGCACGAGCTGATCGATCCGGCAGCGGAGAGGCCCGGGAACCCGCCGTTAGGCTGAGGAGGTGTCGGAGCCCTGGACGCGCCTCGTCCTGCGCCTGCGCGTGCCGGTGCTGGTCGGCTGGGGATGCGTGCTCGTCATCGGCCTGGTCGCCTCGACGCGTCTGAGCCGGTCGCTCGCAACCTCCTTCGACGTCCCTGGAACCGCGTCGCAGCGGGCGAGCAGCCTGCTCGCGAAGGACTTCGGCGAGCAGCCCGAGGGGACGTTCACGGTCGTGTTCGCGGTGAGGCATCCGTCGGACCCCGTCCTCCAGAAGCGCCTGCGTCGCCGGATCGTCCGGGCGGCCTCCTTTCTCCCTCACCCGGTCGTGGGCGCAACGCAGACCGGCGGCGGCATCGTCTTCGCGGACGTCGCGACGTCTCTGGACCTACGCCAAGCCAAGGGGCTGACGAGCCGACTGCGGGCACGCCTGGCCGGCTCGCCCCGCGCCTACGTCACCGGTGAGCCGGCGATCCAGGGCGATCTCGATCCGATCCTCGCCGGTGACCTGCGGCGAGGCGAGGAGCTGGCGTTGCCGCTGACGCTCGCCGTTCTCGTGGCGGTCTTCGGCGTGTCGCTGGCGGTATTCGTCCCGCTCGTCGTCGCGGCCTGCACGATCACCGCGACCCTCGCCGTGGTCTGGCTGCTCGCCCACGAGATCTCGATGGCCACGTACGTGGGCAACCTCGTGGAGCTCGTCGGGCTGGGGCTGGCGGTGGACTACTCGCTCTTGATCTTGCACCGGTTTCGCGAGGAGCTCGCCTTTCGCCCGTGCGACGACGCCGTCGTCGAGACGATGAGGACTTCCGGACGAGCCGTCGTCTTCTCGGCCGTAGCGGTCGCGATCGGGCTCGGCGTCCTGCTCGTGGTGCCCGTGCCATTCGTGCGCTCGATGGGGATCGGCGGCCTGCTGATCCCTTTGGTCTCGCTCGCGGCGGCCGTCACGCTCCAACCGGCACTGCTCTCGATCGGAGGCACCCGGCTTGCCGGGAGAAGCCACCCGGGAGCGGTCTGGGAGCGACTTGCCCGGGCGGTGACGCGGCGGCCGCTGCGGTTCCTCGCGGCCGGAGGCGCAATGCTGCTCGCGCTTGCCGTCCCGGCCGCCTGGCTCCGGGTCACACCGGGCTCGATCACCGGAATCCCCTCCTCCGCAGAGTCGGTTCAGGGCTACCAGCTGCTCAAGCGCGGGCTCGGAGCAGGGGTGGTCACGCCGACGCACGTCGTCATCGCGCCCGCGGCCGCGGCGGCAGCGAACCGGCTGGTGCACGAGCTCGTCCACGAGCCGGAGGTGCTCCTCGTCGCACACGGCGACTCGCCCCCGTACACGGGCGACGGCGCCCAGCAGGTGATCGTGGCGAATCGACACGAGTGGGGCGACGACGCGACGCGACGGTTCGTCGTGCTGCTCCGTGACCGGCTCATTCCCGGCGCGCACTTCCCCGCCGGAACCGAAGTGGTCGCCGGCGGTGCACCCCCACAGGGAGTCGACTTCGTCGACCGCGTCTACGGGGCGTTTCCCTGGGTGGTCGGTGCCGTGCTCGCCCTCACGTTCGTGGTCCTGATGCGGGCATTTCGCTCTCTCCTCGTGCCGCTGAAGGCCGTGCTGCTCAACCTCGTCTGCGTCGGGGCCAGCTACGGGGCGATCACGCTCCTCTTCAGGCACCCGATCGAGGCGTGGATCCCCGTGTTTCTGTTCGCGGCGCTCTTCGGACTCTCGATGGACTACGAGGTCTTCCTCGTCTCCCGGATGCGCGAGGCGCACGAATCAGGCGAGGCCGACGCGGATGCCGTCGCTCTCGGCCTGAAGCGGACGGGCCGCGTCGTCACGGCGGCCGCGGCGATCATGGTCATCGCGTTCTCGAGCTTCGCGGTCGGCCGAATCGAAGGCCTGCGCGAGTTCGGCGTGGGGCTCGCGATCGCGGTCGCACTCGATGCAACCGTCGTGCGCGCCCTGCTCGTGCCGTCGGCCATGGCCATCCTCGGGCCGTGGAACTGGTGGCTACCGAGCCTGCGCCGCGAGAGGGCGTGAGGGAGACGCGCCGGGCGCGCCTCCCTCACGTGCCGGGACCACCTACCTGACGATCGTGATCGCCAGGCGCATTGCCGGCAGCTGGTACCCGAGCGCGAGCCCGGGCAGATCGGTGCGATAGGACAGCAGCGGGATCATCCCGTACGGCGTGTTCGCATACGACGGCTGCTGCGTGTAGAGCAGCGGGTACATGTCGATCAGATGCGTGCCGGGAGCACCCGTTGCCGTGAGGTTGACCAGCGTGTCGCCCTGGCTGTTGAAGCCGCACGCGTACCCGACGTACGCGTTGTCGTAGTCGACCGCGATCGTGTTGTCGAGCTGGGTCCAGCCGAGGCCCTTCAGATGGATGGTGAAGTGCTGCCCCTGGTGGAGGATCAGGTTCGACACCGGCTGCGCCGAGGCGAAGCTGCGCTTGACGAAGAACAGCAGCTGAGCCATCACCTGACCGTTCTGGATGACCTGCACGGCGTGCCAGCCGCCGAGCCCGTCCGGGACCCTGATCTGCGTCTGCAACGACCCGTCTGCGGCGGCGGTCGCCTTGCCGAGCGGGACGTTCAGCGTCGTCCAGCACGTGCCGGTGCAGTTGACGCGGTTGCCGACGACCGACGCCCATTGGAGGTCGACCGGGGCGTTCGGAGCGAGGCCGGTGACGCTCAGCGACGTGTTCGTGAGGATCGGGCCGGTCGTGACACCGAGGGCTCCCTTCACCGTGTCGTTCGCCGGAGCCGCGTCCGGGAGCAAGGTCGTGAACGACGACATCGTCGGCGTGACGTCGACCGGCCAGTCGATCTCGGGCTTCGGTCGGCCGGCGTCCTTGGTGACGGTGAAGTACAGCTTCGAGGCGGTCGCCCAGGGGTTGGGCGACTGCGGGATGTTGAGGTAGCTGAACGTGACGGAGTCGGTCAAGACGATCACGTGCCTGCCGACCGGGCCGGACGCGCGAATGTGCGCCACCGCGACACCGCGACTCCAGTTCGCCGTCAGCTGCCCGACGAACTTGTTGTCGTAGGTCATCGAGGCCGAGCCCTCGTACAGCTTCGACCCGAGCCCGTAGTAGGTGATCGTGATCGGCGTGCCGATCGGTCCGCTCTCGGGATGGATGGTCGCGTGCCGGGCGACCAGGAAGCCCCCATGGCCAACCTGGATGCCGTCCACCACCGCGTAGATGTCGTGCAGCCCGCCCCAGTCCCGAGGCGCCTTCACGGTCAGGTTGAACGCCCCGTCCGCGTCGGTGTGAGCGATCCCCAGCTGGACGTTGTAGTTGGTCGCCTTGCGGCCGAGGTAGTCGACGCTGTCGGGCCGTGCATCGAGCTGCCAGTCGACGTCGGCGGTGCTCCACGTCAGCAGCACGTCCTTGTTGGGCGGGAGCCCGTTGCCGCTCACCGTGAAGTCGGTGCCGGCGACGGCGACGTCGGGCTTCGTCGTGAGCGGCTTGACGATCGGGGCAGGCACCCCGATGCTGATCGCAGGCCCGAGCGAGCTCGGGACGTTTGGCAGGTTCGGCCGCGGGACGGAGCCCGGAGTGGCGAGCGCGCTGCCGGTCAGGGCGAGCACGCCTGCGAGAGCGACGGCCGTGCCGGCGACGCGCCTCGCGATCGTTGCGATTGTCATGGCGGTGGTCCCTTCCTACCGTGTTCTCTCCCGCCTCACGGGACGATGGTGATCGGGTAGTCGAAGCTCCCTCCCTTGCCCGCATCGGTCTTGAACGCGACATGAATCGTCACGTCGCCGAGCGGGAAGGAGGCCGGGACGATCCACGGCGTCGACCAGAAGTAGACGGTTCCATGCGCCCCGTAGCCGAGCTTCAACGGAGCCGCGACGCCCGTGATGGTGGCCGTCGCCGTATCCACGTTGTCGTTGCTCAACGTGTCACCGGTCGTCAGGTCGAAGCCCCATACGCGGATCACGACCTGCTCACCGCGCCGGAAGACGTTCGTCTGCGAGCAGCCGACCGGCCGCTTCGCGACGCCGACCGGCGACGTGCCGTTCACCGTGTCGACGTAGATGGCGAGGTCGCTCTTGACCGGCGCCGCGGTCGCCCCGGCTGGAGCCGGGCCAGGGGCGAACGGTGCCGGCGCCGTGGGCGAGATCGTGAGTCTCGACGGGGCGACCGGGATCTGGACGAACGATCCGTGGCGCTTGGCCGTCGACTTCGCGAGGATCCTGAACGCGACCGGGCCGGCCGGGTAGGTCGTCGGAACGGTCCATTCGCCCGTCCACGGCATGCGCGGTGTCGCGCCCGGAGCCGTCGGGTCGTACCGAAGCTTCACGTTGTCCTGGTTCGGGATCGTCACGTAGAAGTACGTGATGTCCTTCGCCCCGAGGGTCTTCATCGTCTTGGTGTCGAGCGCGAGCGCGCGGAAGACGACGGTCGCGCCGGGCGCGAACCAGCTCGACATCGCACCAGACGTATTCGTGGTCTGAGCCGCTATGAAGAGCGGCCCGCTCTTGGGTGCGGGAAACGGAACCGGGGTCGCCGCAGTCCCCGCAAGCGCAGTCGTAGCGAGCGCGACCAGCGCGAGCGGCACGACGACTATGGAGAATCTGCGCATTGCTCCTCCTTGAAGGGAGACCGCGGCATCACTTGACGAGGGAGCCGCGGAACTTGGCTGTGAACGCGCCGCTCGAGCGATCGTAGGTACCCGTCAACCTCAGGGTCCCCTTCCGCTTCAGAAGCTTGCCGGTCGCCTTGAGAACGGTCGCCTTGCCGGAGATCGTGAAGTTCACCCCGTCCTGATCGCCGCAGCCTGAGCTGCCCGGGACCACCTTGAAGATGATGGTGCCGCCGGCGCCGCTCATCTTGCCGACGCCCGTGAACGGGACGCACGGTTGCTGCGACGTGTCGCCCGTACCGGTTCCCGTGATCTTCCCAGCGCCGATCATCGTCCCGGTGCCCGTTCCATTCGCCGTGATCGCGACCGTTGTTCCGTTCGCGTTCGTCACGGCGGTGCCCGAGTACGTGCCGACGAAGGCAACCGGCTTCGCCTTGGCAGGAGTGGCGGCCAACGCGCCCGCAACAGCAACCGTCAGCGCCGTTCCCGCGACGGCTGCTGGGAGAATCAACCTCTTCACGAGATGCCCCCTTGGAGACAGTGCGAACCTCGCGGACATGCTCGGTTTCCGTGGTTCGGATCGCATCGGGGGCGGCGCGATGTCGCGCTTCGGCTAAGTACTGACGCCCTCTCCGGGTGAAGCACTCCCACGGAGTCCATCGACGGGCGGTCGGACGAGGCGCCGACGGCACGCAACTGCACGAGGCCGGCCGCGAGGTCGGCGAAGCGAGCGCGCACGGGAAGGGCGGAGCGCTATCGTCTGCCCATCGGCGAGTCGGCCACCATCGCGCTTCCTGCACGCGACTCGCCGATCCGGACCGAGCAGCTGCGCAAGGTGTACGGACGCGGCGACCAGCAGATCGTCGCAGTCGACGGGCTCGACCTCGAGGTGCGGAGCGGCGAGTTCTTCGGGCTGCTCGGCCCGAACGGCGCAGGCAAGTCGACGACGATCGGCATGCTGACGACGACGGTGGTCCCGACCGGCGGCCGGGGCCTGATCGCCGGAATGGACGTCCGGCGGCACGCAGCAGCGGTCAAGCGCCGGATCGGCGTCGTCTCACAGGACAACACGCTCGACCGGTCGCTGACGGTTTGGGAGAACCTCTACTACCACGGCCGCTTCTTCGGTGTGCCGCGGCGGCGCGCGCGTCAGCGTGCCGACGAGCTGCTCGAGCTGTTCGCGCTCTCGGAGCGCGCCCAGTCGATGGTCTTCCAGCTCTCCGGCGGGCTGGCCCAGCGCCTGATGCTCGCTCGTGCGCTCGTGCACGAGCCGGAGGTCTTGTTCCTCGACGAGCCGACCTCCGGGATCGACCCGCAGACGCGGATCAACCTCTGGCGCATCCTGCAGGAACTGCATCGCACGGGGCAGACCATCCTCCTGACGACGCACTACATGGAGGAGGCCGATCAGCTCTGCGAGCGGCTCGTGATCATCGACCACGGCAAGGCGCTCGCACTCGGGAGCCCGGCGGAGCTCAAGGAGAACCTCGGAGCGGACACCGTGATCACCGTGACCGTCGTCGGCGATCCGGCGATCCTCGCCGAGCGCGCGGCCGCGCTGCCCGGCGTGCGTACGGTCGAGCGCGAGGGACAGGTGGTGCGCGTCTTCGCGCCCCACCCGGAGGGCGTGCTGGCGAAGCTGGTGGAAGCCGCGTCGGCCGCCGGCCTCCACGTCCGCGACGCCGCGAGCATGCCGCCGAGCCTCGAGACGGTCTTCCTGACACTGACCGGCCGCGAGTACCGCGAATGAACGACTCGGCGGCCACCCTGGGGGCGCTGCTCGCCCGCGACCTGCGTGTGCTGCGGCGGCAGTTCGGCCAGTTCGTGGTGCGCACGATCATGCAGCCGCTGCTGTTCGTCTTCGTCTTCGCCTACGTGTTCCCGAAGATCGGCCAGGGGTTCCGCGGCGGACCGTCGGGCATCTCGTTCACCACCATCCTCGTACCGGGCCTGATCGCCGTTGCGATCAACTTCCAGGGCATCCAGGCGGTCGCGCTGCCGCTCGTGCAGGAGTTCAGCTACAGCAAGGAGATCGAGGACCGGGTGCTCGCACCGGTGCCGGTGTGGGTGGTCGGCTTCGAGAAGATCCTCGCCGGCGCGATCCAGTCGCTGCTCGCGGCCGGCGTCGTGTTCCCGATCGTCTATCTCGTGCACGCCCGCGGCGCGGCGCCGAAGGTTCACGTGCACGACGTCGCGCTGTTCGTGCCCGCTCTGCTCTTCAGCTGCCTGCTCGCGGCCGCGCTCGGCCTCTTCATCGGCACGGTGATCGACCCGCGCAAGATCACGCTCCTGTTCGCGGTCGTCGTCATCCCCCTGACCTTCCTCGGCTGCGTCTACTACCCGTGGGCGAAGCTGACACCGATTCTCTGGCTCAAGTACGCGGTGCTCCTGAACCCCCTCGTCTACATGAGCGAGGGCCTGCGCGCCTCGCTCACGCCGGAGCTGCCTCACATGCCGGTCTGGGCCTTCATGCTGGCACTCGTGGGTGGATCAGCCGCCCTGACGTTCGTCGCGCTGCGGACGTTCACGCGGCGCGTCATCACCTGACGGCGCCCCTACGCGGGCCATCAACGCGTCCGTCGTTCGGCCTCGAGATCGATCACGGGTTCG
>Ga0187777_10002700_pt1 | contig 11311 bp, 8 predicted proteins | sample 1015_Q2_SP5_10_M_FD_132416 | JGI IMG/M metagenome (GOLD analysis project Ga0187777, IMG submission 132416) | Tropical peat soil microbial communities from peatlands in Department of Meta, Colombia - 1015_Q2_SP5_10_MG | ecosystem: Environmental > Terrestrial > Soil > Wetlands > Peat | place...
CCGGTCTTCATCTTGTCGCGGTTGTGCTTGAAGCGGCGGTTCCAGTTCTTCGGCATCTGCGTCCCACCGCCGGTCAGCGCCTTGACGACGACCTTGACCATGTCCTCGCCGATCACCTTGCGGAGACCCACCTTCTCGGCGTTCTCCGAGGGCACGTTCACGGTCATCTCGTTGTGCAGGATCTTGATCGTCAGGTACTCGCGCTTCTCGCCGAGCACCTCGCGCCGCTCCTTCTTCACGACCGTTCCTGCCCCGTGGTGTGGATACACCACCTTGTCGCCGACTTTGTACAAGCCCGCCCCTTTCCGTCCTATGTGACCGCGACGCCGGCGGGACGAGCCGCCGGCGGAGTGACCGCCATGGTACCAAAACACGCTGGAAAACGCCACTTTTTGCCCCAGCAGGAGAGGAAAACCCCTGCTAGAGCTGCAAATAGCGGTCCACGAGATTGTGCTCCTGGAGCCGGCGGAGGCCCTCCCGGATCTCCCGGGCCCGGACCTCGCCCACCCCGGCGATCGACTCCAGATCCCGCTGGGAGGCCCGGACGATCGCCTCGAGATCACCCATGCCCTCGACCACCCGCCTCACGATCTGGTCTGGGAGTCGCGGGACGTGCGAGAGCACGCGAAAGCCTCGTGGGACGACCGCGTAGTCGAGCGGGTTGACGTCGCGCGGATAGTGGAGGAGCTCGGAGAGCCGCTCGAGGTCGCGAAGCTCTCGGTAGCGCAGGCTGTCGAGGCCCGCGACGACCGCATCGACGTGCGCATCGTCGCGGGCTTCCGCGTCGTAGTCGCGGACGACCGCGTCGCGCTGACCCGGGATCCCGCCGACGAGCTCTGCGAGCTGCATTCGGATCACGCGACTCTCCGTGCCGAGTTCGACGCAATCGCGTTCGATGAACGCCGCGATCCGAATCGTCATCTGCGCCCGCTGGAGGACGACGAGCACATCGTCCAGCACGACGGCGTTCTGGAACTCGAGCGCGGTCAACCGTGTCAACACCTGCTCGAGGCGCTTGCTGTACGTGTCGAGCGTCGCCATCGCCTGATTCGTCTTCGCGAGCACGTCGGTGACCGGATCGAGCTGGTATCTGACCGTGCCGCGGTAGACCGAGATCGTCGATCGTTGCTGCGAGACCGAGATCACGAGCGCGCCGGTCTGCTTCGCCACGCGCTCGGCGGTGCGATGGCGTGTCCCCGTCTCGCCCGACGGGATCGTCGGGTCGGGCATGAGTTGCACGTTCGCGTAGGCGAGCTTCGACAGCGACTCGTCGACGACGATCGCGCCGTCCATCTTCGCGAGCTCGTAGAGGAGCTGTTGCGTGAACGGCAGGTCGAGGCGCATCCCGCCCGAGTAGAGGAAGGAGAGCTGGTCCGGGTCGCCGATCACGATCAGCGCGCCCTCGCCGGAACGGATGATGTCGTCGAGCGACTGCCGCAGCTCAGTACCCGGCGCGATCTGCCTCAGCGCCGCGAGAAGCACCGGGTCGCGGCGCCCGTCCTCCTCTGAGGGCGTGCGGGTGACGCCGAACGCGGTCGGCGCGTCGCCCTTACCCGATGTCTCGCTGCTCGGCTCGCTCGGCACCCAGTCCCGCCGTGATCGCCTCTCTGAGCGTCCCTGCTTCGACGACACGCAGTTTGCCACGACGAGACGGTGTCCCCGCGGGAGTGACGACCGCCGCGAGTCCGAGCTTCGCGCACTCTTCGAGCCGTCGCTCGGCCTGCGTGGCCGGCCTGAGCCGACCTGTGAGTCCGAGCTCGCCGAATGCCGCGTGCCCCTCCTCGACGGACACGCCGCGCGCCGCCGAGGCGATGGCGAGCGCGACGGCGAGGTCGGCGCCGGGCTCATCGATGCGGACGCCGCCGGCGACGTTGACGAAGACGTCGGCACTGCCGAGCGCGATGCGCCCGTGCCTCGCCAGCACCGCGACGATCATCGCGAGCCGCCTCGGGTCCACGCCGGTTGCGACGCGGCGGGGCATCGCGAGGTCGGTCGGCGACACGAGCGCCTGGATCTCCAACAGGATCGGACGCGTTCCTTCGAGGACGCAGGCGACTGCGGACCCGACCTCCGTGCCGGCACTCCGGCCGAACACCTCTGACGGGTCCGGAACGCCTGTCAGCCCGCCGGTCGTCATCTCGAAGACGCCGAGCTCGTTCGTCGATCCGAACCGGTTCTTCGTCGCGCGCAGCACGCGGTGCGCGTGGTATCGGTCGCCTTCGAACTGGAGCACGCAGTCCACGAGGTGCTCGAGCACGCGTGGGCCCGCCACGGATCCGTCCTTCGTCACGTGCCCGACGAGGATGGTCGCAATGCCGGCCTGCTTCGCTGTACGCATCAGCCGGGCGGCGGCCTCGCGCACCTGCGCGACCGAGCCCGGAGCCGAGCCGACCTCCGCAGAGTGCAATGTCTGGATGGAGTCGATGACGCAGACGTCCGGACGCTCGGCCCCCAGCGTCGCAAGCACCGTCTCGAGGTCCGTCTCGGCCAGGATCTCGACGCGCTCCGCGCTGCCGAGACGCTCGGCACGCAGCTTCACCTGGGCTGCCGATTCCTCACCGGTGATCAGCAGCGCGCGCCGCTGCTTCGAGATCGCCGCGAGCGCAGTCAGCAACAGCGTCGACTTGCCGACGCCCGGCTCTCCGCCGACCAGCACGAGCGACGCGGGGACGAGCCCGCCGCCGAGTACCCGGTCGAGCTCGGCGATGCCGGTCGAGATCCGCGCGGCCTCCTCCGCCTCGACCTCGACGAGCCTGAGAATCGGCTTCGGAGGAGCCTTGACACCTCCTGACGTTGGCGAGAGGACGTCCTCGACGAGCGTGCCGTACGCGCCGCATCCGGGGCACCTGCCGAACCAGCGCCCTGCCGAGTAGTCGCAGTCGGTGCATGCGTACTGGACGGCAGCCTTGGCCACGTCGTGATTCTGGCAGCGCCGTCCGACGCCGCACTGTGCCGGAAGTGCGCCTAGAAGTCCGCGTCCGCCGGCTTGCGGCGCCTGCGGAGCACGAGCAGCAGTGCGAGCACCAGCAGCAGCACGACCGGGAGCATCTTGACCATCGACCCGCCGACCGGGACAGACGGCGCGCTGGCGCTGCCGAGTGTTCGAACAGCGGCCGCGACGAGGAGCACGCCGCCGAGGATCAGCTGCCAGGTGCGGTACCGCAGCACCGCCGGCTCCAAGGTGTTCCGGCGCGCCTGCAGGAGCCCGACGAGGACGAGACCGAGGAGGACGACGAGCGGCAGGACGAGACCCATGCCCTCCCTATCGACCGTGCCTGAACGGCGCTTGAGCGGAACCTACGCGGCGTCCGGAGCCGGATCGTCCTCCGGCTCCGACGACTCCTCGCCGCCTGCCGGGACGGTGATCTTCTCGGGCGTGACCTCGCCCGGGATGACGGTGATGTCGACCTCGTTGAGCGGCTCGCCGTCGTCGCCGACCTTGCGGCCGACGAGGATGGTCGAGTTCGGCTCGAGCGTCCTGCCGAGCACGAAGTCGGCGAGCGGATCCTCGATCACGCGCTGGATCGCGCGGCGAAGCGGCCTGGCGCCCATCGCGGGGTCGTAGCCCTGCTCCACGAGGAGTTCCTTCGCCTCGTCGGTCAGCTCGATCGCGACCTCGTGCGTCGCCATCTGCTCGCGCACGCGCCGCATCTGCAGATCGACGATCGTCGTGATCTCTTCCTTCGTCAGCTTGTGGAAGACGATGATCTCGTCGATGCGGTTGAGCAGCTCGGGCCTGAAGACCTTCTTCAACTCCGACATGACGCGGTTCTTCATGTCGTCGTAAGACAGCCCGCCCTCGTCGCCCATCGTGAAGCCGAGACCGACGTTCTTCGAGATCTGCGCGGCGCCGATGTTCGAAGTCATGATCACGATCGTGTTCCGGAAGTCGACGCGACGTCCCTGCGCGTCCGTCAGCTTTCCTTCCTCGAGGATCTGGAGCAGGATGTTGAACACGTCGGGATGTGCCTTCTCGATCTCGTCGAGCAGCAGGACGGAGTAGGGCTTGCGGCGCACGGCCTCGGTCAGCTGGCCACCCTCGTCGTAGCCGATATAGCCGGGCGGCGAGCCGACGAGCCGGGACACGGAGTGCTTCTCCATGTACTCCGACATGTCCACCTGGATCATCGCGTCCTCGTCGCCGAACAGGAACTCGGCGAGCGTGCGCGCGAGCTCCGTCTTGCCGACGCCTGACGGGCCGAGGAAGATGAACGAGCCGGTCGGACGCTTCGGGTCCTTGATGCCGGCGCGCGCGCGTCGGATCGACTTGGAGACGGCGGTGAGCGCTTCCTCCTGGCCGATCACGCGCTTGTGCAGCTCCTCCTCCATGCGGACGAGCTTCTGCGACTCGGCCTCGGTGAGCTTGAACACGGGGATGCCCGTCCACATCGAGACGATGTCGGCGATCTCCTCCTCGCCGACCTCGGGCTGCTCGGCCTCCGCCTCGTTCTGGCGCCAGTTCTCCTCGAGCTCGCGCTTCTTCTGCGTCAGCTTGCGCTCCTTGTCGCGCAGCGACGCCGCCTTCTCGAACTCCTGGTTCTCGATCGCCTCTTCCTTGTCCTTGCGGACCTTCTCGATCTCGTCTTCGAGCTCGCGGTAGCGCGGCGGCGCGCTCATCGAGCGGATGCGCATGCGCGAGCCCGCTTCGTCGATCAGGTCGATCGCCTTGTCGGGGAGGTGGCGGTCCTGGATGTAGCGGTCCGCTAGGGAGGCCGCCGCGAGGAGCGCCTCGTCCGTGATGCGGACACGATGATGCGCCTCGTAGCGGTCGCGCAGCCCGCGGAGGATCTGCACCGTGTCGTCGACCGACGGCTCGTCGACGCGAATCTGCTGGAACCGTCGCTCGAGGGCTGCGTCGCGCTCGAGGTACTTGCGGTACTCGTCGAGCGTCGTCGCGCCGATCGTCTGCAGCTCGCCGCGAGCGAGCGCAGGCTTCAGGATCGAAGCGGCGTCGATCGCGCCCTCGGCCGCGCCTGCACCGACGAGATTGTGGAGCTCGTCGATGAACAGGATGATGTCGCCGCGCTGCTGGATCTCCTTCATGACCTTCTTCAGGCGCTCCTCGAACTCGCCGCGGTACTTCGAGCCGGCAACGAGCGCAGCGAGGTCGAGCGAGTAGATCTGCTTCCCCTTCAGCAGCTCGGGCACCTGGCCTGACGCGATGCGTTGCGCGAGTCCTTCGACGACGGCGGTCTTGCCGACGCCGGGCTCGCCGATCAACACCGGGTTGTTCTTCTGGCGACGCGAGAGGATCTGCATGATCCGCTCGATCTCGGTCTGACGCCCGACCACCGGATCGAGCTTGCCCTCGCCGGCCTGCTTCGTGAAGTTGCGACCGAACTGGTCGAGCAGCTTCGACGACTTCGACTTCTCGCCCGGTGCAGCGGCGCCGCCCTGCTGGCGACGGCCGGGGCCGGAGAGCATGCGGATGATCTCGTTGCGGATCTTGTCCGCGTCGGCGTCGAAGTCGAGCAGGATGCGCGCGGCGACTCCCTCGTTCTCGCGCACGAGACCGAGGAGGATGTGCTCGGTGCCGATGTAGTTGTGACCGAGCGACAGCGCTTCGCGCAGCGCGAGCTCGAGCACCTTCTTCGCGCGCGGCGTGAACGGAATCTGGCCGGTCGTTACCTCGTCGCCCTGGCCGACGATCCGCGCGACCTGCGCACGCACCTCCTCGACGGTGATGTCGAGCGACTCGAGAACGCGCGCCGCGAGCCCTTCCTCCTCGCGCAGCAGTCCGAGGAGGATGTGCTCGGTGCCGATGTAGTTGTGCTTGAGCGCACGCGCCTCGTCCTGCGCGAGGACCACGACCTGCCGGGCCCGTTCTGTGAAGCGTTCGAACAACGGCGTCCTTTCCTGACCGGGAGGCTCATCGTAGCCCAGGGGGCGGAGGCTGTGTCCTGCCCCTTTACGATGCCCTTACCGCCCGGTACGCGAAGCGCTTCGGCGCGGTTTCTTCGTCCCTTCGAAAGAGCCAAGGACCCGAAACCCCTGCACATGGCCGTGGAATCCCTCGTCTTCGCCACCTTCGGGCCGACGACTCCTGCTCCTGCACATGCGCGGTTCGCCGCGGACCTCGTCGCGAGCGGTCAGGCCTCGTACTGGACGGCCACGCTGATGGTCCTGATCGGCCTCGTCGGCCTGGCTGCGCTCATGTCGGTGCTGCGGATCATCCCGCGCCAACGACTCACGGCGATCTGGGATCTCGCGCGCACTCATCGTCCCAAACGGACGCGGCGGCTCGCCTCGAGCGGCGCAGCACACGTCCAGCGCCGTCGGGCGCAGACGCCGCACGGCGCGCGACGTCGGCCGGAGCCGTGGACGCAGCGCGTCGAGCGCTACCTCGTTCGGTGCGCGCACGCCTTGACGCGCTTCGCGATCGCCGTGCTGCTGCTGATCTCCGCGGTCGCATCGCACGTGTGGCGAACATCGGTGCGCCTCTGGCACGCACTTATGCGGTGGTCGCGCTTTGCTGCGCACCGCGTGCGCCTCGCCGTCTCTGCGCTCGGCACACGGCTGAGAAACGTGCACATCCCGTCGATGTCGCGACCCCACGTACGGCTGCCGCGGCCGCGACGTCCAGGACTCCACATTCGCCGGCCCGCGTTGCCCCGGCCGCAGCTGCGCCGTCGGACAACATCCGCACGAACCGCGGCGTCGCCCATGTTCGACCCCGCGAGTGACGACGTCCTCGAGCCGCCGCTGCCACCGCTCCACGAGCACTACGAGCGCTACCCCCGCTACAGGGACGCGGCGCTGTACACGCTCGGGGCGATCGCGGGCGGCCTGGTGGCCGCCGCGATCGCCATCTACCTCACGATCTTCCTCCGCTGACTCGACCATCGCGGCATCTGGACCCGGCCATGTCAGGCCACCCAGCCTCGCGCTCGCGAGTCGGCAGATTCAGTACCGGTACTTTCTGCTACTGCGTCTTGCGACCTGCCCGGCGCATGACCACGCCGACCGCAACAAGCAGGAGCGCCGCACCAACGATGAGCCCGAGACTCAACCCGGTGAACGGGAGCGTGCCGGACTGCGCAGTCGCCGCCAACGTCCCGTGGCTCTGCACAGCGTTCTGAACGCCTCCGCCTTTCCCGTGGTACCCCGAGATCGAGGCGCCATTCCCCGCATATGCATAGGCGGTCGACGCAAGCGCGCCGAGGACGGCCGAGACACCAACCATTGCTTTCCGCATGACCGCTCCCCTCACCACCATGTCTCCCAAGTGTTCCGCAGTACTTCCGCTCTCGCCAGGTAGAGCCGCTCTCCAGGCTCGAGGTACTCGAAGCATACTGATTCCATCGGCCGATTCAAGACGGGTCGTCCTCAGACGGGCGGAAGTTCCCGGAGAATCCCCTGGTCCACGACCCGCGGGGAGACCCTGAGGTGGCGCCCGGCCCGGCTCAACGCGTAGAGAACGACCGGGTCTCGGGGGTTCAGCGCGTGCGCCTCCTGGAGCTCGGCCTGCGCCGTGGGGAAATCACCGAGAACCGTCTCCGCCACGCCGAGCTCGAGATGCGCGTACCAGTCCGACGGCGTCCGCCGCACGGCGCGGGCGAAGGAAGCTCTCATCTGCGGCCAGTCCTGTCGCCGGCTGGCGATCGCGCCCTCGACGGAGTCGGCGTAATCCGAGAGGAAGTTGAGCCTCCGCGCCCTCGCAAGCAGACGGTAGGCGCCCCCTGGGTCATCTCGCCAGGAGGACGTCGCGTCCGAGACGTCGCGCGCGGCCAGGAGCGGCGGCACGAAGCTGACGAGGGTGAACGCGACGGCAACGACGAAGACGGCCCATCCCAAAGGCCTCGTCCACCGGCCAAGGAGCGACCGCCGTCGTGGCTGCCGCTGCCTCTTCCGGTCCGCGTTCAGCCCGATCGCGAGGCCGAGGAAGGCGATCGCCGGCGCGCTGAGCGCAGGGAACTCCCAGAGCCAGTCGCCTGACCCGTGGACGAGCCAGTATGAGGCGGCGACGAGCGCTCCGGCCACGATCGGCCCAGCCCTCGTCCGCCGCACGTTCCCCGCGAGCGCCCCGACACCCGAGGACACGAGGAACCCGATGAACAGAAGCGTGCCCACGATCCCGACCCCTGCCAGGAATCGCATCTCGATGCTGTGGGGATAGAGGGGCTGCTCGTGGCTACGCCGGTGCTTCAGGTACTGGACGGCGAAGTTGTCCACGCCCACCCCGCCGATCGGATGCTCCCGGAACACGTCGAGCGACACGCGCCAGAAGTCGTAGCGGTTGCTGCCGAGGCCTGTGAACCGGTTCGCCGAGCCGCTCGGCGTCCGCGGCGATTTGAAGCTCCTCCAGGCGTGTTGCGCGTCGCGCACCGGGTGGCCTGCGAACGTCGCCAGGGCGACGCCGGCGATCACCGCTGCCCCAGCCAAGGAAACAGCGGCGACGTCAAGGCGCCGGACGAGCCGCTCGGGCACGGTCACCCGTCGGTCGAGAAGCGCCCAGACGAGCCCGACGCCGGCGAGGATCGCCGCCGAGACGAGCATGCTGTTCCTGGCGGCGATCGTGGCGGCCCGCTTCGCCTGGTCGCCGTGTGCGTCGTACATGTCGAGCAGCCTCGCGCGCACCAGGAAGCCCGCGACCGCGACGAGGACGAGGGGGACGACCGAGCGAAGGCGGTTGGGGCTGATCGCGACGTAGATCAGCACGACCGCCGGTACCGCCACCAGGGAGCCTCGACTCTCGGGGACGAAGCCGAGCTGGGCCAGGAACCCGGCGGTCGCCAGGGCGATCGCCCTGACCACGGGAGAAAGCTCCCGGCGTGACGCGAGCAGCAGCATCGGCCAGACGGGCAGGAAGAACAGCGCCGCGGTCGCGTTCGAGTAGCCCGTCGGCGCCGTCAACCTGGAGTCCGAGAACGAGGCGGCTGGATGGGTCGCATGGACGATCTGCTCGAGGGTCGCGATGCCGACCCCTGCGATCCCGAGGGCGTACGCCCCAAGGATCCACACCGCTCGTTTCGGAGTCCAGTTCGGCCGCGAGAAGAGCGCGAAGACGACCAGGTAGAGGAGCGTCCGGTTGGCGCCGTCCCAGGCCACGCCCTTGTCCGACGCCCAGAGGATCGAGAGGAACGACCAGATCGTCAGCCCGGCGAACAGGATCAGCGGCCAGATGTCCCGACCGCCCCACACCGGCCGGAGCCGGGGTGCGCCCACGAGGACCGCCACCAGCAGGCCGAGCAGGAACAAGCCTCCGAGCAGCCATGTCTTGGGCGGATATCCGCCGTTGTCCCAGGCCCAGAACACGAAGACGCCGACCGCCGCGAGCATCGGCGAGGCGAGCAGGAGCTCCTGGCCGGCGGTCGGGCGAGGCCAGGTTCTCCGTCCGGTGGATGTGGTCCGCTGCCGTGTCACTGCGACGCACGATACGTCGGCAACAGATAGGTTTTGGGTGAGCGACTCAGAGGGCCGCGGCTGGCCTGACGAGGCTCACAGGCGGCAACTACCCCCTTGCCGAATCGATGATCGGGGGACACAATGACGGTAGCCATGTCCCGGCGGAGGACGGGGGGCAGGGCAGATGGATTGGGGAGAGGTCCGGGGCGACTCGGACGATCGATCAGGGAGTAACGGCGGAGGATGGACTGCGGTGTCTGCGGCACGTTTTGAACTCGCGCTGACGTGATGAGCGTGCATGAATCTGTCGTCGAAGCTCTTCCGAAGCAGGAAGAGATCGCCGCGCCCGCAGCGACAGAACGGCGTCGCCGAACGCCGACGTGGCTCGGTTGGGCCGGCTACATCGCGCTGATCTGGTTGTCGACCTACGCGGTGTTGCTGCACGACCGCTCGATCCCATGGGGTCTCGGTCTCGCCACCCTGCTGACTGCAGTCTGGTTCGTCGCGCTGCAGTTGAGCCGCAAGGCAGCGCGCGTGCACTTCTTCGCGCTCGGTGAGAGCGGCACGCTCGCACTCGGTGCCGGTGTCGGACTCGTCGCCGCCTCGGCGGTCGCCGCCTGGGCGCCCGGTCTCGACCTGCGACCGTTGCCGCTGCTCGCGATGACGGCGGCGATCACGATCCTCACGATCGCCTGGCGGACGTTCCTCGATCAGAGCGACGTCGCGCAGCGCAGTCTGCTGATCGTCGGCGCGGGCAGGGCTGCAGTCGACCTGATCGAGACGCTCGCTCAGCAGGAGCGGTCGCCGTTCACGCCGATCGCCGTCGTCGACGACGAGCACGACGAGGAGACCGTCGCCGGAGTGCCGATGGGCGGCCGGATCAGCGAGCTCCCTTACCTCGTGACGATGAAACGGCCCGACCTCGTCGTCCTCGCAGTCGACCGCAATCGTCCCGAGGTCTTCCAGCAGCTGCTCGAGGTCGCCGAGGGCGGCTTCAAGGTCGTAGGCCTGCCCGAGTTCTACGAGCACGCGTTCGGCCGGGTGCCGGTGCGGCATCTGACCGCCGCCTGGTTCATGAGCGTGCTGCACCTCTACCAGCGGCCGTACACGAGATTCGCCAAGCGGACCCTCGACGTCATCGTCGCGTCGCTGGCGATGGTCGTCGTCGCGCCGCTCCTACCGCTGCTCGTCGTCCTCGTGCGTCGCTCCGGCCGCCAGGTCATCTTCCGCCAGACGCGCCTCGGAGAGGGTGGTCGCCACTTCACGATGCTGAAGTTCAGGACGATGGTCGAGGGCGCAGAGGAGCCCGAGACGCCACTCTGGGCGGAGGAGCGTGACCCCCGGATCACGAGCGTCGGCCGGTTCCTGCGCAAGACGCGGCTCGACGAGCTCCCACAACTCGTGAACGTTCTCAAGGGCGAGATGTCAGTCGTCGGTCCTCGGCCCGAGCGGCCCGAGTTCCTGACGATGCTCGAGGAAGCCGTCCCCTTCTGGACGAGGAGGCATTTGCTGAAGCCCGGCATCACCGGCTGGGCGCAGGTCAAGAACGGCTATGCCTCCGACTACGCGGGAACCGAGGAGAAGCTCTCGTACGACCTCTGGTACCTCCGCCATCGGAGCCTCCTGGTCGACCTGCTCATCTGCGCGAAGACGATCCCGAAGCTGCTGAGCGGCAGCGGCGCACGCTGATCGCCTAGACGCCGCTCCGCAACGAACGACTCGACGCGGCCGCACGCCGCGCCACGACGGAGCTCTTGAGCAGCAGGCGCGGCAGTCCGTCACCCCGGTAGATCCCGACACGCGGGAGCTCGTAAAGATCCGATGGACGGACGGGACCTGGCAGCGCGAAGGCGGCGACGTAGCCCGCCCGCCTGGTCGCTGCGCGAACTCGCTCGTCCACGTCACCGAAGGGATACGCGAGATACCGGCAGGGTCGACCGAGCTCGTCCTCGATGTGCGTGCGCGA
>Ga0187777_10002704_pt1 | contig 11306 bp, 8 predicted proteins | sample 1015_Q2_SP5_10_M_FD_132416 | JGI IMG/M metagenome (GOLD analysis project Ga0187777, IMG submission 132416) | Tropical peat soil microbial communities from peatlands in Department of Meta, Colombia - 1015_Q2_SP5_10_MG | ecosystem: Environmental > Terrestrial > Soil > Wetlands > Peat | place...
CGACGACACCGAGAAGCTGTTCACCGCACCGAGCGACCCCCGCACGGAGGGTTACATCACGGGGAGGTTCGGCTGAGCCCGCTGCGCCGCGAGCAAGACGCCGACGACGGCGCGTCGGTGTCGGGCGATGTTGCCCGAGGAGAACGCGACCGTTTCGCCGCCACGCTCGCGGCCCTCCGGCACGGCGTGGTCGTCGTCGACGGCGAAGGCCGCGAGGTGTACCGGAACGCGCAGGCGGAGCGGTACCGCGAGGCGCGGCACGCGGACGCGGTTGCCGCCGGTGCCATCGCCGAGCTCCTCGACCAGGCGCGCGCCGGTCGCACCATCGACCGCGAGCTCCAGCTCTTCGGCCCGCCCCGCGCGGTGCTCCAGCTCCAGGCGATCCCGCTCGTGGCGGACGGCGCACGGCTCGGCGCAGCCGTCATCGTGTACGACGTCTCGGAGATCCACCGCGTCGACAGCGTGCGGCGCGATTTCGTCGCCAACGTGAGCCACGAGCTGAAGACGCCGATCGGTGCGCTCGAGATCCTCGCCGAGACACTCGCATCCGAGACCGACCCGATCCTCACCCACCACATGGCGGAACTGGTGGTGAAGGAAGCCGAGCGCCTCGGGCAGATCGTCGACGACCTCCTCGATCTCAGCCTGATCGAGACGCAGGAGGCGCCCCGCCGCGAGACCATCCCCATCAAGCTGCTGCTCGACGACGCCGTCGATCGCGTGCGCCGCGCGTCCGATGCCGCCGGCATCACGATCGAGATCGCCGACACCGCGCCGGGCGCGCTGCTCTCGTGCGATCGCCGGCAGATCGTGAGCGCGATCGCCAACCTGCTCGACAACGCGGTGAAGTACTCGGAGCGCGACAGCGCGGTGTGGCTCACCGCGTCCATCGTCGGATCGACCCTCCTGCTCGAGGTGGTCGACCAGGGCATCGGGATCCCGAGCCGCGACCTCGAGCGGATCTTCGAGCGCTTCTACCGGGTCGATCACGCGCGGAGCCGCGACACCGGCGGCACCGGTCTCGGGCTCGCCATCGTGCGCCACGTCGTGCAGGCACACGGCGGGGAGATCACCGTCGACTCGGTGGAGGGTCAGGGTTCCACCTTCCGTGTCACGCTGCCGCTCGACACCGTCGACGGGCGCGCCCCGGAGCGAGAGCCGGAGTAGCAGGAGGGAACCGATGGCCGAGGCGCCCATGATCCTGGTGGTCGACGACGAGCAGTCGTACCGTGACGCGCTCCGCGTCGCGCTCGAGCGCGAGGGCTTTCGGGTCGAGGTCGCCATCGACGGTCCCGACGCGCTCGAACGATTCGACACGACGCGACCGTCGCTCGTGTTGCTCGACGTGATGCTGCCGCGTATCTCCGGCGTCGACGTTTGTCGCGAGATCCGCACGCGGTCCCAGGTGCCGATCATCATGGTGACGGCGCGCAACCAGGAGATCGACGCTGTCGTCGGGCTCGAGGTCGGCGCCGACGACTACGTGACCAAGCCGTTCCGGCTGCGGGAGCTCGTCGCGCGCGTGCGAGCGTCGTTGCGACGCGGTCATGGCGAGGACCGCGGTGGTGGGCAGGTCATCGAGGTGCTCGAGGTCGGTGACGTGCGACTCGACGCTGCCCGTCACGAGGTGTCGGTACGCGGGGAGCGCGTCTCGTTGCCGCTCAAGGAGTTCGAGTTGCTCGAGCTCCTGCTGGCCAACGCGGGACGCGTGCTGACGCGTGACGTGCTCATCGACCGCGTCTGGGGACCCAACTACTACGGCGACACCAAGACGCTCGACGTGCACGTGAAGCGCCTGCGCGCCAAGGTCGAGGACGACCCCGCCCATCCCGCGCGCATCGTGACCGTGCGCGGCGTCGGCTACCGCTACGAGAAGGTGTAGACCGCGCTCGTTTTGGCGTCTTTGAGTGGGGCTATAGCCCCACTCAAAGACGCCAAAACGCCGTCGCGGGGACGCGGGGCCTACGCGCCCGCGGAGTTTTCGCCTCCTGTTCACCCTGTGTTTCCTCACGATGGTGAATGGTCCCCGTCGTGGCTGTCACGTGGCGGAGGATGGCGCCGATCCTCGCCGTCGCGCTGTTCGCAGTCGTCGGCGCGCTGCTCGTGTTCGCGCTGTCGGCCCGGGGTTCGGCGCAGCCATCGTGCGCGGCGCAGATGCGCACGCTCACCACCTACCTCGCACACGTCGATGTGGTCCAGGGCAAAGGCGCGGACATCATCCACGCCTCGCTCGCGGATTGCTCGAGCCCCGATGCGTGGAGGAAGCAAGCGGACGACGCCGAGCTGACGACGCAACTCGCCCGGATCCTGCACGACCCCGGGCTCGAGACCGACCGCGCGCTCGACACCCTGTGCACGAACTTCGACGCCTACACGACGACGTCGTCGTGCAAGAACCACTTGACGGAGTGACCGCGCGCCGATGTCGCGTTCAGCCCGTCGGGGGAAGGTCCGAGCGGGCGATGGTGACACAGCCGTGGCCGGCGTCCGTCGTGGGATCGGGGTACGTACCCGCCGTGCTCCCCGCGAGCGCGGCCAGACCCTCGTCGGAGTTGCGGGGCGGCGGGACCGCGGCGGCGCTTGTCGCGCCGTACGTGACCTGACCGCAGTACTGGTCCGCGGGAACGACGACGGTCGGCACGCCACTGGCGTGCAGGTCGTACTGGTCGGGGCCGTTCAGCACCTGGTCCATGACCCCCTCGGTGAGCGGAGACCCGACCGCGGTGACGACGTCGGACGCGATCGTCAGGACGATCTGGTGCGCAATCACACACGCGTTGTCGTCGTTCGACCACAGCCCGGTCATCGGGAACGCGCCCGTGGCGAACGCGACGTCCTGCGCGCCGCCGGTTCCTCCCACGCCGATCCACGCGCACTTGTCGGCGACCTCGAAGCCCACGGAATCGCTCCACCCGGCGCCGGGGATGGGGTCGGTCAGCGTCTCGGCGAACTCGTGACCGGCCGTGATCGTGACGCCGTCGAGCTGGCCCACCGCGCCGGGATGCACGTAGTCGACTCCGCAGCTCGCGCCGAGATCGATTACGTACGGGAAGTTCGTGAACGCGAGCACGCCCACGGGCGATGCATCGGCCGAGTGCCACGCACAGAAGCCCGCGGTCCCGAACCCGTCGGGGTGCGTGCCGCTGGGGGACGCGATGACGTACTGCGCGTCGGCGTTCTGTGCCTCCGTCGTATCGCCGAAGTGCACGGCCGCCGATTCCGCCTCGTCGGCGATCTGGCTCTCGGTTGCCTGCGTGGGCGTGGGCGTCGCGTTGTCGACCCAGACGCCGGCGAGCGCGCCCCCGAACGGATAGCCCACGTGGGCCGCGTCCGGTGGGCACGACGCCGCGCCGGCGGGCACGCCCTCGCAGTACTGCGTGCTCACACCCGTCCACTGCTCGCCGTTCCGCCCGAGACCCGCGTACATCGCCTGCAACCTCGGGCCGAGACCGGCAGTGTCGTTCGAGAGGTGGACGTACCCGTCGCCGCCCGTCGACGAGGTCCCCCATTGCGATCCCCAGAAGACCACGTACACGCGTGGCGTCCCGATCATGACCCCGTAGCCGGACACACCGCCCCCGAACTCCACCGGACCCGAACCCAGCGGCGCCGACGCTGCGCTCGCGCCGCGCGGCGCGCCCGACCCGGGCGCGGCCAGCGTCGGGAAGATGACCTTGTCGCCGCGACGGTTCGAAGCAATGGCGAAGGCGGACTGGCCACCTGCGGTCAGGAACGAGAGGTCGATCGCCTGCGTCGCCCACAGTCCGACCCACGCGATCGCACCGACGACGAACGCACGCCTCTGCCAGCGTCGCGACATGCTCTCCGTGTCCTGCCGACGAGCTCGGAGTCGCGAGTATCCCGGCGCGATCGGCAACACCTGCCAACGGGAAGGTGAACAGTTCGCGCGACTCGTGACCTGCATCAGCCGACGCGCTTAGGGTGCCGACCGCATGCGGGCTCGCCTGGCGCTGCACGCCGTCACCGCGGTCGCGGTGCTCGCGGGCGCGGTCGTGCAGGTCGCGGGTCCGCGAGCGGAACCCGGCACCGCGCAGGTTCGCGTGGTGGAACTCCGTCACCCCGCGAGCGTGCCGTCGCCGCGCCCGGCCCTGTCGACGACCGCGGCCGCGACCACGACAATGCCGGTGCTCGTTCTCCCCACCACGGCGCCGCCCGCGGCGACTCCCGACGCGACGGCCGACTCGGCGGCGGCGCCGCTCCCTCCGCCGCTCCCGTCGACGATCGCGACGTCGGACTCCCTACCGCCACCGCCGCCGGCGTCGCCCCCGGTCCTCGTCGGGCGCGTCACCGCGAAGGTGCTGTTGGTGTACGACCTGCCGGGCGACGCCCAACCGGCGATGGCGCTCGCCGCGACCACCGAGTTCGGCAACCCCCGCGTGCTCCCGGTCGTGCAACGCGGGGGCGACTGGCTCAAGGTCCTGCTACCGACGCGCCCGAACGGCTCCACCGGCTGGATCCATGCCGGCGACGTCGCGCTCGCCGCCGACGACGACCAGGTCACGGTCGACCTCACGAGCCGGATGCTCGTGTGGACGAAGGGCGGCGTCGTGCAGCTGACCGCGCCGGTGGCGATCGGCGGGCCGAGCTCGCCGACGCCGACGGGTCCGTTCTTCGTGACCGACGTGCTCCCGTCCGACCCCGGCAGCGCGTACGGCGCGTGGATCGTCGCGCTCGACGGCCACTCCGACGCGTTCACCGAATTCGAGGGTGGCGACCCGCGAATCGCGATCCACGGCACCAACAACCCTGAGAGCATCGGCGAAGCGGTGTCGTTCGGTTGCGTGCGGCTCGGTGCAAGCGCGCTTGCTGCGTTGGCGGCGGCGCTGCCGCTCGGTACGCCGGTCGTCATCCAGTGATGCGACGCCCTGCTCGGATCGCGCTCGTTCACCTTCCGTTTCCCAACGTTCATCCGGCCGTGGCCCCCCGTTGGTTGGCTCGCATCGGGCGCCCTGGTTGAATCACAACTGCCGCGCGGCAGGCGACGCGACCGGTGTCCGCGGTGTGGTCGGTTCGTCCTCGTCCAAGGTCCGGAAGCGGTCAAGTGGGAGTAGTCGACGACGTAGCAGCCGACGTCCTGTCGCCGCCCGAGCCATCCCCGCCGAGCACGCAGGCGCGCACGCCCCGGCGCGTCCGCGAGACGCCCGGACGCGTCGACCGCTGGTTCAACCGGGTCACGCTCGCCGCCGGGCTGGTCGTCCTGCTGCTGCTGACCCTCGTGGGCCTGTTCCTGCTCCTGCGCGCGCGGACCGCGCTGAGCGAATCGGGGCTGTGGTCGTTCTTGACCACCGAGGGCTGGCGGACCGACGTCCACCCGCAGGAGATCGGCGTGCTCGGGATGCTCGTCGGCACCGCGCTCGTCGCTGTGATCGCGGTGACGATCGCCCTGCCGTTCAGTGTGATGGCCGCGCTCTTCATCACGGAGTACTCGAACGCGAAGACGCGCCAGTACCTGACTGCCGTCGTCGACCTGATGGCGGCCATCCCGAGCCTGCTCTTCGGGCTCTGGGGATTCCTCTACCTGTCCGACGAGATCGTCCCGCTGTCGCGCTGGCTCACCGACCATCTCGGGTTCATCCCGATCTTCGAGACCGATTCGGGGTCGCGCCTCACGGGCTCGATGTTCATCGCCGGCATCGTCGTCGCGCTCATGGTGATGCCGATCATCACGTCGGTGGTTCGCGAGGTCTTCGGCCAGACCCCACCCGGCGAGAAAGAAGCGGCGCTGGCGCTCGGCAGCACCCGCTGGGGCATGATCCGCGCCGTCGTGCTCCCCTACGGGCGGGGCGGCATCATCGGCGGCACCATGCTCGGCCTCGGGCGGGCGCTCGGCGAGACGATCGCGGTCGCGCTCCTCCTGCCCCAGGTACCGCAGGTCAGCGCCAAGATCCTCCAGAACGGCGGCGCGACGGTGGCCGGTTTCATCGCGCTGCGAGCCGGTGGTGACGCCTTCACGGTGTCGGGCTTGATGGCGGCCGGTCTCGTGCTGTTCGTCGTCACGCTCGCGACGAACCTCGTCGCGTCGGTGATCGTCGCGCGGAGTCGCTCCGGTCAAGGGGTGGAGCTGTGACGGACGTGCGCGGCTACGCCGAGCCCACGGCACCAGCGGCGCCGACGTCGTCCCAGAGCACGAACGGACAGCCGCGCCGGCCGCCGCCCCGGCACCGCACTCCGCGCCGCCCGCGCGACCTCACCGCGGCCGACGCCGCCACCATCGCGGGCTGCCTCGTCAGCGCGGTCTGCTTCGCGTGGCTCGTGTTCGGGGTCCTGACCGAAGGCATCGGCTGGCTCGGTTTCGGCCTGGTCGTGATGGTGATCTTCCTCGTGCTGCTGTGGCTGATCACCGCCGACCGGCTCGGCAGCCTCGCCGCCACCGACCGCGTCGTCACCGCGATCGTCATCATCAGCGCGTTCGTCATCCTCGTCCCGCTCGTCTGGCTCGTGATGTTCGTCGTCTTTCGGGGACTCCCTGCGCTCAGCGCGCACTTCTTCGTGAAGGACCAACGGGGTGTCACGCCGGTGCTGCCCGCGTCGGCGGGCGGCGGTGCTCACGCCATCGTGGGCACGCTCGAGCAGGTCGGCCTCGCGCTGCTCTGGTCGCTCCCGCTCGGCCTGATGGCCGCGGTGTTCCTCAACGAGTCGCGCAGTCGCTGGCGCCGTCCGGTGCGCGTGGTCGTCGACGCGATGAGCGGGCTGCCCTCGATCGTCGCCGGGCTGTTCATCTACGCGGTCTTCGTGCTCCCGTACGCGCGCAAGATCCCGCTCTTCAGCTTCAACGGCTTCATGGCGAGCCTCGCGCTCGCGCTGATCATGCTGCCGACGATCACGCGAACCGTCGAGGTGGTGCTGCGTCTCGTTCCCGACGGTCTGCGCGAGGCGAGCCTCGCGATGGGTTCGTCGCGCGCGCGCACGGTGTGGTCCGTGGTGCTGCCGACCGCGCGCACCGGCATGACGACCGCCGTGGTCCTCGGGATCGCGCGGGCGGTCGGCGAGACGGCTCCGTTGCTGTTCACCGCGTTCGGCTACGACCTGATGAACGCGAATCCGTTCAACGGTGCGCAGGAAGCGCTGCCCCTCTTCGTGTTCCGGAACATCCGCAAGCCCGACGTGTCGGCGGTCGACCGCGGCTTCACGGGTGCGCTCGTGCTCATGGTGATCGTGCTGGCGTTGTTCCTCTTCGCCCGCTTCATCGGCCGCGATCGGAGCCGGCGGAACAGCCGGCGCGCCCGACGGGCCGCGGTGCGCATGTACCTGCAGGAGGCCGACGCCACGTGACCGACACCCACGTGAACCTGCCGCCGCCGGACGACGTCACCACGCCCATGCCGACCGTGGGCGAAGCCTTCGGACAGCCGGCGACCGCGCGACCGACGCGCGACGTCGAGCTCATCGGTGGGCCACCGAAGGGAGCCGCGACCCTCGAGGCGCGTGATGCATGCGCGTGGTTCGGCGACCGCTTGGTGTTGGAGGGTGTCGATCTCGTGATGCCCGCAGGCAACGTGACCGCGCTCATCGGCCCGTCGGGATGCGGCAAGTCGACGTTCCTCCGGTTGCTGAACCGGATGCACGAGCTCGTTCCCGGCGCGCAGCTCGATGGGCAGATCCTGCTCGACGGCGAGGACATCTACGACCGGGGAATGCGTGCGCAACAGATCCGCATGCGTATCGGGATGGTGTTCCAGAAGCCGAACCCGTTTCCGGCGATGACCATCCGCGAAAACGTGCTCTCCGGCCTGAAGCTCAGCCGGATCCGCTGTCGCGACAAGAACACGCTCGTCGAGCAGTCGCTCGTACGCGCGGGACTGTGGCGCGAGGTGCGCGACCGGCTCCACGAGCCGGGAGGCGGCTTGTCCGGTGGTCAGCAGCAGCGTCTGTGCATCGCCCGATCACTGGCAGTGCGACCGAACGTGTTGCTGATGGACGAGCCGTGCTCCGCCCTCGACCCGACGTCGACCGCGCGGATCGAGGAGACCATCGACGAGCTGCGCGGTGAGGTCACGGTGGTCATCGTCACCCACAACATGCAGCAGGCGCAACGGGTCTCCGACCTCTGCGCGTTCTTCCTCGCGGCCGAGAACGAACCGGGCCGCGTCGTGGAACAGGGGCCGACCATGAAGCTCTTCTCGAATCCCGACGATCCTCGCACGCTCGCGTACGTGTCAGGGCGGTTCGGATGACGGCGCGCCACGTGCTCGCCCGCGCCCGCGCCGCGGTCGTGCTCACCGCGGTCCTCGGCGCGGTGCTGTTCGTGCGCGGCATCCCCGACGCCGCGGCCGCACCGGCGAAGATCAACGGCTCGGGGTCCACCTACGTGGCGCTGGCGATGCAACAGTGGGTGGCCGACGCACAGTCGAGCGGGTTGTCGGTGAACTACCTGCCCACCGGTTCACCCGACGGGCTCACGTCCTACGCGAACAGCCTGACCGACTTTGCGGGAACCGAAGCCGAGTTCTCCGCGCTCAGCGGCGGGAGCGGCGACATCGGACTCGGGCGCGGCTACCAGTACATCCCCGACGTGGCCGGGGCCATCGCGGTGATGTACAACGTGGACGACCGCGCCGGGAACAAGGTCGACTACCTGCACCTGTCGCGGCGCACGATCGCGCGGATCTTCACCGGCGACATCACGAACTGGTCGGACCCCGCGATCAGCGACGACAACAAAGGCCTGGTGCTTCCCGACCAACCGATCACGGTGGTGTACCGGGCCGGACAGTCCGGCACGACCGCGCTGTTCTACGACTTCGTACAGAACGTCGCGCCGGACGTCTTCAACCCATGGGCGCAGCGGAACCGGCTACCGACGAACGTGCGCATCATCCAGCTCGACAGCACGCCGCAGTTCGCGCCGAAGACGCTCGCGCTCACCGGGTCGGACCAGATCGCACAGTACGTCGCGAGCGACTCCGGTAAGTGGGCCATCGCGTACGACGAGTTCGGGTACGCCAAGGTCTACGGCGCGCCCGCCGCGTGGGTGCAGAACCAGTCGGGTGCGTACGTGCAGCCGTACGCCCAGAACATCTCCGCCGCGCTCGAGTCGGCCACGCTGCGCCCCGACCTGAGCCAGGAGCTGTCGGGCGTGTACTCGAGCACGAACCCGCTCGCCTACCCCATCTCGGCGTACAGCTACATCGTGACGCAGTGCGGTCAGTCGCCCGACCGTGCAACGTGCAAGGGTTCCTACGCGAACACCGGCATCACGGAGACCTTCCAGCAGTGGCTCCGGTACATCGCGTGCGACGGTCAGGTGAACATGGCGCGCATCGGGTACTCACCGCTGCCACCCAACCTCTCGCAGGAGATCGCCAACTCCATCGCGCGGCTGACGGGGAATTCGCCCGAGCAGCTGAACGCGGGCAACTGCGCCAATCCGCGCTTCGCGGGGAACCTCGGTGGCGACGCGGTGAGCCCGGGTGATCCGCTGGCGAACGTGACGTCGCTGTCGGGCGATTCCGGGAGCAGCGCGTCGAGCGGCGGTGGCTCCTCGGCCCAGGCTGCAGCGGGCGGCCCCGCGGCCACCGACGCCGCAGGCGGGTCGGCGGCCGCCGCCGCCGGCGATGCCGCGGCGGGCAAGAGCGGGGCGCAGGCCAAGTCGGCAGGAGGTGGCAGCACGTCGTACCGCGCGCTGGCGCCGGTCGCGTACAACCGCCCGGGGGTGCCGGGCACGTCGACGCTCCCGCTCCTCGCGTTCCTCGGTGTGCTCGCCATCCCGCCACTCGTGATCGGCATCCGCAGGCTCCGCCGACCCGACTCGGGCTGACGCGCGCGTATCACGTCGCAACCGACCACCGCATCGAGGCTGTTTCCGATGCGTTCGCCAAGCTTTCACGCGAGCGGGTCTGTTCTGTTTCGAGCGTCGCGACCCACGATTCTCAGGTCGGCCACAGGTCGGCCGAGGACCCCGCGGGCACTCCTCGAGAAGCGACGGAAAGGACGAACCTCACGTGAGACGTTCGCTCGTACAGCGAGTGCTCGGCGTGGGGATCGCGCTGGCCGCATCAGCCTCACTGGTGCTCACCGGCGCGCCCCCTGCGCACGCGGCGACCAACGTCATCGCCCTCGCAGGCTCCGACACGACCCAGGACGTGATGGCTGCGATCGTGGCCGCCGATGGGGCGGGCACCGGAGACACGGTGATCAACATCAGGGCCGGGAACTTCCAGAGCTCCCCGGTCACGATCCCCGCGGACGACCGCTGCAGCGCGTTCACCTACCACAACAAGGCGAACGGCACGTGGCCGACCACCGGTGGCGGCCAGGGTGCCGGTGAGCTCCCCGCTCCGGACGGTTCGAGCGAAGGTCGCGACTCGCTCGCCCGCTCGATCCAGGGTCTGGCGCCGTTCAACTCCCAGCCGGGCGGCACGCCGAACGGCTGCATCGACGTCGCCCGCTCCTCGGGCGCCCGCCGGGCGGCCAGCGCGAGCGAGTTGTCGACGTTCCAGTACTTCGCGTTCGCGGTCGACGGCGTCATGTGGGGCACGACGAGCATGAACGCTCCCGGAGTCCTCACGCAATCGCAGCTCCAGGGCATCTACAACTGCACGTACACGGACTGGAGCCAGGTCGGCGGATCACCCGGGCCCATCCAGCGGGTGCTCCCGCAGAACGGTTCCGGCACGCTGAGCTTCTCGCTCACCAACCTGCTCGGCGTGGGCGCGGTCTCGGACCTCCCGGCCGGGTCGGCCGGTGGACCCTGCTTCCCGATCGTGCAGATCCAGGAGAACCAGTTCTACGACATGTTCCACGGGTCGAGTGTCTACGGGCCGCAGGGGAACCGTCAGCAGTACGCGAACTCGATCGGCGTGTACTCGGCCGGCAAGTTCTCGTTCCAGGCCGCGCACGACACGAACCCCACCATCGACACCCGCGCCGGCTTCCGGCCCGGTCAGTTCGCGGTGAACGTGAACGGCACGACCGCCAACGTTGGCGCGGTCACGTGGAGCGGCGCGTGGAAACTCAACAACCAGTCGGTCGTCGGGCTCCCGGCGGCCTCACCCCGGAGTGAGCAGATCACCACGACGGCGGGTTCCAACGTCATCACGCTCACGCCGTCCACCCACAACGTGACCGTGGGAACGACCAACGGCTCGCGCCTCGTGACCGGTTCGCCGGGTACGTTCACCCAGAACGACATCGGTTCGCCGATCACGACCGTGGGCGACACGCCGATCCCGGCCTCTTCGGTCGTCACCGCGATCTCGTCCGACGGGTCCACCGCGACCCTGAACAAGTCGGCGATTGCCACCCAGGCCAACCCGCCGGGCGTGACGGCGACGCTGTCGCCGCAC
>Ga0187777_10002705_pt1 | contig 11304 bp, 9 predicted proteins | sample 1015_Q2_SP5_10_M_FD_132416 | JGI IMG/M metagenome (GOLD analysis project Ga0187777, IMG submission 132416) | Tropical peat soil microbial communities from peatlands in Department of Meta, Colombia - 1015_Q2_SP5_10_MG | ecosystem: Environmental > Terrestrial > Soil > Wetlands > Peat | place...
CGAGTCGATTTCAATTCAGTTTCATTACGCGGATGGAAGGAAACCCACAAGATTGCGCTACGCAAGTACCTGCAAAATAGAACTCCAGTCGGAAGGAAACGGGATTAGAGTCACACCCACGAATTTTACTTTTGACTGGAGAAAAGTGTTTCGAGGGTAGTTACTCTGCATCGGTAAAAACCTCTTATCCTAGCCCCTTGACAGAGCAGGGAGTCAAGCGATTTCGAGAAATTTTCATACTTGTTCTCAAGGGATAATTACCATCAACAAAGGATGCTGTTGACTGAGGCAACCCACAATATTTTCGGCACTCACCGATGATCCAGGCCAGTACTGGTCAACGACAGTAGCTGCCTCGCCGCTGTCCAGGTGATGCTTGCCTCGGAGTTTCTCTCCGAGTTGCTTCACGGATGTTGGTTCAGTCAAAGCCGCCTCGTCTTCGAGAGCGGATTTGCGTCCGCAACACACTGCCGGATCCATGACAGCCATTTCGACGCTCGCTTCCAGAATGTCGGTTGGATCCTTAGACGCTGACGCAGCGGGCGGCAAAAGAGCAACTCGAACCTCCCGATTGGGACGGGTCAGCACCCAGCCGGTCGGGATATCTTGGCTCACAGCAACTAGAGCGCAGCAAGTCATCAGCAGCAAGGCCGACAGGTGAAAGCGTACTGGGCTCAACATACGCACCTCCGTTACTAGTTCTTAGGGCCAGTATAGGTGGCGCGGCTACATTCTCAAGAGTAACGGAAGGAGGAGTCCGATCGAATACAAGCCATTGTGATTGAGCCGTCACCTGGCCCAGTCCTGTACAACTTGCCGCAATGTGACGGAGAATAGATAAAGATTGGATCCAGATGGAACGAGGGCTTATGGCAGAACCGGGAGCGCATCGCGAGTCTTTCTACGATGCTGCGCTGACACGCATTCCGCGTTTCATGATCTGGACCGCGCTGGTTCTTGGCGCTGCAACCTGGCTTCGCTACGGCTGGCGCATTGCGCTCGGCTTTGCCGTGGGTTGCGGGATCGCATACCTTAACTTTCATTGGCTGGAGCGCGTGATAACTGCACTTACAGATCGTGTCACACGCACCGGCAAAGCGCAGTCCAGTCGCGGTGTTGTGCTGCGTTTTCTGCTCCGTTACTTTTTGATGGCGGTAACTGCGTATGCTATATTCAGTGTTTCTCCCGCGAGCCTCTCTGGATTGTTTGCGGGCCTGTTTTTGCCCGTAGCGGGAATTGCCTGTGAAGCCGTGTATGAGCTTTATGGGGCTTACGCGCGCGGTTTCTAGCAGCACTCCGAGAAGAACTGAATCGTGAAATAGAATGGCCGAACAACTCTGGTTCACAGCATTGTTGAATCACGCCTTGGCTGGCCCGGTTACAGTCCTGCTTCGCGGCCTCCATGTGGAACCCCAGTATCCTAAAGCACCGATCTCGAATGCGGTGGCGATGGAATTTCTTGTCTTCGGGTTCTTGATTCTGATTTTCTTGCTCGTTCGTTCTCGGCTCTCAGTGGACAACCCCGGAGGCTTGCAGCACGTGTTTGAAGGCGCGCATGGATTCATCTCTGGTCAGGCGCACGAGATCATCGGTCACGGGAGCGACAAATTCGTAGGTTATTTAACCACGTTGGGGTTCTTCATTCTTCTTTGCAACCTCTTGGGCTTAATTCCGGGTTTTGAGTCGCCGACGGGCTCGCCAGTCGTGCCCCTGGGATGCGCGGTGTTGACCTTCGTCTACTACCACGCAGCCGGAATCAAGAAGCAGGGTTTGTGGCAGTATGCCAAGCACTTTGCCGGGCCAATGCCGGCCCTGGCAATTCTGATGGTCCCAATCGAGATCGTGAGTCATACAGCACGCATGCTTTCCCTCACCGTTCGTCTGTACGCCAACATGTTTGCCGGTGATTTGGTCACCATGGTGTTCTTCTCTCTGATACCGATTGGATTGCCGATCGTGTTTATGGGCCTGCATCTCGGCGTCTCGATCATCCAGACCTACGTTTTTGTTTTGTTGGCGATGATTTATTTGCAAGGCGCGGTTGCAGAAGCGCATTGATGGCAGTAGCGAGTAGTTAGGAGCTAGTAGTTGGGATTTTCTCAGTCCCAGCTACTAACTACCAGCTACTACATGCTGGTTGCCGACAGCGTGAGGGCGTCTGCACGGGATGACGTCAACCACCCACTGGCGGTAAAAGCGGCATTCCAAGAGGATGCCGATTCATAAGGAGAAAACAAATGCGTCGAATTCTCGGCTACTTCCTCATGGCGATGGCTCTTCTGTGCTTCGCCATGCCTGCCTTCGCACAGGGCGGAGCGGCTTCCGGTGCAGTGAACTGGGTTGCTATCTCCGCTGGCTTCTCAATGGCCATTGCTTCGGCAATCTGCGGCCTCGGCCAGGGAAAAGCTACCGCGGCTGCAATGGAAGGACTAGCGCGAAACCCGGCAGCACGGCCCGGCATTCAGTTGGGTTTGATTATCGGGTTGGCCTTCATCGAGTCGCTGGCCCTCTACACCCTGGTGATCATTTTCGTTAAGGTGGTGTAAAGTACGGCGAGCTTACTATTCATCCTGGGCCCTACAAATGGTGCTCAGGATGATTTTAGTTTCGGGAGATGTTACGGTTTCCGTTCTCCGTCCCAGTCGGCTTCTTTCACTTCCGGAGCGCGATCCATGGTCTCCATCAGCAGAGTCCGCAGGCGGTAGCGGCTTTCCAAATCAGTGTTGACTAGCTCAAACCCAATTTCATTGACCCGTGCACGGCGCAGCAATACTTGGCCACGGATGTGGCGCACTCCTAACGAAATGTCGATATTCGCTTCCGATCCGACGCGCAAATTGTCTTCCTTGGTGGCCATGCCGCCGCCCAAACTCATCTCGCGAACCAGCAGGTTGGATCTCCCCCACGAACTGCTAATGATTGCAGAAAGTGCCTTGCGCAACACGATCCGCTCGTAACGCCGTTGCCTGACCCACGGGCAGGCTGGCGCCGCGTCCAGCGGTGCGATGGCCAATTCTCCAGGGGTGAGGCCGCTTTCCGACATGATCTGAGTCGCATAACGGGGATCGATTTTTGCCAAGGCTTGAGCAGCCGCGATCCGCAGTTCGCGATGGTGTACCCACTTCCACATTTTCTTCGCTTCCAGCAAATTCCGCAGGACGGGCACAGATTCCGGCTCTCGCAACCTGCCGAGGGACTCCACCGCCTTCACCTGGATCAGAGGAGAACGGCCAGGTGTTTCACCAGCCTCCGCCATCACCATGAGAGGAGGTACGGTTGTCCGGTCACCGCTCATGCCAATCTCGTCGATCGCTTGCGGCAAAACGGCGGGATCCAGGAGTTCGAGAATCTCCAATAAACTTCGCCCACGGTCATGAGCTGCCCCATACGCGATTTGCCGGACCACTAAATCGTGGTAAAACCGGTTAAATTCTTTCAGGCGCACCGGTAACAACTCGAGCAGCGTAGGCACATCGAGACGGCTTAGCAGCCCAACCACTGCCACGGCATTTCGGGGCTGGACAGTACGCAACATCTCGCGCATCTGCTGGGTAGCTTCAGAGCCAAGCTCGGTTACCAATTCGACCATGTGATCGCATTCCTCGCGCCTCATGCAACGGAAGAAACGGTCTGCCAAATGCTCGATCGATGAAGGAAATGTCAATCGGAGCACGGTAACGAGGTCCTGAGAGATCTGCTGCATGGGCAGCGCTTCTTCGATGAACTCGGGAATTCGGTTTTCTACTCCTATTCTCGGGCGCAAATCTTGCGCCGTGGCCGGCCGCTGCCTGGCCAGATCGTCCAACGCCATGCAGACATCTTTCAGAGCTGCGAAGTGCTTACGATTATTTACTTCCGAACTCAGCCTTACGAAAGCCGCACTCAAGAGGCTTTCCGCCTCGCTGTCGGTTTCCTGGGCCAGCGCCTGGCCGGTTGAATGAATCGTTGCTCCGATCAGGTCGACGCCAGGCGTTGCAAACAGCTCGGCCAACTGGCTGAGACCGATTGCCGTCTTTCGACGAGGTTCGACCTCGCGGTTCTTGAGGCAACCCGAGTAGTTCTTCAGAATTTCTGCAATCGTTTGCTTGTCCCCTCGCTCCAAAAGCACTTCAAGGTACTGCCGTATGTTGCGAGACGGCACGCAGGCAGCTTCGGGCGAGAGCAACACACTTTTCTTGCCCTCCTCAGGAACCTCTGCCCAAAACATGCGATCCAAAATGTCGGCATGGGATTCCACCAAAATGCCGGCCTTGCTCATCTTGTCTTCCTGGATCCTCAGGATGCGCCTTAAGCTATCCATTTGCCGGCTCATGTGCTCCAGCATCTGGTGGACCGCATTGACTTTGACATCGCCCTTCTGGAAACGCTCCATGGCAAAGCGAATCGCCATGTGCTCGGCGGCTTTCATCAGGAGCGGCGTATCGTTCTTTTCGGCGCTGTATTTTGCTGAGAGTGCTTCCAGGAGTTGCTGCAGATTGATCTTGGTATTCTGATCGACTTGGCTCAGTTCTTTTTGGACGAGCTCTGGTTTTGCGTCAGGGCTTGTGCTGGCTTCTCCAAAAGAGGTCAACAGGCGGATCGCGCGGATCACTTCCTCCTCTTCCAGCGGCACGACTCCGCTGGTCGGGACTCCAGTCCCGGCCCCGGCCCCGGGCTGTGTACCTTCGGATGCGGCCCCCGCGGGACGTATGGGAACGCTGCCCACTGGGGCTCCACTCCCCGTTCCTCCGCCACCCTGCGATCCCTCTGCCGCGGCGATCAACTGCAGCAGTTTCTGCGGATCGTTCAACCAATCTTTGAACTCGGGCCCAAGGGTTTGCGCGGCGATTTGTGCAGCTACGCTCACTTCACCCGTGGCCGGATCGGCGGCAACGAACTTGACTTCATTAATGCGTATGGAAGCTTCTTTGTTATCCCCAAAGGTCTGCTTGATCTCTTTCACTACATCCTGGGCCTTAGAGCCGCCCACAGCAAAGGCGCGAATCAGTTTCGCAAAGTCATCAAGCGTGACTTGATTCGAGAAATGAATGCTGGCCAGGCCCGCTGCCGTCAACAGTTGCGCGAAGCTGCGCTCTGCCTGTCCGGTTTCGAGAGGCACTCCATCCAGAAGCAGCCGGTTATCGGAAACGCCGAGAAGGAAACCGCTATCGCGCCCCGCTGGCATTCCTTGCTGCAGCTCTTTCCAGGTGGTTTCGAATTGCGCCTCGGTGCGTTTGTGCTGAAATCCGTAGAGCCGCACATATTTCACCAGAATGTTGAGGCTGTGAATGAAGGCACGCGCTGAGGCGCTGCGGTCCTCTCGCTTGGTTGTTGGTGCAGTCGAGATAATCGCCTCCGAACAGTTATGCCTTAAAGGGTAATCCAGCGGGTAAGCGTTCGCATGTTACGGAAGTAAGTGGTCTTGGGCTCAGTGGACGGGGTAATGGTGGCGCACTTCGGGGAGTTCCCGCGGACTCAATCCGTGTTTACAGCTAGCTACATTATCGCCATCCGAGGTGGGTTTGCCTGTCGACGGGAGAAGCCGTGGTGTCCTTGGCCGACAGGTGCGGGACCTCATGACTCCATCTTGCTGTGAAATAAAAAAGCGCCCTAAACTTTTCAGTTCAGGACGCCCTGGCAGCCCTCCCCCAGAACTGCCAAAAATTACAGGGCTGATAGTAAGCGGAGTCTATTTTCCTGTAAATGCCACTTTCGTAATGGACGCATAGCCCGCAGTAACTGCGATTTCGATCTCGCAAGTAATGGTCGAATGGTTACGGGAATCGTTGGAAAACAAATCCCGGTTCTAGGAGGCAAGTTCGGTCGCTCGTGCCCGGTTAACGGCAGCAAGCCAATGATCGAACTCCCTCAATGCCAGTTCACATTGAAGCTTATGTCTCTGTTGGCGCTCTCGAATTCGGCTCGCCAGCGCCGGCAGCAGGTCGAACGTCATGTTTGCCGGTTGAAATCGACTCGGATCCGAGCCGGTAATGTAATGAATCAGCGATCCAAATGCACTGGCGCGAGGGGCCGGGATTAACTCACCGCCATTCGCCAACGCTGACGCGTAGACCCCCGCCATTAATCCCGTTGCAATTGATTCGACGTATCCTTCGACTCCGCAAATCTGGCCTGCAAAAAGTATTGGCGGGTGTGCTTTCATCTGCAACGTTTCCGAGAGCAGCGTGGGAGCGTTGATATAGGTATTGCGGTGGATCTGCCCGTAGCGCAAAAAGCAGGCATTCTCCAGGCCGGGAATCAGTCGCAGCACCTTCGCTTGTTCGCCAAACTTCAGGTGATTCTGGAATCCGACCAGGTTGTAAGAATCGGCACGGAGATTCTCCTGCCGTAATTGCACGACCGCGTGCGGCATTGTTCCTGTCCGTGGGTCCTTGAGACCAACCGGCTTCATCGGCCCAAAGCGCAGGGTGTCTCGCCCGCGACGCGCGATCTCCTCGATTGGCAGACATCCTTCAAAGTAGTTGAGCTTTTCCCAATCGCGCTGTTCGACCGACTCTGCAGAAATCAATTCGTCGTAGAAGTGGTCGTATTCTTCCTTTGACATCGGGCAATTGATGTAATCGGCCGAACCCTTGTCATAGCGCGCCGCCCGGTACACCTTTGACAGGTCGATCGACTCAGCTTCGACGATCGGACTGATTGAGTCGAAAAAGTACAAATGTGACGACCCGCTAAGCCGAGCAATCTCCAGGGATAGAGTGTCGGAAGTGAGTGGACCGGTGGCGAGGACAGTGATTTCATCCTCGGCGATGTGCGTCACTTCTTCGCGACGAATGGTGACCAAGGGCTCCTGCGAAATCGCATCCGTCACTTTGGTCGCGAAAGTCATCCGATCAACGGCGAGCGCATGTCCCGCAGGAACGCAACATTGGCGAGCAATTTCCATCAGAAGTGATCCGGCGCGGCGCATTTCTTCTTTCAGTAGCCACGGCGCCGTATTCTCCGTTTCGGACTTAAGTGAGTTCGAGCAGACCAGTTCTGCAAAATCTGCAGTTTGGTGCGCGGGTGTGGAGCGCACTGGACGCATTTCGAACAATTCGACCGGAATGCCCCGCCTGGCACATTGCCAGGCCGCCTCCGAGCCAGCCAAGCCAGCACCAATAATTCGAACCGGATTTCTCACGAGGGTTGCTCCGCTAAGCGTTCTAAAGCTTCGTCCGTGAGCAACACGGACCGCCACTCATCAAGGAATGTGGCGCCGATCCTCCGGTAGAGGTCGATCGCGGGCTGGTTCCAGTTCAGCACCTCCCAGCGCAGCCCATAGCAACCCTCATCTAGTGCAATCCGTGCGACACGTGCGAGCAGCGCCTTGCCAATTCCGCGATTGCGAAATGCGGGTCGCACAAACAGGTCCTCCAGAAAAATCCCCGGCCTTCCCACCCAAGTGCTGTAGACACCAAAAAACAACGCATAGCCAGCTGCTTGACCTTCCCATTCTGCTATCAGTGCGAGAAATTTGGGGGCGGGGCCGAATCCATCTCGTAGCAAATCATTTTCGGTAATCGAAACCATTTTCAACTCGCGCTCGTATTCGGCAAGTTCGCGAATCATGGTTCTGAGCAGCGCTGCATCGGCTGTGCTTGCGTACCGAATCGAGATCATGGCTTGATGGCTCACAATAGGCGGATCAACTACAGAAGTAGACTCCTTCTTTTTCAATGACTCATCAACGTTGACTGGCTCGCTCCGTATACCCAGGCCCCCATTCTGATTGACGAAGTCTTCGAGCCCAACTTTGTCAGATGTGCCCAGACGACTAGGTGCCATTCAGAGAATCACTCTTTCATCACCTTGTCGCCGCGTTACGTGCTCCCGATCCAGATATTCGAGCAGAGGGATCGCATACTTTCGCGTTACACCTGTGAGGTCTTTGAATTGTGCGACGTCAATTCGCGCCGCTTTTGTCTTCCGCTCTGCCATCCGTTTTCGTAATTCATTCAATGCGTCTTTGTGAAAGAGCAGGTCGTCGGAGATTTTTATAAGCACTTTTTCCCGCAGCAGGAGCGTCACGATTCTTTGTGCACGGGTCCTATCGACCTTTAATCCTGCAAGCACTTCTTTCATTGCTGGGACTTTCAACCCAGCAGAGGCAAAAGCATGTTCAATTGTCTTTTGCGACTCCGCTTCTTCATCTTTCATTACGACACCGCGTCCGGGGATCTTCACGAGGTCGCCTGCTAGCTCAAGTTTCTTCTCCTTTACGCGCATTTCGAGAACTTGCGAAAACACTTCGAGCGGCACGCGGGGAAAACGAGCGCGAAGAGCTTCCTTGCTCATCCCATGAAGCAACCGGTTCTGCTTGTGAAATGCGTCAACTGCTGAGAGCAACTCTTCTTCAAGTGCAGCGATTGCAGTTTTGAGAATGAGAAACTCGCCGATCTGAGCTATCTGCGGCAGCGCAGCCGCTGCTTTCTTGACTTGCTCCGGAGGCCGACCTGTACGGGAGGCGACTTCAGCCAGAGCTAATCCCCTCGCTCCTGCGAATTCGATTCGAGCAAGCAGTGGACTTTGACTAACCGCCTTCAGGAATTCTGAATACTCTGCAACTTTTTGTGTCCGCAACGGGGGCGAATTCTCTAAAACGACTCCTCCGCCAATGGTTACGACGGGCGAAAACTGACGAATGATGAAGCGGTCACCAGGTAACAGAAAGACGGGCTGAGCAAGGTGAAGCTGGGCAAATGAAGTATCTCCGGCGGCGATTTGTTGAATGCCGGGAAGCGTCACCGTGGCAATCGTTTCTGAGGTGTAGCAATGGAAGTGGACTCGAGCGCGGTCCTTCATTGGTTTGGCGGATTCCAGCAGCGAGAGTTCTACATCAATCCGCGTCGTGGGATGAAATATGCCGGGACTAGCTAAAGTCATGCCGCGCGACAATTCCTCGGTCGAAACGCTTGCCAGATTGAGCGCAGTTCGCTCGCCTGCCACCGCCTGGTCCGCCGGTTTGCCGTGCACCTCTATTCGGCGCACTCGGACGCGTTGGGCAGAAGGAAAAAGCTCCAGTTCGTCTTCCTTCCGCACCGTGCCTGAAACCAGCGTGCCCGTGACCACGGTACCAAACCCTTTTATGGTAAAGACACGGTCAACTGGCAGACGCGCAAGGTTCGTCGAATCGCGGGCAGGGATATCCGCCGCTATGCTGATCAGGGCTCGCTTAAGGTCCTCGATACCTGCGCCCCTGATCGAACTTACTGGGATGATCGGTGATTGCGAGCTATCCAGGAACGATCCGCGCACGAAATCTTCGACCTCCAAACGAACCACTTCGAGAGTTTCTCGATCTACCAGGTCGGACTTCGTCAACACCGTGATGCCGCGTCGCACTGAGAGCAGGCGGCAAATTTCAAAATGTTCCCGCGTCTGGGGTTTGATGGACTCATCCGCTGCAATCACAAGCAGAACCATGTCAATTCCACCGACGCCGGCCAGCATGTTGCGGACGAAGCGTTCATGACCGGGAACGTCAACAAATCCGAGACGCAGCGTATCTCCGTCAGCGCCCGGCAGCTCAAGATGAGCAAATCCGAGATCGATCGTAATGCCACGGCGCTTTTCTTCTTCCAGTCGGTCGGCATCGATCCCTGTCAATGCCTTGACTAGCACGGTTTTACCGTGATCAATGTGGCCAGCCGTTCCTACGATGACGGACTTCATGCACCCTGAATAATACTAAACAGATTTCTTATTCACCGGTGCATGCTCATGCGACAATAGAAATTCCCCATGCATACGGTTGCCGCTCCAGCCATCAGTCCAGAACTGATCCAGGAACACGGGCTCACCCCAGAAGAATACGAAAAGATCAAACAGCTTCTTGGTGGCCGCGCACCCACTATCACCGAGCTCGGCATCTTCAGCGTGATGTGGAGTGAGCACTGCTCATACAAATCATCCCGTGTCCATTTGAAACGCTTGCCCACCCGAAGCCGCCGCGTGGTGCAAGGTCCCGGTGAGAATGCCGGAATCATCGACATTGGCGACGGCTGGGCTTGTGCGTTCAAGATTGAATCGCACAACCATCCGTCTTTCATCGAACCGTTCCAGGGTGCAGCGACGGGGGTCGGCGGCATTCTGCGCGACATTTTCACCATGGGTGCCAGACCTGTTGCCATTATGGATTCGCTGAGGTTCGGTCTGATTACCGAATGTGTGGGGACAGCCGCCCTCGGCCGTCCGGGCGAGCACAGCTCGCCAATCCAAAAATCCTCGCCGTCTGAGATTCACAAGAACCACTCTCTCCTGGCAGGTGTCGTCAGCGGCATTGCCTCCTACGGAAACTGCTTCGGTGTTCCGAACCTGGGTGGCGAGACCAAATTCGAGCCCTGCTACTCGGGAAATCCTCTGGTCAACGCATTCGCGCTTGGGCTCGTCCGGCGAGATCAGATTTTTTATGCCCGTGCCGCAGGCGAGGGAAATCCTGTCATCTACGTCGGTGCGAAGACTGGCCGCGACGGCATTCACGGCGCGACCATGGCTAGTGAGGAGTTTAGCGAAGCTTCCGAAGCCAAGCGGCCAAACGTGCAAGTTGGAGACCCGTTCCTCGAAAAACTGTTGCTCGAAGCCTGTCTCGAAGCCATGCAAACTGGCGCCATCGTTGGCATTCAGGACATGGGCGCGGCCGGGCTTACCTGTTCCACCTGTGAAATGGGCGCCCGGGGCCACGTAGGAATTGAAATTGAGCTCGATCGCGTGCCGCAACGTGAAACTGGCATGACTCCGTACGAGATCATGCTCAGCGAATCCCAGGAACGCATGCTGCTGGTCGCGCAAAAGGGACGGGAGCAGGAAGTCTTCTCGATCTTCGAAAAATGGGGCCTCGATGCTGCCGAGATCGGACGTGTGACCAATGATGGCAAGATGCGCGTGCTACAGCACGGTGCGGTTGTTTCGGAAATTCCTAACGAGGCGCTCACCGACGATGCGCCCCTATACCAGCGTCCAATGAAGCGCTGGGAACCCTCAGTGCCGAGAGAGATGCCTGAACATGTGAAACTCGGGACTAAATCCGATCTCACCGATGACCTAACCCTTCTGCTCGGTAGCCCCAATATCTGCAGCAAGCGCTGGATCTGGCAACAATACGATCACATGGTGCAGACCAATACGGTCGAAGCTCCGGGCAGAGCCGATGCCGGAGTGCTTCGAATCAAGGGTTCACAACGTGGCCTCGCCATGGCGCTCGACGGCAACTCTCGCTGGTGCTACCTCGATCCGCAACTTGGTGCAATGCACGCCGTAGCCGAAGCCGCACGCAACGTGGCCTGCACGGGCGCCACTCTCGCAGGCGCAACCAATTGCCTGAAC
>Ga0187777_10002707_pt1 | contig 11304 bp, 18 predicted proteins | sample 1015_Q2_SP5_10_M_FD_132416 | JGI IMG/M metagenome (GOLD analysis project Ga0187777, IMG submission 132416) | Tropical peat soil microbial communities from peatlands in Department of Meta, Colombia - 1015_Q2_SP5_10_MG | ecosystem: Environmental > Terrestrial > Soil > Wetlands > Peat | place...
ACTTCAGGACTACCGCAACATCGGGATCATGGCGCACATCGACGCCGGCAAGACCACGACCACGGAACGTGTCCTCTATTACACCGGCAAGAGCCATAAGATCGGCGAGGTGCATGACGGCGCCGCCACCATGGACTGGATGGAGCAGGAGCAGGAACGCGGCATCACCATCACCTCGGCCGCGACCACGGCCTACTGGAACGACAAGCGCATCAACATTATCGACACGCCAGGCCACGTGGACTTCACCATCGAAGTCGAGCGGTCCTTGCGCGTGCTAGACGGCGCCGTGGCGCTACTTGACGCGAACCAGGGCGTTGAGCCGCAGACCGAGACGGTTTGGCGGCAGGCCGACAAATACGGCGTGCCGCGCATGGTGTTCGTCAACAAGATGGACAAGATCGGCGCCGACTTCTTCGTCTCGGTGCAGATGGTGCGCAATCGCCTTGGGGCCCATCCAATCATATTGCAGCTGCCGCTCGGCGCCGAGAGCAAGTTCAAGGGCATCATCGACCTCGTCCGTATGAAGGCGGTGATATGGGACGATGAGGCCTTGGGAGCGAGCTTCCATGACGAGGAGATCCCGGCCGATCTGCTCGATCAGGCGAAGGAGTATCACGAGAAGCTCGTGGAACAGGCTGTAGAGCTCGACGAGGAGGCCATGGAGGGCTATCTCGAGGGCAAGCAGCCAAGCCAAGAGACGCTCAAGGCGCTGGTCCGCAAGGGCACGATCCACAATATATTTGTGCCGATCCTGTGCGGCTCGGCCTTCAAGAACAAAGGTGTGCAGCCGATGCTCGACGCGGTCGTCGATTATCTGCCTTCGCCCGTCGATGTACCGCCCATGAAGGGCATCGACTTCAAGACGGGCGGAGAGGTGACACGCGCGCCTTCTGACACCGAGCCGCTCTCCATGCTCGCCTTCAAAATCATGAACGACCCTTTCGTCGGCTCGCTCACCTTCTGCCGCATCTATTCTGGCAAGTTGGAAACTGGCACGACCCTGCTCAACACGGTGAAGGACAAGAAAGAGCGCATCGGCCGCATGCTGCTCATGCATGCCAATCACCGCGAGGATATCAAGGAAGCTTATACCGGCGACATCGTGGCGCTTGCCGGCCTCAAGGACGTCACCACCGGCGATACGCTATGCGATCCCTCCAAGCCGGTGATCCTCGAGCGCATTGAGTTCCCGGAGCCGGTTATCGAAGTCGCGGTCGAGCCCAAGACCAAGGGCGACCAGGAGAAGCTCGGAGTCGCGCTGCATCGCCTTGCCCAAGAAGACCCGTCGTTTCGCATCTCTGTAGACGATGAATCCGGCCAGACCATCATCAAGGGCATGGGCGAGCTTCACCTTGACATCATCGTCGACCGCATGCGCCGCGAGTTCAAAGTCGAGGCCAATGTCGGCGCGCCGCAGGTCGCCTATCGCGAGACTGTGTCGAGACGTGCCGATGTTGACTACACCCACAAGAAACAGACCGGCGGCTCTGGCCAGTTCGCCCGCGTGAAGCTCGTGATCGAGCCGAACGAGCAAGGCGAGGGCTTCGAGTTCGAGAACAAGGTGGTCGGCGGCAATGTTCCGAAGGAGTACATCCCGGGCGTGCAGAAGGGCGTGAAGAGCGTTGTCGATTCTGGCGTGCTCGCGGGCTTCCCCATCCTTGACGTGAAGGTGAGCCTCATCGACGGCGCCTATCACGACGTCGATTCTTCCGTCATGGCGTTTGAGATTGCTGCCCGGGCGGCGTTCCGCGAAGGGGCCATGAAGGCCGGGCCCAAGCTGCTCGAGCCGATCATGAAGGTCGAGGCGGTGACGCCGGAAGAGTATGTCGGCGGCATTATCGGAGACCTCACCAGCCGGCGCGGTCAGGTGCGCGGCCAGGAAACCCGTGGCAACGCCGCGGTGATCAGCGCCATGGTGCCGCTCGCCAATATGTTCGGTTACGTGAATACGCTCCGCTCCATGAGCCAGGGCAGGGCGCAGTTCACCATGCAATTCGACCACTATGCGCAAGTCCCGCAGGCGGTCGCTGAAGAGGTGCAAGCGAAGTTCGCCTGAAGCGCCGCGAGGCCTTTGGAGAAGACAGACGTTTTTGTGTTGAAGGATGGAGAGCCAGCATGGCTAAGGAAAAATTCCAGCGGACGAAGCCGCATTGCAACATCGGGACCATCGGTCACGTCGATCACGGCAAGACCACGCTGACCGCGGCAATCACCAAGGTGCTGGCCGAGAAGGGCGGTGCCAAGTTCACCGCCTATGACGAGATCGACAAGGCGCCGGAAGAGAAGGCGCGCGGCATTACCATCTCCACTGCCCATGTGGAGTATGAGACCGCCAAGCGGCATTATGCCCATGTGGATTGTCCCGGTCACGCCGACTATGTGAAGAACATGATCACCGGCGCCGCGCAAATGGACGGCGCCATTCTCGTGGTGTCTGCCGCGGACGGCCCGATGCCGCAGACGCGCGAGCACATTCTGCTTGCCCGCCAGGTCGGCGTGCCGGCGCTCGTCGTTTACCTGAACAAGGTGGACATGGTGGACGACCCGGAACTGCTCGACCTCGTCGAGCTCGAGGTGCGCGAGCTCCTGTCCAAATACGAGTTTCCCGGCGACGAGATTCCGATCGTCAAGGGCTCGGCGCTTGCCGCCCTTGATGGCCGCGACGAGGAGATCGGCAAGAAATCGATTGAGACGCTGATGGGTGCGGTCGATTCCTACATCCCGCAGCCCGACCGTGCCAAGGACAAGCCCTTCCTCATGCCGATCGAAGACGTGTTCTCGATCTCCGGTCGTGGCACCGTGGTAACCGGCCGCATCGAGCGTGGTGTGGTCAAGGTTGGCGAGGAGGTCGAGATCATCGGCATCCGGCCCACGACCAAGACGGTGGTGACCGGTGTCGAGATGTTCCGCAAGCTGCTCGATCAGGGCGAGGCGGGCGACAATGTGGGTTGCCTGTTGCGCGGCGTCGATCGCGAGGGCGTCGAGCGCGGCCAGGTGCTGGCCAAGCCCGGCTCGGTCAAGCCGCACACCAAGTTCAAGGCCGAGGCCTACATCCTCACCAAGGAGGAGGGGGGACGTCACACGCCGTTCTTCGGCAATTACCGTCCGCAGTTCTACTTCCGCACCACCGACGTGACCGGTGTGGTGCACCTGCCGGAGGGCACCGAGATGGTAATGCCAGGCGATAATATCGCCATGACGGTCGAGTTGATCGTGCCTATCGCCATGGAGGAGAAGCTTCGTTTCGCCATTCGCGAAGGCGGCCGCACGGTCGGCGCCGGTGTGGTGGCGGCGATCATCGAATAAAGGGAGGCAGACGAGAGCGCGCTGTCCTGAGGGCGGCGCGCTCTTCGACGATCAAGGACCATCGAGATGCAAAGCCAAAATATAAGAATCAGGCTTAAGGCCTTTGACCACCGTATTCTCGATGTGTCGACCAAGGAGATCGTCAACACGGCGAGGCGCACGGGCGCCGAGGTTCGGGGACCCATCCCGCTGCCGACGCGTATCGAAAAGTTCACCGTAAACCGGTCGCCCCACATCGATAAGAAGAGCCGCGAACAGTTCGAGATCCGCACGCATAAGCGCTTGCTCGACATCGTCGACCCAACGCCGCAGACCGTCGATGCCTTGATGAAGCTCGACCTCGCTGCCGGCGTGGACGTCGAGATCAAGCTCTAGGCGGACGAAAGACGAGGCAAGGAATTAGTCCGATGCGATCAGGTGTCATCGCGCAAAAGCTCGGTATGACGAGGATCTTCACCGATGTCGGGGAGCACATCCCGGTAACGGTGCTGAAGCTCGACAATTGCCAGGTCGTCGGCCATCGCACCTCGGAAAAGAACGGCTACACGGCGCTGCAGCTCGGCGCGGGGCGGCCGAAGGTAAAGCGGCTGACGCGGGCGACGCGCGGGCATTTCGCCGTGGCCAATGTCGAGCCCAAGCGTAAGCTCGCCGAGTTTCGGGTGAGCCCAGACAATGTGATCGAGGTCGGCGCTGAGATCACCGCCGACCATTTTGTCGAGGGCCAGTTCGTAGACGTCTCGGGCACCACCATCGGCAAGGGCTTCGCCGGCGCCATGAAGCGTCACGGCTTTCACGGCTTGCGTGCCTCGCACGGTGTGTCGGTGAGCCATCGAAGCCACGGCTCGACCGGCCAGCGCCAGGACCCCGGCAAGGTGTTCAAGGGCAAGAAGATGGCCGGCCACATGGGCGACGTGAACGTCACCACGCAGAACTTGCGCGTGGTGAAGACCGACCCCGAGCGGGGGCTGATCATGATCCGTGGCGCGGTGCCCGGTGCCAAGGGGGGTTGGGTGCTGTTGCGCGACGCGGTGAAGCGGACCCTGCCTGAGACCGCGCCGAAGCCCGGCGCTTTCCGTAAAGGATCGGGCGAGGCCGCGAACGGGCAGGCTAGGTCCAAGCCCGAGGCGACCCCAGAGCAAGTATCGGTGGGCAGTCAAGAGTAATGCAGGCCGACGTCACCACGCTCGACGCCAAGAAGGCGGGAACGGTTGAGCTACCGGACGATGTGTTCGGGCTCGAGCCGCGCCCCGACATCCTCCACCGCATGGTGCGCTACCAGCTCGCCAAGCGGCGCGGCGGTACGCGCTCGGTGCTGGACCGCTCGGAGGTAAACTACACCGGCGCCAAGCTTTACCGGCAGAAGGGCACCGGCCGCGCCCGTCACGGCAGCCGCAGGGCGCCGCTGTTCCGGGGCGGCGGCAAGGCGTTTGGCCCGAAGCCGCGAAGCCACGCCATCGACCTGCCGAAAAAGGTCCGCGCGCTCGCGCTTAAGCACGCGCTCTCGGCCAAGGTGAAGTCCGATAAGCTGATCGTGATCGACAGATGCGAACTGAAAGAGGCCAAGACCAAGGAGCTCAGGTCGCGCTTCTCGAAGCTCGGCTTTGGCTCGGTGCTGATCATTGACGGTGCCGCGGTACAGGAAGCCTTCGCCAAGGCCGCCCGCAATCTGCCGGGCGTCGACGTGCTGCCGGTCGCCGGCATCAACGTCTATGACATTCTCAACCACGACAAGCTCGTCCTCACCAGGGCGGCAGTGGAAGCGCTGGAGGCGCGGTTCAAATGAGTGCGCTTTCCGCCTACGACGTCATCCTGGCGCCGGTCATCACCGAGAAATCGAGCATGGCGTCGGAATCGAACCAGGTGATCTTCAAGGTGCGCCGCGACGCGACCAAGCCCGAGATCAAGGCGGCCGTGGAGCAGCTGTTCAAGGTCAAGGTGCTCTCCGTCAACACGATCTTGCGCAAGGGCAAGACAAAGGCCTTTCGAGGTGTCAAGGGCAAGCAGCAGGACGTCAAGAAAGCGATCGTTAGGCTAGCCGAAGGCGACAAGATCGACGTGACCACGAGGATCTAACCGGCATGGCCTTCAAAACGTACAAGCCTACCACTCCAAGCCAGCGGCAGCTCGTGCTCGTCGACCGCAGCAATCTGTGGAAGGGCAAGCCCGTCAAGGCGCTCACCGAAGGGCTCACCAAGACCGGCGGCCGCAACAATCAGGGACGCGTGTCCATCTGGCATCGCGGTGGCGGGCATAAGCGCAGCTACCGCATGGTCGATTTCAAGCGCAACAAGCTTGGCGTTCCGGCCACCGTGGAGCGGCTGGAATACGATCCGAACCGTACCGCGTTCATCGCGTTGATCCGCTATGAGGACGGCGAGCTCTCCTACATCCTCGCGCCGCAGCGGCTTTCGGCCGGCGACACGGTGGTCGCGGATGCGCGCGTTGACGTAAAGCCGGGCAATGCGATGCCGCTCGCCAATATGCCGATCGGTACCATCGTCCACAACGTGGAGATGAAGGTTGGCAAGGGCGGCCAGATCGCCCGGGCCGCGGGTACCTACGTCCAGCTTGTGGGGCGAGAAGCCGGCTACGCCATCCTTAGGCTCAATTCCGGTGAGACGCGCATGGTGCCGGCCGACTGCGTGGCGACCGTGGGTGCCGTCTCCAATCCGGACAATTCCAATATCAATCCCGGCAAGGCTGGTCGCATGCGGTGGAAAGGGCGCAGGCCCGTGGTGCGCGGCGTGGCGATGAACCCGATCGATCACCCGCATGGCGGCGGCGAGGGGCGCACCTCCGGCGGCCGGCATCCAGTGACGCCGTGGGGCAAGTCTACCAAGGGCAAGAAGACGCGGCATAACCGGGCGACCGACAAGTTCATCCTGCGCAGCCGGCATGTGAAGAAGAAAGGTTAGGCTCGTGGCACGCTCGATTTGGAAAGGCCCGTTCGTCGACGGGTATTTGCTCAAGAAGGCCGAGAAGGCGCGCGGCTCAGGCTCGAACGCGGTGATCAAGATGTGGTCGCGCCGTTCGACCATCCTGCCGCAATTCGTCGGCCTTACCTTCGGCGTGCATAACGGTCAAAAGCATATTCCGGTGCTCGTCACCGAGGACATGATCGGCCACAAGTTCGGCGAGTTCGCTCCGACGCGGACCTTCTATGGCCACGCCTCGGACCGCAAGGCGAAGAGGACGAAAGTCTAATGGGCAAGCGGCAACACGAACGCACGCTGGCGGATAATGAGGCGAGAGCCGTGACGCGGCTTCTGCGCGTGAGCCCGCAAAAGTTGAACCTGCTTGTCCAGCTGATCCGCGGCAAGAAGGTCGACAAGGCGCTCGCCGACGTCACCTTCTCGCGCAAGCGCATCGCGCGCCACGTGAAGAAGACGCTCGAATCGGCGATCGCCAATGCCGAGAACAACCACGACCTCGATGTCGACGCGCTGGTCGTCTCCGAGGCCTATGTGGGTAAAGGACTCGTGATGAAACGTCTTAAGGCCGGCGCGCGTGGTCGTTCCAGCCGTATCGAGAAGCCGTTTGCGCAGATCACAGTTATCGTGCGCCAAGTTGAGGAGTCTGCTTAATGGGGCAGAAGGTCAATCCGATCGGGCTTAGGCTCGGCGTCAACCGCACCTGGGATTCGCGCTGGTACGCGTCGCGGGGCGAGTATGCGCGCTTGCTGCATGAAGATCTGAAGATGCGCGACCACATCCTCACCTCGCGCAAGCAGGCTGGCATCTCCAAGGTCGTAATCGAACGCCCGCACAAAAAATGCCGGGTCACGGTGCACACCGCGCGCCCCGGCATCCTCATCGGCAAGAAGGGCGCCGATATCGAGAAGCTCCGCCGCGAGCTTGCGTCGATGACCAACTCAGAGGTGCATCTCAACATCGTCGAGGTGCGTAAGCCTGAGACTGATGCAACGCTTGTGGCCGAGGGTATTGCACAGCAGCTTGAGCGCCGCGTGGCTTTCCGCCGCGCCATGAAGCGCGCGGTGCAATCGGCGATCCGAATGGGCGCACTCGGCATCCGCATCAATTGTGGCGGTCGGCTCGGCGGCTCGGAAATTGCGCGCATGGAGTGGTATCGCGAGGGGCGCGTGCCGCTGCACACGCTGCGCGCCGATATCGACTACGGCGCCGCGCTCGGACGCACCGCCTATGGCGTGATCGGCGTCAAGGTCTGGATCTTCAAGGGTGAGATCATGGCCCATGATCCCATGGCGCAGGAGCACCGGGCACTAGAGGCACAAGAGGGTGGACGCTCGACGGGACGCCGCGAGCTCCCGCAGGCTTCCGCTTAGAGAGTAAGAATAAGGCTGAAACGCCATGTTGCAACCGAAACGGACGAAATTTCGCAAAGCCCACAAGGGCCGCATCAAGGGGACTGCGTCGAGCGCCGTCACCCTTGCATTCGGCACATTTGGGCTGAAGGCGCAGGAACCTGCCCGTATCACCGCGCGGCAGATTGAGGCGGCCCGCCGGGCAATGACGCGGCAGATGAAGCGTTCCGGCCGGGTATGGATCAGGGTGTTCCCCGATGTGCCAGTGTCGAAGAAGCCGACCGAGGTGCGCATGGGTAAAGGCAAGGGGACGCCAGAGTTCTGGATTGCACGCGTGAAACCGGGCCGCGTGATGTTCGAGATCGATGGTGTTAGCGACAGTGTGGCGCGGGAATCACTTAGGCTCGCAGCCGCCAAGCTGCCGCTCAAGACCCGCGTGGTCGCGCGTATCGTCGAGGTTTGAGGAAAGAGCAATGAAAGCGGCCCAAGTGCGTGGCATGACCCTAGACCAGCTCAATGACGAGCTCGTCAAGCTCAAGAAGGAGCAGTTCAACCTGCGCTTTCAGGCAGCCTCGGGCCAGCTTGAGAACACCGCGCGGGTGAGAGTGGTCCGGCGCGACATCGCGCGCATTCAGACCATCGCGCGTCAAAAGAGCGCCAACGGCGCCAAGTCTTGAGGACGTAAAAGAAAATGCCGAAGCGAGTGCTGCAAGGAGTCGTGGTGAGCGACAAGAACGACAAGACGGTGGTGGTCCGCGTCGAGCGCCGCTTCACGCATCCTTTGCTGCAAAAGACGGTGCGGCGTTCCAAGAACTATCACGCCCATGACGAGAAGAATGAGTTCAAGGTGGGCGAGATGGTGTGGATCGAAGAGTGCCCGCCGATCTCCAAGCAGAAGCGCTGGGTGGTGCTGCCGCGCGAGCAGGGGGCGAGCTAGAGGGTCGAGGCCTCAAGCCGAAGATATTGGCATGATTCAGATGCAGACCAATCTTGATGTCGCCGACAACTCCGGGGCCCGGCGCGTGCAGTGCATCAAGGTGCTCGGCGGGTCGAAGCGCAAATACGCTTCGATCGGCGACACCATCGTGGTGTCCGTAAAGGAGGCCATCCCGCGCGGCCGAGTGAAGAAGGGCCAGGTGATGAAGGCCGTGGTGGTACGCACCGCCAAGGGTGTGCGCCGCCCGGACGGCTCCATCATCCGCTTTGACCGCAACGCCGCGGTCCTGGTCAATCCGCAAGGCGAGCCGATCGGCACGCGCATCTTCGGCCCCGTCACGCGCGAGCTTAGAGCCAAGAAGCACATGAAGATCGTGTCGCTCGCGCCGGAGGTCCTCTAGATGGCAAAGCTCAAGATCCGGAGAGGCGACCACGTGGTAGTCATCACCGGCAAGGATAAGGGCAAGAAGGGCGAGGTGCTGAAGGTGATCCCGGCGGAGAACCGCGCCATCGTCAAGGGCATCGCCATGATGAGGCGGCATCAGCGGCAGACGGCAACCCAAGACGGCGGCATCATCTCCAAGGAGGCCGCCATTCATATCTCCAACCTCGCGCTTGAGGACCCCAAGGACGGGAAGCCCACGCGGGTCGGGTACAAGTTTCTGAAGGACGGGCGCAAGGTCCGCTTTGCCAGGCGCTCCGGCGAGGTGATCGATGGCTGAGGCTTATATACCAAGGCTCAAGCAACAATATCAGGACGTACTTTGCGGCGAGCTGATTAAGGAGTTTGGCTACGCCAACCCGATGCAGGTGCCGCGGCTCGACAAGGTCGTGCTGAACATGGGCGTGGGCGAAGGCATAACCGATTCCAAGAAGGTGACGGCGGCGGCCGCCGACCTTGCGCTCATCGCCGGGCAAAAGCCGGTGATTACCCGCGCTCGCAAGTCGATCGCCACCTTCAAGCTGCGCGAGGGCATGCCGATCGGCGCCAAGGTGACGCTGCGCCAGAACCGGATGTACGAGTTTGTCGATCGGCTGGTGAATATCGCACTGCCGCGGGTGCGCGACTTCAGAGGGTTGAACCCGAAAAGTTTCGACGGCCGCGGAAATTGCGCGATCGGGCTCAAGGAGCACATCATTTTCCCCGAGATCAATTTCGACAAGGTCGAGGAGATTCGGGGCATGGACATCATCGTTTGCACCACGGCGCCAACCGATGACGAGGCGCGCGCATTGTTGAAGCATTTAAATTTTCCGTTCCGCAGCTAGGGCTTGGCGGTTTGAGGCGGTGTTAGGAGGATTGAATGGCAAAGACGAGCATGATCGAGCGGAACAATAAGCGCCGCCGGCTCTCCAAGAAATTCAAGGTGCGGAGGACGAGGCTCAAGGCGATTGCCGGGGACCGCAAGCTTCCGGCCGAGGAGCGCTTCGCGGCGAGGCTCAAGCTCGCCGAGCTGCCGCGCAACTCGTCGCCGACCCGTATCCGTAACCGTTGCGACCTGACCGGGCGGCCCCGCGGGTATTACCGCAAGCTCAGGACGTCGCGCATCGCGCTGCGTGAGCTGGCGAGCCAGGGACAGATTCCCGGAATGATCAAGTCGAGCTGGTAGGGCCACTGATGAGCATCAACGATCCCCTAGGCGATATGCTAGCGCGCATCCGCAATGCGCAGATGCGCCACAAGGCCAAGGTGACGACGCCGGCCTCTAAGCTGCGCGAGCATGTGCTCGACGTGCTGTTGGAGGAGGGCTTCATTTGCGGCTATGCACGGGTCGACTATAGCGGCGGTCGGTCGGAGTTCGACATCGAGCTCAAATATTTTGACGGCGAGCCGGTAATCAAGGAGATCAAGCGGGTATCGACGCCCGGGCGGCGGGTGTATTCCTCGGTGCGCGACCTACCCACCGTCGCCAATGGGCTTGGCGTCTCCATACTTTCGACGCCGAAAGGCGTCATGTCCGACTCCCGCGCTCGTACCGAGAATGTGGGCGGCGAGATTCTCTGTAGCGTGTTCTAGGACCTGATGGACGAAGGGCGATCTTGATGTCGCGTATTGGTAAAAAGCCGGTGGCCATTCCAAAGAGCGTGACCGCGTCTGTGAATGGACAGGAGGTCGCGGTGAAGGGGCCGAAGGGCGAGCTCAAGCACGTCCTCGTGGACGACGTAATCGCCAAGCTCGAGAATGGCGGCATCGAAGTCGCACCGCGCCAGGACACGCAGAACGCGCGCGCCATGTGGGGCATGTCGCGCACGCTCATCTTGAACCTCATGATTGGCGTGACCGAGGGCTTCACGAAGAAGCTCGAAATCACAGGTGTAGGCTACAGGGCCGCGGTGCAGGGATCGAATCTCCAGCTCCAGCTTGGCTACAGCCACGACGTGACCTTTCCTATTCCCAAAGGCATTCAGGTGCAGTGTCCGAAGCCGACCGAGATCGTGATCACCGGCATCAACAAGCAGCAGGTTGGGCAGGTGGCGGCGGAGATTAGGCGATTCCGGCCGCCGGAGCCCTATAAGGGCAAGGGTGTCCGTTATGTGGGCGAGTTCATCCTCCGTAAAGAGGGCAAGAAGAAGTAGCGGGATCGGCCATGAGCGCTTTGAATGAAGGCTTTATCAGGCGTGCACAACGGGTGCGCCATTCGCTGAAGCGGACGGCACATGGCCGTGCGCGCCTGTCGGTGTTTCGCTCCTCCAAGCACATCTACGCCCAGGTAATCGACGACAGCACAGGCCGTACCGAAGCGGCGGCGTCGACCCTGGACAAGGATCTCAAGGGC
>Ga0187777_10002708_pt1 | contig 11301 bp, 9 predicted proteins | sample 1015_Q2_SP5_10_M_FD_132416 | JGI IMG/M metagenome (GOLD analysis project Ga0187777, IMG submission 132416) | Tropical peat soil microbial communities from peatlands in Department of Meta, Colombia - 1015_Q2_SP5_10_MG | ecosystem: Environmental > Terrestrial > Soil > Wetlands > Peat | place...
CCGCGGCGCCGAGCGCGGCGCTCGACCGTCACCGGCCGGCCGGTCTCGCGCGCGAGCACGGCGCGGAGGTACGCGGCGATCTCGCCGAGCCGGCGGCTCGAGGCGGGTGCGACGACGCGGATGCGCGCCGGCAGCGCCCAGGCGCCGGCGCCCGGCGCGATGGAATCCGGCCGCGGGAGGATGGAGATCTGGCCGAAGGCCGGGCCCGCCGCGGCCAGCAGCGCTGCGCACGCCAGGGCCGGCGCGCGGCGGGGCGTCATCGCCCGAGGCGCTGCAGGAGATCCTTCTCGGTCCAGATCGCGACGCCGAGCGTCCTGGCCTTCTCGAGCTTGCTGCCCGGCTCCTCGCCCGCGACGATCGCGGTGGTCTTCTTGGAGACGCTGCCGGTGACGGAGCCGCCGGCCTGCTCGATCAGCCGCGTGGCCTCGGCGCGCGACAGGCCGGGCATGGTGCCGGTGAGGACGAACGTCTGGCCGTCGAACACGCCGCCGGCGGCGATCTTCACCGGCTCGTCCATCCGGAGGCCGGCCGCGGCCAGCCGCCCGATGAGCGCGCGGTTGCGCTCCTCGCGGAAGAACGCGGCGACCGCAGCCGCGATGGTGGGGCCGATCCCCCGCACCTCGCCGATCTGCTCCTCGGTCGCCGCGGTCAGACCGTCCATCGTGCCGAACCGCCTGGCGAGCAGCTCGGCGGCGCCGGCGCCCACGTGGCGGATGCCGAGGGCGAACAGCAGCCGGGCGAGGGGCTGGCCCTTCGACGCGGCGACCGCCTGCACCAGCGCCGCCGCCGACTTCTCGGCGAAGCCCTCGAGCGGGGTCAGGCGCGACGCCTCGAGGGCGTACAGGTCGGCCACGTCGTTGATCAGGCCGGCGTCGAGGAGCTGGCGCACGCGCTCGTAGCCGAGGCCGCGGATGTCCATCGCGCCGCGCGAGGCGAAGTGGAACAGCCCCTCGTGCACGCGGCCGGGGCACGAGACGTTGGGGCAGTAGGTCATCACTTCGTCGGCCGGCGCCTCGACGGTGGAGCCGCAGACGGGGCAGCGCTCGGGCATCGTGAACGGGCGCGGCGGCTCGCCGCGACGCTCGAGCTCCTCGCGCCGCTCGCGCACCGGGCCGAGGACCTGCGGGATCACCTCGCCGGCGCGCGTCACCTCCACCCAGTCGCCGATGCGGATGTCCTTGGCGGCCACGAGGTCGGCGTTGTGGAGCGTCGCGGTGGAGACGGTGACGCCGCCGATCTCCACCGGCTCGAGCACGGCGTAGGGATTGAGCGCGCCGGTGCGGCCCACGTTGACCTTGATGTCCAGCAGCCGCGTGACCGCGACCTCGGGGGCGAACTTGCGCGCGACGGCCCAGCGCGGCTCCCGGTCGCCCACGTTGCCCAGCTCGTCGTGCAGCGCGAGCCGGTCCACCTTGACCACCACGCCGTCGGCGCCGAACGGCAGGGACTCCAGCTGCTGCTCGAGGGCGGCGATGCCTTCGCGCGCCGCCGCGAGGTCGGCCACGCGGCGGCGGTGCGGCTCGACCCGGAAGCCCCAGGCCAGCAGCCCGTCGAGGAGCTCGGCCTGGGTCCGGAACGCCAGCCGCGCCTCGGGCGCGCCGGCGGCGAAGGCGAAGAAGCGGAGTCCCCGCTCGCGGGTGGCCCGGGAATCGAGCTGGCGGAGGCCGCCCGCGGCCGCGTTGCGGGGGTTGGCGAACGGCGGCTCGCCCCCGGCCTCGCGCTTCCGGTTGAGCGCCTCGAAGGCGGCGCGCGGCATGTACACCTCGCCCCTGACCTCGAGCAGCGCGGGCCAGCCCTCGCCCAGCAGCCGCAGCGGGATGTCGGGCACCGTGCGCAGGTTGGGCGTGACCACCTCGCCCACGACGCCGTTGCCGCGCGTGGCGCCGACCTCGAGCACGCCGTCCCGGTAGGTGAGGTTGACCGCGGCGCCGTCGATCTTGACCTCGAGCGTGTAGCCCGCGGCGGCCACGTCGGGCGCGATGCGCGCGTTGCGCTCCTCCCACGCCGCCAGCTCCTCGTCGCTGAAGGCGTTGGCGAGGGAGAGCATGGGCACCAGGTGCCGGTGCTTGGCGAGGCTGGTCGCGGGCTCGGCACCCACGCGCAGCGTCGGGGAGTCGGGGGTCTTGAGCTCGGGGTGCGCGGCCTCGAGGGCCACGAGCTCCTGGAACAGCCGGTCGTACTCGGCGTCGGACATCTCCGGCGCGTCGAGGACGTAGTAGGCGTGGATCGCGCGATGCAGGACGCGCCGCAGCTCGGCGGCCCGCGCGCCGGGGTCGGGCATCTAGCCCTTGGCTTCTTCGGCCAGGACCGCCATCGTGACGCCCACCAGGCGCTGCAGCTCGGCGGCGGACGTGTTGGGCAGCAGCTGCTCGATGGCCGTCCGATCGTGCTGCGCGAAGATCTCGAGCAGCTTCTGCAGGTACGCCACCAGCGCGACCCGCTCGATGTCGGCGCGGTGCGACGCCTCGGCGTCGGCCTCGATGCCGCGGGTGCGCTTGACCAGGCTCTCGTAGCGGTGCGCGTTGCGGAGGGCCTTGGCGGTGAGGTCGGCGACGGTCTGCGTGAACTTGATGTCGCCCTCGCTCAGCGGCTCGCCGTCCTTGAAGGTGCGCAGGAAGATGCAGCCGATCGCCGCGTCCCGGTACTTGATCGGCACCACGGTGATCGAGCGGACCTTGCGGCGGGCGAGCGCGCCCTTGACGTGCTGCAGGCTCTGGTCCGCCGTGGCGTCGGCGATGAACACCGTCTCGCCCGAGTCCATCGCCCGCCGGATCTCGGGGTAGCGCGCGAGGTCCACCACCAGGTTGCGGATGCTGGGGTCCTCGTACGACGCCACCAGCCGGACCGTCCGGCCCCCGCGGTCGGCGAGGAAGATGCTCGAGCGGTCGAGGCCGAACGTCTGCCCCAGCCGCCGGGCGATCGTCTGGAGGATGTCCACGAAGTGCAGCGTCCCGGAGATCTCCGAGAGGATGTCGATGATCGTGATCAGCCGGTCGCGCTCGCGCTCCAGCTCGAGGACGCGGGTGGCGAGCAGCGACGTGGCGTCGGGCGGCGCGCCTGCGGTAGTGGCCATCCCGAAAAGGTGCGGCCCCCCGGCGCCGGGCGTCAAGCGGACCGCGGCGGCCCGGGCGCCAGGCTTGACGCGGCCCGAGCGCCGCCGAGAGATTGCGGACTTCCCGCCACCGGAGTCACCGCTCATGCTGCGCCGGATCGCCGCCGCGTCCGCCTGTCTGCTGTTCGCCGTGCCCGCGCTGCGGGCCCAGAACATCGCCGAGATCTGCCGCCACGTGATGACCGCGCCCACGGGCTCCTGGTCCCGGTTCCGCTTCGAGGGTGGGCGCGAGAACGGCGCCACCATGCGCATGGCCGTGGTCGGGACCGAGAGCCACGGCGACACCACCTACGAGTGGCTGGAGATGGAGATGCACGGGCTGATGACGGGCCTGGGCCGCGGCACGGCCGGCGACGACTCGATGACCATGATCAGCAAGATGCTGGTCCGCGGGTTCGGCCCCGGGATGGTCGCGCCCCGCGCCGCGATCATGAAGTTCGGCAGCCTCCCCGCCATGGAGATGCCCATGAACGGACCCCGCATGGGCAACCAGAACCCGGGTTCGGAGGCGCTCCGCAACTGCGAGAACTCGAAGGTCATCGGCTGGGAGAGCGTGACCGTGCCGGCGGGGACCTTCCGCGCGCTGCACGTCCAGGACTCCCAGGGCCGGGACGACTCGTGGATCGTGCCCGACCTGCCGTTCGCGCTGGTCCGGACCGGCAACGTCCGCGATTCGTCCCAGCTGGTGCTGGTGGCGCACGGGTCGGGCGCGCGGTCCGCCATCACCGAGACCCCGCAGCCCTTCAACCCGCAGGTCTTCATGCAGCTGATGATGCAGCAGCGCGGGGGCGGGGGGCACTAGCAGGCCGAAGACGGAACCGCCGCACGCACCGGGGCCGGGCCTCCTCGCGCCCGGCCCCGCGCGCGTCCGCATCGCCCTTTCCTTAGTACGTGTGACCAGGCCTCGATCGCAGGCCGCGAGCGCCCGGCACCGGTCGAGGCGCCGACCCGCCGCCCCGGTCCGCGCCTCGTCGGCCGCATCCCCGACTTGTGTTGTCGGAATTGACCGTGCAGTTTGCCCGCGTGCCCACCGATGCCTCCCGCGCCACCGAGCAGCGTCTCCGCGTCGCCGTCGACTCCTCTCCCGGCGGCCTCCTCATGACCGACGCCCGGGGCGTCATCGTCCTCGTCAACCGCGAGATCGAGCGGCTGTTCGGCTACCCGCGCGAGGAGCTGCTGGGCAAGAGCGTCGAGACCCTGGTGCCCGAGCGGTTCCGGCACGGGCACGGCGGCTACCGCGCCGGCTTCACGGCGGACCCCAGGGTCCGCTCGATGGGCGCGGGCCGCGAGCTGTTCGGGTTGCGCAAGGACGGCAGCGAGGTGCCGGTCGAGATCGGGCTCACGCCGGTGGTGACGGACGAGGGGATGTTCGTCCTGGCCGCGGTCGTGGACATCACCGCGCGCAAGCGCGCGGAGGACGAGCGGAGGCGGCTCGAGGAGGACCTCCGGCAGGCGCAGAAGCTCGAGGCGGTGGGGACGCTCGCCGGCGGCATCGCGCACGACTTCAACAACATCCTGTTCGGGATCGTCGGGTACGCCGAGCTGATCGGCAGGGCGAAGAGCCCCGCCGAGGCGCAGGCGGACCTCGACGAGCTGCTCAAGGCGGCCGCGCGCGGCAAGGAGCTGGTCGAGCGGATCATGGTCTTCAGCCGCCGCCAGCCGACGGAGCGCCGTCCGCTGGAGATCGGCGCCACGGTGGCCGAGGCGGCGAAGCTGCTCCGGGCCACGCTGCCACCGTCGATCGAGGTGCGCGTGACCGTCCACCCCGATGCGCCCCGCGTGCTGGGCGACGCGACCTCGATCCACCAGGTGCTGATGAACCTCGGCACCAACGCGGCGCACGCGATGCCGCGCGGCGGCCTGCTCGACATCCTGGTCGAGCCGCGCTACGTGCGCGACAGCGTGGTGCGCTCCCACCCCGGCCTCCACGAGGGGCCGTACGCCGTGCTGGTGGTGCGGGACACGGGGACCGGCATGGACGCCGCGGTCCGGAGCCGCGCGTTCGAGCCGTTCTTCACCACCAAGCCCAAGGGCTCGGGCACCGGGCTGGGCCTGTCGATGGTCCACACCATCCTGGAGGGGCACCAGGGCGTGATCGACCTCGCGAGCGAGCCGGGTAGCGGCACCGCCGTCACGTGCTTCTTTCCCGCCATGGCGCTGTCGGCGGACGAGGAGCGGCGCGAGGCGGAGGAGGCGCCGCGGGGCAACGGCGAGCGGGTGCTGCTGGTGGACGACGAGCCGGCGCTGGCGCGGATGAACCAGCGGCGGCTCGAGGCCCTCGGCTACGTGGTGGCCGCGGACAGCGACGCCGAGCGCGCGCTCGAGACCTTCCGGTCGCGGCCGGGGGACTTCGACGTCGTGGTGACCGACTACCTCATGCCGCGGATGGCGGGCGTCGACCTCGCGCGCGCGGTGCACAACCTCCGGCCCGACGTGCCGATCGTGCTGCTCACGGGCTACATGGAGGAGCTGCCGGAGGAGACGATCCGGGCCGCGGGGATCCGGCGGCTCGTGAACAAGCCGGCCACGATGCTGGAGCTCGCCGGGGCCCTCCGCGCGGTTGTGGCGGGCGCGCGCGCCGCCCGCGCCTGACGGCGCGGCACCGCGCGGGCCGGAGCCTTGCAGGCCCGGCCCTCCCGGTGCACCCTTTGGGGGTTCGCGAACTTCGTCGTGGAGCGTGCATGTCGTCCGCAGGTCCCGCCGTCTTCTGCCCCAGGTGCGGGTCGACCACTACCCAGTCCAGCCCCGTCAAACGCTCGAGCGTGCCGGAGCCGCAGGCGTCCGAGTACCTCCGGGGCGTCCCGGGGGGCGGCCAGGGCGTGGACACGATCATGCAGAGCGTGTGCACGCGGTGCGGGTGCCGCTGGATCCCGCGCACGACGGAGGAGCGCCACCTGCGGGCGCTGTCGGGGCAGCTGGGCACCGACGCGATGCGCGTGGCGCAGGCCGAGGAGATCGCCGCCAGCGCGAAGGCCGCCCGCAAGCGGACGATCATGCCCGGGAAGATCCCCGCCCGCACCTGGATCATCGCCTTCGTGATGGTGGTCGTGATCCTGCTGGCGCTGTTCACCTAGGATCGCGGCCAGGCCCTCACCGCTCGAGCAGGTCGACGTAGGCCTCCGCCACCAGCGATGCCTCGCGGATGCCGAGGCGCTCCATCAGCGTCCGGGCCTCCGCCGCGCCCTCCGGTGCGCGCTCGCCCGCGGCCAGCTGCACCTCCAGCTCCAGGAAGCTCCCCAGCCCCGCCACCTCGTCCAGGTGCACGCGCGTGCGCCCCACGTGGAACACGAGGCGGCGCTTGACGACCTGCGCGCGGCGGCCGAGCGCCGCGCCGAGCAGCTCGCGCAGGGCGGAGCCGTCCGCGACGCGCATGATCTCGTAGCGTGACTCGCTCGGGTCCGGCGTGTCGCCGCGCTCGTACCAGATCAGCTCGGCGTCCCGGCCGGCGACCTCGCGCAGCTTGAGGCGGCCGCGCGGCACCTCGAAGAAGGTGTCGGTCTGCGCCAGGCTCTCGGGCGGGCCGTCCGCGGCGGCCTCCACGAGCCGCCGGGTCGCGGCCGGGTCCGCGAGCCGGGCCTTGATCTCGACGTTGCGCGCCATGCTCCCTTTGGGGCCGGGTCCGCCGGCCTCAGCCGCCGGCCGACGCGTCGAGCTTCAGCACGGTGTTCCAGTTGCGGGCGGTGCCGCGGGTGCCGAATCCCTTCTCGATGCGGGCGATGGTGAGCTTCGAGCGGCCCTGGCCGTCCGGGTAGACGACGTAGGCCTGCCGGCCCACGGCGCGCACCACTTCCCGCCCGGTGATGGACGCCTGCAGCGCCTTCACCCGCGCCGGCGCCGGCGCGTCCCTGAGGACGACCACGACCAGGCGGCCCGGGTCGCGCTCGGCCTCCTCCCGGAACGGGTTCTTCGCGACCAGCGTCCGCCACTCGGCGGCGGTGCGCACGAAGAAGTCGGTCTCCAGCCCGAGGCGCCGGGCGGCCTCGGCCGCGAGCCGTCGCTCGAGCGCCTCGCCGGAGGAGGGTGCGCCACGGAAGACGAGGTTGCCGCTCGCCAGGAGCGACCGCACGTCCGCGCACCCGAGGGCTTCGAGTATCGCGCGCAGGTCCGCCATGGCGACCTGTCGCTGGCCGGCGACGTTCACGGCGCGGAGAAGGGCGATGTGGGTGGTCAGGGTGTCCTCGGTGGTCGTCGGGTCCGGATACCCGACAACGATAGGCGCCCTGCGGCCGATCGGCCATTGCTTGCGCCGCGCGGCGGCGGTCCGCATACTCCCGATTGGAGAGGAGGGTTCGACGATGCGCATGTTCCGGAGGACCGGCGCTCTGGTCCCGGCGGCCGCGCTCGTGGTGCTCGCCGCCTGCGTGCCCCGCGCCCCGAACGCCCACGCGGCCCTGCCGAGCCGCGACGTGCTGACCGCCGAGGAGCTGAAGCAGCACCCGTTCACCACCGTGCTCGAGGCCCTGCAGTCGCTCCGGCCGAACTGGCTCCAGGCCCACGGGACGGACAGCTTCTACACGCCCTCCGAGGTCCGCGTCTATCTGGACAGCAACGAGCTCGGGGGCCCGGACGCGCTGAACCTGGTGCAGCTGGCGAGCGTCGTGTACATCCAGCACTACGACGGCGTGGCGGCCACGGCGCGGTGGGGCGTCGGGCACTCGATGGGAGTCATCTACATCTCGACCCACCCCGCGAACGGGCCGATCTAGCGGGCTTCCGGACGCCGGCCGCCGCGGAGGCGGCCGGCGTCCGGGTGAGGGCGGTCAGGGCTGCGGGTGGTAGGCGTACAGGCCGAGCATGGTCCCGACGAAGCCGCCGGCGACCCTGGTGCTGAGGATCGTCCCGTCCACGTCCCCTTTCAATAGTATCCAGTCGCCGGGACGGTAGGCGTAGAAGAAGTCGTAGCTCCCCCCCCGCGCCCGGATCCTGAGGTACAGCGTCGAGTCCGGCGAGCCCTCGAGCTGGGCGAACGCGACCAGCGTGGTCGCGGCCTCGCCGGACGGCCCGCTGCGCCGCTCCAGCAGCGCCACGCGCTGCCCGTTCGTCATCCCCACGCCCAGGAAGTAGAAGGCGTCGCTCCCCTGGAACGCCACCATCCCGGCCCGGTCGCCTTCTGCCTGCGGGCGGTAGCGCATCGCGGTGGTCGCCGTGGCCCACGCGTGCTGCTGCCGCCGCGCCACGAACGCGGGCTGCCCCCGGCCCTCGATCGCGTCGGCGCGCGCGCGGAGCGTGAGCCACCCCGGGTGCGAGATCAGGTCGGCGAACGGCTCCCGCACCGTGCGCAGGAAGACCCACGCGGGGTCGAGCGCCGGCGCGTCGAACTCGTCCCGCAGCGTGAAGTTGCCCGTCAGCGGTGGTGACCGGCGGTGGTCGGACGACAGCTTCGGCGCGCGCACCACGTAGGGCACCGTCGCCGTGTCCGCGAGGATGACCGGCCACCCGTCCTTCCAGGTGACCGGCAGCAGGAACGTCTCGCGCCCGGTGTTGAACGTGTAGCCCTGGTACGGCCGCGTGCCGAGGAAGACGGCCCACCACTCGCCGTTCTGGGTGGCGACGAAGTCGGCGTGGCCGGTGGCCCACACGGGGAACGGCCGCGTGGGATCCAGGTGGCGCTGGGTGAGGATCGGCTCGACGGGGCCCGGCTGGTACGGCCCGAGCACCGCGCGGCTGCGGAAGACGACCTCGGAGTGCTGCTCGGCCGTGCCGCCTTCCGCGCAGATCAGGTAGTACCAGCCGTCCTTCTTGAACAGGTGCGGCGCCTCGATCCAGATCGGGTGGCGCGCGAGGTCCACGCCGCCGTTCACGATCATCCGCCGCGGGCCGGTGAGCCGCTGCGCGGTCGTGTCGTACTCCTGGATCCAGATGGCACGGTGGCCCTGCCCGTAGAGCTGCGGTCCCTCCGGCAGGCCGTTGTTGACGATGTACACCTTGCCGTCGTCGTCGAAGAACAGCGACGGGTCGATCCCGTCGAACCCCAGCCACACCGGGTCCGACCACGGGCCGGGGGGGTCGGTCGCCGTCACCAGGAAGTTGCCGCCCCGGTCCACCAGGGTCGTGATCATCCACAGCCTGCCGGGCCGGCAGCTCAGGCTGGGAGCGAAGATGCCGCGCGAGACGCCGGCGCTGTCGAGGTCGAGCTGCGACGGCCGGTCGAGGATGGAGCGGATCTGGCGCCAGTGCACCAGGTCGCGGCTGGTGAACAGCGGCACGCCCGGGTAGTAGGCGAAGCTCGAGGTCGCGAGGTAGTAGTCGCTCCCCTGCCGGCAGACGGTCGGATCCGGGTAGAAGCCGGCCAGGATCGGGTTCAGGTACTCGCCGCCCCCGGCGTGCACCACCTTGTAGATCGAGTCGTCGCCCGCGTACTCAAACCAGTCGAACCGCGCTTCGGCGCCGGGCGCGAGCGGGGCGTCCTGCGAGGCGAGCCGGCGGCCGCCGGCCACCAGGAGCGCGGCCGCGCAGGCGAGGGACGCGAGGCGTGGGCTCATTCGGTCTCCGACGGGTGCCGCGGGCCGGCGCGCCCCTGCGGCGCGCACGCGTTCTCGGGCGCGCCGAGGTAGTCGGGCGGCGTCCTCCCCCGGTCCACCTCCAGGCGCTGGAGCACGACGCCGGGGTCCACCAGCCAGTAACGCAGGACGTGGTCGCCGGCCGCGACGCGGTGGTGCGTGAGGGACACGTTGGCGTTGTCGCTCACCCACCGCTCCCACGCGCGCAGGGTGGTGTCGGCGGTCAGGTTCACGACCTGCGGCGCCTGGTCGTCGAACGACACGGCGTAGCGGAGGCCGGTCGCGTGGAAGTCGAGCGTGGGCGAGAAGGTCGCGCGCACGGCGACCTCGCCCGAGTCGAGGAGCCGCACGCGGTACTCCAGACGCGGGCCGTCGCCGCCCGCCGTCCGGCCCGGGGCGGTGACGGGGAACGCGGTCATGCCCGACCGCGTCCGGCCGAGGCCCGGAATGCGAACCCACGCGATCGGCGGCGCCGCCACCGCGCGCGCGTCGTGCTCCGCCTCCATGGCGACCACGCCGTCGCTCTCCACGAAGCCTCGCGGGCGCGGTCCGCCGTGGATGCGCAGCCGCGCGTGCACGACCACGGAGCGGCCGGCGCCGCGGATCGCGATCGTGGCCTCGTGCAGGCCCGCCCCGGCCGGAGCGCGCCGCCAATCCACACTCACCCGGAGCCGGCGGTCCTGCTCCACCGTGCCGCGGTCCGGCGTCACCACGAGCCACGGCGCGCTCGAGGCGGCGGTGAACGCGAACGGCGTGGCGCCGCGGTTGAACAGCTCGACGCCGGAGACCGCGCCGCACGCGCTCAGCTCCCGCAGCGCCGCCGGCGCCGTGTCCGCGGGCCACCACGAGCCCGAGCCGGCGACGGCGACACCCATGTCGGGGGCGGCGACGACCGGGATCTCCTGCACCTCGGGCATCACGTTCTCGGGCGGCTGCTGCCAGGTGGTGTAGCCGATGTGCGTCTGGTCCATCATGTGGCGCCACTTGCCGCCGGCCAGCGTGTCGTTGTACCAGGCGGTGATCGCGGCGTCGCGCGCGAACAGGTCCCGCGCCCGCGCCGCCCAGGCGTTGGCCGACGCGCGGCCCTGGCCGGCGTAGAGCCGGTTCCGGGCCACCGCCTCGTACAGCCGGTAGAGGTTGCCGAGCGCCAGCACGGGGTGCAGCACCAGCTCGCCGTACGCCGCCCTCGACGCGGACGGCAGCAGGCGCTCGAGGCGCCGCGCCCGGGCCTCGAGCGCGTCGAACCCGCCCACCACCCGGTCCCACTCCCCGTCGTCGAGCGAGAAGGTGCCGGCGTCGAGCAGCTCCGGCTTCCGCCGCGCGCTGTAGCGCCCGTAGTCGTCCAGCACGGCGCCGATCTCGGCCGCGTGCGCGGGGCCGAACTGCTGCGCGGCCCACGCCCGGGCGTACGAGGGGAGACGTTCCACCGGCCAGCGGCCGGGGTCCCAGGCGTAGTCGAGGAAGAACGAGATCGGCAGCTCCATCGGCTTCAGGTCGCCGACGTTGACGATCCAGATGCGGTCCACGCCGTACGCGTACGCGAGGTGCAGCTGCTCCCACACCCGCGGCACCGCGTTGGTGTTGATCCACTTGTAGTTCCGCGGCCCGCCCACGTAGTCGAAGTGGTAGTAGAGGCCGTAGCCGCCCGCGCGCGGCGCACTGCCGGCCGCCGGGAGCCGCCGCAGGTCG
>Ga0187777_10002710_pt1 | contig 11299 bp, 8 predicted proteins | sample 1015_Q2_SP5_10_M_FD_132416 | JGI IMG/M metagenome (GOLD analysis project Ga0187777, IMG submission 132416) | Tropical peat soil microbial communities from peatlands in Department of Meta, Colombia - 1015_Q2_SP5_10_MG | ecosystem: Environmental > Terrestrial > Soil > Wetlands > Peat | place...
GCATAAGTCTTCTTCTGTAGCGGCGGTCTGTGACCGTCGCAAATTTCTGCGGTGGAGATTTGTTCGGGATGAGTGAATAATTCGCCTCTGCAAATCGGGCTGTAGTTCAGCTTGGTAGAACGCTTGAATGGGGTTCAAGAGGTCGTGGGTTCAAATCCCGCCAGCCCGACGTGTTTTAGACCCCCAGATGAATGCGCGAATAGCCATCGTTGCTCTAATTCTTGCGACATTTCAGGCACACGGATCGGAGCATGAAACCGCATGCCTGAACACCGAGGCGTTTAGCTTTGCCGCGAGTTTGATCGCGCAGGGCCATTTCGTTGCCGACAAGAAAGGCGTCTGGCGGAGCGATCATCCAAGCCGAGCTCAGGAAAATGATTTTATCCGCAACCGTGGTTTCAAGGAATACGCGAAATGGTATCTCGCGCTGGATCAGCGACACGCGGTGGACAGTAAAGCGCGATACAAGTTCCCATTTGGCGATTTTCGCGATGTGCACCGCTCTGGCTTGCTCGCAGTCAAAGCTCGCGCCCACGAATTCGGCTATCTGAAAATCGAAGATGCCGCAGCGAAGTTGCTGCAGATGATCGAATCAGCCGGCCCAGCTCGTCAAAAAAGCGTCGATTAATTCCGGCAAATCCTCGCTGTAGCCGCCTTCAAGAATGGCCGCTACCGGGATGTCGATTTCACGCAGCCAGTCGCCAAAACTCGTGAAATCTTCCTGTTCGAGGGTCATCTGAACCAACGGATCGCGGGCGTAGGCGTCGAATCCTGCGGACACGAGAATTACATCGGGTTTAAACGCGATTAGTTTCTCCAAGGCGCGCTTGCAGGCATCCACATGTTCCTGGCGCGGGGTCCGTGGTGGGACCGGGTAGTTGTCGATGTTGGCGAAGGATGTCCCGCCAGTTCCCGGATAGGCGGGAAATTGATGGATTGAAGCAAAGCGGATTCGGGAATTGTTTGCGACAATGTCCTCGGTCCCATTGCCGTGGTGTGCGTCGAAATCCCAAATTGCGATCCGTTCCGCGCCGTTCTCCAGGGCGTCGAGGGCCGCGACCGCGATGTTGCTGAAATAACAAAAGCCCATTGCCTGATTTCGGGTGGCGTGATGTCCCGGCGGCCGCATCAAACTGAACCCGCGTTCGCCTTTTAACGCGGCGCGCGCCGCTTCAATCGCTGCGCCGGCAGATTGGCGGGCGTGGACGTCTATGTTCGGATAAGCCGGTGTATCGAGATCAAAATCGCCGCGCGGGCTTCCAACCTGTTCGACGTGCTCCCGCGAATGCGCGCGGAGCAACTCGTCATCTGTGACCGGGCGCGGATCTCGCCACGTCCATTTGGGATGACGCTGTTTTAGCACCGGAACGGTTCCTGAAATCCGGGCTGGTCGCTCGGGGTGACCGGGAGCGGAATATTCAACGCAATGTGGATCGTGAAAAATGATCATTAGTGCGACCCCAGTTCGGAGGCGCGATTCAATTCAATTTGCCCAAGGTTTGTTTGTCCTGTTTTCAAATAAGCTGTGCCGAGATTGTAGTGCGCGTCGGCGTTATTTGGATCCAGTTCGACCGCTTTTGAATATTCTGTGATTGCCTGGTCAGTAAGATCCTGAACCATCAGGATACTCCCGAGAATTACGTGAGCATTCGCGCTCTTTGGCTCGGCCTTTATGGTTTCTTGAATGTGCAAAAGCGCTTCATCGTAGCGACGCTGCTCAAACAACAACCCTGCCAGGTCCTGGTGAATTTCGGGGGAGCCCGGTTTCAGCTGCAAAGCCTTTTGGTATTCACTGATCGCCAGATCCGGTTCTTGCTTTTCTTGGTACGCGGTAGCTAGACCTACGTGCGCGGCCAAATAGGTTGGATCAGATTGAATAGCTTTTTCGTCATAGCTGATTGCTTCATCGAGTTGCCCGCGGTCGCGTAACGCTGACGCGACGGTAGCATTTGTCTTGGCATCCGGACGCTCCATCGCAGCGCCGCGCAAATAGTGGATCGCTTCTTCAGTTTCGTGTCTCTTAACCAACAATAGACCCAGGTTGAATTGCGCCATCCACGAATGCGGGTCTTTCTCGATCGTAGTGCGGTAGAGGGTCTCGTTATCGCGGTAACTCAACGCTTGTCGCCAGGTCAGAGTTCCAAGGAGAAGCAGCACTGTGGCGGCCAGGACGCAACCTAATATCCGGGACCTTTGCCCCCGTCCAAGCGCGACCGCGCCTGCGCTTGCCATCAGAGTCAGGGGACCCATGCAAGCCAGGTACTGAAAGTGGTCGCTTACGAATGAATAAGCAAAAAAGTACACATTGAAGAAGCCTAGCACTGGAAAGACGGACACAACGAAATAAGCGGCGGCAAAGAACACCGGTCGCAACACGCCGTGTCGTTTAAACCATAGAAAAAGCAAACCGCCAATTGCTGCGAACAACGGAATGAAATCCAGAGGCCGCACTGTCTCAATTTTCCAACGCGGATAAATGAAGATCAGTGGATGGGGCCAAATCAATTTGCCGAGATAAAACCAAACAGCCCGTCCTGCGACCACCAACCGCTGTGCCGTGGTCAGGTCCCAACCGGGACCGGCAGCGCCTGAATGGAATCGTTGTTCAATAACCGTCCAAACTGCGGCGGTTCCCGAGATAAGAAAGAATGGCAAAAGCAACATTAGGTCGCGTTTCGACACCGCCTTCTTTTTCCACCACAGGCACAATGCTAAAACTAGTGGCAGCATTATCGTCGCCGGCTTGCTTGTGATCGCCAGGACAAAGCTGATCAGGGACATCGCGAATAGCCGATTTCCTGGACGCTGTTCGGAGGCCTTCAGAAAAAACCCGATCGAAAGCAAATAAAAGAAACACGATTGAGTGTTCTTGAGCTCGGTTACCCAGGCTACCGACTCGACCGTCACTGGATGCAATGCCCAAAAGAACGCCCCGACCCATGCCGCACGAACTTCAAGCCGGCGTAAGATGTACCAGAGTAGTAAGGCTGAGGCCGAATGCAGGACCAGATTAAGCAGGTGATACGGAAACGGGTTTAGCCCCACGAGTTTGTGGAGCGCCCAAAACGTCGTTAAGACAAGCGGGTAATAAACGGCCCGGGCAGTCGTCCAAACGTCTCTAAGGCCGTCCGGGCCAACGATGCACGGATTTTCGGTCAGATGATCGTTGTCGTCCCAAATAAAACCGGCGCGCAGCGCCGGTAAAAACGCGACAATGATGCAGAGTACCATTATCGCCGCGCCAAACCACCTCCGTCTCCAGATTGGTTCGGGCATTACCCCGCTGGCAAAATCGTTGGAATGACCGATCATGTCCTATGCGAACGCCGGAGGGAATCCGGCGCACGCAAGTTGCTGCAAAATTGCTTCATGACCATAACAACGAAAGGAAACAAAATGAAAATTGGAACGCTGAAATTGTTAGTTACCATCGCATCGGGCCTGGCCGTGACCGGCTGGGTTAAAGGGGCGAATCCCACAGTGGACGATGTTGGGGACGCGGATTCGTTTGGCCGCAATGCCCTATACATGGGCGCGGAAAGCGGATTCATAACCCTGCAAACTGACCCATGCCCGACTCCAACGCCAGGGCCGAGCCCATCCACTAATCCGGCGAATGGGGACCAGTGTTTCCAGATCACCGATACTACGGTTACTACTCCTTTTGACGCAGAAAATAGCTGCCGAATCAATCTGCCAAAGAACGCGACCAAGGATACGATCTACCCGGTCCTGAATTTCTTCTACACCTACAACCTGAACAACACGACCGGCGGTCCGGCCCAGGCGCGTTTTCAATTTACTGCCAACATCAGCATTCTAAGCGACGTGCTGAACGATCCAAGTTGTATTGATCCCAACACCAGCGCTCCCTGTGGCGGCAAACTCACTTTTCAGTTCTCGCCAAATCGGGTGTTTGACGATCGGCATCTCGATGCCGGCGAAACCGCGCAGGTCCGGATGACCGTTACGCGCGCGGGCAACGCGGGGATCAGTAAAGCGGGTCTGGTCGGACAGGGCTTGCCTTCCGCACTGGTCGACAAACTCTTCAACAAGCCGATGACACTTCAGTTAAACGTCACAGGCACCGCCAAGAACGTCGATTTCGCATCGGTGACCGATAACATGCGACTTTTCGGCGATTAACAGACTACGCGGGAATTCCAATCGCCGCTTCGGAGTAAATTCGAAGCGGCGATTTTTTTGTGCGATTCCCACTTGCTGAAAGGAACTCAAATGCGGATGCTGCGCGTCGTTTAATGGTAAAGGGCCAGAAAATTGTGGTGGTGATGCCGGCCTATAACGCCGCTCGCACCTTGCAAAAAACGTACGACGAGGTGATGCAGCAGGGGATCGTCGATCTCGTCATCGTGGTGGATGATGCGAGCCGAGACGAAACGGCGGCAATCGCGAGAACGTTGCCAAACGTGCAAGTGGAAGTGCATCCGGAAAATCGCGGCTACGGCGGTAATCAAAAAACCTGTTACCGCCTCGCGCTCGAGGCCGGTGCCGACATCGTTGTGATGATTCATCCCGACTACCAATACACACCGCAAATTCTCCCGGCGATGGCCTCAATGGTGGCGAGCGGACTTTATCCGTGTGTGCTCGGGTCCCGCATTCTCGGCGGCGGCGCACTTGATGGTGGAATGCCTTGGTGGAAATACGTCGCCAATCGTTTTTTAACCGCTGCTGAGAATTTCATGATCGGCGCCAAGCTGTCAGAATATCACACCGGTTATCGCGCCTTTGCCCGGAGTCTTCTGGAGCGTGTGCCGATTGAGAAAAATTCCGACGATTTCGTTTTCGACAATCAAATGCTTGCCCAAATCGTCTGGCTCAACTGCAAGATCGGCGAAGTCACCTGTCCGGCGAAGTACATGCCTGAAATGTCATCGATTAATTTTCGGCGAAGCGTGCGTTATGGTCTCGGCTGTTTGGGAACGGCTTTGCGTTTTCGTCTGGCGCGATGGGGAATGGCAAAGCCGCCAGTCAGTAGCCCGGTAGTTTCGCCGTGAAGACCAAGCCCAGGCGGCGACGAACAGGGCCGCCCGAATTATCATCCACCGAATTCCGGCGTGCTGATACCCGGAAGCCGCGACGATTCCAAACGAGAGACTGGGCATTAGCCGCCGTCGTCGCGGGAGTCGCCGCGACTCTATATTTTATCACCGCCGCTCGTGACATCGTGGTTGGCGATGGCGCCGAGTTCATTACTGTCGCGGCTGTGTTGGGCGTGCCGCATCCTCCCGGTTATCCGCTTTTCACAATGCTGGGCCATATTTTCAGCTTGCTCCCGCTGGGCCCGATTCCATTTCGGGTGAACCTGATGAGCGTCGTTTGTGATTCCCTCGCCGTGGGCATCGTCTATCTTTCGGCGCTTCGGCTAACTTCCTCGCGTCTGGCAGCCATGACGGTTGGCCTGGTCCTGATGGTCAATCCCATTTTTTGGACCTGGTCGCTATCGGCGGAAGTTTTCCCGCTCAACAACCTACTTACTGCTTTGCTGATCTTGCTCCTGGTGACATGGCATCAGAAACCGGAAAGCGGTGGAATTTTAGTCGCGTCCTTTTTCGTGGCGGGTGCCGGGTTAACAAATCAGCAAACGATAATCCTGTTGGCTCCGGCGTTTGTTTTTATACTTTGGCAGGGCCGCTCCATTCTGCGGAAGCGGCCTCGGCTCGTCGCGATTGCGGCTGCAGCGTTTATCATCGGGCTTCTGCCCTACTTCTACATACCGTGGGCCTCGTCCCGCCATCCTGCCTACAATTGGGGGAACATCTCCTCGTTGCATGACTTTATTTCTTTCATTACCCGAAGGTTTTATGGCAGTGGCCGGCTCGTCGCCACAATCGAGTACCTGGGTGGCTCGCCAATCGACAGGATTTGGGCTCTGTGCCGATCTTTCGGTCTCGTAGTTGGAGTCTTCGCTCTACTGGGAGTGGCTGAAGCGTATCGTCGAGCGCGCTGGTATTGTTGGTTTAGTCTAATAGCCTTCGGGTGCACGGGGCCGCTGTTTGCCTGGATAAGTAACCTTAACCTGAAAACAACACCGGCCGCTCTGTTTGTTTTGGAGCGATTCTTCCTCATGCCTCTGGTTGTTGTAGTTCCCCTGGTCGGGTTTGGCGTCTTGATGGTTTCATCGTTGATCAGACGCTACGCGAGCTCGCTTCCAGTTCCTCCCTTGTGGCCGGTGGCAGGTGTTTGCTTGGTGGCAAGCGGCGCGTCAGTAATCGCAAACTACCAGGATATTGATCAGAGCAGGAACTTTATCGTGCGCCGCTTCTGTGAAGATATATTCAGGACCGCAGAGCCCGGCACGATCTTCCTTACCGCGGGCGATGCAATCGTTTTCCCAATGACTTACCTGCAAACAGTCGAAGGGCTTGGATCTCAGATAACATTGATAAATCTCTCGTTGTTTTCGCAACCGTGGTATGTGGATCAACTTCGGCAGCGCTATCCGGATGTCGTGTTTCCTTTTAACTCTTACGACGGTCGAGCCAACAATCTTAAACTACTAGCGGATGCAAATCCTGGCCGCAGGATCAGCTTCGCTGTCACTCCCGTTATTGATGATGGCAGTCTTTATGAGAGTTACTGGCCTTACCAGCACGGTTTGCTTACCGTGCTTGAACCAAAATCAAAAGGACTCTCCTTCGGAGATCTGTTAAGTGACAACAAACAACTACTCGAGCAATATCGTCCGCCTGCTCCGGGCACCGTGAAAAAGGGGACGTTTGAGTCTTACATCCTGTTGGCTTACGCCTGGCCGGAGTTTCAGATCGGCGGTATGCTGGAGCGGGCTGGCGCCAAGGATGGAGCCCGCCAGTTGTACCAGCACGCCCTGGAGGTTGATCCCGATTTCGATCTGGCGCGCAACGCGTTGGCGGGATTGGAGCACTAGCTCGTGCTGATTCGAGACTGATGGGACGCAATTTTGTGACTCGTCCCTTGAATGCAGTTCGTACGAAACCAATAAGTCGAGTCTCGTTGGGGTTAGTTGCCGTGTGCATCGGCCTGACTGGAATGATTTGGTTGGTTTTTGGTCAGACCCTTAGCCACGATTTCGTCAACTTCGACGACGACCGCTACGTTTACGAAAATAGCGAGGTCAGCCGCGGACTTACTCTGGACGGATTCAAATGGTTGCTTACTCACAGTCACGCCAATCTCTGGCACCCGCTGACTACGCTGAGCCACATGCTCGACTGTCAGCTCTACGGGCTAAAGCCCGCCGGTCATCATTTCACCAACGCCCTGTTACACAACATCGGCGCGATATTGCTGTTCCTGGTCCTTACCGGAATGACTGGCAGGATTTGGCGAAGCGCTTTCGTCGCGGCGATTTTTGCCATTCATCCGATGCGTGTGGAATCGGTTGCATGGGTCGCGGAACGTAAGGATGTGCTCAGCGGTGTCTTTTTCATGCTGACTCTGGCCGCGTACCTGCGTTATACCCGCGCCCCGGGCATCGGCAATTACGTTACGATGTCGGTGCTCGTCGCCTGCGGTTTGATGTCGAAGGCGACTTTTGTCACCGTGCCCCTGGTATTGTTACTACTCGATTACTGGCCGCTTTCGGAACGGTGGAAGGATGAGGGCAGAGGGATAAAATCGCGAGCTGGCTGGCTCAAGCTAGCCGTTGAGAAGATTCCTTTGTTGGCGATGTCCGCTGCCGCAGCAGTGGCAACCATTTGCGTGCAAAAAGTCACGATGCCAACGCTGGATCAGCTGGCGCTCCTTCCTCGGATCAAGAATGCGGCGGTGAGCCTTGTCGCTTACCTGCGCCAAATGTTTTGGCCAACCGATCTCGCCATCTTTTATCCGCACCCGCACGATCAGTTGAGTGTCTGGCTGGTCGCCGCCTCAGCGACTTTATTAATTGGGATCACGCTGGTCGTTATCTTTCTGCGCCGAGGGCGGCCTTATCTGTTCGTCGGCTGGTTCTGGTTTTTGATTCTAATTGCTCCGGTGTCCGGGATTGTCCAGGCTGGCCTGCAAGCCAGGGCCGATCGTTTCACTTACCTGCCGCATATTGGAATCACTATTGCGCTGACCTGGCTGATCGCGGAGGCAACGGAACGATGGCGAAACCAGCGCGCGATCCTGACTCCCATCGCGAGTTGCGTGATCGTTGCGTTCGGGATTGTCAGCTGGAAACAAACGACTTATTGGCGCGACAGCGTTTCAGTTTGGGAACACGCGCTGGGGGTCACCTCGAACAACCAGACTGCGCATCGGGATCTGGCGGCTGCGCTGTATGCGCGCGGTCAGATCACAGAATCCAAAATGCATTCGCGAGCCGCGGACATCATTCATGACCAGACAATCCTGAAGGACTACCCGCTTGATGTTTCGGTGCGTGATCGTTTGGGCATTCTCTTGATTCAAGGTGGCGACGCTTCCGGCGCAATCCAACAGTGGGCAACAAGTTTGCAGGCCGATCCAAACGACGGCAACGCTCTCAACAATCTAGCGTGGGTTCTGGCAACGCACCCGGCCGGTACGGTTCGGGACGGCAAGCGAGCAGTCGAACTGGCAACCAAAGCGGCTGCTCTTCCCGGTGGACAATCACCGATGGTGCTTCGGACCCTGGCTGCGGCTTATGCTGAAGAGGGTGATTTTGCCAATGCAATCGATACCGCGAAACGGGCCTCTGACTTGGCCAATGCTCAAGGAAACGGCTCGCTAGTCCAAACTTTGAGGCACGAATTGGAACTTTACCAGAAGAACACGCCCTACCGTGAAAAACCGCCGGAACAAGAGTGAGAGTTACCCGCTTCTCGGATGAAGGAAGCCGCGCATCGACCGAGAGAGACCTGGCCGCGTTTTGCGGTTTGTGCCGTTTTTATCGCTCTGGTTTGGATCGTATTTGGTCAGACTCTTCGCTTCGGTTTTGTAAACTACGACGATCGTACTTACGTCTACGGAAACTCGTTAGTATCGGCCGGCTTGAGTTGGAGTGGACTAGAGCGGGCTTTCGTTGATACGCAAACGCGCAACTGGCACCCGCTCACGATCATCTCGCATATGATCGACTCTCAGTTCTACGGTCTCGCTGCCGGCGGCCATCATTTTACCAATGTTTTACTGCATTCTATCGCAGCTTTGTTGCTGTTCGCCTTGCTGTGCAACCTTACCGACCGGCTGTGGAACGCAGCATTCGTAACCGCAGTTTTCGCGATTCACCCATTACGAGTTGAGTCTGTCGCCTGGATCGCGGAGCGCAAAGACGTTCTTAGCGCAGTCTTCTTCTTCCTGACTTTGTTGGCCTACGCACACTATGTGCGACAGCGTTCGGTCGGTTGCTACCTGATGATGTCGATTTTGTTTGTCTGTGGTCTGATGTCGAAGCCGATGCTCGTAACGCTTCCCGTGGTGCTGTTGCTTCTTGATTACTGGCCGCTCAATAGAAGGCAGAAGGCAGAAGGCAAAGGGAAGAAATCACACACTCCTTGGTCGAGACTAATTCTGGAAAAGATTCCATTGCTGGTGCTTTCGTTCGCGTCCTCCGTAATCACTTTCCTTCTACAGGAGCGAACCAGTGGTTCGATTGCGCAATTGCCGTTGATGTGGCGTTTGGAGAACGCGCTCGTTAGTTGTGTCACCTACATAGCCCAGCTTTTTTGGCCGGTGCACCTGACCGTTTTTTATCCGCATCCCGAAGACACGCTCGCGTTGTGGCAGATCGTCGGCGCAGCTGGCTTTCTCATTGCGGTCACTTGGGTTGTCTTCGCTTTGCGCCGAACCAAACCGTATCTGATCGTCGGCTGGCTCTGGTATCTCATTATGCTGCTGCCGGTCATCGGTATTGTAGAGGTCGGACTGCAAGGTCACGCGGATCGTTACACCTACTTGCCACACGTTGGATTGTTGATCGCATTGACGTGGCTGATTGCAGACTTGGTGGCGTTTTTCCGCGTTCCCAAACCCGTTGTCGTGGCGATCGGAGTCATTACAATCGGAGTGCTAGCCGCCTGCGCCCGGAAACAGACGACCTACTGGCGCGACAGCGAAACGCTTTGGACCCGTGCGCTTGCGGTAACGAAGGACAACGACGTGGCCCAGGCAAATTACGGCATGTTCCTGATGGATCGCGGCCAGCTCGACGATGCGTTGTCCCATCTCCAAAGCGCGCTGAACATTCGTTCGGCAAGTGGCCATGCGCATTACAACCTCAGCCTCGCCCTGATTCACGACGACATCGGCAATGTGCTCGCCCGGAAAGGCCAGCTTGATGACGCGATTGCTGAATTGCGCGAAGCATCGCGCTTGGAGCCGAACTATCCCGACGCTCACTACAATCTCGGCACGGTGCTGTTTCAAAGAGGGGACACTGATGGTGCGGTCCTGGAATGGCGAACGACGTTATCGATCCAGCCACATGACGCCGACGCCCAGACAAGTTTGGGAAATGCGCTCGTTCAAAAAAGCGAGCTCCGTGAAGCGATCGAACATTATGAAGCGGCTTTGCGATTAGCACCGGATTCGGTTCTTCCGCTCAACAACCTCGCCTGGATATTGTCGACGTCGCCAGACGCGACTCTAAGAAACGGCTCGAAAGCGGTTGCGCTGGCAAAGGACGCAAATCGACTGTCGCAAAACAATAACCCGATGTTTGTTCGAACTCTTGCCGCGGCATTCGCCGAAGCCGGCCAGTTCGAAAACGCGACCAACACCGCGGACGCAGCGACAAGACTAGCCAACGCTCAGGGACAACGAGGTCTCGCGCAGCAAATCGCCGAGGACGCCGATTTGTACAGGCATCGGTCGCCGTTGCGTGATCAAAGTCTGACCAATGCGCCAACGAATCGCTGAACGCTGGACTCTCGTTGTCGTTTGCGCGGGATTGGCTGCGCTCGTCTGGTTCGTATTCGGCCAGGCCATCCGGTTTCCATTTATCAACTTCGACGATCCGGAATACGTCTATGAGGTTCCGGAAATCCGAAGCGGCGTTTCGCTCCACAACCTCGCCTGGGCGTTCACTCATTGGCCGGCCACAAACTGGTTTCCGCTCAAGAACATCTCGCACATGATCGAGTTCTCTTTGTTCGGTTCAAATCCCGGCGCGTTTCATCTGAACAATATCGCTCTTCACACGATCGGAGTGCTCTTGCTCTTTCTCCTGCTCTTACGAATGACGGGAGCGACTTGGCGCTCTGCGTTCGTCGCCGCGCTCTTCGCGATTCATCCATTGCGCGCCGAGTCGGTGGTGTGGATCGAGGAACGGAAAGATGTTCTCAGCGGCGTTTTCTTCATGCTGACGTTAGCGGCCTACGCCCGCTACACACACAAA
>Ga0187777_10002712_pt1 | contig 11296 bp, 9 predicted proteins | sample 1015_Q2_SP5_10_M_FD_132416 | JGI IMG/M metagenome (GOLD analysis project Ga0187777, IMG submission 132416) | Tropical peat soil microbial communities from peatlands in Department of Meta, Colombia - 1015_Q2_SP5_10_MG | ecosystem: Environmental > Terrestrial > Soil > Wetlands > Peat | place...
CGCGGCAGCACGCGGTCGAGCTCCGCCTGCGAGAACACGATCGCGTCGAAGGCGCTGGGCTCGGTGGTCTCGATCCCGTCGAGCGCGAGCAAGAGGTGGGCGAGCAGGGATGGCGGGTCGTTGTCGGGCTCCGAGAGGGCCAGCCACGCCACCGGGCGCTCCTCGGTCACGGCGTACTGCGTGAGCAGCGTGGTCTTCCCGTAGCCTGCCGGCGCCACGACGAGCGCCACGGTCTCCTGAGCCTCCGAGAGCCTCCGGACCAGATCGACGCGGTCGACATACCCAACCCTCCGCCGCGGCGGCTCGACCGGCACGTGGACCGGCGCGAGCAGTCGCGCGCGCTCGCGCACGAGAACCGCCTCACCAGCCTGCCCCGCGGTGGACACGCCCCGACGTTAGCCAAGGGCGCCGAACGCGCTTCCGGACCCTCAGTCCTTTGCGAACCAGGCCATCACTTGTCGCTCGTGGTCGACGAAGGGCGTGCCGCTCACGTCGACGACCACCTTGTCGATCGTGCCGCCCGTGAACGGGAACGTCCCGTCGGAGGCGTATTCCGGAGAGACGGGCGACGCGCTGTCCCGGCCGACGCAGATGCCGTCGCCGACGATGTTGAAGTAGCCCGGCTGGGTGACGATCTCACCCTGCCCGACCTTCTGGTCGTCGATGTAGAGCGTGAGCGTCCCCGTGAAGCCCGGCATCGACGCATCGGTGCTGGGACCCTTCAACGCGAAGTCGGCGGTGACGACGTGCGTCCCGGGAGTGATCTCGGCGTCGGCGACGACGTCCTGCAGGTGTGTCCCGACCCAGTTGAACGTGTACCGCAGCTTCCTGTCCTTCACGTACAGGCTCTGACCACCGCACACGCCTCCTTGGGCGAAGATCACGCCCTTCGCGTCGGGCGCGGTGATGTCGACGCCGGCGGCGATCGTGAACGATCGTCCGTTGATCGTGGCGCCGGCATCCTCGGGGACGTCGGCGCAGTGCGGGTAGAAGACGTGGCGATCGCGATCAGGAGCGGGCCTCGGGCGCTCGGCGAGCACCTGCTCCAACGCCGTGCGGTCGTCGAGGGGAAGGCCGTTGTTGATGCCCGCGTGGTAGAACCAGAGACTCTGCAGCGTCGCGAGCCGATCCGGCTCGTGCGCGGCGATGTTGTGGCACTGCGCCCGGTCCTCGTCGAGGTGGTACAGCTCCCACTCGTCGTGCTCGAACTTGCCCCAGCCGGAGAGGGGCGGGTGCGCGGAGCACGCCAGCCATCCGTCGTGGTAGATCGCGCGCTGGCCGAGCATGGCGTAGAACTGCGTCGACTTCCCGGGAGCGTTCGGATCGGTGAGAGTGGCGGCGAAGCTCTCGCCCTCGATCGGGCTCTGTGCGTAACCCTTCAATGTCTCGGGCGGCTCGACACCGAGCAGCTCGTACACCGTCGGCACGATGTCGACCGCGTGCACGTACTGGTGACGGATCTCCTTCGACGCCGGGATCTTGGCGGGCCAGCTCACCACGCACATGTCGGCGACACCGCCCTCGTAGCCCGCCCAGCGCTTCCAGTAGGGGAAGGGCGTGTCGAGCGCCCACGCCCAGCCGGTGTTGTAGTGGTTGTACGAGCTCGGAGATCCGAGCTCGTCGATGTGCGGGAGTGTCGTCTCGGTGGTGTCGGGAATGCCGTTGAAGAAGCGCCACTCGTTGAACGAGCCGTTCGGGCCGCCCTCGCCGCTCGCGCCGTTGTCCGAGATCGCGACGACGATCGTGTTGTCGAGTTGCCCCGACTCCTCGAGGTAGTCGACGATCCGCCCGAGTTGGTCGTCGTAGTACGAGATGTAGCCCGCGAACACCTCGGCCATGCGCGCGAACAGCCGTTGCTCGTCGGCGCTCAACGAGTCCCACGGCCGCACGGTGTCGAGGAGGGGCCAGGGCTGGCCGTCGGGCCCGGTCCGCGCCGGCTCACCGTGCGGATTGATCGGGGACAGCTCCGTCTGCGCCGGCAGCAGCCCGAGCCGCTGCTGGCGCTCGAGGATGCCCGCGCGGATCGCCTCGTACCCCATGTCGAACTTGCCGCGGTAGCGGTCGGCCCACTCCTGGGCGACGAGGTGCGGCGCGTGGCCGGCTTGCGGCGCGAAGTACAGGAAGAACGGTTTGTCGGGGTCGATCACCTTGGCGTCGCGAACGAACTCGATCGCGCGGTCGGACAGGTCGTCGGCGAGGTGGTACCCGTCCTCGGGCCGCCCGGGCGGGTCGATCTGGTGGTTGTCGTGGACGAGGTCGGGATACCAGGAATTGGTCTCGCCGCCGAGCCATCCGTAGAAGCGCTCGAACCCGCGTCCGAGCGGCCAGCGGCCCTTGAACGCAGCCAGGTTGCACTCCTCGCCCGGCGTGAGGTGCCACTTCCCGATGCAGTAGGTGTTGTACCCACGCTCGGCGAGGACCTCGGAGACGAAGCCGTTCTCGAACGGGACGCGGCACGAGATGCCCGGGAACCCCGCGCTGAACTCGGCGATGGTCGCCATCCCGTTGCTCGTCGCGTTGCGACCGGTGAGCAACGACGCGCGCGTCGGCGAGCACAGGGCGGTGGTGTGGAAGTTCGAGTAGACGACACCACGCTCCGCGATGCGGCGCATCGTGGGCGCCTCGACCGGACCCCCCATGAAGTCCATCGTGGAGTACCCGAGGTCGTCCCACACGATGAAGAGCACGTTGGGCGCGCCGGCCGGCGCCCTCGGGGCGAGGAACGGCTCCCAGTCCGGCACGGAGTCCCGGATGTCGAGCGCGATCTTCCCCCGGTACGGCCTCGCCATGCGGGAGCTCCTTGTTCGCGAGTTGGACGATCGGAGGGTCGCCTACAGGCGGCGCGTGTCGCGCCGCTCCTCACGGCGTTCGACGCGACCGCTCACGCGGGTGGCGGTGCCGGCGACGACGGCGGTGGTGACGGCGACGCGGGCGACGGGGCGGCGGACGAGAGGCATGCGAGGTTCCTTTCGCTCTGCTGTCGGCGTTCAGCTCGACGCGAGGTCGGTCATGAGGGGCTCGATGAGGTCGTGCGGGATCCGGGCGGCTTCCACGAGCACTGCGCCCGAGTTCCGCATCGCCTCCGCGAACGGGATCGCCCACACGTCCTCCCAGACGAGGACGGCCGCCGACGAGTTCTCCGGCAGGTCGTGGGTGGCGTGCTCGATGTCCTCGTGGCTGATCACGCCGCCGATCTCGCCGTCGATCTCGGCGAACGCGCGCAGTCCCTCGTGCTCGTCGAACTCGACGATGACGACGTTCCCGTCGGCGTCCTTGGCGACGAAGACGAGGTCGAGCACGCGGATCGTGCCGCTCTCGACGAGGTCGACGAGCGCGGGTGCGATGTCGCCGTTGAACTGGTTCCCGGGGAACGCCACGATCAGGTACTCGACTGGTCCGATGGGCACGATGCTCGCCTCCTTGGTCGGTTCGGTTGTCGTGACCGTCTCACGCGGAGGCGACGCGTGCCATCACCCCGAACGGGTGATTCAGCCAGTGGGCGCCGGCGTGGCCAGGCTCGTGTTGACGGTGTCGTAGTCGCGCTCGTTCTGCTCGGCGTAGGCGACCGCGAAGTCGTCGAGCGCGCGGTCGAACGTGTCGCCCGTTCCGAGGTACGCGGCGATGGCGATCCGGTCACCGGAGCGGGCGTGACCGCGCGCGAGCGTCCAGCCGCACATCTCCGCGTATGCCCTCATGACCTCGGCGCTCATGCCCTCGAGGTCGGCCGAGATCTTGCCGTCCCAGAGTTGCCGCACGTAGTAGTCGCGCTCGACACCGTCGGGCGACGTCGCGCGGAACCACCCGAGCAGGATGTCACTGGCAGACTGGAGCAGTCGCTGTCCCTCCACGACGCGCTGGCCGTGGCTCGCATAGTCGCTCTTCCCCGCGTGCGGCTCGAGCACGGAGGCCTCCGCCTCCTTGACCTGCAGGAACAGCGGGTCGCCGTCGTCCTTTCCCTGGAGCAGCACGATCCAGCAGCGCGTGCCCACGCTTCCCACGCCCACCACCTTGCGGGCGACGTCGACGAGCTCGTAGCCCTCGAGCAGGTGCCGCCGGTCCGGCTGCAGGCTGCGCCGGTACTCGCGGAAGCGCTCGTGGATCCACTGCTTCACCTCGGCGGGATCGACCCCGAGCGCGAGATCGTCGACGCGGACGACGAGGGGAGGGTCGTTCACGATCTGCACCTGGCCGTCGACTTGCATGGTGAGACGGTCGAAGGCCCGGAGGCTGTCCTTGCCGGCGCCCTTGGCGATATTGCGCTCGACGCGCGCGCGGTCCTTGGCGGACAGCTGACCGCTCCACCGTTGCATTGCTTCCGCGACATCGAGTCGCGTGTACCAGACGTCGAGGTTCGACATGGCCGCGAACTGCAACATGGACTGGCGGTACGAACGCACCACGTTGAGGGCCATCGAGCTCGAACGCTTGGTGGTGAAGCCACGCGACCGCGCTGCGATCTCGAAGCTCGCGGCGAGGCGCTTCACGTCCCACTCGAACGGCCCGCGGCTCGTCTCGTCGAAGTCGTTGATGTCGAACACGACCTGGCGGTCGGGCGCGCTGAACCCACCGAAGTTGGCGAGGTGCGCGTCGCCGCAGCACTGGACGAGCAGACCCGAGCGCGAGGTCGGCGCGAGGTCGGCGGCCATGATCACCGCCGCGCCCCGGTAGAACGCGAAGGGCGACGACAGCATCCGCTCGTGACGGATGGGCACCAGTTCCGGGACGCGCGTGGTCTCCTGCGCTGCGAGCAGCGACGTGGGATCGGCGCGCGTCGCCGGCGGGTCCCACGCACCCTGGCTCGCGCGCGGAACGGCCTTGCGTGCCGCGCGACCTCGCGACGCGCGCTCCGCGGCACTCAGGTGGACGACTACGGGAGGACTCTTGGACTGGGCCATGGCTTCAGTGGAGTGCTCCGAACAGGGATACGACGTCGCGATGTTGCAGCGCGGACACCGCTTCACGCAACGCGGGTGCGCGTCGAGGACGTTGGGAGTGGGACATTCAGGCCTGGTCCTGTCGGGCTTCGGTGAAGAGGTCGCCCTGGGCAGCTTTGGACCCGGACCACCCGCCCCCGCGCCCGCGCAGGACGAACGCGGTGCCCACCGCCACGCACGCGCCGACCAGCGGTCCGGCGACGTACACCCAGTACGACGTGAAGTCGGCACCGACGAGATCGGGGCCGAACGTGCGAGCGGGGTTCATCGAGGCGCCGGAGATCGGGCTGCCCCACAAGCCGGCGAGCGCGATGTATGCGCCCACGCCCAGTGCGCCGATGACACCGACGTTCTGGGCACCCGACGCGGTGCCGAGGATCACGCTCACCAGACCGAAGGTGAGCACAACCTCCATCCAGAACGCGTCGCCCGACGAGTAGTGCGCGGCGGGATAGTTGGAGCCGTACACGGCGGACACGTGCACGACGCCCTGGAGGAACCAGGCCGCGAGCGCGGCGCCGCCCAACTGGACGACGACGTAACCGGGAACCCGCCACCACGGGAAGTCACGACGCAGCGCGAACGCGAAGCTCACCGCAGGATTCAGGTGCGCGCCCGACACCTTCCCCATGAAGAGGATGATCGCCAGCACCATCAAGCCCGGGGCCACGACCGCGGCGGCGCGGCTGATGGTGTTCGGGAAGGCCTGGCCCATCATCCCGCCGCCCGCGGCGACGAGCACCAAGAAGAAGGTGCCGAGGAGCTCCGAGACCAGCCGTCGCCATTCCTGGCGGGGGTTGTGGAAGTCCTCGACCGTGGCCTCGAACGTCTGGAACTTGTCGAGGACGAAGCCGAGCGCGGACTCGTCTCGGCTCGCTTCGTCGGACGGTGCAGTCATGGATCGCCACCTCGCTCCACGCGGGTGCAGTATGGACCCTCGGCCGGCAGCCCGTCATCATCCGAAGTGGACGAGACGCGTCCGCGTGTGGCCTTCATCCGCTCGGGGCCTCCGCAGCGGCCGCGTTGGTGCGCGCATTGCCGGCGCCGAGCACACCTTCGAGCGCGAGGGTCGCCAGGTAGGCGACGACGACTCCGACGATGACGAGCGGGATCAGGTCGGGTCCGGCCTCGATCGTCAGCGCGGTCGGGAGGATCACCGCGGTCAGCGGGAGCTTCAGGAACGCCACCACCATCGCACCCATCCCCACCGCGATGGCGGGGGAGGCGGGGAATCCGGGAAGGTGCGACGCCGCGATACCGCCCGCCGCACCGAGGAACAGGGCGGGGAAGGTGGGCCCGCCGCGGAAACCGCCGAGCGACAGCGCCCACGCCAGACCCTTGCACAGCAGCAGGAACGCGAGAGCTCCGAGCGACCAGGTCCCCGCCTGGCGCACGAGCCCGGACAGTTGGTCCTGGCCCGAGAACAGGACCTCGTCGAACGTCTTGCTCGTGGCGTGGTCGAACGCAATCGCCAGCGCCGCGACGAGCAGGCCGAGTGCCGGGAGGACGAGGAAGCGTCGCGACGGGGCGAGGTCGGCGACCCGCCGGGCGATGCGGACGACGACGAACGTCACGAGTGCAGCGGCGACCCCGACGACGATGCTCCAACCGATCTCCGACCACGTCACGTCCGTGAACTTGGCGAGCGGGAGCGGGCTGAGCGAGAAGTCACTGGTGCTCAGCCCGGTGAACGACTGCATGCCGATGAACACGAGCGAGCCGATGCCGGCCGCGATCAACCCCGGGAGCAGGATGAGCGGCAGGGTCGCGCCGCCGAGGCCCGACGCCTCGATCACGAGCACCGCGGCCACGATCGGCGACCCGAGCACGACCGAGATCGCGGCGAAGCTCCCCGCGGCTGCCAGCACGATGACGAGCTGTGGCGGCGCGTCGCGCTTGGCGGCCTTCACTGCAAACGCGGCGAGACCGGCGCCGATCGCGATGAGCGGTGCTTCCGGGCCCAGCACGACACCGAGCGCGAGCGTCCCGAACGCCGCGAGCGCGACGCCGGGGACCATCCGTGGTTCGGTGCTCCCGACCTGCAGGCCGAGCGCGGGCACGTGACCGCCCTCACCCGGCAGGTACTCGATCGCGGCCGCGACTGCAACGCCCGCAATCGCGAGCACGAGCAGCAACCACCACCACGGCGCGGTGTCGTAACCCATCCGGTGCGGAAGGTCGGTGAAGACACCCACCTGGGCTTGGAAGACGAGCTCGAGGAATCCCCACGCCACGGCCGACACGAAGACGCCGATGAGCGCGGCGAAGACGAGCAGCACCACGAAGTTCCGGCTGCGGAGCATCGCCGTGGGGTCGGGCGGCGCCGCGGCAGCAGAGTCGGTCACGGGTCAGTTCCTTATCACACGCCATGGGACGTTGCTCTCCGGTCGTCGCGTACCGTGTGGCGCCGACGGGGCTCGCGCCGGCACGCGATGAGCCCACACGCGCCGACGACAGGCGAGGGATGCCGGAGCAGGTCCACGTCCACCCACCGCAGGAGCTCGAGGAAGGCGGCGAGACGACGTCGCGCTCGGAGCGGGTCCTCGAGTTCGGCGCCGCGCTCCTGCTCGCGGCCGCGACGATCCTCGTCGCGTGGAGTGGTTACCAGGCGGCGAAGTGGAGCGGCGTCCAGTCGCGCCGCTACACCCAGGCGAACACGGCGCGCAGCCTCGCGAACCGCGCCGAGACCATGGCCTCACAGGAGCGCTTGCAGGACCTGCTCAACTTCAACCGCTGGCTCGAGGTGACGACCGACGGCAACCAGCAGCTCGCCGACCTCTACGTGCGACGCTTCCGGCCGGAGTTCCGCCCCGCGTTCGAGGCGTGGATCGCGCAGGATCCGCTGCACAACAAGCAGGCCGTACCGAGCCCACTGCTGATGAAGCAGTACCGGCTCGCCGACCAGGTGAAGAGCGACCATCTGGAAGTTGTTGCCGACCTGCGCTTCGGCCAGGGCAAGGACGCCACCGAGAACACCGACGACTACGTCTTCACCACCGTGTTCTTCGCCGCGGTCATGTTCTTCGCGGGGATGTCGCTGCGCTTCCGTTGGTCGGCCCTGCGGATCGGCATCCTGGTGCTCGCCGCGCTGCTGTTCATCTATGGGATCGTGCGCCTGGCAACGCTCCCCACGCTGTGAGCCCGCGAATCACCCCGACGGGGTGATGTCACCGCGTCGGTCACGGTCCACGCTCACGCCACACCCATCGAACCGGGAGAGTCAGGATGCTCGCATCGGAGTTCGGCACCGGACAGGTGTTCCTGTCGATGCTGTATTTCTTCTTGTTCTTCATCTGGATCTGGCTGCTCATCATCGTGTTCGCCGACATCTTCCGCAGCCACGACATGGGCGGCTTCGCCAAGGCGCTGTGGGTGATCTTCGTGATCATCGCTCCGTATCTCGGCGTGCTCGTCTACCTCATCGCGCGTGGCCACAAGATGTCGGAGCACGCGCAGCAGGCCGCGCAGGCACAGCAGTCGGCGTTCCAGCAGGCCGTGCGGCAGGCGGCGGGCACCGGGAGCGCGGCCGACCAGCTGCAGCAGCTCGCCGACCTCAAGGCGAACGGGACGATCGACGACGCGGAGTTCGAGCGTCTCAAGGCACAGATCGTGTCGTCATGAGCGCTCGACGCGGTCTCACCGGCCTCGCGGCTCTCGTGAGCCTCGGCGCGTGGCTGTTGGCGCCGCCCGCTCACGCGGCGTCGTCGAGCTCGTCGGCCAAGCAGTGGGCCAACGGCGTGTGCTCGGCCATCCAGACGTTCGGCACGTCGGTCGACTCGACGTTGAGTGGCTTGAAGAGCGCCGGTTCGCTCGACGACGCGAGCTCGCAGGTGAAGAGCGGGCTCGACGACGCCACGTCGCAGCTCGAGAGCTCGCTCCAGAAGCTCGGGAAGCCGTCGACCAGCGACGGGAAGCAGGCGCAGAGCGCGGTGCAGGCACTGGAGAAGGAGCTGAAGACCGACGTGTCCGACGTCGAGGCGTTGCTGTCACCGCCGCCGAGCTCGCCGCAGGAGATCGCCTCGACCTTCAGCGAGATCGGGAGCGACGTCCAGAAGGCGGTGGGCCAGGTGAAGTCGACCGCGACCACGCTGAAGGGCCTGAAGCCGAACGGCACCTTGCAGCAGGCGTTCCAGAACGCACCGGCGTGCAAGCAGCTGAAGAGCTCTCTGTAGCGCGACGCGCGCTCAGGGCCCGCCGATGACGCCGGCGGCGCGGAGCGCCGTGCGACGCGCGGCGTCGTAGCCGAGCTCCGCCAGCACCGCGTCGGTGTGCGCGCCGCACAGGGGTGCGGGACCGGCGACACCGCCCGAACGCGAGAACGAGACCATGGGCGAGCAGCGCGGGTAGTCGCCGATCGTCGGGTGCGTCGTCTGCACCACGACGCCCGCCGACTCACCGACGTCGGTGAACAGGATGCTGTCGAGCGGTGCCTGCGACACCGCGATGCACGCGACGCCGAGCGGCGTGAGCGCGGCCTCCCATTCGTCGGCGCGCCGCGTCGCGAAGCGGCCCTCGAGCGCGGCGGTGAGCGCGGCGTCGTCGCCGGGTTCCCGGGGGAGCTCGAGCGCATCGGCCAGCGCGACCCAGTCGCGCTCGGCCGGCGCGGCGAGGAACACCCATCCCTCCGCCGCACGGTACAGGCGGTACCGCGCACCGAGGCCGTAGAGCTCGGCGTCGGGACGCGGCGGTTCGGGACGGCCGTCGTACTCGATCATCTCCTCGGAGAGCGCGTGCGTCATCGTCGACAGCATCGACATCAGCATCGACTGGCCGGGCGCACCCCGTCGCTTGGCGAGCAGGCCGAGCGCCAACGCGGTGCCGACGCTCACTGCCGACAGCGGGTCCGCGTTCATCGCCCCCATCGCAGCCGAGTTCATGTGCAGCGAGAAGCGCTTCACCTGCTCGAGGTCGAGATCGGGCCGCTGCGGGACGTTGTCGACGCCGCCCACGTTCCGGTAGGCGAGGCCCGACGCCGCCCCGATCGTCGGCGCGTACGAGGGCCGGTGCCCGCACGGCGGGCCGGGGCCGTATCCGGGCGCGTTGAGATAGACGAGATCGGGGTTCACCGCGAGCAGGTCGTCGGCCGTGTAGCCCAGGCGGGCCGCGACGCCGGCCCGGAACGACTGCATCACCGCGTCGGCGCGGCGCACGAGCTCGTGCACGATCTCTCGCCCGTCATGGGTGGCGATGTCGACGGCGACGCTCTCCTTGCCCTGGAGCACCTTGATCGCGCCGACCTCCGGGAACGGGAGGATGTGGCGGATGGGATCGCCGTCGAGCTGCTCGACCTTGATCACCCGGGCACCGAGGTCGGCGAGCAGCGTGGTCCCGTACGGCGCCGCGTAGTACGTGCCGAGCTCGACGACGGTGACGCCGGCGAGCGGCGGTTCGGCGGCGGGCGGCGGACTCGCGCGTCCCCCGTCGTTCGGCTCGGCGGCGAGCGCCCGCGCGTACGCCCCGTGCTCGTCGAGCCGCGGTGCGGGGCGACCGAGCCGTGCCGGTGTCGCGTCCATGCGGACGAGCGGACCGGGTTGGCGCACCGGACCGACGGCGGCGTCCTCGATCGTTGCCACGCGACCGTCGCGCTCGAGCTGCGGGTGGTGCAGCAGCTCGGTGTCGTGACGGAAGATGTCGGCCCACACGTCGGGCTCGTCGTCGAAGATCTTCAGCCACTCGTCGTACGTCCGGCTGCGGATGTTCGCGAGGCCGCGCTCCCAGAACGCGACGCGGACCGCAGGGTCGTCGGCCTCCGGAGCATCCTTGTACTCCGGCTCCGCGAGCATCTCGTCGAGCTGGGTGACGCGCAGGAAGGCTTGCCACAGCCGCTCGCTCGTCTGCGAGAACTGCATCCATCGCCCGTCGGCCGACAGGCCCACCATCAACCGGAAGAACAGCGACGTGTTGGGCACCAATCGCTCGGCGTCGAAGGGCGCCGCGGCGGTGAGCGCGCCCGGGTACTGCGACGTGAGCTGGCGCACGACCCAGTTCCACGTGTCGTGGACCAGCGCGCCCTGCAGCATCGTGGTCTCGACCCGCTGCCCGACCCCGCTCGACTCGCGCTCGTACAGCGCGGCGAAGATCCCTTGCAGCGCGAGCTGCGCTGCGGTGTACGCGCAGTACGGCGTGGCCACGTACGACGGCCCCTCACGCCGGCTCAGGTTCGAGAACGACGACAGCCCGCCGATCTTCGCCATCACGACCGGCTCGTAGCACGCGAGCTGCGACCACGGGTGCCGGCGCCCGAAGCCGGTGACCGACGCGTGCACGAGGCGGGGGTTGGCCGCAACCAGGTCGTCGTACCCGAGGCCGAGTCGCTCCGCGACCCCCGGCCGCCACGTCTCGAACACCACGTCGGCGCGCTC
>Ga0187777_10002713_pt1 | contig 11293 bp, 10 predicted proteins | sample 1015_Q2_SP5_10_M_FD_132416 | JGI IMG/M metagenome (GOLD analysis project Ga0187777, IMG submission 132416) | Tropical peat soil microbial communities from peatlands in Department of Meta, Colombia - 1015_Q2_SP5_10_MG | ecosystem: Environmental > Terrestrial > Soil > Wetlands > Peat | place...
AGCTCCAGCGCCAGGTGGCGGCCAACGTTCCCACACCCCTGCACGGCGACGGTCTTTCCGGCGAGCGAATCGCTCCCCCACCGAAACTTCGCCGACGCCTGGATAGCCCGGAACACTCCGTGGGCGGTCACCGGCGACGGATCACCGGACCGGCCGGCGAGTCCGGCGACATACTCCGTCTCCATGTGCACGAAGTCCATGTCGCTGGTGCTGGTGCCGACATCCTCCGCCGTCACATAGCGACCACCGAGGCTGTCCACGAACCGGCCGTGGGCGCGGAAGATCATCTCCCGGTTCGTCTGACGGTTGTCGCCGATGATGACCGATTTCCCGCCGCCGAGATTGAGTCCGGCGACCGCGTTCTTGTAGGTCATCCCTCGGGCGAGGCGGAGCGCGTCGATCAGCGCCTCTTCCTCCGTCGCGTAGCTCCAGAAGCGCGTGCCACCCAGGGCGGGACCGAGGGTGGTGCTGTGGATCGCGATGATCCCTTGGTAGCCCGCGGACGGGTCGCTGCCGAGAACGAGCTGCTCGTGGCCTAGCTCGGCCATCCGCTCGAAGAGGCCGGCGGCGGTCGATGAGGTTGCCGATACGGTGAGGGTCATGGTGGCCCGGTCAGGACGAGGTCTTCACTCTCCGCGCGCAAAGAGCTCGCGCGCGATGACGATGCGCTGTATCTCGGACGTTCCTTCGTAAATCTCGGTCACCTTCGCGTCGCGGAACAGACGCTCCACCGGGTACTCCTTCACGTAGCCGTACCCGCCGAAGATCTGGATCGCCTGGGTCGTGACCCACATGGCGGTCTCGCTGGCGAAGAGCTTGCTCATGCTGCTGAACTGGGTGATCGGCTCCCCCCGATCTTTGGCCGCCGCGGCGGCGTAGAGGAGCGCGCGCGAGGCGGTGATGCGGGTGGCCATGTCGGCGAGCTTGAACTGGATCGCCTGGAACTCCTTGATCGGCTTTCCGAACTGCCGACGCTCCGCTGCATAACGAGTGGCGTGCTCGAGCGCCGCGCGGGCGATGCCGAGAGCCTGGGCCGCGATGCCGAGCCGGCCATTGTCGAGCGACTGCATCGCGTAGACGAATCCCTTCCCCTCGCCGCCGAGGAGATTGGCCGCGGGGACGCGCAGGTTGTCGAAGACCAGCTGCACCGTCGGCGACGCCCGCAGCCCCATCTTGTCCTCCTTCTTCCCGACGTGGAATCCGGGGAGATCGGGGGTCACGATGAAGGTGCTGATCCCGCGCGCCCCGCGCCGCTCGGCGGCGCTGTCGGTGCGCGCCATGACGAGAATGACCTCGGCGTCGCTCCCGCTGGTCACCCAGGCCTTCGTGCCGTTGAGGACCCAGCAGTCGCCGTCGCGCTCGGCCTGCATGCGGAGCGACGCCGCATCGGATCCAGCCTCCGGCTCGGAAAGCGCGAACGCGCCGAGCATCTCGCCACGCGCCATCGGACGCAGGAAGCGCTCGCGCTGCTCGGCCGTCCCCCACCGCAGAATCATCTGCGTGGGGAGCGAATTGTGGACGCTCATCGCGACGGCCACCGAGGCATCGACCGCGGCGATCTCCTCGAGGGCGACGAGGTAGGTGCACGTGTCGAGACCGAGGCCGTCGTACTCCGGCGGAAGGAGCATCCCCAAGAAGCCCAGCTCCCCCATGCGCGCGAGGACGCCCCGATCGAAGGTCGCCTGACGATCCCACAGGTCGCTATGCGGCGCGATCTCGGAGCGGGCAAATTCGGCCGCCGTGCGCTGGATCTCGCGCTGCTCTTCAGTCAGGGGGATGAGGGCCCAGGACACGGCTCGTCCTCAGTACTGGTAGAATCCGCGGCCGGTCTTCCGGCCGAGCCAGCCCGCGGCGACGTACTTCCGAAGCAGCGGACAGGGGCGGTACTTGGGATCGCCGAGTCCGCGCTGCATGACCTCGAGGATGGCGACGCAGGTGTCCAGGCCGATGAAATCGGCGAGGGCGAGAGGTCCCATCGGGTGATTCATCCCGAGCTTCATCACCGTGTCCACCGTCTCCGCGCTCCCGACGCCCTCCATCACGCAGTACACCGCCTCGTTGATCATCGGCATGAGCACGCGGTTCGACACGAAGCCCGGATAGTCGTTCACCTCGACGGGCGTTTTCCCCACGCCGCGCGTCAATGCCACGACGCGCTGCGTCGTCTCGTCCGACGTCGCCAGCCCTCGGATGACCTCGACGAGCTGCATCAACGGCACCGGGTTCATGAAGTGCATGCCGATAACCTGCGGCGCCCTCTTCGTCCGCGCGGCAAGCTCGGTGATCGAGATCGAGCTGGTGTTCGAGGCGAGGAGGGCCGGCGCGGGGGCCAACCGGTCGATGTCGGCAAAGAGCCGGAATTTCAGCTCGGGATTCTCGCTCGCCGCCTCCACCACGAGGTCCGCCCCACCGATGGCATCCAGTGCCTGAGACGAAACGATGCGTGAGAGCGCGGCTGCGCGCGCTTCGGCGTTCAACGATCCCTTGTCCACCAGCTTGGCGGTGCTCTTTTCGATGCCGGCGCGAGCGCGCGAGAGCGCGTCGCTCGCGACATCGATGATCGTGACCGGGTGGCCGGCGACGGCGAACACTTGAGCGATCCCGCTCCCCATCTGACCGGCACCGACGACCGCAACGCGCTCAGGCATCGGCCGCCCCGCCGTCGACTGAGCCGGGATTGCGCGACCGCCATGCCCAAAGGGCGGCCAGGCCGGCTGTCATCCCGAGCGCCGCCGCCACTCCTCCTTCGGGACCCCACTGGCCACCCGTGAGCCAGTCCGGTCCGGAGTTGCCGATCGAATAACCGGGGACGGGCACGGGCACTCCGCTCACGCGCGCGTGGAAGAGCCCGAGCATCGTCCAATTCCAGGCGAAGTGAGCCATCCACGCGGCGTAAAGTGACCCGGTCGCAACCAGAATCCCGCCGAGGAAGAGTCCGGCGAGCACAACCACAAAGATCGGGAGGAGTCTGACATTGGGGTTGGCGACGTGCCCCATCCCGAAGAGGAGGCTCGTAGCGAGCAGAGCGACCTGCCATCCGCCGGCTCGCCGCAGGACGGCGAAGATGTAGCCGCGCGACGTCATCTCTTCAGCCAGAGCCTGTGGAAGGAAGAAGAGTCCGCTGCCTAGCGCGAAGACGGCGAGTGACTCGCCAGGCGCGTTCCCCGGTCCAACAGCGAGCCAGTGCGCCGCCAGCAAGACGCCACACGGAATACCGATTCCGAGGAGGCCGAGGGCAAACCCGATTCCGAGCGCGCGCGGCGAGAGTTGTCGTGCGCCGAGCCCTACCTCGGACCAGGGGAGGCGGTCGACCCATCGGAGCATGACGAGGTGGGCGAAGAGCACAGCAGCGAGGAGGGAGCTGACACCTATGACCTGATATGCCAGTGCTCGCCAAGGCCAGGGAATCGAGCGCGGCCGGACCACCGTGACGAGGAGCCACGCGCCGACGCGCCAACAGAAGAAGGCGACAAGACAGAAGCCGAGAAGGCGCCAGATCGGGCGGAGGAGCCCCGACGGTGGCGGCTCATAAAACAAATCGCGCGCCGTCAATGCGGCGCGCGAGTGGAGCGGGAGGGCGAGAGGAGCGCGGCGAGGAAGGCCTTGATCGCGTCGACCGCCACAAAGGGGACGGATCCGAGAGTGAGTGCTGACCTGAAATTACCTGTTATGACGGTTAGCTGCGCGATGCCGCCCGCATAGATCGTTGCAATAGCAAGCCCAGCAGCGATTGCTTTCCCTGCATATCCATGCGCCCGCCGTCCGAAGTAACCTGCAATAACAGCTGCAGCAGGATACGCCAGCAGATAGCCACCAGTCGGACCAGCGAGCCGAGCGATCCCGGGCGACCCAATCGGTGCGAAGACTGGCACACCCATCGCCCCCAGAAATAGGTAGAGCAGCATGCTTGCCGCTCCCCACGTCGGACCGAGCCAGAGCCCGGCGAGCGCGACCGCCAACGGCTGCAAGCTCATCGGTACCGGAGTCCCGGGGATCGGAATCGCGACCTGCGAAGCGGCCGCCAGTGCTGCCACGAAGCCGACCACGCCGAGCACAGTGATCTGGCGGTCGCGAACCTCGATCGAGGAGATCGGCGGAGTCATCACGAGAGTCGCTCCACACTGAGGGCCACAGCATTCCCGCCGCCCAGGCAGAGCGTCGCCAGCCCCGTCTGGGCATCGCGATCACGCATCGCGTAGAGCAGCGTCGTGAGCACGCGCGCGCCACTCGCCCCGATCGGGTGACCGAGCGCGATGGCGCCGCCGTTCACGTTCACGCGATCCCAATCCCAGCCGAGGGCCTTGCCGTCGGCCAGCGCCTGGGAGGCAAAGGCTTCGTTCGCCTCGATGAGGTCGAAGTCGCCGATCGTCGTGTGCGTACGGCGCATCAGATTCTCGACGGCCACGATCGGGGCGAAGAAGAGATCCCGCGGCTCGCCACCTCCCGTCGCGTACCCGGTGATCCGCGCCATCATGGTCAGCCCGTGCGCCCTCGCGTACTCCTCGGAAACGACCACGAGCGCCGAGGCTCCGTCGTTCAAGCCCGGGGCGTTCCCGGCCGTGACCGTCAACTCGTCAGGCTTCATGTCGCGCGGCGCATCCTTCGGGAAGGCAGGCTTGAGCTTGGAGAGCTGCTCGAGCGACGTGTCGCGTCGCGGCGCCTCATCGACGCAGACGGTGCTCGCGCCGCGCTTCCCCGGGAGCTCGACGCCCACGATCTCGTCGGCGAAGCGCCCCTCGTCGATCGCCGCGATCGCCTTACGGTGCGAATGCAGCGCGAACTCGTCCTGCATCGCCCGCGTGATCCCCGCCTTCTTCGCCGTGTACTCGGCATGTCCGCCCATGTGCACGTCGCAGAACGAGCACCAGAGCCCATCGCGAATGAGTCCATCCACGAGAGGCTGCTCGCCCAATTTCACCCCCGCCCGGTGGCCGGTGACGTAGTACGGCGCGTTAGACATCGACTCCATGCCGCCCGCGACCACCACCTGCTGATCCCCGGCGCGAATCGATTGCGCGGCGAGCATCACGGCCTTGAGGCCGGAGCCGCAGACCTTGTTCACGGTCATTGCCGGGACGGCGGCGGGCACTCCACCCTTGATCGCCGCCTGCCGGCCGGGCGCCTGCCCGACTCCGGCCTGGACGACGTTCCCCACGATCACCTCATCGATGTCCTCGAGAGCGACGTGGGAGCGCTGGAGAGCGGCGCGAATCGCGATGGCTCCGAGCTCCGGCGCGCTGAGGGAGGCCAGAGATCCGAGGAACTTCCCGATCGGAGTTCGCGCGGCGCTGGCGATGACGGGGGTGCGGCTGGTGTCGCTCATGGCTCTCGGCGTACCACGCTCGGACGGAAAATGGAGAGAGGACAGTCACCCTCGCCGTAAAAGCTACGCCGCGCGGCACCCGCGAACAACGACCGGCGATGCCGAACGCCGCCTGCCAGGCTTCGGCAGGCGGCGAGATCGGCATCCGTTCGCGATCACCCGGTCCGGCTCCCGGCGCTCAATGGCCGGGCGGCCTCGCGATGAGGGGCAGCACCATCACGATTCCGCCTGTTGTCTTCTGGGACTGGACGGTGACGACCGGCACCAGCACCGATCCGAAATCCGTGCCAGGAGGAGGAGTTGCGCGAAGCGCGTAGGTGCCCGGGAGCACGAATGGAAAGAGGAAATTGCCCGATGCATCCGTGATCGCAGTGGCGAGAATATTGGCGGGGTTGCTGTCATCGAGCAGCGTCCCGGCACGAAGGAGCTCGACCGTGGCCGCCGGCTGCGGCGGCCCAATGTTGGTGCCCTGACGAACGGTGCCGGAGATCGACCCGGTGATGTCGCGAGCAACGGCATGAATGACGGGTTTGAACAGCACGCCATTCTTCTCTACGGAGTTGCCACGAACCACGAAGCTCTTACTCAGGTCGAAGTCGAGAACCATGACGGTCCCGTTCTCGACCAGATGAATCGGCTCCGCGAGATCGATCTTGATTCCGGTTCGCCCGGCACTCGGAAACTTGATTCCGGGCCTCGAGTCACCCGTGAGGACCGTTCCGTCCTTCAGCGTGATGCTGGAGCGGTCCGTGTCCAGAATGAGACGGAAGGCGTTGTAGGTCCCGGTCGGCAGGGTCGACTGACCGAGATTGGTGGTCGTGCCATTCTGAAGCGAAAAGAGATTGATCGAGCGGTCGGGGCGCGCGATCGTCACCCAGCCGCGCGAGGGATCGCGATTGTCGCTGTCCTGGTCGACGGATTCGTCGTTGCTGACGCAATCGTCGTCGCCGCCGCAGGTGCCCGCGCTCGAGGTGTCCGCGAACCGCGCGTCGATACGCACGATCCAGAGATCCACCCGTGCAACGTCGGAAATGGGGAGCTGCCCGTCCGTCAGGACAACGCTCAGCGTGCCGGAGCCCGACGCAGTGCCGGCGCTGTCGCCATGGCAGGCGGTTACCAGGAGTGCTCCTACCGCAGCAACCGACACCGCAACTCTTCCGGTTCGCATCGCAGCCTCCGAGTCGACGCCCCGACCTCGCTTCGCGCGCGTGCAACGACTTCGCCACTTCAAGAATCGATCGTGGCGCACGCTCGAAGTAATGAGGAGCGTCACATAAGCGACTCGGGCGCGCATACGCAAACGCCATCGACGCGAGCACATGACTCAGAACGTGGCGCCCTAGCGACCAGGACCGTGACTCGCTCGGTGCCCGCGGTTGCAGGCACTCCACGGCCTCGTAGATTGCAAAGATTCCTTAACTCAGCCGACCGGAGAGTGCGACGATGGCGATGCGTAGCGTACCGCGGCGTGATGGGACCGTACTTCCCCGCCTCGCACTGGCGATCCTGCTCTTCGTTCTGACCCCGCCTGCGGCCAGGGCCCAGATCGGCGACATGGTGAAGAAAGCCGCCAAGACGGCGACCGCGAACCCGACCACGAACCCTGGACAGAACCCCAACGCGAAGCCGTCGACAGCCTTCGGTCCCGAGCTCACCGAGGAGTCGCTCATCGGCGTGCTCAAGGGGCTCACCGCCACGCAGCAGACTCTGGCGCAGCGGGATGAACTCGCCAAGCAGCGCGACGACGCGTACAAGAAGCAGAGCGCGACGCTCCAGGGGCACGACGCCGACCGGCAGGCGTGGGACCAGGCGAACCGGAAGGTCAGCGACTGCCGCCGGAATGTCTTCAGCGATCAGGACAAGAAGCGGCAGCAGATCATTCAACAGAAGCAGCAGCAGATGATGTCGGACCCGGCACAGCGGAACGCGATGATGGCGGATGTCGCCGCGTTCCAGCAGCAGATCCAGCCGATGCAGGCAAAGGGCGACACCGCCGGAATCCGGAAGGCGACGCAGGACTACCAGCGGAAGATCATGGGACCCGGCTTCGATCCGAAGGCGGACACTGCGGAGGCGGACAAGCAGTGTGGCGCCGAGGCTCCGAAGCCGGCGTGGATGGTGGAAGCCGAGAAATACGGGGCGCAGGCTGACGCGCTCAATGGGAAGATTCGCGACACCGAGTCGAAGGCTCAGAGCGATGGGGTCGCGGCGAGCGGGATGAGCGCTCAGCAGTACGCGGCGGGGCGCGAGCGCGTTCTCAACTGGTATCGCGGCGGGCCGAACCACACCAACGTGCAGAATTTCAGCCAGTCGGAGAGCGACCTGCTCAACAAGCACAAGTCCGAGATCGATAAGCTGTCCAACGTGTTGACGTGAGGCGTCGTCGCGTGCTGGCTCTGGCCGGCACGCTGGTGGCGCTCGGCGCCGGCCGTCCCTCGCCGGCGCAGACCGATCCGTCGCAGCCGCTTCCATCCTCGACGCTCTCGGTGAGGACCGGAAGCGGCTGGCGCATCTGGTGGAGCGCGGATCGGGCACCCACGCAGTGGGGCGCCGACACACTCGTCACGGGGCTCATGCGCTGGCGGAGGGCCGCCCGAGGCGTCCGGTGGGCGGAGCTCCCGATCGCCGGGTCCGGCGAGGCCTGGCGCACGCGCGTCATCGTCGCGCGACTCGACCCGCGACAGCTCGTGCTCTCGCTCGATACGGCCTTCACGCCAAGCGCGCGCGCCGACTGGAGCCTCGACCGAGTGCCTGACGACGCGGTCTTCGCGGTGAACGCCGGCCAGTTCGTGGAGGCGATGCCGTGGGGATGGGTCGTTCTCGGCGGACATCGATTCCTGCCGCCGGCGCGCGGGCCGCTGGCCGTCGCCCTCGTCTGGGACTCGGCCGGCGACCTTCGCTGGCAGCCGGCCGACGACGTCGCTCGCGATCCACCGCCGGGCACCGTGTGGGCCTTCGAGTCCTACCCCGTCCTCCTCGCAGCGGGACGCATTCCGGCGCCGCTCCAATCGCAGGGGCGTGGTGTGGACCTCGCACACCGCGATGCGCGCCTGGCCCTCGGCCGACTCTCGTCAGGCGATCTGGTCATCGCCCTGACGCGCTTCGACGCGATGGGAGAGTCGTTCGGTGCGATCCCCTTCGGGCTGACCGTGCCGGAGATGGCCGCGCTCATGGGAGCCCTCGGCTGCGTCGATGCCGTGCTCCTCGACGGCGGGATTTCGGCGCAGATGCTCGTGCGCGACGCGGACGGCGCGACGCACGCGTGGCGGGGGATACGCACGGTGCCGCTGGCCCTCGTTGCGCGAGAGCGCACGGCGCGTCGCTAGCGCGCGGGCGCAGCCTCCGGGGCCCCGAGCGCGCGCGTGCGCACCTCTTCGCCGAGGCGCGCCACGAGATCGGCCACCGGCATCACCTGCGGCTTCTGCTCCCGCCCCAACCGGTGCTCGCGCAGCGCCACCGTCCCCGCCTCCGCCTCCCGCTTCCCGACGATCGCCATGTACGGCGTCTTCAGCCGCTCGGCCTCGGCGATCCGGTAGTTGAGCGTCTGGGCGCGATCATCGAGCGACGCCCGCAAGCCGGCTGCCGTCGCGGCGGCGGCCACCGTGGCCGCCGCTCCGCGCACTTCGTCGGTGATCGGAATGACGCGCAGCTGCTCCGGGGCAAGCCAGAGCGGGAAGGCGCCGGCGTAGTGCTCGATCAGCCCGCCGACGAAGCGCTCCATCGAGCCGACCAGCACCCGGTGGAGCATCACCGGGCGGTGTGGCGCGTTGTCGGGACCGATGTACTCGAGGCCGAAGCGCTCCGGCAGATTGAAGTCGAGCTGCACCGTCGGCCCCTGCCACTTTCGTCCGATCGCGTCGATGAGCTTGAAGTCGAGCTTCGGGCCGTAGAATGCCCCGCCCCCCTCATCGATCGTGAACGCCACCCCACGCTCCTCGAGCACGCGCCGGAGCGTGCACTCGGCGTTCGTCCACACCTCGGGGCTCCCCATCGCGTTCTCCGGCCGTGTGCTCAGCTCGATCGTGTACGGGTAGCCGAAGGTCGTCAGCATCTCGTGCACCAGGTCGAGAAGCCGCTCCACTTCGTTAGGTACCTGCTCCGGCGTGCAGAAAACGTGGGCGTCGTCCTGGGTGAAGCCGCGCACGCGAAGCATACCGTGGAGCACGCCACTTCGCTCGTAGCGGTAGACGGTGCCGAATTCGGCGTAGCGCAGCGGGAGATCGCGGTAGGAGCGCTGGTGCGACTGGTAGATGCAGATGTGCCCCGGGCAGTTCATCGGCTTCGGACGGTAGGCGGCGCCCTCGACGTCCATCGGCGCGAACATCCCCTCCTTGAAGTTCACCAGGTGCCCCGAGATCTCGAAGAGCTTCTCGCTCATGATGTGCGGCGTATACACGAGCTGATAGCCGTGGCGGAGGATCAGGTCGCGCTCGAAGTTTTCGATCTCGTTCCGGATGATCGAACCGCGCGGATGCCAGAGGATGAGGCCGGGACCCACGCGCTGATCGGTGGAGAAGAGATCGAGCTCCTTGCCGAGCAGACGGTGATCGCGGCGCTTCGCCTCCTCGAGGCGGTGCAGGTAGGCGTCCAGCTCGTCCTGCGTGAACCACGCCGTGCCGTAGATGCGCTGCAGCTGCTGCCGATGCTCGTCGCCGCGCCAATACGCCGGCGCCGTGTGGAGGAGCCGGAAGTGCTTGATGCGCGAGGTGTCAGGAACGTGTGGGCCGCGGCAGAGATCGACGAACGGGCCATCGGTATAGACCGAGATGATCTCATCGTCGCTGAGCTCGGAGAGGCGCTCGAGCTTGAGCGGATCGTCGACGAATCGCTTCTGCGCCTCGGAGCGACTCACCTCCTCACGGACGAAGGGGAATTTCTCCCCCGCCGCCTTCTTCATCTCTCCCTCGAAGGCGGCGAGATCGTCCGGCGTAAAGGGCTGATCGACCTCGAAGTCGTAGTAGAATCCGTCCTCGATGGCGGGTCCGAAGCCGATCTTGGCGGCCGGCCGGAGCCGCCGCACGGCGGTCGCCAGAAGGTGCGCCGCCGAGTGTCGGAGCACCGCCAGCGCGCGGGGATCTTTATCGGTGAGGACGCGAAAGCTCCCCCCTTCGCGCAGCGGCGTCACCAAATCCTGAATCGAGCCGTTGACCTCGACGGCGATCGCCGCGCGGGCGAGACCGGGGCCAATCGACGCCACGACATCGCGCGGCAGCGTGCCGGCGCTCACGTGCCGTTCGGATCCGTCGGGGAGAGTGAGAGTCAGCTCCTCGGTGGGTCGATCGATCATCGGGAAGAGGGCATCGGGTGGTGCGCGGAAGCGGTGGGTGGCCTTCTTCTTGCACGTCTCGCAGCCCGCGCCCAAGCGAAGTTATCCTTTCGCGACTACCTACGCCACGGGTACATCGATGGGTCGGAATCCTCTTCGCGATCGAGACTCGGCGCTCCCTCGCCTGCTCGGTGCTCTGGCCCTGGGTGCCCTCGCGGGGTTCGCCATCGGAGTCGCTCTCGCGCACCGTTCGGGCGGACTCGATGGCCTCCGTCGCCGCGTGCGCGGCGGGTCGTTGCGACAGCCGACGCTCGCTGACGAGGAGCTGCACGCGCACACCGACTCGCGCCCGGCCGACGCCAATGGAGAGCTGGAGGCGGCAGTGCTCGACGCTTTCCGTATGGCTGACGTTCTCAAGGAGCGTCCGATCGACATCGGTGCGGCCGGCGCGGGCGTGATCGAGCTTTCCGGATGGGTGGAGAGCGAGAGCGTGTCGCAGCGTGCGGCGGACCTCGCGCGCAGCGTGAGCGGTGTGGTCACCGTCGTCAACCGACTCACGATCGGCACTCCGGACGCTCCCGACGAGAGGAACGAGGCGCTCGACTAGTCGCTCCGGTTCTGCCCGCTCGCTCGCGGCGCTAAATTCCGCCGCATGACGAGCGAGCTCTCTCCGCAATACCAACCGGCAGCGATCGAGCGCGACA
>Ga0187777_10002714_pt1 | contig 11290 bp, 11 predicted proteins | sample 1015_Q2_SP5_10_M_FD_132416 | JGI IMG/M metagenome (GOLD analysis project Ga0187777, IMG submission 132416) | Tropical peat soil microbial communities from peatlands in Department of Meta, Colombia - 1015_Q2_SP5_10_MG | ecosystem: Environmental > Terrestrial > Soil > Wetlands > Peat | place...
AGTTCGTCCCGTAGGTGACGTCGGCGTTGTAGGCCTCACGCCGCTCGTCGAAGGGCATCATGTTCTGGATGAAGCCGACGGTCATGCCGAGGCGCTCGAACACGCCCCTGTTCCACTCGGCGTCGCGCTTCGCGAGGTAGTCGTTGACCGTCACGAGGTGCACACCGGTGTCGGCAAGGCCGTTGAGGGAGAGCGCGAGACTCGCAACGAAGGTCTTCCCTTCGCCCGTCTTCATCTCCGCGATGTCGCCCTCGTGGAGGACGATTCCGCCCATCATCTGGACGTCGAACATGCGCTGCTGCGACTCACGCCAGCGCGCCTCGCGCACACAGGCGAACGCCTCGAAGAGCAGGTCTTCCAGCGTTGCGCCGTTCTCGAGCCGCTGACGGAACTCGGCCGTCTTGCCGCGGAGCTCGTCGTCGGAGAGCTTCTGGAGGTCCGGCTCCAGCGTGGCGATGTACGCGGCTTGCTCCTGCAACCGCTTGACGCGCCGGCCTTCGCCGACGCGCAGCATCTTCTCGAAGCGACCGCCGATCTCGGTTCCGGGCATAGGAGAGAGGGTACCGGCTGACGTCCGGACGCCATCGATTTCGCCGTTCGATACGGGAATCCTCAGCAATCCCACGCGAATCCCGAACAGCTGGGGCCTACGCTCTCGGCGTGCGCAGGCTCGTTCTCGTCGGCGTGATCGCGGGCGTCGTCTGCGTCGCCGGCTCCGCGTCGGCGCTCACAACGCCGGGTCGGACGCAGGTCAGGCACGGTCCGATCACGGCGCTCTCGCTCGACCACTCCTCGATCGCCTTCGTCGTCGGGCGGACGAAGGCCGACTGCGAGCACGTCGAGCTCTGGAACCCAGACCTGAGGGGCATCTGGCGATTCAGCCGGCCCGGGCCGTGCACCAACGTCGGCAGCACGGGCATGGGCATCACGTCCGTATCGGTCACGGGAAACCGCGTCGCATGGATCGCCTACAACGGCGGCAACTTCCGCGACTGGCTCCTCCTGACCGCAACGACGACCCAGAACGCTCCCCGGCAGCTCCGGTTCGTGACGCGGGACGTCGAGGCGCCCGGCCCGCCGCCGATCGTGCTCGGGCCGGGAAGCAGTGCCGGAATCCCGTATGCGGTGGGTTCGACCCTCGTTCTTCTCAGGCCGAACGGTGCGCGGGCGTTCGCGTGGAATGCGCCGGCGCGGATCGCAGCCGTGAGCGCGGGCAGCGGACCGGGCGGGGCAGCGGTTATCGCACTTCTCGCGACCGGTGAGGTGGACGTGCTGGCGGCCGACGGCTCACTGCTCGAGACCTACTCGTACCCGGCGGGAGCGGTCGCGTCGATCGCCCTCGCCCCGACGGGTGCGCTGCTCCAGGTCGGGTCAACGGTCGAGATTCGCCGGGGTCCGGCGTCGATCCGGTCGGTCGACCTTCCCGACTCGGCGCAGATGCTCGACTTCGCCGAGCGCCGGATCCTCTACTCGGTGAGCGGCTCCATCCATGCGCTGCACATCGGCACAGGCGTCGACTCGATGCTCGTCAAGGGCAGCGGGGCTCACCCGGTGCTCGCCGCCCTCGACCCACATGGGTTCGCGTGGGCACGCGGGTCTCGAGTGAACTGGGACTGCGCCGTCTGCATCACCTTCTGAGCAAGCAGTTCACAGCGGCCGGATCTCGACCTCCCAGGCCGTCCCGCTCAACCGCCGTGCCCACACGACCCACGCGTCGAAGTCTCCCGCCAGGCGCTCGAGCTCCGGAAAGGAGACGAGGGTCGGGTCGCCGTCGATCTCGACGCGCCGCCCCGACTCGTCCCAGACGATCTCGATCTCGTCTCCCGACGCAGGCGCTGCAAGCTCGACGACGCGGATCGACCTCGCTCCGACCGACCAGCTCTCCGCCCCACGCCGCACTGCCTCCGCGCGGTACGGAGGCGTGAGACCGAGCTTCCGTGCGAGGGGAGCAGGGTCACGATCGTCACCGGAGACGAGCGTGCCGTCGGGGAGCGCTGCAAACTCCATCCGGTCGCCCCCGAGCGGCAGCGCGTCGACGAGGACCACGGCATCCCACTTCCGCGGCCGGTGCAGGCCGTGGATGCCCACCTCGCCCCAGTGCGGACCCGGGTCGTGCGGCAGCGGCTCGCGCGACATGCCGCGCCGGTCAGGCAGCGGATTCTTCGCGCTCGTTCTCGGCCGCTGGCGGTGAGCCGACTTCGGCTGCCTGGGGAGCTCGGCGCCGCTGCTCGTGGGTCCGCTTGTCCCGGTAGCGCTCGACCTGGCGTTCGAGCTTGTCGACGAGGCGATCGATCGCCGCCTCCCAGGTAGCTGCGCGCTCACGAACCACGATCGTGCTGCCCTTCGTCCGAACGACGGCCTCGGCCGCGTGGTCGTCTGCGATCGACGGGTTGTGCTGCCGCGAAAGCGTGAGCTCGACCACGGTCAGCTCGTGCACGCGCTTGCCGAGCTTCCCAACCTTCTCTTCGGCGTACCTCCGGGCAGAGTCGGTGACGTGACCATGGCGGCTCCTGATCTGGAGTCTCATCGCGCCTCCTTCCGTCGGTACTCCGACTCTAGCGGACTGCGCGCGTCAGCGATACGACGTCGACCCGCTGGGCACCCGCCCGGCGAAGCGCCGTTGCACATGCGCTCGCCGTGGAGCCGGTCGTGTAGACGTCGTCCACGAGGATCACCCGCGGAGGCGGAAACGTCGCGACGCCGAACGCGCCGGCGACGTTGCGCCGCCGATCCTTCAACCCGAGCCCGCGCTGCGGAATCGTCGCGCGGAGTCGGACGAGGAACGGCTCGATCGGCAGCTGCCAGCGGACGGCGAGCTCGAGCGCGAGCCGTTCCGGGGTCGAGTGGCCACGCTTCAGTCCGCGCTCGCGATCGCCTGGCACAAACGTCACGGCGTCCGAGTCGGGCTGCGCGACGACCGCCGTGACGAGCTCGGCCGCGACAGCCGCGAGGTCCCGGAGTCCCCGCTCCTTCCACGCGCGCACCAGCAACCGGGCGCGCTCGTCGTAGAGGATCGCCGCTCTGGCCGTCGCGAAGCCCAGCCTGCGACCCGCACATTCCGCGCACCTCCGGACAGGCCATGGACCCGGCGAGCCGCAACGGTCGCAGACGGGCGGAACGAGCCGAACGAGCTGCGTGTCGCACGCAGTGCAGAGCGGCCGACCCGGGCGGGTGCAGATCGCGCAGCGCCGCGGCAGGAACACGTCGAGCACGAAGCGATCGTCGCGCTCCGCCTGTCTCGGGAATGTGCCGACTTCGTGTCGATCTCGCGCGCAGTCAGCCGTCGCGGCCGGCGAACCGCGCGTCCGCCTCGGCGAGCGAGTCGCGCGAGCCGATATCGAACCACTCGCCCGGTACGCGCCAGGTGAAGACCGGAACCCGTGGATAGAGCCACTGGATCAGCCGACCGGGCTGGTCGGGGTTGTTCCCCTCGGCGAGGTACTGCCGGATCAGCGGCAGGGTCGAGCGGGGATAGAAGTAGAGGGCGATCCCGGCGAGCGTCGTGGTCGCGTTCGGCGGCTTCTCCTCGAAGAAGGTGATCCGACCGTTTTCGTCGGTCTGCACCTCGTTGTACTTCGCCATCTCCGCCAGATCGCCGACGTCGTGGACCGCGAGGACCGGAGCGTCGAGCTCGCGTGCCCGGTCGCCGAAGTCGGCGATGTCCGATCCGAAGAGGTTGTCTCCCGCGACGACGACGACGTCGTCGTCGATGCCGCGCCTCTCGAGGACGAACCCGATGTCTCCGATCGCCCCCAGTCGATCGTCCTCGCTCGTGGTGCCGTCGTCGAGGACGACGATGTCCGGTCGACCGGCGGCCCACTCGGCGAAGGCGCCGGCGAACTTCCCGTTCGTGACGATCACCGTCTCGTCGATCCCGCCGATCGCGAGCACGCGCTCCAGCAGCCGGTCGAGCATCGGCCGGCCCGCCACCTCGAGCAGGGGCTTCGGACGGTCGAGCGTCAGCGGGTAGAGCCGCGTCGCATACCCGGCGGCGAGCACGATCAGCTTCATGCGCGGCGGAGGCTAGCTGCGTACGGCGGCCGGTGGACCTCTTCCTCGGTCACGATTGCGGCAAGCAAATCGCCCGGTGTCACGTCGAACGCCGGGTTGAACGCAGCGAAGCGCGCGGTGACCTCTGCCGGATCTCGCTCCTCAATCGGGATCTCCCCTCCACTCGGAGTGTCGAGGTCGACCGTCGACGTCGGAGCGACGACGTAGAGCGGAACGCCGTGGTGCCGCGCGAGAACTGCGAGCGCGTACGTTCCGATCTTGTTGGCCGTGTCCCCGTTGGCGGCGATCCGGTCGGCGCCGGTGATGACGCAGTCGACCTCGCCGCGGGCCATCAGGCCGGCGGCGGCGGAGTCGGCGATCACCGCGTGCGGGATGCCGAGCCCCTCGAGCTCCCACGCCGTCAGGCGCGCGCCCTGGAGCAACGGTCGCGTTTCGTCGACCCACACCTTCTCGACGAGACCCAGCTCCCAAGCGCGACGGATCGCTCCGACGGCCGTCCCGTAGCCGCCCGTCGCGAGACCGCCAGCATTGCAGTGAGTCAGTACCTTCGAGCCGGGTAGGATCAACTCGGCGGCGTGTTCGGCCATGCGTCGGCAGCGTGAGACCTCCGCCTGGTGCATCTGCCGGGCCCTCTCCGGCGTCGGGTCGTCGCGCAGCTCGTCGAGCGCCCAGCGGAGATTGACCGCGGTCGGGCGCGCGGTGACGAGCACGTCGTAGGCCGCCTGGAGATCCTCGCCCTGGCTCGCGGCGAGCGCGAGGCCGTACGCTCCTGCCACTCCGATCGCGGGCGCTCCGCGGACGGCGAGCGTGCGGATCGCCTCCGCCACGTCCGCCGCGGTCGGACAGCGAAGCTCGACCGCCTCGCCTGGGAGCCTGCGCTGGTCGAGGACGACGACGGCGTCATCCTCGAGCCGGACGATCTGCTCCGGCTCGAGCTCGCGCCGCTCGCCCGCCGTCTCGGCTACGTGCCCTCGTCCCACGAAGCGAGGTACTTGGCCTGCTCCTCGGTCAGCACGTCGATCGAGACGCCCATCGTTGCGAGCTTGAGCCGCGCGATCTCGTCGTCGATCTCCGTGGGAACCACGTAGACCGTCCGTTCGAGCGATGCCGCGTTCTGCACGACCCACTCGGCCGACAGCGCCTGGTTTGCGAAGGACATGTCCATGACCTGCGCCGGATGGCCCTCGGCGGCCGAGAGGTTGACGAGCCGTCCGTCCGCGAGCAGGTAGACGCGCCGCCCGTCGCGCAGGGTGAACTCCTCGACGAACTCGCGAGCCTGCCGCGTCGCTGTGGCGAGCGATCGCAGCGCCGGGATGTCGATCTCGACGTTGAAGTGCCCGGTGTTGGCGAGCATTGCGCCGTCCTTGAGCGCCTCGAGATGCTGTTTCGCGATGACTGCCTTGTCGCCCGTCGCCGTCACGAAGACGTCGCCGACACGGGCGGCATCCTCCATGGGCATCACCTGGAAGCCGTCCATCACGGCCTCGATCGCCTTCATCGGGTCCACCTCTGTGACGATCACGTGCGCGCCCATACCCTTTGCCCTCATTGCGACGCCGCGGCCGCACCAGCCGTAGCCGGCGACGACGAGCGTCCGCCCTGCGAGCAAGACGTTCGTCGCACGGACGATCCCGTCGATCGTCGACTGGCCGGTCCCGTAGCGGTTGTCGAAGAGGTGCTTCGTACGCGCCTCGTTCACGGCGACGACGGGAAAGCCGAGCTTGCCGTCGCGCTCTAGCGCCTTCAGGCGGATCACGCCCGTCGTCGTCTCCTCCGTCCCGGCGATCACGTCGCCGAGCTGCTCACGGCGGTGGGAGTGGAGCACGCCGATCACGTCAGCGCCGTCGTCCATCGTGATGTGCGGCCGGTGGTCGACGGCCGCCTCGATGTGCGAGTAGTACGTGTCGTTGTCCTCGCCTTTGATCGCGAAGACCGAGATGTCGTACTCGTCGACGAGCGCCGCAGCGACGTCGTCTTGGGTCGAGAGGGGATTCGACGCGCACAGAACGACGTCCGCGCCACCAGCCTTCAACGTGCGCATCAGGTTCGCCGTCTCGGTCGTCACATGCAGACACGCGGAGACGCGAAAGCCGACAAGCGGCTGATCGCGTTCGAATCTCTCGCGGATCGTGCGGAGCACGGGCATCTGCCGATCGGCCCACTCGATCCGGCGCACGCCTTCAGGGGCGAGCGCGAGGTCCTTCACGTCATGGCGCTTCGTCGTTGCCATCTGCCCTCTCTCTCTGTCTCTCGGCTCTCGTCAGGTCGCCAGTGTAGAAGTCGCCCTCTGCCGCTCACGCAGCGAGGAGTCGCTCGTGCTTTCGCTGCTCCCACGCCACCCACGCGGCGGACTCGTTGCTGCCGGCGAGCCAGGTGTCGACGGCCGCACGCAGCGCGGGCTCCCTCCGTAGCCGCAACGCGAACGCCATCTCGTCGAGGTCGACGTCGTACGTTGCGCGGAGGTCAGCCAGGGAGCGGAGTTGGTTGAGCTCACGCAGGCCGTAGTGTCGGTAGCCACCGCGTGTGCGCGGCGGCACGACGAGGCCGGTCCGCTCGAGGTACCGGAGCATGCGCGGGGACCAGCCGCTCCGCGCGGACGCCTCGCCGATGGGAACCGTTTGCACGGCCCGCAACCTTATCAGAGATGTGTCAAGGTTGAATCAGGCGACGACGCGAAGTCCGCCCCCGCGGAGGAGGTCCGGCACGGCCTCGGGCAGCATCGGCTGGGCGAACAGGTAGCCCTGGCCGAGCGTACAGCCGAGCTCCCGCAGGCGGTCGCGCTGCTCGGGCAGCTCGATTCCCTCGGCCACCGTGGCGAGGTCGAGCGACGAGGCGATGCGGATCACCGCCTGGACGAGCCGCGCATCCTTGTTCTCGGTCGTGATCTCGTCCACGAACGACTTCGCCACCTTGAGGACGTCGACGGGGAACCGCTGCAGGTAGCTGAGCGACGAGAAGCCCGTGCCGAAGTCGTCGACCGCGACCCGGACGCCGAGCTTCTTCAGCTCCGCGAGCCTCGTGGCGACGGTCTCCACCTCATCCATCAACGTGCTCTCGGTGATCTCGAGCATCAGGTCACGGGCGGCGAGTCCGGTCGTCTCGAGCACCTCGGTGACCTCTCCGATCAGCCACGCGCTCTGCAGCTGTCGGCCGGCGAGGTTGACGCTCATCGATAGCGGGCGATGGGAGAGGTTCTGCCGCTGCCATTCGACTGCCTGCTCGCAGGCTCGTTGGAGGACCCACCGGCCGATCTCCGGGATCAGACCCGTCTCCTCCGCGAGCGGGATGAAGTCCGCGGGGGAGATCGCGCCGCGCGTCGGGTGCGTCCATCGGATCAGCGCTTCGAGCCCGACGATCGATCCGTCCCCGAGCTCGACGATCGGCTGATACATGAGGTGGAACTCGTCGTTCAGGAGCGCCCGCTCGATGTCGGCCTTGAGCTCGAGCCGCGCCAGCGCAGCCGCATGCATCGCGGGCTCGAAGACCTCGTAGCAGTTCCCGCCTTGACGCTTGCCCTTGTACATGGCGACGTCCGCGTTCCGGAGCAGCTCTCCCCCGGTCTGGCCCGCCCGCCCGATCACGATCCCGATGCTCGCGCGCACGAGGATCTCCGTGCGTCCGAGCACGAGCGGCCTGCTCAGCGCCTCGAGCACGCGCTCTGCGAGCTCGACGGCCTTGTCGACGCCGGGAACGTCCTCGAGGAGGAGGCCGAACTCGTCGCCACCGAGCCGGGCGGCAGTGTCGGCGGCTCGCATGCAGCCGCGGAGGCGCCCGGCGACCGCGACGAGCAGCTCGTCTCCTGTCGCGTGCCCGAGGCTGTCGTTGACCGTCTTGAAGTCGTCGACGTCGACGAACAACACCGCCACGGAGCGATTTCCGCGCGAGACGCGCTCGAGTGAATGGGTGACGCGGTCGGCGAAGAGCGCGCGGTTCGGAAGGCCGGTGAGCGAGTCGTGGAACGCCTGGTGGGCGAGTTCGCTCTCGAGAGCCTTCCGCTCCGTCACGTCGTGCGCGGTCAGCACGAGTCCGCGAACGGACGCGTCGTTCAGCAGGTTGGCGATCGCCGCCTCGACGGTGCGCCAGCCCTGCGACGCGTGCCTGAGCTGGAACTCGTGCTCGCTGCTCCCCTCGTCGAGGGCGCGCTCGCGCAGGAGCGCTGCGGTGTCGTTCGCCTCTTCCGGGTGCAGGAGGCTGTCCAGCCGTGTCCCGACGAGCTCCTCGGGACCCTTGCCGAGGATCGTCCACGACGAGGGCGTCACGAACCGGATCGTGAGATCCGGCTCGACGACCGCGATGAGATCCTTCGAGTTCTGCACGAGCGACCGGAATCGCGCCTCGCTCCGGCGCTCGAGGATGTCGTCGGCTCGGTCGGCTCCCTCGAGCGCTGCCGCAACCTGCGCGACGAGCGTGACGAGGGCGTCGCGGAGAGACGAGCTCGGCGGCTTGCGTGCGGTGAGCCGCAGCACACCGGCGGGCTTGTTTCGCACGATGATCGGGAATACGAGCGTCTTCGCGCTGCCGAGGCGGCTAAGCACCCCGGCACGACGATATTCGCCTCGCAGCCAGGCGCCGGTCTCGCCCCCACCGACGACGAGCACATCGCGTACGTCGGATGGCGGCGAGCCGCCGAGGCTGACGTCGACGAACGCCTCGCGAATGCCGCCGGCGAGCTCGACGGTGAGCTCGGTCGCGACGTCGCAGATCTCCTCTCGGGTGCGCGCCACCACGAGGCGAGGCGCACCCTCCCGCAGCATGTGCTCGAGCTTCAGAGCGCGCTCGTAGTCGGCGACCACCCCGACGACGCGGGCGGCGCCCAGCAGGCCGATCGCGACGGTCGCCGCGACGGCGAGCGGCACCGTCGTGTCGAATTTCGAGAGGGCGGCGAGTCCGACGAACAGCGGCGCGACAGGGGTGAACGCCACGAGCAGCGCGAGCCGCCGCCTCGCGACGTGCCGGTCAGGCTCGTTGACCGACTCGGTCAGGCGGGACATCGACGGGTCGAGCGCGGCGAGCGAGAAGAGCAGGAAGACGGCGGGGAAGAACGCACCAGTGATCACGCCGGACGGCAGCCAGCCGCGCACGCCTGCAAGGAGATCCGCCGCGTCGGCCGCGAGCAGCAGGGCTGCTCCCCCCGCCAGCAGCGCGTACGACCGCCCGCCGTTCCCGTCCGTGACGAGGAACCGGACCGAGAGCGCGAGGAGCACGAGAGTCGCGACGGGATGGGCGATCACGAACGCCTGCGCGACCGAAAGGTGCGGATTGGCGCGCCAGAGCGGCGCGATCACGAGCTCCCAGCCGGCCACTGCGGCGCCGATCGTCACGATGGCCGCGTCTATGAGACTCGGCCAGTCGCGACTCGGCGTTCGCCGCCGCGCGAGGATGACCAGCGCCGCGCCGATCAGCGGGAACGAGACAGCGGCTACGACGTCGCGGGGCGAAACGTCGAACGGGCCGGCGGAGCCAAGCGAGATCGCGAGGAGGACGGCGTTCCCGGCCGCCAGGACCGCGAGTCCCGCCGCGATCAGCCGCCATGGCGGGCGCTCGGTCGGACGCCGCAGACGGAGCCCGACGAACATCCCCGCGAGGGATCCGATTCCGACGACGAGCCCGATACTCGAAACGGCGGTCGCGTTCCCTCTTTCGACGAGTAGCGCAGCAGTCAGCAGCGCGGTCAGCGCAGCAGAGAGCCCATAGGCCGCCGAGCGCAGCATCTCGGCGTCGCTATCGGCACAATCCGGCTCGAAATTGAGTCTTTGGCCGGTTCTACGCGTCCCGCTCGGGCCGGCCGTACCGGTCGTCCAGCCGTACGACGTCGTCGAGCTCCGTCGTGGAGACCTCGACGATGGTCGTGTCCTCGAGCGCGGTGATCCGGTGGATCGACCCGGGGCGGTAGTGGAAGGCGTCTCCTGCGCCGATCTCCAAGACCTCGAGCGTCCCACCCTCGTCCACCGTTCCGAGCTCGAGGGTCGCCCGCCCGCTCTGCACGTACCACGACTCGTCCTTCTTCTCGTGGTACTGGAGACTGAGCGCGTGGCCTGCCTCGATGACGAGGAACTTGCCGCAGTAGCGGTCGGTGAGCGCCCAGATGAGCTCGTGGCCCCACGGCTTGTCGACCCGGCGCGGGTCGAAGGCGAACGGGGAGGTCATGCAGCCAGCCACTCCGGATGCTCTGCGACGTGCTCCTCCGCTCGGCGCAGGTCCTTCGGCGTGTTCACGGTGAGCCAGAGGCCCTCGTGGCGGAAGGCCGCGAGCCGTCCCTCGGCGGCGAGCTCGGGAAACGTCGTGGACTCGTGGTCACCGCGCTCCGGGAACCGTGCGAGCGCCTCCGCCCCGAGCACGTAGACGCCGCAACTGACGAGATACGGGATGCGCCCGCCCTCTCGGAAACCGGTCACGAAGTCGCTCCCGTCGACGTCGACCACGCCGAACGGCGACGGCGGCTCGGTGACGGAGATCGTCGCGGCCGCACCGCTCTCACGATGCCGCGCCAGCAACCCGACGAGATCGACGTCGAGCAACTCGTCCCCATTCAGCGCGTAGACGTCGCCGTCCTCCAGGCGCTCGCGCGCCGCGAACCGGATCCCGCCGCCGCGACCGAGCCGCTCGGGCTCCCCGGCGGTCACGATCTCCACGCCGAGCCCGTCGAGCCGTTCCGAGAGGACCTCCTCCTGGCCGGCCGCACAGCTGAAAATGACGCGTTCGACCCCGGCGTTCCGAAGACGACCCACCTGGTAGGCCGCGAGGGGCCTCCCCGCGATCGAGACGAGAGCCTTCGGAAGGCCCTGGGCCGCTTCCCCGAGCCGTTCAGCCTTGCCACCGGCAAGGATGATCGCCTCCATCAACGGCTCTTCGCCGACGGCACGACGGACTGCCTTCCGATTCCCTCGTAGACGAATCCTGCGGCCTCGAGCGCGGCAGGATCGAGCATGTTGCGGCCGTCGACGACGAGCGGCTTCCGCATCGCGTTTGCCGCTGCGAGCCAGTCGATCTCGGCGATCTGCGGCCACTCGGTCACGACGACGACGCCGTCCGCTCCTTCGAGGGCCGCCTCGGGCGTCTCCGCGATCTCGACGCCTGCGAGGCCGCGTCCGTCGGCGATCGGATCCCAGGCGCGCACCTCTGCCCCCTCCGCGAGGAGCCGCCCCGCGAGCACGATCGAGGGGGCCTCCCGCATGTCGTCCGTCTGGGCCTTGAATGCCAGCCCCAGCAGCGCGACCCTCTTCCCGCGGAGTGTCCCGAGATGCCGTTCCAGCTTCGCGATCACACGCCGCTTCTGCAG
>Ga0187777_10002715_pt1 | contig 11289 bp, 8 predicted proteins | sample 1015_Q2_SP5_10_M_FD_132416 | JGI IMG/M metagenome (GOLD analysis project Ga0187777, IMG submission 132416) | Tropical peat soil microbial communities from peatlands in Department of Meta, Colombia - 1015_Q2_SP5_10_MG | ecosystem: Environmental > Terrestrial > Soil > Wetlands > Peat | place...
GACTGGGGAGGCACCAACGCGCGCGCCGGGCTGGTCGCGCTGGACGGGGGCGCGGCGCGCATCGTGGTCGAGGAGACGCTGACCTTCCCGGAGGCCCAGAAGCGTGGAGCTCCGGAGCCGGTCTTCGACCTGATCGCGGGCGCGGTCGGCAAGGTGGCCGCTGCCCAGCACGTGGGCAGGGCGCCGCTGGCCTTCGTCTACTCCTACCCGGCGCGCCTCGAGCGCATCGACCGGGCGGTGGCACTGGCCTTGACCAAGGGCTGGCGGCTCGAGGGCCTGGTGGGGCAGGACGTGGGAGGGCTGCTCCGCGCGGCGCTCGGGCGCGCGGGGCTCGCGCGGATCGAGCTCGCGGCGGTGGCCAACGACACGGTGGCCGCGCTGATCCTCCTGAGCTACCAGGCGCGCAGTCGCGATGCGGCGGCGCGACCGGCCGACGTGGGCCTGATCCTCGGCACGGGGACCAACCTGGCCGCGGACCTGGGGCCGGCGGGGATCCGCAACCTCGAATCCGGCAACTTCGACGGGGTCGGCGCGGTCGACACGCCGTACGACGTGGCGCTCGATCGCGAGATGGCCGATCCGATGCCCGGGGCGCAGCGCTTCGAGAAGATGGTCTCCGGGCACTACCTGGGCGAGATCCTGCGCCGCGCGCTCCGGGACCTGGGCGCGCGCACCGCGTGGTTCCAGTGGTCGGCCTCGCCGGCGATGGCCAGCCCGTTCGCCTTCGACAGCGCCTACCTCTCGCGGATCGCCCGCGATCGGACGCCCGCGCTCGACGACTCGGCCGCGCTGCTGCGCTCGCTCGGGATCGAGAGCACGCGGGAGGAGCGCGAGGGAGTCCGCGCGCTCGGCGCGGCGATCGCGCGCCGCGCGGCTCGCCTGGTCGCCGCCGCGCTGGTCGGCACGCTGCGCTTCGTCGACCCGGAGCTTGCCGGGCGGCGTACCATCGCAGTGGACGGGAGCCTCTGGGGCGGCTACCCGGGCTTCGACGCACTCGTGGGCCAGGCGCTGGCCGAGCTCGCCGGCCGGGAGAAGGCCGCGCGGATCGAGACCGCGTTCGTCAAGGATTCGACCAGCGCCGGTGCGGCCGTCATCGCGGCCGTGGCCGCGGCGCAAAGGAGCCAGTGATGCAGCTCGGCATGATCGGACTTGGGCGCATGGGCGCCAACATGGTGCGCCGGGTGCAGAAGGCGGGACACCAGGGCGTGGTGTACGACGTGCACGCCGACGCGATCCAGGCGCTCGCGAAGGAGGGCGCCACCGGCGCCACCTCGTTGCCGGCGTTCGTCAAGGCCCTCACGCGCCCGCGCGCGGTGTGGCTCATGGTGCCGGCCGCGGTGGTGGACCAGACGCTCGCGAGCCTGGTGCCGCTGCTGGAGACCGACGACGTGGTGATCGACGGCGGCAACTCCCACTATCACGACGACATCCGCCGGGCCGGCGAGCTGCGGACGCGTGGCCTCCACTACGTGGACGTGGGCACGAGCGGCGGGGTGTGGGGGCTCGAGCGCGGCTTCTGCCTGATGATCGGCGGGGAGCCCGGCGTGGTGCAGCGCCTCGATCCGATCTTCGCGGCGCTCGCTCCCGGCATCGCGGCGGCGTCCCGGACCGAGGGGCGCGAGAAGATCGGCGGCACCGCGGAGCAGGGGTATCTGCATTGCGGCCCGAGCGGGGCGGGGCACTTCGTGAAGATGGTCCACAACGGGGTCGAGTACGGGCTGATGGCGGCCTACGCGGAAGGCCTCAACGTGCTGCACCACGCCAACGTGGGGGCGACCGGGCGCACCGTCGACGCCGAGACCACGCCGCTCCGCAACCCCGAGCACTACCGCTACGACCTCGACCTGCGCGACATCGCCGAGGTCTGGCGGCGTGGCAGCGTGATCGCCTCCTGGCTGCTGGACCTGACCGCCGGCGCGCTGACCAGGAGCCCGGATCTCGCGGAGTTCTCCGGACGCGTGTCCGACTCGGGCGAGGGCCGGTGGACCGTGCAGGCGGCCATCGACGAGAGCGTCCCGGTGCCGGTGCTGAGCACCGCGCTCTACGAGCGCTTCAGCTCCCGCGGAGAGGCCGACTTCGCGGGCAAGGTGCTCTCGGCGCTGCGCTTCGGCTTCGGCGGTCACCACGAGAAGCCGGCGGGCACGTGAGCGGGACGGCGCCGGTCACGTTCCTGGTGGACGTGGACGACACCCTGCTCGACAACGACCGGCTCTCCGCCGACCTGCGGCGCCGGCTCGAAGAGGACCTCGGGCCGCAGGGGCTCGCGCGCTACCTGGCGATCTTCGAGGAGCTGCGGGCCGAGCTGGGCTACGCGGACTACCTGGGCGCGCTGCAGCGCGTGGGCCTCGAGCTGCCGCGGGACGCGCGCCTCTTCGGCCTCTCGCGCTTCCTGCTCGAGTATCCGTTCGCCGATTGCGTCTACCCCGGAGCGCTCGACGTGCTCGGCCGGTTCCGGCGACGGGGCCCGACCGTGATCCTCTCGGACGGTGACGTGGTGTTCCAGCCGCGCAAGATCGAGCGGTCCGGGCTCGGCGCCGCGGTGGACGACGTCCTGATCTACGTGCACAAGGAGCGGGAGCTCGACGCGGTGACGCGCCAGTATCCCGCCAACCACTACGTGCTGGTGGACGACAAGCTGCGGGTCCTGGACGCGGTGAAGCGGGTGTGGGGGCCGCGGGTCACGACGGTGTTCCCGCGCCAGGGCCACTACGCCCGCGACCCGCAGGCGCTCGCCACGTACCCCGCGCCCGACGTGACGGTCGAGCGCATCGGCGAGCTGGCGGACCGCGACCTCTCCCCCTCGCTGGAGGACGCGAGATGATCAGTCGAACCGACGCGTGGAGCGCCCTGCGGGCGCATCAGCAGAAGATCCGGGATCTCCACCTGCGGACCCTCTTCGCGGACGATCCCCGGCGAGGTGAGCGGCTCACGGTCGAGGCGGCCGGCCTCTACCTCGACTACTCGAAGAACCGCATCACCGACGAGACCCTGCGGCTCCTGCTGGCGCTGGCCGAGACGGCTGGTCTGCGGCGCCGCATCGACGCCATGTTCGCCGGCGAGAAGATCAACGTCACCGAGCGGCGCGCGGTGCTGCACGTGGCGCTGCGCGCACCGCGGGGCGAGCGCATCACCGTGGACGGCGTCGACGTGGTACCGGGTGTGCACGCGGTCCTCGATCGCATGGCCGACTTCTCGGCGCGGGTGCGGAGCGGGGCCTGGACCGGCTTCACCGGGCGACCCATCCGCAACGTGATCAACATCGGCATCGGCGGCTCCGACCTCGGGCCGGTCATGGCGAGCGAGGCGCTCCGCTACTACGCCGACCGGCGGCTCACCATGCGCTTCGTGTCCAACGTGGACGGCACCGACTTCGTCGAGGCCACCCGCGACCTCGATCCCGCCGAGACCCTGTTCATCGTCTCGTCGAAGACCTTCACGACGCTCGAGACGCTCACCAACGCCCACGCGGCGCGGGAGTGGTCGCTGCGCACGCTCCGCGACCCGCGCGCGGTGGCCCGCCACTTCGTGGCGGTCTCGACGAACGCGGCGGAGGTGGAGAAGTTCGGCATCGATACCGCCAACATGTTCGAGTTCTGGGACTGGGTGGGCGGCCGCTACTCGTACGACTCCGCGATCGGGCTGTCGCTGATGGTCGCGGTCGGCCCCGAGCACTTCCGGGCGATGCTCGCCGGGTTCCACGAGATGGACGAGCACTTCCGCACCGCGCCGTTCGACCGCAACCTGCCGGTGCTGCTGGGTCTGATCGGCGTCTGGTACATCGACTTCTTCGGCGCCGAGACCCACGCGGTGCTGCCCTACAGTCACTACCTGGCGCGCCTGCCCTTCTATCTGCAGCAGCTCGACATGGAATCCAACGGCAAGTCGGTGGACCTCGAGGGCCGGCGGGTGGACTACCCGACCGGTCCGGTGCTCTGGGGCACGGCGGGCACCAACGGCCAGCACGCCTACTACCAGCTGATCCACCAGGGCACGCGGCTGATCCCGTGCGACTTCATCGGCTTCACGCGCACGCTGAACCCGCTGGGCCAGCATCAGGATCTCCTCACCGCCAACCTCATCGCTCAGACCGAGGCCCTCGCCTTCGGCAAGACCGCGGCGGAGGTGGCCGCGGAGGGCGTGCCCGCCTTCCAGGTGCCGCCCCGCACCTTCGAGGGGAACCGGCCGACCAACACGATCATGGCCGAGATCCTCGACCCGGCCACCCTCGGGCGGTTGATCGCGCTCTACGAACACAAGGTCTTCGTGCAGGGCACCGTCTGGGGCATCAACTCGTTCGACCAGTGGGGCGTGGAGCTGGGCAAGGCGCTCGCCGGACGCATCGTCCCGGAGCTCGAGAGCCCGCAGGAGCTCCCGCTGCGCCACGACAGCTCGACCGCCGCGCTGATCCGCCGCTACCGCCGGCTGCGCGCCCGCGGCGCCTGAGCGAGCCGGCCGCCGCCGGCGGCCGGCCGCGCTTGCGCAGGGCGGGGCCTTTGTGCCACGATCCCGCCCGGCCCTCGGAGCCCCGTCGTCTTTTCCCTCAACGTCGAGAGGAGCACGCCATGCGGACTCGCCTCGTGAACACGCTCGCCCTGGCCGGCCTGGTCCTGCTCGGGCTCTCCGTCGCGCTCGTTGCGCCGGCGCGCGCCGACCTCATCATCATCGGCAACGACGAGAAGGTGACCTTCGACGCCGAGGGCAACCGCGCCTTCGTCGTCCCCGGCAAGGACACGATCCTGATCGTGGACATCGCCAACCGCGAGGCCCCGCGCATCGTGGCGAGCTTCCCCCTGATGAACTCGATCTTCGGACCGCCGACCAACCTGGCGATCACCGCCGACGAGCGGCTCGCCATCGTGGCGAACTCGGTGAACTGGGTGCAGGACGGCGCCGCGTGGAAGCCCGCGCCCGACGACAAGCTCTACGTGTTCGATCTCAAGGCGAGCCCGCCGGTCCAGATCGCCACCGTGACGATCGGCAAGCAGCCCTCCGGCCTCGCGATCAACCGGGCGGGTGATCTGGCCCTGGTGGCCAACCGCGCCGACAAGTCGGTGAGCGTGCTCGCCATCTCGGGCCGCGACGTGAAGCTGGTCGACACGGTGCCGATCGGCGAGGAGGTGGCCTCAGTGGCGATCAGCCCCGACGGCAAGCGCGCGCTGGTCACCAAGTTCCCCGGTCACAAGATCGCGCTGCTCGAGATCGACGGCCAGAAGGTGACCTACACCAAGTGGGACATGCCGGTGGGTCAGTGGCCATACAACATCGGGATCACGCCCAACGGCAAGCTCGGCCTCTCCGCCGACAACGGGGCCTCCGGCTCGCCCGACGGTCACGTGGACACGGTGAGCGTCATCGACATGGAGGCGACACCGGTCCGGGTCATCGATCGGGTCGTCGTCGGGGACGGACCCGAGGGTTTCGTGATCAGCCCCACCGGCGACCTCGCGGCGGCGATCCTGCTGGGTGGCAGCGCGGTGCCGAAGGGACCGAACAGCTGGTTCTGGAAGCGCAACGGTAGCGTCGCGGTGCTCAAGATCGACGGCAAGAAGGTCACCAAGGTGGGCGAGGTCGAGGTGGGCGCGCTGCCCGAAGGGGCGGTGTTCAGCCCCGACGGCAAGTACCTCTACGTCGGCAACTACGTCGATCGGAACCTGTCGATCCTCAAGGTCGACGGCACCACGATCACCGACACCGGCAAGAAGATGCCGCTACCCGGGCAGCCCGCCTCGATGCGCGGGCGCAATCCCTGAGGGGGCGGCGATGGATCTCTCCCGTCGCGGATTCATCAAGCTCTCCGCCAGCGCGGCCGCGGCCGGTGGCGCGCTCGGCGGCTCGGCCGTCGACGCGGCGACGCGGACGGCCGCGCCGATCCAGTTGGCCCAGGCGGGCCGGCCGGGCCCGCTCGGCTTCGATCCCGCGGACCCGGCGCTCAAGTACGATCTGGTGGTCGCCAACGGCGACGTGCTCGATCCGGAGAGCCGCTCGCGCGGCAAGCGCGACGTGGGCATCCGGTTCGGTCAGATCGCGGCCATCGCGGCCTCCATCCCGCCCGACCGCGCGGTGCAGCGCATCGACGTGGCGGGCAAGCTCGTCACCCCGGGCCTCATCGATCTGCACACGCATCTCTGCCCACATCTGGGAATCGGGCTGCCCGCCGATGAGCTGGTGCCGATCACCGCCACCACCACGGCGGTCTCCGCGGGCGACGCGGGCGCGCACACCTTCGGCAACTTCCGCCATGGAGTCGTGCCGCAGTCGCGCACCCGGCTGTTCGGCTTCGTCCACATCGCGTCGATCGGGCTCGCGGGTGGTCTCGCGCCGGGCGAGATGCTCAACATCGACTACGCGAACGTGGAGGCGTGCGCGAAGACGGTGGCCGAGAACGCGGACCTGGTGCTGGGCGTCAAGGTGCGGATCACCGACACCGTGGTGGGCCAGAACGGGATCGAGCCGCTCCGGCGCGCGGTGAAGGCCGCCGAGATGGCGGGCAAGCAGTTCCGGGTGATGTGCCACATCGGCGCCGCGCCCGGCAATCTCTCCGACCTGCTCGACCTCCTGCGCCCCGGCGACGTCCTCACCCACGCCTACAGCGGCGCCGGCAACAACACGGTGCAGCAGGGCCGCGTGCTGCCGGCCGCACTGGCCGCCAAGCAGCGCGGCGTCATCGTCGACGTGGGCCACGGGGGCGGCAGCTTCGACTACACGGTCTGCGAGCCGGCGCTCCAGCAGGGCTTCGGCCCCGACACGATCTCGAGCGACATCCACGCGGTCAGCATCAACACGCCCGGCTATCCGACGATGCCCTGGGTCATGTCGAAGTTCCTGGGGCTCGGCATGCCGCTCGAAGAGGTCGTGGCCCGGACCACCTCGGTGCCCGGCCGCATCATCGGCAAGGTCCCGGGCCTGGGGACGCTGGCCGTCGGGGCCCCGGCGGACCTGGCCGTGTTCGACCTGGTCGATGGACCGGTCGAGTTCGTGGACACCCGAAACAACAAGCGCGCGGGCACGCGAAAGCTGATCCCGGTGCTGACCGTGAAGGGGGGCCGGCCGTACGGGCGTCCGCCGCTGCCGATCCCGTTCACGTACTAAGCGGCTCGGGACCATGTGATATTCTTGCTTGGCCTGACCCTCCTCGAGGCTCTTCGCGGCCGGACTCGGGAGCAGATCGTCGTGCGAGAGTGGCGGAACTGGCAGACGCGCTGGACTTAGGATCCAGAGGGGCAACCCGTGGGGGTTCAACTCCCCCCTCTCGCACCATCTGATCCTGATCGCATGAGCCTCGCCCTCCTGGCCCACGTCCACGACGACGGCGACATCATTCGGGCCTGGCTCGACCACTACGTTGCCCTCGGCGTCAACGATTTCCACCTGGTCGTGCGCGGGCCCGATCCGACCAATCGCGAGTTGCTCGGCTTGCGAGCGACGTACCCCATCATCATCCGCGACCGCTACGAGGATCAGTTCCGCGAACGGGAGAAGATCCGTCGCCTCAACGCCGTGCTCGAGGACTTTCGCGGGCAGTGGGTCCTGGTCGTGGACCCCGACGAGTTCCTGGAGCTGCCGTTCGCCACGGTGGCGGAGACGATCTCAGAGCTGGAGCGCTTGGGGGCCACCTGTCTACCTGCGCCGTTGCTGCAGCGGCTGCGGGCCGACGGCTCGCTCGACTCCCCCGCGGTCGTCCCGGATCCTTTCCGAGAGTTTCCGCTTTGCTCCGTCGATCTCTACGAGGCGATGGGCAGCACCGCGGCGCTGGCGAAGTATCCGCTCGTGCGGTGCGAGGAGCGCACGATCTTGCGTGGAGGCAACCACATCGTGCCGAACGGCGCGGGATCGGATGGCTCTCCCCTTCGTGGGGTCAGTCACCATTTCAAGTGGAGGCGGTCGGCGGTGCCGCGGATCCAGGAGTACGTCGACACACAACATCCCCACTGGGAGGAATCGGCCGCCTATCTGACGTACCTCGCACGGAGCGGCTCCCGGCTTCCCCTGGACGGTGCCTTCCCGTATTCGCGCGCCGAGCTCTTCCGGAGGGGCCTGCTGCGGGCAGCCCCGCGGGGGTCTCGGACGCTTCGACGCCTCTGGAGGATCGGGAGACTGCTGGGCAAGTAGTGGTTTTCTTGACGATGCTTGACGATGGTGTACCATGCGGATCTGGTCTGAACCGGACTCGGAAGGAGTCGTCATGAAAGCTGACCACCCGTGAAGGTGGACGTCGAAGAGATCGGAGCCTGCAAGAGGCGGCTCCAGGTGGAAGAGGCCCCCGAGGTCGTCACGAAGGCGTGGGAGCAGGCCTTCGCGCGGGTGCAGCGACAGGCGCGCCTGCCCGGCTTCCGCAAGGGCAAGGTCCCGCGGAGCATGATCAAGCTCCACTTCGCGGACGACGTGCGACAGGAGGTCGCGCGCAGCCTGATCCCCGACGTCTACCGCCAAGCCCTGGCCGAGACCCAGATCAAGCCGGTCGAGGAGCCGGACCTGCAGGAGGTCACGCTCGAGGAGAACGCGGCGCTGAAGTTCGCCGCGGTGGTCGAGGTCAAGCCCGCCATCACCCTGGGTGCCTACTCCGGGCTCGCGGTCGAGCACACCCCCAAGGCGTTCGCGGAGAGCCAGGTGGACGAGGCCCTCACCGCGCTCCAGGAGCAGCACGCGGAGTATCGCTCGGTGGAGCGGGCGGCGGACCCCGGTGACCTCGTCATCGTCGACTACACGCTCACGCCCGAGGCCATGGAGCCGCGCTCGGAGACCGGCTACGGGTTCGTCGTCGGCTCGGGGGGCGTCCTTCCCGAGATGGACCAGGCGGTGGTCGGCCTCGCCGCGGGCGGCAGCCGCCAGACCCGGGTGCGATTCGGCGACGATCACCGCAACGAGGCGCTGCGGGGCAAGGGCGCGGAGGCGAGCGTCACGGTCACCGAGGTGAAGGAGAAGGTCCTGCCCGCTCTCGACGACGAGTTCGCCAAGAGCGTGGGCGGCAACTTCGAGACGCTCGAGGCGCTCCGAGCCGAGATCCGCAAGGGGCTCGAGGCGCGCGTCGAGGCGGAGAATCGCCGCGCGCTCGAGAACGCCGTGCTCGACGCAGTGCTGGCCGGCCACGCCTTCGAGGTGCCGGAAGCGCTCGTGCTCCGGCAGGTGGGCCACCAGATCGAGCACGCCCGGGACCACATGCGCCGCCAGGGCGTCGATCCCGACAAGGTGCCCTGGGACTACAAGAAGCTGCTCGAGGACCTGCGCCCGGGCGCCGAGAGGGCGGTCAAGCGCGCGCTCCTGATCGAGGCGATCGCGGTGAAGGAGGGGCTCGCCGCGACCGACGCCGACGTGGAGGCCGAGGTCGAGCGCATCGCTCAGGCCAGCCAGCGCCCGGTGCCGGCGGTCCGGCGGATGCTGGAGCAGAGCGGGGACCTGGACGGGATCGGGCACACCCTCACCGAGCGGCGCGCCATCGATTTTCTCATCGAAAAGAATCCGGCAAACCGCGCCTGAGGTACACTACCAGCATGGCAAGGAGGCGCCCGATGGGACTGGTCCCGATGGTGGTCGAGCAGACGCCGCGTGGTGAGCGCGCGTTCGACATCTTCTCCCGGCTCCTGAAGGAGCGGATCATCTTCCTCCCGACCTACATCGAGGACGAGATCGCGAACCTGGTCATCGCCCAGATGCTGTTCCTCGAGGCGGAAGACCCGGACAAGGACATCCACCTCTATATCAACTCTCCGGGCGGCTCGGTGACCGCGGGCATGGCGATCTACGACACCATGCAGTACGTGAAGCCCGCGATCTCGACCATCTGCATGGGGCAGGCCGCGTCGATGGGCGCGCTGCTGCTGTGCGCCGGCACCAAGGGCAAGCGCTTCGCGCTGCCCCACGCGCGGATCATGATCCACCAGCCCCTCGGCGGCGTGCAGGGTCAGGCCACCGACATCGACATCCAGGCCAAGGAGATCCTCCGGATGCGGGAGGAGCTGAACCGCATCCTGGTGCACCACACCGGCCAGGGCATGGACAAGATCCAGCGGGACACCGACCGCGACTTCTTCATGACCGCGGAGCAGGCCAAGGAGTACCGTATCGTGGACGAGGTGATCTCCTCCAAGCCGACCACCCGGCCCGTCCCCGAAGTGGTCGTCACGCCCAAGTAGGCAATCGCCCCATGGCCCGCACCCGCGAAGGCGGCGGCGCGCTCAAGTGCTCGTTCTGCGGCAAGAGCCAGAACGACGTCCGCAAGCTGATCGCGGGCCCCACCGTCTACATCTGCGACGAGTGCATCGAACTCTGCAACGACATCATCGCGGAGGAGTGGGAGGAGGAGAAGAGCCGCGAGCTACGCAGCCTGCCCAAGCCCGCCGAGATCAAGAACGTGCTCGACCAGTACGTGGTCGGGCAGGAGCGGGCCAAGAAGATCCTCGCGGTCGCGGTGCACAACCACTACAAGCGCATCGAGGCCGGCTCCGAGGCCGGTGACGTGGAGCTGCAGAAGGCCAACATCCTCCTGATCGGTCCCACCGGCTCCGGCAAGACCCTCCTCGCCCAGACGCTGGCCAAGATGCTCCACGTGCCGTTCACGATCGCCGACGCGACGACGCTCACCGAGGCCGGCTACGTTGGCGAGGACGTCGAGAATATCATCCTGAGATTGCTCCAGGCCGCGGACTACGACGTGGAGCGGGCGCAGCGCGGCATCGTCTACATCGACGAGATCGACAAGATCGCGCGCAAGTCCGAGAACCCGTCGATCACGCGCGACGTCTCCGGTGAGGGCGTGCAGCAAGCCCTGCTGAAGATCCTCGAGGGCACCGTCGCGAACGTGCCGCCACAGGGCGGGCGGAAGCATCCCCACCAGGAGTTCATCCAGGTCGACACCACCAACGTGCTGTTCATCTGCGGCGGCGCGTTCGTGGGCATCGACAAGATCGTCGAGGGCCGGGTGGGCAAGACCGGCATCGGCTTCGGGGCCGAGATCAAGAGCCGCGAGGACCGTCGCGTCGGCGACCTGCTGGCCCTCATCCAGCCGGAAGACCTCCTGAAGTACGGGCTGATCCCGGAGTTCGTCGGGCGCCTGCCGGTGGTCGCCACGCTCCACGACCTCGACGAGCCCGCGCTCGTGCGCATCCTCCGCGAGCCCAAGAACGCGATCATCAAGCAGTACCAGAAGTACTTCGAGCTGGAGAAGGTGCGGCTCAAGTTCACCGACGACGCGGTGGCCGCGGTCGCTCGCGAGGCGATGAAGCGCGGCACCGGCGCGCGCGGGCTGCGCGCGGTGCTCGAGGAGGTCATGCTCGAGGTGATGTACGAGCTGCC
>Ga0187777_10002716_pt1 | contig 11288 bp, 11 predicted proteins | sample 1015_Q2_SP5_10_M_FD_132416 | JGI IMG/M metagenome (GOLD analysis project Ga0187777, IMG submission 132416) | Tropical peat soil microbial communities from peatlands in Department of Meta, Colombia - 1015_Q2_SP5_10_MG | ecosystem: Environmental > Terrestrial > Soil > Wetlands > Peat | place...
GACGTCGATGTAGATATCGCCGAGCGCCATGCCGTACTCGCCCTGCAGCCGCTGCGCGGCACGCTTGGCGGTCGAGGCGATCTCGTCGGCCGTCTTGTTTTGCTTGGCGACGCCGTCCTCCATGCGCTCGGAGGCCATAACGATGACCTTGAACGGGCCGTAGTCCTTGTAGAGGTCCATGATCTCCCAGCGCTGCTCGGTGATGGAATTGACCAGCGCCGGCCCGCCGCGCGCGCGGTCGTAAGTCGTGAAGCAGACCTCCTGCAGATTACGGTCCGGGTAGTCGAAGCAAAGCGGGGTGGTCACCGCGTCCTGGATGGCACGGATCGCCTGCACGAGGTAGCCGTGGTCGTTGAAGGCACGCGGTCCGATGGTGACGTCGAGATAGCTCGCTCCGCTCTCCACCTGCCGCACGGCCAGCGCCTGGATGCCGGCGATGTCGTGGTTGTCGACTAGCACGCGCGTGGGCTTGAACCCCGGATTGATGCGATCGCCGATCATGGCGATGTTGAAGCCGCTCACAACGCTCTCCGTAATTTGGTTTGTCTGTTGAAGCCGATATTGGCGAGGAAGCTCTTCTGGAAATCGGCGCGCGTGCTGAGCTCGATGTAGCGGCAGCGTTCGGCGAGAGCGCGCGCCTCAGCGCGCGCTTGCAGCGAGGTCAGCATCAGCCGAATGCCGCGGCCAGCGGCATTGCCCACCTGCGCGAAACGGTCGAGCGGCAGCACTGGCAAGAGACCGATGGCGATAGCACTCGCGACGTTGATATAGGCGCCGAAAGCGCCGGCGATAACGACGCGTCCGATGTTCTCCTCGAGCAGGCCGCACTCGTGCAACAAGAGCTCGACGCCGGTGCGAATTGCCGCCTTGGCGAGCTGCACCGCGCGCACGTCGTGCTGGCCGAAATGGACCTCGGGCGCGAGCTGCGCCACGCGTTTTCCTTCGACTTCGACGATGTCCGGATGGTGGCGCGCGATGCGGCCGCCATCGTCAAGGATGCCGGCCTCGTGCAAGACGGCAAGCGCATCAATCACGCCCGAGCCGCAAACGCCTACTGGCTTGCCTTTGCCGATCGTTTCGACCGCAATGCGGCCATTGTCAACGAAGATGCGCTCAATCGCGCCTTCGGCCGCGCGCATGCCGCAGGAGATGTGGCCGCCTTCCAGTGCCGGCCCCGAGGGGCACGACGTGGAAACGATCTCGTCGCCATGAATGAGAGAGATTTCCGTATTGGTGCCTATGTCCATGACGAGGGTTGTCTGGCCATCGCGCCAATGCTCCTGCGTGGCGATGAGCGCGGTCACATGATCGCTGCCGACAAAGCCGCCGATATTCGGAGCCATGTGCACATAGGCGCCAGGGCAAACGGTCAGCCCCAGTTCGCGCGCCTTGATGTCCATGGCACCGCGCATCGCCGCGACAAAGGGCGCGCGGCCGAGTTGGCGCACCGGCAGCCCCAGCAGCAGATGATGCATCGCCGTGTTGCCGCAGATCGCGATGTCGACGATGTCGCCGGCAGTGGCCTCGGCCGACGCGCACAGGTCGTGGGCCAAAGCGTTGATCGCGGTGACCGCGGCCTCGCGTAAGGCGGCGGCGTCCGCCGCGCCCTGTATGGCGTGATTCATGCGGCTGATGACGTCGGCGCCCCATGCGACTTGCGGGTTCTCGATGCCTAGGCTTGCGACGCGCTCGCCGCTGCCGAGGTCAATCAGGAAACCGGCGACATTGGTGGTGCCGAGATCGATAGCCAGGCCGAAGGCGCGCCGGGCGGGCGGCGAAAAACCGATCAACTCGCCGCCGCGGCAATGCGCGCGCAGCGACCATTGGCCCGCGCGCAGCTGCTCCGGGAGCTGCCGCGCCGCTTCGAGGTCGATGCCAGAAGCCTCCGATAGCGCACGCATGACGCGGTCGAGATCGGAGACATTGTCGGCAAGGCTCGCTTGCGGAACGCTGACGTCGCGGCTGACGACCGCCGAGTCTAGCGGCAGGATTTCCGGCGCGCCGGCGTGCTCGAACTCGGCGCGCACGATGGGCGCCAGCGAGCGCTCGGCAATTCTGACCGTACAGTTGGACAAGGGCCTCACTTGGCAGGCGCGCAGCCAGCCGGTTCGCTTGCCAAGCTGCGCCAGCGCGGCAGAAGTATCGACCTCACCTTCTACTTTGACGCGGCAGGTGCCACAGGTGCCGCGGCCACCACAGGCGCCGATGATGCGGACGCCGCCGCGCCGCGCCGTGCGATAGATCGACTCGCCCGGCTCGCTGACGATCTCCCGCTCTACCTGCGGAAAACCGAGCGTGAAGGCTTGGGCGACCCGGCGGTTCATGGCTCAGGCCATTGCCGGCGCCACCGCGCGGCCTGCCACGCGGCATTTCGACAGCGAGGGACAGGCGTCGCAACGCGACCAGCGTGCCGGCGGCAGGTCGACGCCGATGCCGAGGATCATTGATATCGACTTGAGGGGGTGCAGCATCTGGCTGCGCGTGACGTTGACGCCGACCTCGCCAGCACCAGCCAGGCGCAAGACGGCCGCTTGCGCCGCGAGCGGCAGGCCGGGGTCACCGGCGCGCAGCTCACCGGCGGCGCTCAGCTGGCGCTTACGCGCTTCCCCGACGATGCGGTCCTGCACGCGGCGGGAGAGCGCAAAGAGCAGCTCATTACCGACAGCATCGAGCGCAAGCGCGAGCGACGTGCGCCGTTCGGCGAACAGGACCGTGGTGCGCCGCTCCAGCGCCGTCCCCAGCGTGCAGACAGCTGCGGCAATGGCGGTGAGGCGCCCACTTTCCGGCACCAGCCGCATGGCGTCGAGCGCCTCGCCGCCGGCGCGCAAGCACTCGCGCGGCGGCTCGTCCAGCGGGACGATGCGATGGCTATAGGCGGCCTCGATCAGGTTGTCGCGCTCGATCAGCTCGATCGCCTCGCGCCGAAAGCCGTCGCGCCGCGGGAACCCCTTCACGCATGATGCCTCCGCGATCTCGCGAAGCAGAACGTTGCTGCCGAGCTTCGGCATGGCCGCGCTCCGTCAGCTGCCGTATTTGCGCGCCGCGCTATACATGGCGCGGGCGTTCTCGACCGGCGTCTCGTCGGGCAGGCCAAAGGCGGCATCGAGGATGAGCTTGCCGCCCTTGTGGAAGACGTTTTCGGCAAGATGTCGCACCGCCGCGTCGACTTCGTCCGGCTTGCCGGTGGTGAGCAGTGAGGGCGAGATGTTGCCGCGCAAGGCGACCACGTCGCCGAGCACCTCGAAAGCCTTCACCATGTCGGTGCGCTCGAACCAGTAGATGCATTTGCCCGTAGGGACATCGCGGATCGTCTCCAGCCGCTTGGTGCAATCGGCTTCCCACAGCGGCATCGGGATGACGCCGGCGTCGATCAGATTGACCATGAGCTTGCGGAAGGACGGCCACCAGAAAGTCTCGAACTGCTTCTGCGACATGAAGCGGTCGGGCGCCCAATGCACTGGGAAGAACACCACCGGATGACCAGAGGCGCGCGACCAGGCGATCGTCTGCTTGGTGAGGAAGACGCAGGCCTTGTCGAGCATCTCGAGCAGCTTGTCTTTGTTGCGATAGAGATCCTTCATCGTGCCGGTGGCGCCACGGAAATAGTCGGCGATGAGGTCGTAGGGCGCGACCGAGGTGCTGATGTGCGAGGTCGGGAAGCCTTGCGCTGTCATCCTGTTGGTGAAGTCGGCATGGACGTTGGAAAAGCGCTCGACTTCCTCTGCCGCCTTCATGATCTTCTCGAGCGCGGCGCGCACCCGCGGCTTAGCGAAAGCGCGCATGCCGCCGACCAGACGGAAATAGTGCAGGCCCGGCAGATAGGGCAACTCCTCCATTCCGTCAAACACACCGAGCACACGTGGCAGATATTTGGTCAGGTAGAAGGCGGTAGGATCGAAGATGAAGTCGTCGTATTCCTCCGGCTTCATGTATTCGCGATCGAGGTATTGGTAGGGCTGGTTGTCGGCGACGCCGTGCCCGGGCCAGATCAGCTGCTTGTAGTCGAGCGCGTCAAGCACCGGGCCCATCGCGACATTGAGCACCAGCGGATTGTAGCAATCGGGGTCGAGTTCGAGCAGCGTGCGCTCAGCAATCTCAGTTGCCTTGGCGTCGTTGTACATCAGCTCACGATTAGTGATGCCGCCGAACTTCGCCAGGAAGAACGTGGCAAACATCGCCACCGGCATGCGGTCGGGCTGCTTGAGCGCAACGCAATCCATAATGCGCTGCCAGCGCTTGTCGTACGCGGTTTTCGCGTCGGGCGTCTGCACGTAGATCTTGGGCGCGTTCATGCGGCAACCCCCATCCAGTTCTTGCACAGCGAGACGGCATCGACCGCCGTGGTGCCATAGGCATCAGCCCCGGTGTAGTTGCGCACGGCCTCGTCGACCTGGCCGCCGCCGATCATGATCTTGAGCTTGTCGCGCAGACCGGCATCTTGGATGGCCGCGATCGTCTCCTTCATCGAATCGAAGGCGATGGTGAGGAAGCCGGAAAGGCCGACGACGTCGGGCTTGAAGTCAGCGATCTCGTCGATGAAGGTCTTCACCGGCACGTCGATGCCGATGTCCTTCACCTCGAAGCCGTTGATATCGAGCATGAAGGTGACGATGTTCTTGCCGATGTCGTGCAGGTCGCCATGCACCGTGCCGATCAGCACCTTGGCGAGCTTCTTGGGCTCGCCGCCGGGCGCCTGCTTTATCAGCGGCTTGGCTATGGCACCGATGTTCTCGAGCATTTCGCCGGCGAGCACCAGCTCGGGAAGGAAGTACTCCCCCTGCTCGAAGCGCTTGCCGACGATGTCCATCGCTTCGCGGCAGAGTCCGAGCACGCGCATCGGATCTGCGCTCTCCTCCAGCAGCATTTTCTTGGCGAGCGCGAAGGCGTCATCCTCGTTCATATCGGAGAGCCAAGCCACCAACTGTTGTTCCTGCTCGGTCTTCTCGGCCATCACTGCCTCCTGATTACTCACGCCGCGCGCGTACTGACGCCGCGGCGAATTCCCGATTGCGCGATTGCTTCGGCCAGAATGTCGTCGTTGTGGTACCCCATGAGGTGCACGCCTGCGACGCCTTCGATGCCGGCGACCGACTGTATTGTCTCGACAAGCACGGCCTTGGCTTCGAGCTTCTGATCTTCCGCCGAGCCGATGCGGCGCAGCACCGCCTCCGGGATATGCACGCCGGGGACATGGGTCGCCATGCGGCGTAGCGATTTCACGCTGCTCAACGTGCCGACGCCGACGATGATGGCACAGCGCTTGTGCAATTCGCGCGCGCGCACCTCGCGCATGAAATCGGCGAGCACGGGTACGTCGAAGCAGAATTGCGTCTGGATGAACTGCGCGCCGCCGGCCTCGATCTTTTTTTCCAGATTAACGATCCGATCGCGGTAGGGCGGCATGAATGGATTGGCGGTGGCGCCAAGAAACAGATTCGGAACAACCGTCAACTTTCGGCCCGAGGCAAAAACGCCGCGATCACGCATATCCCGGGTAATGCGCAATAGTGAAATCGAGTCCAGATCGAATACCGCCTTGGCGCCGGGATGGTCGCCTTGGCTGACGTGGTCGCCCGTAAGGCAAAGGATATTGCGTATGCCCAAGGCTGCCGCGCCAAGAATGTCGCCCTGCAGCGCGATGCGATTTCGGTCGCGGCATGAGAACTGCGCCACCGGCGTCAGTCCATTCGCTACCAGGATCGCGGCGGCGGCAGCGCTGGACATGTGGCAATTCGCACCGGCGCCGTCGGTAATGTTGATGGCATCAGCCAGATCGCGGAAGCGGGAGGCGCGTGCAATCAGCACACTGGGATCGCTGGAGTCGGGCGGGGACACCTCAACGGTGACGACGAAGCGCCCTGATTTGCACGCCTGCTCGAAAGAAAACGCTTCTCGCGCGGCTGCCAGATGTGGTCCGACGACTGTCGGCATTGAATGCGTTCCTTCGATCACCCGCAGCCATGAAGAGTGGTTCCAAAGACGGTGATCTATGGGTTCGAGGAACGTTTTGTTTGGCCGCCCGCCTATCCGCTTTTGTCCTTCGGTTGCATCGATCCACACGCAGCGGATCGCGGGATTAACCTCACAGGCGCCGTCGGCACGTACACCACCACAAGGTCCATTGCGCATTTGTTTTGCGCAGTTGCTCGGACACGCCATGCCGGTCGATGAAAGCACGCACTGTCCGCACATCTTGCAATCGAACAGCAGCTGCTTTGCTGCGCGTTCGAGCGGCCGCAGCAGTCGCTCCGCGCGATGTGCTCTCGCCCACTGCAAGGGCCGGCGCAAATAAGGAGCATATTGGGCGCACGCGTCATACGCCCGCTTAAAAGCGGGTGCATGCCGCACGCTCCATTGCCGCAACGCTTTCATCTTGCACCGCCAGGCAGTGCGTTGACATGTCAACAGCAATATGTCACTTGGCTGGCCGGTTGATTTTGATTTCGATCAAGGCGGGCGGGGTTTCGCCCCAAGATTGTTGTGGGCTCAAGTTCCCATCCGTTGCCTGCGGTTGTCGTTAAGCATGCGGGCGGAAATCGCCTAATACGCGGCGGGGATGAGCCATGTCTCTTCGTTCCAAAGCACGCCGCGCCGGCCCTGAGCAGCCCGACGATACGCGCATTTCCCGGCACGCCCTGAACCTCGACGATTATGTTCCGGCCTATCTCACCTATCTTGCGGGCAAGATTTCGAGTTCGGCCTCGGCGACCTATCGACCAAAATTTGGCGTGGGTATTACCGATTGGCGGATTATGGCGCTGCTCGCCACCGAACCGTGGATTTCGCCTGGCCGTGTTTGCGACGTGATCGGGCTTGATAAGGCTGCGGTCAGCCGCAGCGTCCGTGAAATGCAGTCAAACGGAACGGTGGAGATTAAACGAACCGACGACGAACAGTTACGTCAATTGATAGCGTTGACGCGCAAGGGTCTAAATTTGCACGATAGAATCGTAAAATTGTCTCTAGCGCGCGAGCAACAACTTCTCAAGAATTTTTCGGCGAGCGAACGCAAGACGCTTGTCAATTTTCTGTCACGCATGCATGCGCAGGTTGTCGATGCTGATCTGGCGTCAAAGCGGCGCCGCGGCGGCAGCGAGCGTAGTCGATAGGCGAGCGCTCACCGTCGAACGTCATTCCATCGAAATTCGACCAACGTTGTTTGTTTTGATCGGGTTGTACGCCCGTTGCCGCAATGTCCGCAAAAACCAAGGGCCCATACGTCCACTTTGGGTGTTCACGGCCTTGACTAGCGTCAAACCGGCCACGTTCAGCATTGGCTATAAGCACGAAGCCAAAGAAAAACTGGGGGATATATCATGACCATCTCTCACGGTTGGACCGCCGGCCTGATCGCGGCCGCCTTCGCCATTGCTGCACCGAGCTTCGGCCAGGACGCTGTAAAGGTCGGCTTGATTGTGCCGATGACCGGGCCGTTCACCTCCACCGGCAAGCAACTTGTTGCCGGCGCCCGCCTCTATATTAGTCGCAACGGCGATACTGTTGCCGGCAAGAAGATCGAACTTGTCATCAAGGATGACACCGGCAATGCCGATATGACAAAGCGTCTGGCGCAGGAACTGGTGGTGAACGATAAGGTGGCATTCCTCGCTGGATTCGGGCTCACTCCTGGTGCGCTTGCCACAGCGCCAGTCGCGACCGAAGCGAAGATTCCGCAGATTGTCATGATGGCGGCAACCTCCGTCGTCACCGAACGCTCCCCGTATATTGTACGCACGAGTTTCTCCGTCCCCCAGACCACCGTACCGCTCGCCGCCTGGGCAGCAGAAAATGGAATCAAAAGAGTGGTGACTGTTGTTTCCGACTATGCGCCGGGGATCGACGTCGAGACCGCATTCAAACAGCGATTCGAGGCACTGGGCGGTCAGATAATCGAGTCCCTGCGCGTGCCGCTCGCGAGTCCGGATTTTGCGCCATATCTGCAACGCGTCGCCGATGCAAAACCAGAAGCAGTGCTCGGGTTCGTACCGGCTGGGGTTGGGATCATTTTCATGCGGCAGTTTGTAGAGCGTGGCCTTGACAAGTCCGGCGTAAAATTCATCGCAGAAGGTAGCCTGACCGAAGACGATATCGTGAACCAGATCGGAGATGCGGGTCTCGGGATCATTACGTCACATCACTATTCGGCCGCGCACGACAGTCCAGAAAACAAAGCTTTTGTCGCCGAATTTAGGAAAGCAAATGGCGGCATGCGCCCAAACCTGATGGCAATGCAAAGCTATGATGGCATGTATCTGATCTACGAGGCTCTGAAAAAGACCAACGGATCGACCGATGGCGCGGCTCTGGTCGATGCGATGAAAGGTCTCAGTTGGATGAGCCCGCGCGGTCCGGTGACTGTCGATCCTGAGACGCGCGAGATGATCCAGAACATTTACATCCGCAAAGTCGAGCGTGTGAATGGCGAACTTTATAATGTTGAGTTCATGACGGTTCCCAACTTCAAGGATCCATCGAAGGCAAGAAAATAGGCGGCACTTGCTGTCACGGCACCGGTGATCAAGTGAGCGCGCCTGCGAATGCCCGCTTTTGGGGGTAAAGCGGACATCGCTCCCGCACCGCAAAATGTCTGCTAATGACCCAAAGCGGACATCGAGCCTTTCGGGCACTCTCGTCCATCTTGCGGCGGCGGCCCGACCAGCGCAAAATTCCCTCTCATGGGCACCGGTATCAAGCGGGTAGTCAGTTTGACGGCAATCTACGTGATTGCGCTGCAGACAATTCTGCTGGGCATAGCACCGGTCGTGGGCATTGGCTCAAGCGCTGTTGATCTGTTCTTCGTCATCTGTCAAAGCGATGGTCAGGCTCTCGCATCAAACGCTCCAACCGAGGAGGATAAGGATCACCAGCCGGGTCAAGGTTGTGGGCATTGCACGCTGTGCGACACATCGGCCCCGCTTCTCGTTTCATTCATTGTCATCGGCATTGCAGCGTTTTTGAGTCTCACCCTTGTTCTTCGCCCGGCTCCAAAAGTGCTGTGTGTTGGCCTCAAGTTTGATCCCAAGCTCGCCAGAGGTCCCCCGCAAATCGTCCTGACGTGAAAGCCGCATTGTGCGGCATTGATCTCTTCATGTCCTTGGCGAAATCGGAGTGACCCATGTCCAACCGTCATTCATACGCTTTCAAAGTACGCGCTGCTATTGTTGTTCTCGCCGCTATCTGTGCTGGCCCTGCACCGGCACAGCAAGTCAAAAGCGGCGATCTTATGCTCGATAATGCTTGGACCCGTGCGACGCCGGGCGGTGCGAAGGTCGCTGGAGGCTACATCAGCATCGAAAACAAAGGCGCGGCAGCCGACAAGTTGATCGGCGGCTCAAGCCCTGCGGCTAGCAAAGTCGAAGTCCATGAGATGACGATGGACAATGGCGTGATGAAAATGCGGCCGGTCAAGGACGGGCTGCCAATCCCCGCAGGTCAATCAATCAAACTTGCGCCGGGCGGCTACCACATCATGTTGATGGAGTTGAAAGCCCCACTCAAAAAAGGCGACAAGGTCCCCGTAACACTGAATTTTGAGAAGGCGGGAGCCGTCAATGTCACGTTAGATGTTCAAGACATTGGAGCTACGGGCGCGACTACAAAACAGCCGATGAAAATGGATCACAAGATGTGACCGAAATCGTCGGCAAAGCTTGAATACTCCGCTGCGGACTAACCTAGAGCGCGGCGGGGTTAGTAGTGTCGATGTGACAGCAAAAGGAGAGCCCTCTATGAAAAGACCAATAGTGAGTTTGGCTGCAATTCTTCTGCTTGCAGCGCCAGCATTTGCGCAAACGGCGCCCGCAAAGAGCGCCGACACTTCAAAAGGCAAAGCGCTCGTCGATGCGAAAGGAATGACGCTTTATATTTTCGACAAAGACGCAGCGGGAAAATCCAATTGCAATGGTCCTTGCGCGACCAATTGGCCACCGTTGATGGTTGCCGGGGATGCAAAAGCATCGGGTAACTGGTCCATCGTGACACGCGATGACGGAGCGAAGCAGTGGGCCTATAAAGGCAAGCCGCTCTATACGTGGGCCAAGGACACCAAAGCGGGGGACGTTACTGGAGATGGCTTCAATAACGTCTGGCATATCGCTGCCCCGTGAGCGAAGCACAATCCCCCGCTCTAGGGCGGGGGAAATTTCTTGCTTACCAGTACCAGCGGTGGCTACTTCAGCATGTTTTTCCTATGCTCACGCCATGAGGAAAATGCTAATTGCCGCGCTGTTGTTATTCTCGCTGCCTGCGAGCGCAGAAACGCCTGAGGAATGGATTACACTCGGCGCCCGCGTACACGGCGGCTTCGGTGCCTTCATTCCGTTGGGGATCAGGATTGGGCTCGATGCGGTCAGCCGGCTTAATGCCAAACCACGTGAACTGACAGTTCTCTACTATGACAGCGATAAGTCGCCCTGTGCCTGTTTTGCTGACGGCATTGCGATTGCGACGTATGCGTCTGTCGGCCAACGGACTTTGACTATTTCACCAGAAAAAGCTCCTGAGGGTGCGATTGCTTTAGCCGTCATACGCCCGCGGAGTGGTGGATCGGGCTTTAAGTACACGATCCCGGTGTCTGCCTTGGCGAAGCTTGGGCCGATGAACAAGAACCTAGACCAACGTAGCCGCTACGATGCGGTGATGGCTGCTGACGGGCTATTTGAAGTCGAGCCGATCCCGTAGCTGACAATGTCCGCTTTTGGCCCTTAGCGGACATGTGTGAGTGCGCTGCACATGTCCGCTTTCGGGGGTAAAGCGGACATGACTTTTGCGGGAAGTCCGCTTTCGCGGTCGCTATTGGGGGTAAAGCGGACATCGCTGTTTGCACTGCATATGTCCGCTTTTGACCCAAAGCGGACATCGCCAAGCCCTTCCAATATCGCTATTTGGGCAGTTACGATCTCCCAAATAGGGGTCACATGGTTGAAGAGCGCATAGAGCGGCGGCTGGCCGCCATTCTCGCAGCCGACGTCGCCGGATACAGCCGATTAATGGGCGTTGATGAGGTCGGCACGCTCGCAGCCCTGAAAGCGCACCGTCGCGAGATCGTCGATCCCAAAATTACCGAGCATCACGGGCGCATCGTTAAAACAACCGGTGATGGGCTGCTGGTTGAGTTTGCCAGCGCAGTTGATGCAGTTCGCTGCGCGTTGGAAGTTCAACAAAGAATGGCTGAACGGAATGCCAGCTTTCCCGAGGATCGACGGATTGATTTTCGAGTTGGCATCAATGTCGGCGACATAGTGATCGATGAGGGCGATATCTTTGGCGACGGCGTCAATGTTGCTGCA
>Ga0187777_10002717_pt1 | contig 11286 bp, 12 predicted proteins | sample 1015_Q2_SP5_10_M_FD_132416 | JGI IMG/M metagenome (GOLD analysis project Ga0187777, IMG submission 132416) | Tropical peat soil microbial communities from peatlands in Department of Meta, Colombia - 1015_Q2_SP5_10_MG | ecosystem: Environmental > Terrestrial > Soil > Wetlands > Peat | place...
ACAACGATCGCGTCCATGGCGCCCTCCTAGGTTCGCGGGACCTCTGCCCCAAGGGTGGCGGACCTCGCGCCACCAAGCATCGTGGGTTGTGTGCGCGCCCGGTCGTGACAACTACGGAGGGCGAGAAACGCCACGGTGCCCACCATCGTTCGTGCAGGTCACCCGGGGCCAAGCCGCTCTCCCGGGTCCGTGCTGGGTCACCGCGAATTTCAACCCTCAGCCGGCACCTACTTCCGCGCCGCTTCGAGCAGCAGTCGCCGCTCAGCGGCAGCGATCAAACGGCGGGTGCGTTCGACCACGTCCGGGGTGACGGAAATTGCGTCGATGCCCGCTCGGACCAGTAGCTCGGCGTACTCAGGATGGACCGACGGCGCCTGGCCGCAGATCGAGGTCTGCAGACCTGCCACCCGCGCCCGCGGGATCAGCTGGCGCAGATACTCCGTGACCGCCGGGTCACGCTCGTCGAACGTATCCGACAGCCGTTCGGAATCACGGTCGGCGCCGAGCAGCAGCTGCGTGAGATCGTTGGAGCCGATCGAGATGCCGGCGACTCCCAAGGCGGCGTAGCGCTCGAGGTTGAACAGCACCGAAGGAACCTCGGCCATCACCCAAAGCTCGAACCCTGGGCGATCGAGCAACCCGGCGTCCGCGACGAGGGTCCGGCAGCGCTCGAGCTCGCGCGTCGTGCGGACGAACGGGAGCATAACGTGGAAGTTCGTATGCCCGGCGTCCCACACAAGGCCGATTGCGTTCAACTCGAGCTGAAACACCTCGGGTTCTTGCGTGTAGCGCAGGGCACCGCGGAACCCGATCATTGGATTGGCTTCGTCCGGCTCGAACTCGTCACCTCCGGCGAGGCCGCGGAACTCGTTCGTCCTGAAGTCGGTCGTGCGATACGTGACAGGGCGCGGCGCGAATCCAGCGGCGAACCTAACGAGTGCGTCTGAGAGCCGCTGCACGAATTCCTCGCCGCGACCCTCGGCCAGCAGCTTCCGCGGATGGGCGCCCTCGAGCGCCTCAACCAGCATTAGCTCGGCTCGTACCAGGCCGACGCCATCGACATCGAGCGCGGCCGCGCGATCCACCTGCGAGGGCTCTGACAGGTTGACCAGGAGCCGCGTCCCGGTCACCACCGGGGGCGCAGCCAGGACGGGACCACTCGCCCGCGCTGGGGCCAACGCCGCGGCCGGCACTCGCACCGTCGCACCGGCCGGCGAGAATCCTTCGATTACGGTGCCGTGTGTCGCATCGACAGTCACAAGTTCGCCGTCGCGCAATCGCTTCGTCGCCTCGCCCGTGCCGACCACGCACGGGATCCCCAGCTCGCGCGAAACGATCGCCGCGTGACAGGTCATCCCCCCCGAATTAGCTAGCCAGGGTACGGGCGAAGATTGGCCCTGGCGGCGGTCCCGAGTTGCATGCTTATGCGGTGAGGGACAAGACGGACAGCCAAGCACAACACTTCGGGTGCGAGGGGCGAGATCGATCAGGAGGGACGGCTGCGATGGCTGCAACGGGAGCGCGTGTGTGCTCTGCCGCCGCTGGTGTGTTGCCTGGGCTTTCCTTCGTGTATCCGGTCACCCTCCCAATCCATTGGATGAACGCGGCGGGGTCGTTCTTGGCGCCGTGGCCGGCATCCCAGTACAGCCATTCGTTGACGCTGTCGCCGACGTCCCGGCTGATCGTGGCGAGGTTGCTGAGGATGACGGGTGAGGTGTCGGTGTCATTGGTTCCGGTGCGTAGGAACCAGTAGCGCGCCCGGTGCGGGTTCTTGTGCGTCACGAAGTACATCGGGTTCATCGTCTCGATCTTCACGGCAGGTCGGAGGTCAACTCGGCCTTCGGGTTCCCTGTCGCGTGGCGCACGCTGAACAGCGTGAAGTGCTGGGCGTTCGTCGTCGCGTTGCCGAACTCGACGTTCTCCGGGTGCTCGCGGTTGAACCCGTCGAACGCCAGCAGGCCCTTGCTGCGCCCGACATGGTTCAGGAAGCCGGCCCAAGTGAAGTGGCCTGGTTGCCGGACCAACGGATCCAGGTGTTCTCTGCCAGGTAGCTGGTGCGAGCCGAGCTCAAGAGAGACCGCAGGTACTTCGTCCGTCTCGTTGACGGGCTTGCCGTTGTAGTGCTGCGTCCCGACCCTCCACTCGTACACCCCGTCGGCGTGGTCGAGGTCCGTGATCGGGCTGTAGGCTGAGACGGCGTACACACTGTCGGTCGCGTTCGCCACGCCGAGCGCCTTCTCGTACGAGTCATATATGTGACTGCTGGCCGAGGCGCCCAAGAGTGTCGAGAGCGCGCCGCCGACGCTGACGCCGGTGGTCACGACGTGGTTCGTGTTCCCCGGGATGCGGTCTGGGCTGTAATGCAGGTAGCGGATCGCCCTCTTCAGGTCGACGATCGCCGCTGGCGGTCGAACGCGAGCCGCTCGCGCCCCGGGCGACGGCCCGGGAGCGCCGACCCGGAGGGGGCGCTTCCGCCGCCTCCGCCTCTGAAGCTGCTCTGCGCTGCGGAGGACAGATAGCCGCCGACGGGGATATCGAACAGGATGGGCGCGTTCTTGGCATTGAGACCCTGGTTGCTGATCTTCATCGGCACGACCACGTCAAGGCTCTCGTAGGTCGTGCCCATCGGGTGGGCGACATACACGAGCTCCTTATAGAAGTATAGAAGTGGTAGGTGATCTTCTTGCTGTCAACCGTGATCGTCTCGGCGGTGTAGTCCTTCGCGAGGAACACGAGGGAGTAGGCGCTCGCGGTCTTTGCGTTCGTACTCGTCGTCCCCGCGTGCCCCCGACCCGCACCGCATCCGACGGCAAGTCCCACAGGGATGGCCAGCGCGGCCAGGACAGCGATCGCTTGACGTATCACCGGCGTCTCCTGTTCTCGCAATTGCAAGCCAGGGTTCATGGGAGCCTATGCAGGGGCAAGCTTGCCGCCCCCTGTGAGCGCGTAGGCCTCGCCCGCCAGCCACTTGTTCCCGGAGAGGCTTGGATCGTAGGTGACGGTATGGCCGTTGCCGATGATGTTGGTGATCGTGTGAGCGGAGACGGCGCTCCGGTCGCCAGAGCTGATGAGCGTCGAGTTGCCAGTCATCGTCCAGACGCTGGCCGTGTCGAGCGTGAGGCCGGCCTTGTTGATCGAGCTCGTCAGTTTGCTATGCATTAGAGACGCCGTGATCGTTCCTTTCCAGCCGGTGATCAGGTCGCCGGTGAGCGTCTCGTGGTCAGCGGTGAAGGTCGCTTTCCCGGCGCCAGTGTTGCCCGAGCCGGTGTCTGCGTTGCCGACACGGACCAAAGTGCCGGACGCCCCGCTGACCTGTACGCCTTTGAGGTGGATGATGCCGGTGGTGTTGGTGACGTAGAAGACCGGGCCGGCCTCAGCCGTGAGCGCGCCGCCGTTCATCGTGAAACGGCCGATGCCGGCACTGGCATCTCCGGAAATGCTGTTGTAGAGCATCACCCCTCGCTCCACGGCACCAATGAGCGTCGAGTCGGTGACCGTCATCGAGTTGGTGCCTTCAACCACGGCTGCCTCGGAGCCGGTGGCAGTCATCTTGGCGCCCGTCACCACTTCCCGGTTGAGCAGATCGCGGGCGAGGTCGTGCCGGTGCTGCGCATCGAGCCCCCCGTCACGCTTACCGTCCCGCCCCCGCGATCGGTCGCCAGCGGAACGGAGCGGCCGCCCGCGGTCGAGATGTGCACATCGCGCAGCGTGATCGAGCCACCGCCGGAGGTCATCGCGCCGTGCGCAGCCTCACCCGTCGCAGTGATGCTCGCGTATGTGACCGACACATGCGCTCCGCTGCCGTGGGCGAATACGTCGTTGGCGCCGACGCCCGCCGTGATCACCCCCCCCCGCTCATCAGCACCTTGCCCCGGCTTCGGGCCAGGATCCCCGCGTCGAGGCCGCAGAAGCTGCTCTGATCGGTGGAGGACGAGCGACCCGATGTCTTCACAGTCGAGTTCGTTAGCGTCAACACGCCGCCCCGTGACGAGCACGCCAGAACGGTTCGTGCCGCTGGCCACGATCGTCCGACCTATCAGCGTCCCCGTGCCGCCGTTCAAGGTGTACGTGCCGTGGGCGCGATCTGAGTAGAAGTGCCGCCACCCCCGGGAGCACTGCTGCCGACCGGCGGCGCGTCCGCCGGGGCGGTCGTGGACTGACCGTCGTGGACATGGTCTCGGATCCACACGCGACCACCGTCAAACAGAGCATGCCGAGAGCGACCGCCGCCGAGGCCCTGCGAGAGTTCACCAAGTGACGATCGGTAACCTCACGATCGGTTCCACGCTGGCACCGGAGCAACCCGCGTGCATTCGCCGGAACCACCGATGTCGCGTCGTGAGAACACCGCACGGCACCCCCGGCCGAGATCGCGTCCGCCCTATTCCGTACCGCCACCACCTTCATCGTCCAAGCGCCTGGCGACGGAGAGGGCTTCCATGAACTGCCCGGAGGCTGATGCAGCTGCAGCGATGCCACCGGATGGAGTCAGGCGACGTCGCCCACGATGCTCAGGATCACGAGTCGGTCCGCCCGGGAGGCGAAGTGAGCCAGCGGAGGCGGCCCCGCAACCACGGGGATGCCCCGACCGGCTGCTGCCAGGGGTCGAGGGCGAGTTGCTGTTCGACCCCGGCACGACGAACGCGACTTGACGGCTGATCGCCCCAAGGGCAGTCCATAACCGCGGCGAACCCGAAGGGCACGGGATCGCTGCCTCGGAGGGTCAGGGTGGCAGTCGGACACCTGCATTGCGATCAGCGCTGTAGTGTCAGATGGCGTCGGCCGTGCTGGTGTCGCGCGAGCGCCGTAGTCATGCGAGGCCGGAAGGTTCGGGACGTTCCGGCTCCAGCGGCCCCGGTCGAGCAGCGCGATCACGACGAGAACACGTTGTCCTGATCTGCGAGATGCTCGGTCGGTGTAACTGCTCCAACCTCGCTTATCCGGGTCGTCCGTAGGCGGGATCGGCACTTCGATCGCGTGCGCGACCGTCATGCCGCCAATGCAGCTTTGCCCGGGACGCGGACGGATTCAACGCGTTGAACGGCGGGGAATACGTGCTCGTAGTCACCTTTCGCCGGTCGGGCGAGGGGGTGCCAAGCCCGATGTGGTTCGGTCTGGAAGACGGGCGGGTGTACGTTCGGAGCCTGGCTGACGCTGGCAAGCTCAGGCGCATGGGGCGGACCCGCGCACGTCCGCGTCGCCCCATGCAGGCTGCGCGGCAGCCGACCGGGTCCGTTCACCGAAGAGCGGGTGAGGGCAGCCATCGCGCAGGTTCGGGCACACCGGGGCTCGACAGGCTGGCACCGCAGTCGGAGAGCGCAGTCGTCGACGCAACGAACGTCCGATCCCGGGCGGGTGGTCAGCGTCGGCGAGGGGTCCAGCGGAAGCTGCGCAAGGCGATCAGCAGGCCGGCGAGACCCCAGCCGATGAGGATCGCGAGCTGCCCGGCGGCGATCGCTGGACCGTTGTCGGGCGGATCGAAGGCGGTGAGCAGTGCGAGGAAGAAGGGGCGAACGGGCAGCACGCTCGCGATGTCGAGCATCGTTGCCGGCAGTTGGCTGGCGGGAATGAACACTCCGGAGATGAAGTAGAGCGGAAGAATGATCGCGTTGGCCATTGGAGCAGCAGCGGCCTCGGACGGGATCAGCGTGGTGAGCGCGAGGCCGAGCGTGCAGAACGTGGCAGCTCCGACTGCCAGGGCGATGAGAACCGCCAGCAGCGTAGACCAGGGTACGGGCACTCCGTAGGCCAGCCGGCCAATCGCGACCAGGACGACGACGAGCAGCAGCGATGTCGTGATCGCCGTGAGCACCCGCGCTGCGATGAACGCCGACAGTGGCAGTGGTGTCGTGCGCAGACGCTTGAGCAGCCCGCGCTCGCGGCTGATCGTCACCGAGATCGCGAGGTTCAGGAAGGTCGCGGACACCACGCCGAACGTGACCATGCCCGGCACCATGTAGTCCGCGGTCCTGGCCGCTCTGCCGTTGATGCGTATCGGCTGGGAACCGAAGATCGTCCCGAAGATGAGCAGGAATGCGACGGGCAGCGCGACCGTGAAGAACACCGCACTGGGGTCGCGCCAGAAGACCCGCTGGTCATAGCGGAACTGGTGGGCGACGAGCGGCACGGCGCCGGTCACGGCGCCTCGGTGAGCGCGAGGAACACGTCCTCGAGGCTGGCATGCCGCGCCTCGAAGTCCTCGAGCTCGATGCCGCGCTCAAGCGCCCACCTGCTCAGGGCGTGCAGCGCCCGCATCCCGGCGGCCACGCGAACGCACACGCGCCCACCGTCGATCGTGATGTCCTGACCCAACTCGGCCGGCAGATCACTTAGCGCCGCCCCCGCCGGGAGGCGGAACACGATCACCAGCTGGGCCTGCTCGCCGACCAGCCGATCGGGCGGTCCCTCGGCCACGATCCGCCCGGCCACGAGCACTCCAACCCGATCAGCCAGCCGCTGAGCCTCCTCCATGTAGTGCGTGGTCAGCACCACGGTCTTCCCCAGGCCGCCCAGGCGGCCGATCATCTCCCAGCTATGCCGCCGTGCGGCAGGATCAAAGCCGGTCGTCGGCTCATCGAGAAACAGCAGCTCGGGATCGCCGATCAGCGCCAGCGCGACGTCCAGTCGCCGCCGCTGCCCGCCCGAGAGCCGACCGGCCCGCCGCGCGGCCATCTCGGCAAGCCCCGCGAGTTCGAGCACCTCGGCCACCGGACGAGGCGCCGGATAGTAGCCCGCGAACAGCGCAAGCGACTCAATGACCGTCAACTCCCCCTGAACCTCGCTCTGCTGCAAAACGACGCCGATACGCTCCCGCCAGCCCCGCGGCGGGTGCCCCGGATCGGCGCCCAACACCGAGACGTCTCCCGCGTCACGGTCAAGCACCCCTTCGAGGATCTCCACCGCGCTCGTCTTGCCCGCGCCGTTCGGGCCGACCAGCGCAAACACCTCCCCGCGCGCGATATCGAGGTCCACGCCATCCAGCGCGACCACGCGGCCAAACGCCTTGCGCAAGCCGCGCACACGGACCACCTGCTCCGCCGCCTTCGCTCCGGACACGAGCACCATCAGCGATCACGCTACGCGATGCGCAATCACCGCGATCTGCCCACACCGGCGTACCCACAACCGCCTCCCGGACCGACAAACCGCAATCCGAGACATCGACGGACCTCGCCGTCGCGTCTTGGGTCCGGTCATCAAGTACGCCGGAATAGCACGAGCGCGACCAAACAGCGCCCCCTGCGCCCCATTGTCAGAACTCTCCTTTCCAGCGCTCATCAGCAGCCGTGCGGCCTCTCCGACAACTCACGGCGCTGCTGTTCGAGCACTTTCGGAAGCGCGCCCGCCTCCGAGACTAGAACTGCGCGGCAGGCAGGGTGCGCCAGGCTCCATTGAGTTCCGACTGCAGGTATGCCGGGGCAAAGAGACTTACGATCGGGATGATTGAGAGCAGGAAGAACAGGCCTGCGCTGCCGCCGGGGATCCGCGCGACTCTCCGGCTAAGCCGCATGCGCTTGCCCGTGTGGAAGACCGACACGAACGGTGGGACGATGATGAGGCCGCCGATCGTGATGGCCACGACGCTCATTCCTGGCGACGCGCCGATGTCGGTCTTGTTCGCCTCCCCGTAGTCCGCCATCTCGCGGTTCACGAAGTAGTACCAGAAGAGGTAGTAGATCCCGAGCGTAATCACACAGAAGAACGTTACGAGCCATGGATTGCGGATCTTCGCCGTCGCTCCATGCTCGGTGAGGACGACTTTCTTCTTTGATTCAGTCGGTTCAGCATTCGCTAATTGCGTCGGCTCAGCCATAGCCGATGGGGTTGCCTGAAGCGTCACCGATGGAGTGGTTTCAGACGCCGTCGATACGGTTGGTTCAGACATCGCAGGTTCTATCTCTTCTATGCCCATGCGCCCTCCTACTTGAAGATCTCGGTTTGCACGCCCGCGCAGCCCCAGTTCGCCGAGACAGTGAAGTCTCCTTGCACCGCTACGACTGCTGCCGCTGATCCGTGGAAAAGTACGTCGGGCGGGTCTGCGTGCAACTGCGCGGGCGGTCGCCAGGCGCAACGACGGGCGAGAGTGTGATGGATAGGACTGTAGGCAGCATCCTGCCTGAGTCTCGTGAGAGTCGTCCTTTCGCGTGCACGCGGCGCTCCTGCGTCGTACGTCTGGCCCGCTCCGCGAGCGACTCACCCAGCACCTTGCCCCCTTGCGCCGAGACGAGACTGCTCGCTTCGCGGGGAAGCCGCGGCCAGCCGCACCGGCGGGCACCGCGCCGGCCCCCGGCCCCCGGCCCCCGCCATGATCGGGCCCAGGGGCGCAGACGCCGGAGCAGAACCGATGCCGCTGTCCGTATGTGACAAGGCGCGCGACGGCCTCGGCGCCATCGCCCTAGCCCCGATCGGGTGGCGACTTCGCGCCCGCTTCCAGGCGGGGATGAAGCAGCTCTATTGTTCCCCGCCAGATGGCGCTCGGGTGAGGCGCCGGAACAGGCGCGGATGCGGGTTTGAGGAAATCCCCGCACCCGTGTCCGTCCTGGAATTGACGTTCTAAGCCCGACCGCCCCGCCGGGCCCCCGCGCGCCTGCGCCTTTGCCACCTTACGACCCGCCCGGGCGGGTAATTGAGCGCGGCGCCGCGAGGGACGCGCTGCGAGCGTCGCCGGGGCACTCGCGGACGCTCTCACGGCGCGCGCTATACCTGGGCAGGGTGATGCGCTCGCGAAGGTATGCGTTGTCGTCGCGATGATTCATGAGCCGCCGCGGGAGCGGTCGCCATCCCCGCCGTGAGCCACCCTCCCTGGTTGCTGGCTCAGTGCGGAACGGGCACGAGATGAGTGTCACCGTGGGAGAGCTGGCGTTAGCCCACTGTCAGCTTATAGACGATCTGGTCGACGGCTTCGGGGTGCGTGTACGACTCGATCCGTACTACTGTGTGGGTTCCGGGGCTCAGGGGCCGCAGTATCATGGCAGCGCCGTAGAACGCGGCGCTGTCCACCGGTGCGGCCGGGCACATGAAGGTAGTTGTTGTGGGCGGGCATCGTGAAATCGAACACGCTCGCTGCAATGATCCAGCCTTGCGATGTAATGGACGCGCCGTCGACCGTCAAGTCCTCGCCAACCCTTGTGCTTTCTCCACCACGTGCGTACACAGCTTCTCAGGCCGGCGTCGGTCTCGCGCGGAACGGCGCGCGTTCGACCGTGGAGCATTCGACGCCCGGACCGAGCAGCATGAGTAGCTCCCGGCCGGTATCCGACACGTTCTCATGGCCGTGTTCCCCTTGTAGGCAGCGCTTGCGCCCTGCGCAGGTTGCGCGGACGATGTGAAGCTTGTTCGCGCTCGCTGCGGGCGGTATTCGACCTGATCGGTGGTGGGGGGTGAGGTACGGTACTTCCTACGGATACCCGCCAGCACTCTGGCCCGATGGCGTGCGGGGCGGCGGGGAGCTACGGTCGGCTTGGCGATGGCGGTGGCTGGGATCGTTCGGTGGCGGGATTGGTAGGAGGTGCGTGATGAGTGCTCTGATCGGGATCGGCGACGGAGTCGGTGTCGGCAACATCGCGATACCTGAGCGCGCTGGGTTCGTGGCGACGTCTCATCCGGATGTTGACGCCGCGGTGGCGGCGGTGTGCTCGCGGCGGGCCGAGTGGCCGCGGGTTAGCGTGGCCCGGCGAATCGAGTTGCTTGATCGCATGATCGCCGACACGTATGCGGTCGCGCGGCGGTGGGTTCAGGCGGAGTGTGAGCGCAAGGGGATTGCTTTCGATTCGCCGGCGTCGGGGGAGGAATGGGGTACGGGCCCGTGGTGCGTGCTCAGCAACATGCGTCAACTCCGTGCAACGTTGCGGGATATCGAGCTTGGGGGTCGCCCACGCCTTCCGGGCGCCGTCCGCACCGTTGGCGGGGGGCGGGTGTGCGCGGGGATCTTTCCGCGGGAAGCCTACGATCGCGCGATCTATATGGGTCTCACCGGCGAGGTGTGGATGCCGCCCGGTGTGAGCGCCGAGGAGGTACAAGCGACGGTCGGGGGCATTTATCGGGCCGGCTCGCGCCGGGAGTCGCGTGTGGGGGCGATCCTGGGTGCCGGGAACCTGTCGGCGATCCCGCTCATGGACGTGATCTACAAGGTGTTTGCCGAGGACGAGGTCGTCGTCCTCAAGCTCAACCCGCTCACCAACCACCTACAGGCCGTGTTCAGCCAGGCGCTGCGGGCGCTGATCGACGGCGGCTATCTACGGATCGTGCAAGGCGGCGCCGAGGAGGCAAGGTATCTCGTCGATCACGCCGCGATCGACACCGTGCACCTCACGGGCTCGGACAAGACCCACGACGCGATCGTGTTCGGCACGGGCAAGGATGCGGCCACGCGCAAGGCGGAGAACCGACCGGTGCTCAACAAGCCGATCACCTCCGAACTGGGCAACGTGACGCCGGTGATCATCATCCCGGGGAAGTGGTCGCGTTCGGCGTTCGACTTCCACGCGCAGATGCTCGCGTCGACGCTCGCTCAAGCCGGAAGCTACGAATGCATCACTCCCCGCGTGCTCGTCACGCCAGCCGGATGGAGCGGACGAGAGCAACTGCTCGCCGCCCTTCGGCGAGTCCTGCGCCAGACCCCACACCGGTATGCCTACTACCCCGGCGCCGAGGAGCGCTTCTCGCTCTTCACCGGCACGCACCCGGACGCCGAATTGCTCGGCGCAGGCGCCCCGGGCAGCCTTCCGTGGGCGCTCATCCCGGGCGTTGACCCAGGCAGCGACGACCTCGTCTTCTCCACCGACCCGTTCGCGCCGGTCCTCGCCGAGACGCCACTCGGAGCCTCCTCGGTCACCGACTTCATCGACCGCGCCGTCAACTTCTGCAACGATCGCGTATGGGGCACGCTCGCCGCAACTGTGATCGCTCAACCGCGATCGCTGCGATCTCCGGACACGAAGGCGGCATTCGAGCGGGGGATCGCGACGCTCCGGTACGGGACGATCGTGATCAACGGCCCGACGTTCTACGGCTTTTCGCTGGTGTCACCGCCGTGGGGCGCGTTCCCCGGGAACCAGCTCAGCGACATTCAGTCGGGCCGCGGCGTCGTGCACAACACGTATCTGCTGACCGATACCGAGAAAACCGTCCTTCGTGTCCCGTTCCGAACCGTGCCCAAACCGCCCTGGTATGTGACCCACGGCCGCTGTCATGAGGTGTTCAGCAAGTTGACGGCGCTCGAGGCCGGCGCGAGTCCGGCGAAGCTCCCCGGGATCTTCTGGTCAGCGATGCGGGGGTGAAGCATTC
>Ga0187777_10002718_pt1 | contig 11283 bp, 7 predicted proteins | sample 1015_Q2_SP5_10_M_FD_132416 | JGI IMG/M metagenome (GOLD analysis project Ga0187777, IMG submission 132416) | Tropical peat soil microbial communities from peatlands in Department of Meta, Colombia - 1015_Q2_SP5_10_MG | ecosystem: Environmental > Terrestrial > Soil > Wetlands > Peat | place...
ACCAAGGACGCCGGCCGCATCGCCGGCCTCGACGTGCTTCGCATCATCAACGAGCCGACGGCGGCGGCGCTGGCGTACGGCCTGGACAAGAAGAAGGACGAGAAGGTCGCCGTCTTCGACCTCGGCGGCGGCACGTACGACATCTCCGTGCTCGAGCTCTACGATGTCGAGGGCTCGCGCCAGTTCGAGGTGAAGTCGACCAACGGCGACACGCACCTCGGCGGCGACGACTTCGATCAGCGCGTGATCGATTGGCTGGTGGCCGAGTTCAAGCGCGATCAGGGGATCGACCTCTCCAAGGATCCGATGGCGCTTCAGCGCCTCAAGGAGGCCGCGGAGAAGGCGAAGATGGAGCTCTCTTCGACGCAGCAGACGGATATCAATCTGCCCTTCATCACGGCGGACCAGTCGGGTCCGAAGCACCTCAACTACTCGCTCACGCGCGCCAAGTTCGAGCAGCTCGTGGACGACCTGATTCAGCGCACGAAGGCGCCGATGGAGCAGGCGCTCAAGGATGCGAGTCTCAAGCCGGAGCAGATCGACGAGGTGATTCTGGTCGGCGGATCGACGCGCATTCCGAAGGTTCAGCAGCTCGTTCGCGACTTCTTCAAGAAGGAGCCGCACAAGGGGGTCAATCCGGACGAAGTGGTGGCCATCGGCGCCGCGATTCAGGGCGCAGTGCTCACCGGCGAACAGAAGGACGTGCTCCTCCTCGACGTCACGCCCCTCTCGCTCGGCATCGAGACGCTGGGCGGCGTCACCACCGTGCTCATCGCGCGGAACACGACCATTCCGACGAAGAAGTCGGAGGTCTTCTCGACAGCCGAGGACAATCAGACGACGGTCGAGATCCACGTGCTGCAGGGCGAGCGCGAGCTGGCGACATACAACAAGACGATCGGCAAATTCCAGCTCACGGGAATCCCGCCGGCACCGCGCGGCATGCCCCAGGTGGAAGTCACCTTCGACATCGATGCCAACGGCATTCTGCACGTGACAGCGAAGGACAAGGCCACGGGCAAGGAGCAGAAGATCCGTATCGAGGCGTCGAGCGGTCTCTCGGAGTCGGAGATTCAGCGGATGGTGAAGGATGCCGAATCACACGCCTCCGATGACAAGTCGCGGCGCGAGGAGATCGACACCCGCAACCGGCTCGACAGCATGACCTACGACGTCGAGAAGAATTCGAAGGAGTGGGCAGACCGGCTGAGTCCCGAGCTCAAATCGAAGCTCGAGGGCGCGGTGGAGCGTGCGCGCAAGGCGCTTCGCGGCGAGGACATGGGCGAGATTCGCGCGGCCCAGGAAGAGTTGACGCGCGCCTACAGCGAGGCGGGACAGTCACTGTACGCCCAGCAGGGAGCACAGGCGCAGGAGCCTGCGGGAGCCGGGGCTGCTGGGAGCGGGAGCACCGGAGGTGGCCCGCAGCCTGGCGCGAGCGGCAAGCGTCCGGACGATGTGGTCGAGGCCGACTACGAGATTGTCGAAGACGACAAGAAGTGAGAACGACCGCTGCCCGCTCGCTCATGAGTGGGCGGCGGTCCCCATGGGGCGGGGGCGCCCGCGCCCCTCGGCGCGGGCGCTTTCTTCTGTCGGGATTCGAACAGCACGCAGGCTGGCGCCTTCGGCAACCGGAAGCGGGTATTGGGTGACCAATCCATCCGGTCCGGCGTCGCCGTACGAAACTTGCAGCGACCGAAACGTGTAGAATATGTCATACCCTTCCAACGAGTGGATGTCCCGTATGTCGTCTCGCAAAGTCGCCCGTCCGTGGCTCGCTGTTGCCGCGGCGTTCGGCCTGATCGGCGGTCTCGTGATCGCCGGAGGCTTCAATCTCACCCCGTTCAGCTACGCGCAGCAGTCGGCCTCCAAGGCGAAACCGCCGGCCGCAGCCGTACAGCCCGTCGCGGACGTCTCCAACGGCTTCGTCTCCATCGCCGAGCATGTGACGCCCGCGGTCGTCTCGATCCAAACGGAGCGCAGCGCCCGAGAGTCGCGCGGTCGCGACAACTCCGATCAGCAGCAGAACGTTCCGCCGGGCATGGAGGACTTCTTCCGGCAGTTCGATCCGAATCGGCGTCAGCCCCCGCAGGAGGGCGCAGGCTCCGGTTTCATCGTGTCGCCTGACGGCTACATCCTCACCAACAACCACGTCGTCGCCGACGCCGATCGCGTGAACGTCGCGCTGCTCGACAAGCGCGTGTTCAAGGCCAAGGTCGTGGGGCGGGATCCCACCACCGACGTCGCCGTCATCAAGATCGACGGCAGCAATCTCCCCACCGTATCGCTCGGGGATGACACGCAGGAGCGCGTGGGCGAATGGGTGCTGGCGATCGGCAATCCGCTCGGCCTCGACTTCACCGTCACCGCCGGCATCGTGAGCGCCAAGGGACGGAGCGGCCAGCTTCGGAACCTCTACCCGAGCCAGTACGCCATCGTCGACTACATCCAGACCGACGCGGCGATCAATCCCGGCAACTCGGGTGGCCCGCTCGTGAACACACGCGGTGAGGTGATCGGCATCAACAGCGCAATCGCTAGCCAGACCGGCTTCTACTCGGGCTACGGCTTCGCCATTCCGATCACGCTCGCCAAGACGGTGATGAACGACATCATCCAGTACGGGCGAGTGCGGCGGGCGATTCTCGGCGTCTCGATTCAGGACGTGCGTCCCGAGGACGCGCAGGCCGCCGGACTGAAGGAGATTCGTGGCGCGCTGGTCGGCGGTCCCACGCCGCGCGGCGCCAGCCCGGCCCGCGACGCGGGCATCGAGGCCGGCGACGTGATCATCGCCATCGATGGCACGCAGATCGATCGCGTGGCCCAGCTGCAGCGGATCATTCGCGGCCATAAGCCGGGTGAGACGGTGACGGTCGACGTCATGCGCTACGGCACGAAGCACTCGTACAAGGTGAAGCTGGCCGAGGCGCCGAGCGACGAGCAGGTGGCGTCGGCGGACAGCGGCGGGTCGGACGGCGCGTCGCCGACGTCCTACGACAAGCTTGGCATCGCCGTCGAGCCGATTACGCAGGAGCGGGCCAGCCAGGCCGATCTCTCGGAGTCGCAGCGCGGCCTCGCCGTCACCGACGTGGATGCCACCGGTCCAGCCTTCCGGTCGCTGGCGCCAGGGAGCGATGTGATCGTCAAGGTCCTCGCCCCAGGGCAGCAACGCCCGGTGCACAGCGTGGCCGACCTCGACGCCGCGTTGACCAAGGTTGGAAAGGGGGACGTCGTCAGCCTGCTCGTCTACAACGTGCAGGCGAAGCAGCAGCGCGTGGTGAATCTGCGAGTCGAGTAGCACCCCCCGCCGATCGACACTCTCGCGGCCCGTCGGCCTTCGCCGGCGGGCCGTGGTGCGTCGATCCCGGGCGGCCGCGGTGAGCTAGATGTCGCCGTCCGTGATTTGCCGGGCGAGGCTCGCCGCCGCCGCACGAATGCGCCGACTCGGGAGCGCGGAGAGAGCGCCGGCTTCCGTGTCGCCGATCACTTTCAGGATCTGCGAGTCGCTCACGAAGGTGATGAGCCCGGTGGGCACGTGAAGCACGATGTAGCCGGGCACGGTGTCAGTCGCGCGCTCGAGATGCACGTCGTCCGGCGACCACTCCGGGGATGTCACGGACACCGGTCGCGCGACAGCGTGGTCAACACCTGCCTAACATTTCTTCATACGCCACAACATCCGATCCGTTCGATCGTCTCACTCTTGGCGCGGGGTGTGCCCCGCAGGCCGACCGCACGAGAGAGACCGAACCAATCAACACCGGAGGATCGTGATGCTTGGGACCCATCGCAGCGTGATCGCGATCACGCTCATCGCCGCACTGGCGGCCGGCTGCGCGAGCGCGCCGCCGCCGGATCGCGTGTATGTGCGGGTGGCGCCTCCGCCGGAGCGCGTCGAGGTGATCACCGCGGCCCCCGGTCCGTTCTACGCCTGGCAGAAGGGATATTGGCGCTGGAATGGCCACGACTACGCGTGGGTAGCCGGCCGCTGGGCGCTCGTCGAGGAGCACCGGACCAAGTGGGAGGCTGGCCACTGGCAATCCGACCATCACGGGTGGTACTGGGTCGAAGGTCACTGGAGTTAGGCACCGCCGCCGCTCTGCGTCAGCTCAGGTGGCGCTGACGCAGACGGCGTAGGCGGTGAGCTGGGTCGGCGTTCCGTCATCATCGATGGCGACTCTCCACGACGTGGACGTCGCGGGGTACGACTGATAGACCTTCGTGTCCACCCTGTCCATCTCACCGAAGGTGAAGCCTCCACCCACGACGGTCTTCCCTGTCGGGCACCGAGCGTCGAGCATGAAGTACCCTTTGCCCGACGACTTCGCACCGTTCTTCACGATCTCGTACGCCGAGACGCCGGCCTTGCCCGCGACTCCTTGCGGTCCTTGAGGGCCTTGAGGGCCCTGTGGTCCGGGGGGCCCCTGCGGTCCTGCGGGACCCTCCTTTCCGGCTTGGCCAGACGGGCCGGTGGCGCCGACTGATCCCTCCTGTCCTGGGGGTCCTTCCGGTCCGGTCGGGCCCTTGTTGCACGAGAGAGCGACGAGCGCAGCGATGGCACACGCTCCGCCGATCAGGAGACGGGCGCTCGCTGGTCTGGGTGGAGTGGCGATGACGGATCTCATGACAGATGCCCCCCGGAGCGTAGCTCCTGTTGCCCGCGGCGAGTGGCAGTTCAGGGGAGTCGAGGCCGCTCGGCGGGGACCCTAACGTGAAGTGTCGGGGGGTCTGGCGCGAGCGGGCCGAGCCGTGGTGGAAACCGCTGCCGCGGCCGCCTCGAGCGGTTAGGTTCCACACACGCGAGAGTGGCGGAATTTGGTAGACGCGCTGGACTTAGGATCCAGTGGGGCAACCCGTGGAGGTTCGAGTCCTCTCTCTCGCATTCCAGCGCCCCGGGGTCGCCGCCCCGGGGCGTTCGCCTTTACTCTCGGCTCCCGGCTGTGGGTGGCGTGGGTGGCTATCGCCCCGCGACGACGAGGTCGAGACGCAGAGTTCCCGCGCCATCGAGCTGCCGCGGGTCGATGCGCAGCGACCCTTCGAAGAGCGCGCCCTTCATCCAGCCGTCGCTCACTCGCCCGACGACCCGCATCGCCCCCGTGCTCCAGTCCAGCGTCCCCTCCGCCTCGGCAGCGAAGGACTTCATCGGGTCGTCGGCCGCGACAAAGGCGATCACTCCCACTGGCCACACCGGGTCGCTAACGCGCATCGCTTCGCCACGGTATTCGACGCGGATCGTGATCTCTCCTGGCGCGTTGCCGCCGACGGGACCGCGCCAGATGTCATCGACCCCCTCCGCGCCCACGCCCTCGAAGCGCACGGTGAAGCCGATCTCGACGCGGTCCGCATCGGCACGCACGCCACGCATGTCGGGAAACGCCATCAGCGCGCAGGCCACCGCGCCTCCGGCCAGCGCGGTCCGCCCGCGCGCCAGCGTTCTGAGGATCGAGTGTGTCATCGCCGACTCCTGTTGAGGGTGACGGGAAGCCCTCTCGCTGGCCTCCACCTCAGAACACGGAATCGCCGGGAAAACCCCCTCATGGCATGAGTTAGGGCCGATTCGGGGCGCACAAAGAGATATTGACCTGCCGAGGTCGGACGGGTATCGTCGCCGGTGCGCTCTCCACGCACCCCCGGCCAGCACTGTTGACGCGCCGCGGAGATGTCCGCATGCCCGATCATCAAGCCGAGAACGTGACTGCGCTCCTCAAAGCCTGGGGGCGCGGCGAGCAGACTGCCCTCGAGGAGCTGCTGCCGCTGGTGTACGACGAGCTCCGGCGTCAGGCGGCTCGCTGGATGCGCGCGCAGCCGGGCGGGCACACGCTCCAAACCACAGACCTCGTGCACGAGGCCTATCTGAGACTGATCGATCACGACCGAACCGGCGCGAATTGGGCGAGCCGGTCCCACTTCTTCGCTGTTGCGTCGAAGGCCATGCGCGGCGTCCTCGTCGATCATGCCCGCGCTCGTCAGGCAGCCAAGCGGGGCGGCGGCCCCCAGCGAGTGTCGCTCGGCGCTGTCGGCGAGGCGCCGGCGGCCGAGGCCGACGTCGACATCCTCGGGCTCGACGAAGCCCTCCAGCGCTTGGCCGCCTTCGACCAGCGTCAGGCACAGGTGGTGGAGCTCCGATACTTCGGCGGCCTGAGTATCGAGGAAGCGGCGGACGCGCTGGGCGTATCGCACGCCACGGTGGAGCGCGATTGGAGGACGGCGCGCCTCTGGCTCAAGCGCGAGCTGTCGGCGCGATGAAGTCGCGATGACGCCGGAAAGGTGGCAGGTCATCAAGGAGCTTCTCGACGGAGCGCTGCAGCGATCGCCCGCCGATCGCCGCCCTTACCTCGAGGAGGCATGCGGCTCGGACCCCACCCTCAGACGCGAGGTGGAGTCGCTACTCGCCGCCGATCCGGATCCCGGGGGATTTCTCGAGCCGCCCCCCCACAGGGCGCGCGGCGAGGCGGACATCCGTGGACGACTCCAAGCCGCGGTCGGCCAGACATACCGCATGGAGCGCGAGATCGGGCGCGGTGGCATGTCGACCGTCTACCTCGCCCAGGACATCAAGCATCGGCGGTCGGTGGCGATCAAGGTGCTCCACGAGGGGGCGGCCACCGCCGTCGGCGTGCAGCGCTTTCAGAGAGAGATCGAAGTGTTGGCGAAGCTGCAACACCCCAACATCCTCCCGCTCTACGACTCGGGCGTGGTCGATTGGGCGCTCTATTACGTGATGCCCTTCGTCGAGGGAGAGTCGCTCCGCGCACGACTGATTCGCGAGAAGCAGCTCCCCGTGGATGAGGCCCTGAGGATCGCGACCGAGGTGGCCGACGCGCTGGGCTACGCCCACACTCAGGGGATCGTCCACCGGGACATCAAGCCGGAGAACATCCTGCTCTCCGGCGGCCACGCCGTGGTGGCCGACTTCGGGATCGGAAAGTCGATGGTGTCGAGCGGGAGCGCGTCACTCACCACCTCCGGCTCCTTCGTCGGCACTCCGGCCTACGTGAGCCCGGAGCAGGGCGCGGGTGAACGACACCTCGATGGTCGGAGCGATCTGTACAGCCTCGGCATCGTCCTCTTCGAGCTCCTGGCCGGCGTCCCACCCTTCACCGGCCCGACACCGCATGCCGTCATCGTCAGGCGTTTCAGCGAGGCGGCTCCGCCAGTGCGGCAATTCCGCGACTCGGTGCCGGAATCGGTGGAGCGCGCCCTCAGCCGTGTGCTGGCGAAGGCGCCCGCGGATCGCTTCCGCACGGCGGCCGAGTTCATCAGAGCCCTCGGTGCGCTGTCGGACGATATGGACGCGAGCGAGCCGATCGGGGTGCCTGATGGCGAGTGGGGTGGTGCAGCGCGTCGGCGGACCACCAGCGCTCCCGCGACCGCGATGGCGGGCGCCACGCCGTCGATCGTCGTTCTCCCCTTCGCCAACATGAGCGCCAACCCGGACGACGAGTACTTCTCCGATGGAATGACGGAAGAGATCATCGGCGCGCTTACCCGCCTCCGCACGATGCGTGTGGTGGCGCGCACGTCGGCGTTCGCATTCAAGGGGAAGGCGAAGGATGTCCGGGCGATCGCCCAGCGCCTGAAGGTGAGCAACGTGCTCGAGGGAAGCGTGCGGCGCTCGGGGAGCCGGTTGCGCGTCTCGGCCGAGCTGATCGATGGGTCGGACGGGCTCCGGATCTGGGCCGAGCAGTTCGACCGCCAGGTCGATGACGTCTTCGCCGTCCAAGATGAGCTGGCGCGACACATCGTCGAGAGCCTCAGGGTGACCTTGTTAGGCGGCGCCGGGCAGGCAGTGGTGACACCTGTCACGCCGAACTCAGAGGCCTACGAGCTCTACCTCAAGGGGCTCTACTACTCGCACCGACGCACCGAGCGTAGCCTTCTCAAGGCGATCAGCCACTACGAGGAGGCGATCGCCCGCGACTCGCGCTTCGCCCTCGCCTTCGCCGGGCTCGCCGACTCGTATGCCATGCTCTGCATCTACGGAGAGATGGCGTCGGGCGAAGGGATGCCCCGTGCCCGAGCGGCGGCCCAGAGCGCGCTGGAGATCGATCCCTCGCTCGGCGAGGCGCACATGACATCGGGGTGCGTGAAAGCCATCTATCACTGGGAGTGGGCGGCCGCGGAGCGCGATTTCAAACGCGCGCTCGTCCTCTCTCCGCAGAACCCGGCGACACACCAGCGCTACGCACTCGATGTCCTCGCACCGCTCGGCCGATTCGACGAGGCATCGCGCGAGCTCGAGCAGGCTCGCGCACTCGACCCGCTCTCCCTCATCGTGAACACGACCCTCGGCCTCCCTTTGTATTTCGGGCGCCGGTACGAGGAGGCCTCCGATCAATATCTGAAGGCGCTCGAGCTGGATCCGAACTTCGGCATCGCCCACTACTTCCTCGGGCAGACGTACGTTGCGCGAGGCCTCTTCGATGAGGGGATCGCCGCGTTCCAGAGGGCGCTCGAGCTGGGCGGGCCGAGCGCGCAGGCGAGCGCGTCGCTGGCCCACGCCTACGGAGTGTCGAAGCAGAGCGCGCGAGCGCGAGCGGCTCTCGCCGACCTTCAGATGCAGGCGACGTCGCGATATCTGTCGCCCTGCCTGGTGGCACTGGTGCACATCGGACTGGAGGAGCACGACAGCGCTCTCGATTGGCTCGAGCGCGCTCACGAGGAGCGAGCGGCCGACCTCTTCTGGTTGCAAGTCCGGCCGACGTTCGATCCTCTCAGGCGAGAGGAGCGTTTTCGCACGCTACTGGCGCAGCTAGGGTTCACACCCTGAGCACCCGTACCTCCGGTCGTCCGGCGAGCATCCCCGACTAGGCCGTCTTCGGCCGCACGCCCAGCAAGGCCGCCTTGATCTCCGGCGACATCGAGGTGAAGCGCACAGAGAACTCACGCTCGCTCCCAGCGACGGCGCCAATGATCTTGGCGTAGAGTGCCCCGGTCAGCTGCGCCCCCGTGGCGTCGACGAGTTGGATCTTGATGTTGCTCATCGGCGGGACGAGGTGAGACAACCGCACTTCGGCCCCCTTGGGGGAAAGCTTGATGAACGCCCCTGTGTGCACGTCGCGTTCGAGCTGACTCCCATCCAGCATCGCGTACCCGAAGGGAATCTCGGCGGTGAGGGCGACCAGGGGCTCCGCGCTCTCGGTGAGGAAGAGCATGTGCGGGCGGCCGATGCCTAACGCTTCGCACACGGCGACGGAATGATCGATTCCCTTCGCGTTGATCTCGATCTGCTTCCCGATTCGCAAGGTCGGGCCCACGTCCTGTTTCGTCGTCTCGGACACCAGAATCTGTCCACCGGTGGTATATGACTGGATGCGCGAGGTGAGGTTCACGTGCCGCCCCACGACGCCGTATTTCATCCGCTCCGCCGATCCAATGTTGCCGAGCACGACCTGTCCGGTGTGAATGCCGATTCCCATCTCGACCTCGGGGAGGTCCTCCAGCCGGTTCTGCTCGTTGATCTCCGGCATCGCCAGCTGCATCGCCACCGCGCACGCGACGGCGCGCTGGGCGTCATCCTCCTGCCACGTGGGAGCGCCGAAGAGGACGAAGATCGCGTCGCCAATGAACTCGTCGATCGTCCCGCCGTACTTCTTGATCACATTCACCATCGCGGCGAGATAGCGATTGAGGATCCCGACCACCCGCTCCGGCGCGAGTCGCTCCGACAAGGATGTGAATCCGCGAAGGTCGGCCATGAGCATGGTGACCTTCCGCTTCTCTCCTCCCATCTGCAGGCCGGCCGGCGATTCGAGAAGAGTGGCGACGACTTCGTCGGTGAGATAGCGACCGAACGTGTCGCGGATGAACCGATTGCGGACCTCGAGCTGCTGTGCAACCTGCTGTAGTTCGGCCTCGATCGTCTTGCGATCGGAGATGTCCGCCCAGGAACCGACGAGCTCCGTCGCCTTCCCCTCCTGATCGCGCATCACCGTGAAGGTGTCCTGGATCCAGATGTAGTGCCCCCGCCGATGCCGGAATCGGTACTCGACCACGCCGCTTCCGCGCTCGATCATCGAGGACATGTCGCTGAACACGCGGTTCGCATCCGCGGGATGGAGGCGCTTCGACCAGAACTTCGGATCATCGCGCATCTCCCACGGCGCATACCCCATCGTCGATTTCAAATTCTCGCTGACGAAGGTGCAGGCGTAGTCGTCGGTCGCCTTGGTCGTGTAAATGACGGCCGGACTCGCGGCGACCAGGTTCTGCAGGTCGTTCATCAGTGCCATGCGCTCGCCTAACGCCTGCTCGACCCTCTTCCGGTCGGAGATGTCGGCCCAGGAGCCGACGATCTCGAAGGGCTTGCCGCTCTCGTCGCGGACGACCTTGAAGGTGTCCTGGATCCAGAGGTAGTGCCCTTCCTGGTGGCGGAAGCGGTACTCGACCGTTCCCCCGCCCTTCTCGATCAGCGGGAACATCTCGCGGAAGACGCGCCCGGCGTCCTCGGGATGAAGGCGCTTCGACCAGAACTCCGGGTCCTCCAGCATCTCCCAGGTGGAGAACCCCATGATCGGGCCCACGTTCTCGCTGACGAACGTGCACGCGTAGTTGCCGGTCGCCTGATTCGTGTAGATGATGCCGGGTGTGACCGTGAGCAGATACCGCAGCCGCTCGCGAGCGGTGTTCAACTCGGTCGTGCGATCCTCGATGCGCTTCTCCAGCTCATCGTGCGCCCTCTGCAGCGCCTCCTCGGCGCGCTTCCTGTCTCTGAGGTCGGTGTTGAAGGCGACCGTCCCGACCTCGCGTCCCTCCTCGTCGAGCAGAACGGACGCCGAGATGAGCACGGGGATCGCGTTCCCATCCTTCGCCCAGAGCACGCTGTCGAAGCCGGAGACCGTTCCGCCGCGCTTCCGCATCTCGCGCACGACCTCGTTCGCCCCCGCCTCGCTGCCGTAGAGGATGCTCACGTTGCGCCCCACGACTTCCTTCGAGCCGTAGCCGAGGAGTGACTCGGCGCCCTCGTTGAAGAGGACGACGCTTCCCTCCTTGTCCGTCGTGATGATCGCGTCGGGCGAGCTCTCGATCAGGCGCATCAGGTAGCGCTTCGTGTCCTGGAGCTGGGCGTTTGCCTCCAGACTGACCTGCTTCGCGCGCTTGTGATCGGTGATGTTCGCCCAGGCCCCCACCAGCTCGAGGGGGCGACCGGTCGCGTCGTGAACCACCTTGAAGGTGTCCTGAATCCAGAGATAGTGCCCCTTCTGATGCCGGAACCGGTACTCGATCGTCCCGCCCCCCTTCTCGATCAGCGGGAACATCTCCTTGAACACCCGCGGCGCGTCCTCC
>Ga0187777_10002719_pt1 | contig 11283 bp, 12 predicted proteins | sample 1015_Q2_SP5_10_M_FD_132416 | JGI IMG/M metagenome (GOLD analysis project Ga0187777, IMG submission 132416) | Tropical peat soil microbial communities from peatlands in Department of Meta, Colombia - 1015_Q2_SP5_10_MG | ecosystem: Environmental > Terrestrial > Soil > Wetlands > Peat | place...
CGCTACTTCGTCCAGCCCAAGCTCGAAAAGGGGTGGAACGGACGGTTGGACCTGGGCGAGGAGGACCTGATAATCAATCTGGCCATGCACATCAACGCCGAGGTCGATGGTGCCATGTGCGTATCCAGCGGCAAGGACATGGCGGTGTTCAAAGGGAACGGGTACTCGTACGAGATCGCCGAGTACTACGATCTCAGTCGCTACTCTGGCCAAATGTGGATCTCTCACTCCCGCTTCCCGACCAATTCCCCTGCCTGGTGGGGCGGAGCTCATCCACTGAGCATCCTCGATTGGGCGGTGTGCCACAATGGCGAGATCACTTCGTACGGGGTGAACCGTAAGCTCGTCGAGATGGCTGGCTACCGTTGCACCGTTCTCACGGACACCGAGGTCGTCACCTACCTCTGGGATATGCTGGTGCGCAAGCAGCGCCTACCTATTCCTATCGCAGCGTTCGCCCTTGCTCCCTGGTACCACGCGGACATCCGCCGGCTTGACGCGGAGAGCGCCCGTCTTGCCAACTGGATCAGGATCACCTACAAGGAGGCGATCCTGAACGGCCCCTTCTCCATTCTCGTAGGCAGGAGAGAGCCGGAGGTCACTATGATCGCGCTCGCGGACCGCAAGAAGCTGCGGCCTCTGCTCGTGGGAGAATCTGCGGACGGCCGCACCCTGTACACAGCGAGCGAGGAGTGCGCGGTGAGGATCGTGGATCCCGATGCGGAGACCTGGACCCCGAACGCCGGCAGCCCGATGGTTGCGCAGGTCGGCAAGGGAATCATACGCGACGGTACTGAGCACCCGTTCAAGGGGGTCAACCTTTGAGCCCTGAACGCAAGACGAGGAGCGAGCTCGAGGCGCCTGAGAGGTACCGCCAGGTCATCGATTATGAACTCTGCAAGCGGTGCAAGAAGTGCGTCAACGAATGCTCGTTCCGCGCGCTCGAGTTCGTGGATGGGAGGGTGGAACCGGTCGGGGGGTGCGTGGCCTGCGGCCGCTGCATCAACGTTTGCCCGGCGGACGCGATCGAGATCCGCATGCTGCCCTCGCAGTTCCCGCCCCACGCGAACTTCAACGAACGCGTGCGCAGGGCGATAATGTCGCAGGCCTCCACGGGGGGCGTTCTGCTTACCTCCTGCGGCACCGATGTCTCCCATCCAGTGGTCTTCGACGAGATGCTCCTCGACGCCGCCCAGGTCACGAATCCGGCAATCGATCCGCTGCGCGAGCCGGTCGAGACGGCAACATTTGTGGGAAAGCGTCCGGGCGCAATCGAAGTGCACGAGGACGGGGACCGCTTCCGCATGGGCGACGATCCTGGCCCGATGATCGCCATGGACATGCCGATAATGATCGGGCACATCTCGCTCGGCTCGGTCTCCTATAACGCCCAGAAAGCGCTCTTCATGGCCGCGAACGAGCTGAACATCCTTGCTGGTTCGGGCGAGGGCGGTCTGCACAAGGACTTCCTTCCCTTCGCGAAGAACATCGTGAGCGAGGTCGCGAGCGGCCGGTTCGGCGTCACTGGCGAATACCTGAAGCGCACTGCCGCGGTGGAGATCAAGATCGGCCAGGGGGCGAAACCCGGGCACGGAGGCCACCTGCCCGGAGAGAAGGTGAGCGCGCTTATCTCCCAGACAAGGATGATCCCGATGGGCACGGACGCTCTTTCTCCATACCCGCATCACGACATCTACTCGATCGAGGACCTGCAGCAGCTCCTGTCCGTGGTCAAGGAGTCAACGGAGTACAAGGTGCCAGTGGGGGTGAAGATCGCGGCGGTGCACAACATCGGGGCCATCGCCTCCGGGGCCGTGAGGGCGGGGGCCGACTTCATCACAATCGACGGTTTCCGCGGAGGGACTGGATCAACGCCGCGCATCATCCGCGACCACGTCGGACTGCCGATCGAGGTCGCGGTTTCGGTGGTCGACCAAAGGCTCACCAAAGAGGGCCTGAGGAACAAGGTCACGGTGTTCGCGGGCGGCAGCATCCGCTCCTCCGCCGACATGATCAAGGCAATCGCTCTGGGAGCGGACTCGGTCATGATATGCACCGCCGCTCTCGTGGCGATGGGCTGCAGAGTCTGCCAGCAGTGCCACCGCGGCATCTGCTCATGGGGGATCGCCACGCAACGCGAAGAACTGGTCGCACGCCTCGACCCAGCGATCGCCTCGGCCAGGGTCGTGCGGCTATTGCGCAGCTGGAATGAGGAGCTCAAGGAGGTCATGGGGGCGATGGGCATCGATTCTGTCGAAGCGCTCGTCGGCAACCGCGACCGCCTGCGCTACTTCGGCCCGAACCCGAGGATCGCGGAGATCATGGGCGTGAAGCACGTAGGGGAGGGGTGGGGTTGACCAAGGCGGAGGCGTTCAGGAGGGCGCTGGGCCCGACCACGGACGACTCGCACATCACTCGATTAGATTCCGGCGCGGTCTCCGTCAGAGCGAACGCCGAGGACGTCCCTCGACAACACATGGGATACCGCGAGCTGAACGAGGTCGTGCGCCGTCTCATCGCCGCCGGGGAGAAGCACATCGTTCTCGAGGGCGTGGTCGGGCAGAGATACATCGCCTCCACGGCCTCGGCGAAGGACCTGTACATCGAGATCCATGGCACTCCTGGCAATGATCTGGGCGCCTTCCTGGACGGCCCGACCATCGAGGTGTTCGGCAACGCCCAGGACCAGACCGGCAACACGATGAACGCGGGGAGGATAATCGTTCACGGGAACGCCTGGGATGTCACCGGCTTCGCCGCTCGGGGAGGCACCATCCTCATCAAAGGAAACACTGGCTATCGCGTCGGCATCCACATGAAAGAGTACTGCGGAGTGCACCCCACCTTGGTCATAGGTGGAACGGCCAAGGACTACCTCGGGGAATACATGGCTGGGGGCACGATCGTCATACTCAATCTGAATGCGGCGATCTCGCGTTCTCCGGTCGGGCTGAACGTGGGTGCGGGCATCCATGGTGGGAAGATGCTCATCCGAGGCCGGGTGCAGAAGCACCAGCTCGGTCCCGGGGCATCGACCGCATCGCTGTCGCAAGCGGACATCGAGGAGCTGGAGCCGATCGTGAAAGAGTTCGAGAAGGCTTTCGCGGTGGAAGCGCCTCGCGCCTATGAACGATGGACGAAGGTCGTGCCCACCTCAAGCCGCCCGTTCTCCGGCCACTACGACCCCACTTGCGTGTGATCAGACGCCCGGGAACCGCATCACAGAATCGAGAACGATGCGCACCTCGACGTCCTTCAGCCCGAGAGGGGTTATCTGGCGTTGGATTACCTCGTGGAGCGTGCGGTTGTCGCGCGAGAACAGTCGTATCAGGATCCTCCGCCGCCCGGAGACCTCGAGCACCTCCATCACGCCGGGGATCTCCCGCAGCTGCTTCAGCTTCTCCATGTTCAGACCGTTTTCGAGGTTCGCGAATACCAGGCCCTCGACCTTCATTCCAATGAGCTCGTTGTTCGCGACCGCCACGTAGCCGAGGATGACCTTGTCGTCCTCGAGGCGCCGGATGCGGTCCCTGATAGTCGACGGGGATCGACGGAGCTTAAGCGCGACGTCGTTGTATGTCATCTTGCCGTCCATCATCAGTAGGTCGAGAATCCGACGGTTCATCGCATCTACAACGACCGAGCTAAACCCCCCTCTCGGGAGGCTCCTAGGGTGCGCCCCATTTTTCAATGTTTCGACGGATTCCGACAATTCAGCGGATTTGAGGCCGCACAACGCAGGCGCCAGCGAAATAGGATTGAGAAAACGGGCCATCGCCGCCGCTGTGCATATAAGCCAGGTTCATTGATGAACGGGCCTCGCTGACAGCGTTCGAAGCTCAAGTGATCTGGATCGTCTTCTTCAGGAAGGCGCATCCCTCGCAGGGTATGTTCACCACGCAGTCCTTGCCCGCGGGTATGCCCCTCAGGGCGCAGAGGATTGCGGTGTCCAGTGGGCGGTGTGGCGCCGCGCGGCCGTTCAGCTTCAGCAGCTCCTTTTCCTCGGCGGAGGGAGCGGAGCCGCACGAGCACCCGCCCTCGACGTAGCGCATGCATTTTGCCGCTTCGGCCGCGGAGCACACGTCGCATCGCGTGCCTACCTTGGAAAGAGAGCCGAACAGGTTGGCCAGGGGATCGAACACGTTGATCGCCCTCCCTCTCCCCAGGGCGATGTAGATCGTGTACGGATGAGAGGGAACGATCAGCTCCATGCGAGTGCCGCGAACCTTCTCCTCCCTCTCCACCCGCCAGAACTCGCGCAGGTGGTGGTTGAGCTGATAGACGAGCTGGTGATAGTCTATGCCCAGCTTGTCGGCCATCTCCTGCTTCGAAACCGGTCCGCTCAGCGCCATCCGGTACAGCGTCCGCAGGACCTCCTTGCGCAGAGGGTGGTTTACAATCGCCGCGTACGCCTCCGGGTCGATGTAGGCGATCTCGATGCGGCAGCCTGTCTCTCCTTCCACGTTTCTCTGAGTCAAGGCTCGAATATTTAACATCTTCATCCGCGGACCCTCGGGGGCTCGGGCCTCACCCAATCGTACATGTTCTTCTGTCCTGGCCTCAGACCCCGTTCTTGTAGCGGTACGTGGGATTTGGCCGGCCCGGAGCGAAGCAGTCGTCCTTGTGATGGATCGAAGTGGCGCCCTTCCCCCTCAGGGTCCCAATGACGGCCTCTCTCACAACTTTCGCGAGCACCTCGGGCGTCGAGACGACTCGAGCGTTCATATTGAGCGTGCACTTCCCCTTGACCCGCCTCGATCCTCGGACCCCGTCCACCCCCAGCCCTCCGAGCACCAGGCTCATCTTAAGAGCGTTGGATGGCGAGGCGAAGAGGAGCTTCACGTGGGCGATCTCCCCCGGCTGGTAGGACTGGGCTATCGCCTTCATGATGCTGGAGCAGAGGTCATATGAATCTAGTTCGGACGGGAGTTCAAAGGTGTATGTCCCATTGTACCATCCCAGTTCGGCCTCAGCCTGCGCGTAGAGCTCGTAGTCCACGTCCACCGGCCTCTTCACACTCTTCTCGTGCGAGAGCACCAGAGACGCGATCTCGGCCAATCCCTCCCCCGTAACCGCCGAGTATGGTACGACCCGGGCACCGGGGTTCATGTCCCTGACCACTCCAACCAGCGCCTCCTTATCATCTTTGGATATGAGGTCGGTCTTCGTCAGCACGATCACCTCAGCCTCCTGCACCTGATGCTTGCGCAGGAAGGCGCCCAGGGAGCCTTCCTCCTCTACCCCTTCCGAGATCCGCGTGCTGTCGAGAAGGACGGTCAAGGGCGCCACATCGAACTCTGAGGGAAATCGGAGCTTGAGAGGCGCGACGACGGTGGCCAAGAGGTCTGTGCAACTGCCTACCGGCTCGGCCATGATGATGTCAGGCCGCTTCGCGTCAACCAATTTGCGGGCTCCGTCGATGAAGTCGGGGAACTTGCAGCAGAAGCAGCCCTTAAGGACCTCGGTCGTCTCGATGCCGAGTTCCTTGGCGTATTGAGTGTCAACGAGCACGTCGCCTTGGTCATTGGTGATTATCGCGACCGTTTTCCCCTTGTCCGTGAACGTTTTCGCCAGTTTGGTTAGGAGCGTGGTCTTCCCTGCTCCGAGGAACCCTCCCAGAATCGCGATTCGTGTCGGCAATTGTATCCCTTGAACCGGGGTAAAGCCTTGGTCGACTAATAATTCTTTACTCAGAGTGAAATTATTTGATTTAAGACTCACATATTTGACAGGAAGATCGAGAAATGTTGGGGAAGACGCAAAAAAAAGAGAGGAGGAGCCGATGGCTCCATTGAGCGAGCTCAGGCCTCGGCGGGGTCCTTCGCGCCGATGTTTAGCACCGCGCTCATTCCGCCCCCGATCGCGATCATCACCAGGAAGATCGCCAGGTTCTGGTAGATGGTGAAGGTCCCCGCGTAGGTGTAGAGGTAGTAGGCCAGCACCGACACCCAAGCGATCGCCGTGACCGCCTTCGCCGTCGTCCTGGCCGCCGACCGACCCCTCATCCTGCTGGGGACGTACCTCATCCCGAAGCCCACCCAGATGGCGAAGTTGGTAGCCGCCAGGACAAGCACGCTCATGATCAGCAGCCCTAGGTTCTCCCAGAAGCTGTAATCATCAGCCTTGAAGAACAGCCAGAGTATGCCGATTGAAAGCCAGGTTGTCACCGTCAGGATGGATGCGCCTATCCTCCAGGCGGCGCCTCGCATCGCCTTGAAGTCCCTCCATTCCTTCTTATCGCACTCATTTCCTTCCATGTTTCATCTCTCCTTCGAAGGTCCTACCCTTCGACGGAGATGTCAACCGGTGGTCACTGTACTTGGGGAGATTGAGCAGATGTGACCGAGAAATGACCATGACGGTTATTGTCACACCTTGCCGGTCAGCCGGATCTGGTCCAGCGCCCACTTTGCGCTGCTGGCGACCATGGGGCTCTCGTCTGATCGCAAACCCTTGAGGGCCTCTACGATGTGCGGGATGGAGATCCCCAGCTTCTCTGCGTATCGGCCCACCGCCCATGCCGCCATGCCCCTCACCAGGGCCGCGTCGTCGCTGAACAGGTTCGAAAGGCTGGACGCGAGGAACTTGTCCCCGATCCCGACCCCGGCCATCTCCCCGAACGCCCAAGCGGAGTTCTCGCGCACCTCGTCGTCGGTGTCGGAGAGCCGGCCTGCCAGCAGCTCGACGGGATACTTCCCCGCAATCTTGTTCTGCGCTGACTTGCCGATCAGCCAGGAGGCAAGCCTGCGGATCGCCGGGTCAGAGTCGTCCAGGAGATCGCCCAGGGGCTTGAGCGAAGAGGCGTCGCCCTCATCCGCGCGCAGTCGCGTCTCAAGGCTTCGGAGCGCCTGCTCCCTCTCCGCACCGTCGGGGCTGGCCAGAAGCCGATTCAACTCCTCGATCTCTTCCCGCGTCATCTTTCTCCGCCGGCCTTCAGCGCTTGTTCATCACCGTCGGCCTTTCCTTGTAGAACTCACAGCCGGGGTAGTCCCTATCGACCACGCACATTTCGTAGTCGCTCTGGTGCAGGACGTCGTTCTTGATGCGACGGGCTTTGCAGCTCGCGCATCGGCCGTCGTCGGCGCGCCACAGGCACCTGACCTTCGGAGCGGTTCCGGCTGGCATCGCTCCGAAATCGCTCTTCGGTGATAAAGAGGAGGCGGTTTTCGACCGGGAAGGTGTCGAACAGTCCATATACCCCGCCCTCAGAAGCGGGAATCGAGGCGGGGTGCGAATGAACGGTGTGTCGGTCATCGTCAGCGGCGGTACTGGAGCGCTCGGACGGGTGGTGGTAAGGGAGCTCGCGTCCGCGGGCGCGAGGGTGACCGTTCCCTACCGGAACGAAAAGGCGAAGGACGAGATGATGACGGCGATGGGTGCGCTCGGCGGTAGCGTGACGTGCGTGCACGTCGACCTCACTTCCGCGACCGAAGTGCAGAGCATGGCGGACGCGGTGATCGCGAGGGAGGGCAAGATCGACATCCTGCTCAATTTGACCGGGCTCTACGTCGGTGGAAAGGAGGTCCACGCGACCACGGAGCAGGAATGGGACTTCATGCTCCAGACCAACCTCAAGACCGCCTTTCTCTGCTGCCGGTGCGTTCTCCCCTCCATGTTGTCCAGGAACGAAGGGATCATCCTGAACGTCTCAGCGCGGCCGGGCATCGAGAACAAGAACCGGACCAAGTCGGGCGCCTACGCGGTCTCCAAGGCGGGCGTCGCGGTCCTGACGCAGACAATCGCGGATGAGGTCAAGAAGACGAACATCCGCGTGAACGCGATCGTGCTGAGCACGATGGACACGCAGGAGAACCGCGCCAACATGCCCGAGGCGGACGCGACCAAGTGGACGAAGACCGAGGACGTGGCGAAAGTGATCATGTTCCTGATATCGGACGGATCGAAGACAATGAGCGGCGACCTCGTGCCGGTCTACGGGAAGGCTTGAAGCAAATCGCTCGTCTTTCGCGCTATCTCACTTCTTGTCCGAGGCGCGAAGGTACCCGAGGCGCTCGAACCGGGAAGCGGGGGGCTCCTCGACCCGTCCCCTCTGGAACGCCCTCACGTTGTAAGATTCCCGGTACTCGATGTAGTCCAGATAGAACCTGATGGCGGCGAGCACGAACTCGGAGCGAGACTTGTACTGCCTCCGTTCAACGAGGTAGTCCATGTCGTCCACGATTTGCAGCGGAACGCGTAGATTAACGACGTGAGTGGGAGCGCCTCTCCTATTGGTCGGTCTCCTGCGCTCTTCTGATTCCTGAACGTTCGCGCTCTTGTCCAAGCTCTTCTTCTTCACCTTCGGAGCCTTCGCTTTGGAGGAGCGCGCCATCTTCCCGACTAAGTCAACACTTAATGACTAATAGCTCTTTGCTGTTGACAGCCCATTACAAATGTAATCTAGTCGTGCACTTCGGGCGACGGTGGTGCACGCCCTGGGCCCGAGGCAAGAGACACGCGGATGGACACCGTCCGCTGCCGGGCCAGAGATGCTGATGGGGGCGAGAGAACTGACCGAACTCACATCGAAGGAACGAGTGATTGCAGCGATCGAGCAAGACGATTGTGATAGGATCCCGATCGCACCCCCTTTTCAAGGATACTGGGCTCTCGGCCTTGCGGGTCTGACGGTCAAGGAATCGATTCAGAAACCGGTTCTTGCGGCGAGAGCTCAGATAGAAGCGAACAGGCGCTGCGGGTTCGATGCCTTGGAATCCATGTGGGACTGGCTCTCTCCCGTCGAAGCATTGGGATGCGAGGTCAAGATCCCTGAGTCGGGCGAGATTCTCACCGGTGGGCACCTCATCTGCGGCCCGAGCTCCCTCGACAGCATCTCCGTCCCAGAGCCAACCGAGGACTATCGGTTCATCAGCGCCATGGAGGCATCGAAACGTCTCACTGAAGCGATCGGCGACAAGACGTTCCTCTACGGAACGCTCTGCTGTCCCTTCACACTAATTGGGGAGCTCAGGGGGGTTGAGCCACTGATGCTGGACATAGTGGCGGAACCGTCGTTCGCGATCGAGATGCTCCATCTCGCAACCGAGGCCTTGGAGGGCTACTGCGAGTACCTCGTCAGGGCCGGTGTGGATGGAGTCATACTCTGCGATCCCACGGCATCTGGCTCACTGGTCTCCGGCCGCGAGTTCGAAGTCTTCTCCCAGCCGTTCATGAAGCAGTGCGGCAGGATCGTCAAGAAAGAGGGGGGCAAGCTGCTGGTGCACATCTGCGGAGACGCGACCGACCGCCTCCACTCGATTGCGGACATCGGCTCAGAGGTGTTCTCCCTGGACTATCAAGTCGATTTGAGAGCTGCCAAGGAAGCGATCGGCGACAAGCTTACCCTGCTCGGCAATGTCAACCCATCGCTGCTCTTCAATGGAAGACCTGGCGACGTGAAGAAGGCGTGCCACACCTGCGTCAGCAAGACGCATGGTGAAAGGTTCATACTTGGAGCCGGATGCGACATCGTGCCTGGCACACCGATCGAGAACATAGAGGTCTGGAAAGAGGAAGCATTCAGGCCAGGAACTACCCATCTGGCACGCCATGCCCACACGGACAAGAAGACTCGGCACCATTAGACACTTCTCCGTTGGATGCAGGAGCCTTTGGACATCGTTGTCGAGCAGCTTTCGAAAATCATATATGCATACATTTGTATTACAAATGTAATCGAATAGCAGTCCAGATGTCTTACGAATGGCCTGCAAAGGGGAGGACTCAAATGAGTCCGAGCAAGGCCTGGGCTGCTTCTCAGGAGGAGAGAGGAAATGGCTGAACAAACGGGAGAATTGAAGAGATCGATAGGAGGGCTGAGGCTTTTCGTCTTGGCAGTGGCATCGATCGTCGGTCCCTGGTTGGTAATGACCAACTGGTGGATTTCTCTCACCGGCCCGTCGATTGCGCTGGCCTTCATCTTCGTTGGCCTCATGTGCATTCCAATCGGGCTCGTCTACGGTGAGTTGACGGCGATGTTCCCCCAAGCCGGCGGCTCCTACGTCTACATTCGGAAAGCATTCGGAACTGAAGCCACATACTGGGCCAATTGGGCCTTGATGCTGTCATACACGACGGTGCTGGCGTTCCAGCTCAAGTCATTGATGAGCATCATTCAGTACTTGTGGTGGCCAGACATGACCACGCTCGCCTTCATCGCGCTAGCGCTGATCATCGCGTTCCTCGTGTTCATGCTGAACACACGTGAGGTCTCGATCGGCACAGGAGTGCAGTTCGTCATCTTCCTGGTGCTGGCGATCGTCGGATTCGGGTACGTGAGCCTCTTCTTCGTTAGCCCGACGTTCTCAACAAGCAACTGGACCCCATTCCTGCAGAACGGCGTCGATGGTCTGCTCACCGCGACCGCTCTGATGGTGACGATGTTCTTCGGATTCGAGGTCGTTCCGCAATTCGCTGAGGAAGCCAAGTATCCGGTGAACAAACACTGGCGCCCGATGGTCGGCGCGATCCTGTTCGTCATCCTGTTCGACAGCGCGATCACCCTCGCAGAGTCGGGGATGGGCTCGTTCAACACTGTGATCAACACCCCGATGCTCGGTGCACAGCTGGCGCTTAACAACTATGGACCATGGCTGCAATACTCCATCGCGTTGGCGAACATCGCCGCGCTCTCTGGATGCCTCGTAGGCTTCTGGATGGGTGGCTCGAGAATCCTGCTCGCCATGGGTCGGTCGGGCGGCCTGCCAAGGATGTTCGCCAAGGTGAACAAGAACAAGGTGCCGAGCACCGCGAACTACGTGATCTTCGGCATCGTGATCATGTTCATCCTGCTGACTGGACAGTCCTGGCTAGCGAGCCTCTTCACGCTGATGGCGGTGGGCGTCGGCATCACCTACACAGGCGTGAGCCTATCGTTCATCAAGCTCCGACTGAAGAACAAGGACGTTCCGAGGCCCTGGAGGGTGCCGGGCGGAATCGTAATGGGATTCCTCGCCCTTGTCGGCTCGCTGCTGATCGCGTACTTCACCTTCGTGTACTTCACCACCGAGGTATGGGTCCTCTTCGTGGTGTACTTCGCGATCGTGGGGGTAATCAGGCTGGCCCTTCACTACGACACGCGCAAGCATCCGGACAAATACAGCGTGCTGGAAGAGGCCAAAGCGCCTGAACCGACGGTAGCCGGCAAGTGAGCAAACCCCTTCCCAATCACTTTATTTGAGGAGGTCAAAAATGAAACGTATGAACTCAAGGGAGAGGATTCTGGCAGCGATCGCCAAGGAGCAGGTCGATCAGATCCCGCTCGGCCCGCCCTTCCAAGGGTAC
>Ga0187777_10002720_pt1 | contig 11283 bp, 11 predicted proteins | sample 1015_Q2_SP5_10_M_FD_132416 | JGI IMG/M metagenome (GOLD analysis project Ga0187777, IMG submission 132416) | Tropical peat soil microbial communities from peatlands in Department of Meta, Colombia - 1015_Q2_SP5_10_MG | ecosystem: Environmental > Terrestrial > Soil > Wetlands > Peat | place...
CGCCCCCGCGATCTGCGGCGTGAGCGACGAGGTGGCCCACGTGTCCATGACGTCGGGCTCGCCGACGAACCCGCCGGGCCGGCCGCGCCCGGACTCGTCGAAGCCGGGGGGCACGTCGCTCGACGGATCGACCGGCAGGGTGGCCTCCTCGGCGGTGATCGGGTGGTCGTGGTCGATCGAGCCGTCCGCGGCGATCGGGTACCACACGGGGAACGGGACCCCGAAGAAGCGCTGGCGGCTGATGAGCCAGTCGCCGTTCAGCCCTTCCACCCAGTGCTGGTAACGCACCCGCATGTGGTCGGGGTGCCATACCAGCTTGTCGCCCCGTTCGAGCAGTTCGGCGCGCAGCTGCTCGTCGCGCCCGCCGTTCTTGATGTACCACTGACGCGTCGTGACGATCTCGAGCGGGCGCTCGCCGTTCTCGTAGAACTTCACCGCGTGGGTGACGGACTTCGGCTCGCCGACGAGCCGGCCCGCCTCGCGCAGCATCTCCACGATCTGCGCCTGCGCCTGCTTGACGGTCTTGCCGGCGAGTTGCTCGTACGCGTCACGCGCGGCGTCGCCCCACAGCTCGCCCGGGAGCTCCGGTGGTGCCGACACGAGTCGACCGTCCCAGCCGACGACCGCGCGCGCGGGGAGATGGAGCTCGCGCCACCACGTGACGTCGGTGGTGTCGCCGAACGTGCAGATCATCGCGATTCCCGATCCCTTCTCGGGATCGGCGAGTTGGTGCGCGAGCACGGGCACCTCGACGTCGAAGAGCGGCGTCCGCACGTGCGCGCCGAACAGCTCGCGGTAGCGGTCGTCGTCGGGATGCGCGACGAGCGCGACACACGCCGGGATCAGCTCCGGCCGGGTGGTCTCGATCACGACGTCGCCGACGCCGTCGTCCCGCGGGAACCGCACCGCGTGGTAGGCGCCCGGGATCTCGCGGTCTTCGAGCTCGGCCTGGGCCACAGCGGTGCGGAAGTCGACGTCCCACAACGTGGGCGCCTCGGCCTGGTAGGCCTCGCCGCGAGCGAGGTTGCGGAGGAACGCCCGCTGCGACACTCGCTGGGCGGCTTCGCCGATGGTCGCGTAGGTCATGGACCAGTCGACGGAGAGTCCCGCCCGGCGCCACAGCTCCTCGAAGGCCTGCTCGTCCTCGGCCGTGAGTCGATGGCACAGCGCGACGAAGTTGCGCCGCGAAATCGGCACCGGGGGCTTGGGCGGCTCGGCCGGCGGTTCGAACGCAGGGTCGTAGGGCAGCGACGGGTCGCAGCGGACGCCGTAGTAGTTCTGCACCCGGCGCTCGGTGGGCAGGCCGTTGTCGTCCCAGCCCATCGGGTAGAAGACCTCGAGCCCCCGCATGCGGCGCGACCGGGCGATGGCGTCGGTCTGCACGTACCCGAACACCGAGCCCATGTGGAGCGAGCCACTGACCGTGGGGGGCGGCGTGTCGATCGAGAAGATCTCGGCGCGCGACTTCGAGCGGTCGAAACGGTACGTACCGTCGGCCTCCCAGCGGGCCGACCACTTCTCCTCGAGCCCCTCCAGGCTCGGCTTCTCGGGCAGGGGCATACGCGGGCAGTCTACGGAACGGCATCCGCGGCGGGCGCAGCAGAAACCGTGGGCTCCGTCGCGGCCAGCGCGTCGAGACTGTCGCGCTCGCGCTCCGCCGTGATCGCGGTGCGCACGAGGAGCCGGATCGCGATCGACCAGACCAGAATGCAGATCATCGGACCGCCCGTCCGGACGATGGAGTACGTCGACGGTCCCGAACCCTGACCGCGCGCGAACGACCAGGCTTGGAGTTGTCATGATCACCGAAGAGCAGACCCGTCTCCAGAAGGAGCTCCTCCCCCGGGGTTGGGGCCGCTTCGGGAAGGCCATCGACTCGCTGACGGAGATCTCCGAGCCCGACGAGCAGCTCGTCGCCGCGTGCGTCACGCTCAACCCCAGCTTCCAGCACCGCTCGGTCACGCTCGCGGGCGGCCTGGCGGAGTTGACCGACAGCACGAACGTGGTGATCGCCGCGACCGACCGGCGCGTCGTGGTGGTGAGCACCGGCGCGGGCGGTGCGCCGCGTGGTCACACCGAGATCCCGTACGTCGGGCTCGAGGTCGTCGAGCACGCCAAGCGCGAGGTCACGCTCCGTTGGGCCGAGGGCGAGGCCCGCTTCCGCGGCGCGGCGAAGCCGATGCTCGGCCCCCTCGTCGACGCGCTCACCGCGCGCTCGGCGCCACCGAGCTGACGCTCCCCGAGGCCCAGGGCGTTCCGAGACGGCGCCGGGTGCCGACCGTCGGCAGAGGGACGTCGCGCCACGAGCGCGGTTGGCGCCGGTCAGGCGGAGCGGCGCTTCTCCTCGTCGGCGGTGATGAGCGTGGGGTGGACGTGGTCCAGCACGACCTCGCGGTCGATCACGCAGCGCACGACGTCGTCGCGGGAGGGAAGGTCGTACATCACCTCGAGCAGCACCTCTTCGAGGATGGCGCGCAGACCTCTGGCGCCGGTGCCGCGCTTCAGCGCCTCGTCGCCGACCGCGTTGAGCGCGTCGTCGGTGAACACGAGCTCCACGTCGTCGAACTGGAAGAATTTCTGGTACTGCTTCAGCAGGGCGTTCTTCGGCTCCACGAGGATGCGGATGAGCGCTTCCTTGTCGAGGTTGTGGACGGTACCGATGACCGGGAGCCGGCCGACGAACTCGGGGATCAGCCCGAACTTCAGCAGGTCCTCGGGCAGCACCTGGGAGAGGATGGCGCCGAGGTCCTTGTCGGTGGCGCGGCGGATGTCGGCACCGAAACCCACGCCCTGGTTCCCGGTGCGGTTCTCGATGATGCGCTCGATGCCCGCGAACGCACCGCCGCAGATGAACAGGATGTTCGTGGTGTCGATCTGGATGAATTCCTGGTGTGGGTGCTTGCGCCCGCCCTGCGGCGGCACCGACGCGGTGGTTCCCTCCAGGATCTTCAACAGAGCCTGCTGCACGCCCTCGCCGGAGACGTCGCGGGTGATCGACGGGTTCTCCGCCTTGCGGGCGATCTTGTCGATCTCGTCGATGTAGATGATGCCCGTCTCGGCCTTCTTCACGTCGTAGTCGGCCGCCTGGATCAGCTTGAGGAGGATGTTCTCGACGTCCTCGCCGACGTAACCGGCCTCGGTGAGCGCAGTGGCGTCCGCAATCGCGAACGGGACCTTCAGCAGGCGCGCGAGCGTGGTCGCGAGGTGGGTCTTGCCGCAGCCGGTGGGGCCGATGAGCAGGATGTTCGACTTCTGCAGCTCGACGTCGGGATCGCCGTAGGCACCTGCCTGCACGCGTTTGTAGTGGTTGTAGACCGCGACCGACAGGATCTTCTTCGCGTGCTCCTGACCGATGACGTAGTCGTTCAGGTACTCGTAGATCTCTCGAGGCTTCGGCAGCTCGTCGAAGCGGACCTCCGAGCTCTGCGACAGCTCCTCCTCGATGATCTCGTTGCAGAGATCGATGCACTCGTCACAGATGTAGACGCCGGGCCCGGCGATGAGCTTCTTCACCTGCTTCTGGCTCTTCCCGCAGAACGAGCACTTCAGCAGGTCGCCCCCATCTCCGAACTTGGCCACGACGTTCCCCCTCGATCGCTTCCGTCCTGCTGCCTCAGCTCACGCCGGCCGGCACCGCGACCGACGCGAGCTCACGGTTGGAGATGACTTCGTCGACGATTCCGTAGTCCTTGGCTTCGAGCGCGCTCATGATGAAGTCGCGGTCGGTGTCGCGCGACACCTTCTCGACCTCCTGCCCCGTGTGGTGGGCGAGGATGTTGTCGAGCAGCTCGCGCATCCGGATGATCTCCTTGGCCTGGATCTCGATGTCGACCGCCTGGCCCGACGCGCCGCCGTGGGGCTGGTGGATGAGGATGCGCGCGTGCGGCAGCACGAACCGCTTTCCCTTGGCGCCGGCGGCGAGCAGCACCGCCGCCGCCGAGGCGGCCTGGCCGATGCAGATCGTGGACACGTCGGGCTTGATGTACTGCATTGTGTCGTAGATCGCGAAGAGGCCCGTGATCTCGCCGCCCGGCGAGTTGATGTAGAGGTTGATGTCCTTGTCGGGATCGTCGCTCTCGAGGTGCAGGAGCTGGGCGATCATCAAGTTGGACACGGTGTCGTCGATGGGGGTGCCCAGGAAGATGATGCGCTCGGTGAGCAAGCGTGAGTAGATGTCGTACGCGCGCTCACCGCGGTTCGTCTGCTGGATCACCGTGGGGACGAGGTAGTTGTAGATGGGGTCGATCACGACTCGGGCTCCTCTGAATCTTCTGAATCTTCGTTCGACGACTCGTTCGATGGCTCGGTGACTGATTCGTCGGCTGGTGACGGCGACAGATCGACCGCGTTGCCGTCCTCGTCGACAACGTTGGCGTGCTCGATGAGGAAGTTCAGCGCTCTGCCTCGCTCGAGATCAGAGCGTACCGCCTGGACGACCCCTCTCCGTTCGAGATCCTTGCGCACCTTCGCGGGCTTCTCGCCGAGACGTTCGGCGATCTGCGTCACCTCCGCGTCGACTTCTTCGTCGGATGCCTCGATTCCTTCTTGCGCGACGATCGAGCGGAGCGCGAGATCGGCACGCACGGCACCCGTTGCGCCCTGTCGCAAGCTCTCGAGGAATTCCTCCTGGTCTTGACCCGTCGCCGCGAGGTACTGCGGGATCGTGACCCCCTTCTGTTGCTCGTCGAGTCGGTGTGCGAGGTCGTGCAGGCGCCGCTCCATCTCCTGGGTGACGAGCGTGTCGGGCACCTCGCCGTCGACGAGGTCGGCGGCCGCGACGAGCACCTTGTCGCGTACGAGCAATTGCGCCTGGAGCAGCGCGTACACCTCGAGGCGGCGGCGCGCGTCGGCGCGCAGCGCGTCGACGGTGTCGAACTCGCTGATCTCCGCGACCCATTCGTCGGTGAGATCGGGCAACACCTTCTTCTTGGTATCCTTCACGAGCACCTGGAAGGACACCTCGTCGCCCGCCCGTTCGCCGAAGCGCTCCGGCAGCGTGTCGTTGAACTTCAGGATGTCGCCCGGTCGTTTGCCGAGCAACTCGGTGTCGAGCTTCGGGACGACCATCCCCGAGCCGATCTCGTAGAGGTAGTCGGTGGCGGTCAGCCCTTCGATCGACTCCTCGTGCACGTAACCCTTGATGTCGATCTCCGCGTAATTTCCCTGCGTGAGCGGCGCGGACGAGTCCTCGAGGTCGGCGAAGCGTTCGCGGAGCGAGTCGACCTGGCGGTCGACCATCTCGTCGGTGACCGCCGGGCTCGGGACCTCGACGGTGAGCCCGTCGTACGCCTCGACCGTGACGAGAGGCCGGACCTCGACCACCGCGTCGAACTCGACGTCGCCCGCGTCCTCCCCTGCGGTGATGTCGATCTCGGGGGGCGCGATGACGTCGATGTCCTCGGCCTCGACCGCTTCCGCGTAGAAACTGGGGAGCGAGTCTCTGAGCGCCTGGTCGCGGGCGACCTCGGTGCCGAGTCGGGCCTCGAGCAGCCGGCGCGGCGCCTTCCCGGGCCGGAAGCCGGGCATCTTGACCTCGTGGGCCAGCTTCCGGAACGCGGCGTCGAGCGCGCGCTCGAAGTAGGCAGCCGGGATCGCGACGTGGAGGCGGACCTTGTTGCCTTCGAGCGGTTCGACCGACGTCGTCACGGGCATGGGGCTGAGCAGCCTAGTGGTCGGGATCGCCCGGTCCGTTCAACCAGGAGAGGCGGTAGGAGCCGGCGCGGCGCAACGTGAGCGAACGGCCGCGTGGCCGGGTATCCCGGCCACGCAGTGAGCGAACCATGGAGCAGGCGACGCGACCGAGCGGCCGGGAAGAACCGGCCGCTCGTCGCGGGGAAAACTGGTGTGGCGCTCGCGGCGACGAGCGCAGTGGCGGGACCTACGCCGTCGCGGTCCGGGCCTGGGTGGCCTCGCGCTTCGGGCTGTACTGGTAGTTCGTGATCAGGCTGACCGCGAGCACGGCGACACCCATCACCACGTAGAACGCCGCCATGCCTCCCTCGGCGCTGGCGAAGTTCAGAGCGAACGGTGCGATGATCAGCAGGGCAGCGGCAAGGTAGTCGCCGGCGGAGTGGATCGTGAACGGCAACACCTTCACGATCCCGAGCGGGTAGCGAGTGAGCGCGCTCACGACGAGCACGACCACGCCGACCACGACGCCGGTGGCGACGGCGCCGGCGGAGCCGTCGTCGACGAGGGCGACGACGATGAGCAGGATGCCGACTGCGTAGTCGGCGACGGCGTGGAACCACGCCGGTAGCAGTTTGACGAGCGACATGATCGTCCTCCTGGAACGAGATCCCTGTCGGGACCGCCGAAATCACTCCTTCTTCGTCGCCGCGCCCCAGCCTGGATTGCTACCGTCCGGCCGCGGGAACAGAATCCGAGCGGAGGAGGTCGGGGATGGCCGGGCGCGTGGCGTTCGTGACGGGCGCGAGCCGCGGGATCGGCAAGGCGTGCGCGGTCGAGCTCGCCAAGGCCGGCTTCGACGTGGCGATCATGGCGCGCACGATGGAGGAGGGCGAGGCGCGGGAGCACTCGTCGACGGTGAAGGCGTCGGACACGTCACCGCTGCCGGGCAGCCTCGCGTCGACGGCCGCGCTCGTACGCGACGTCGGGCGCGACGCGCTCGTGGTGCAGGGCGACCTCCTCGACCGCGCGTCACTCGGCGCCGCCGCGACCAAGGTGCTCGATGCGTGGGGTCACGTCGACGTCGTCGTGCACAACGCGCGCTACATCGGCCCTGGCCATATGGACCGCTTCCTCGACACGCCGATCGAGTTGCTCCAGAAGCAGATCGACGGCAACGTGCTCGCACCGCTGGTGCTGAACAAACTGCTGCTCCCCGCGATGATCGATCGCGGCGGCGGCATCGTGGTGAACATCACCTCGGCCTCGGGCTACGCCGACCCCACGCGACCGGCGGGGGAAGGCGGATGGGGCATGGGGTACGGCGTGTCGAAGGGCGCGTTCCAACGGATCGCCGGTTTCCTCGCGATCGAGCTCGCCGACCAGGGCATCCGGTGCTTCAACGTCCAGCCCGGGCTGATCGCGACGGAGCGCATCGCGCAGGACATGGCGAAGTTCGGCATCGAGAACGCGGGCGCGCCGCCCGAAGTCGTCGGCGCGGTCGTGGCGTGGCTGTGCACGAGCCCCGACGCGGACGCCCTGAACGGCCAGAACCTCGAGGCGCAGCACTTCTGTCACGAGCGCGGCCTGCTCCCAGGATGGCCGGGGCCCCGCTGGCACGACAACAACATCCGCTACGACCGCTCCGGCGCAATCCTCGAGGAGCTCGAAGCCGGGCTCGCCACGTCCTGACCACCGAACTTGCGTCAGTCGCCGACCCTCTACGTCGCTGGCTGACGCAAGTTCGGTGGTGTGGGGGGTGATTCAGGAACCCGTGGAGCCCGCGTCGGGGCGCGACACATTCACGTCGGCAGTGACCTTCTGCTCGAGCGTGCCGTGCTGGCCGCCCTGGCTGACCTCGAAGGTCTGCGTCAGCACCGCGTGCGACTGGCCGACGACGGGCACCGGCTCCGACGGGCTCATGGTCACACGACCGCTGCCGGATCCGCGGAGTCCCGTCAGCTCGACCTTCGCGCCCTTCGGCACACCCGGCAGGTCGGCGCGCTGCCGTGGCGCGGTCTGCTGGTAGCTCACGTCGACGACGATGCCCGACGCGTCACGGGAGCGCAGGACGAAGCTCAACCGTTCCGTGATCCGGAGACCCGACACGTGCAGCGTGATCGTCGAGCGCCAACGGCCACCGACCCCGACCGCCTCGCGGGGAAGCGGCACCGACAGGGTGGAGCTCTGGTCGGCGACCTGGTTCATGGTTTCGGCAACCGCCGGGTCGAGCCCTTCGGTTCCCGAAACCTGCGCGTCGAACAACTGGTTGCGGTCGGTCACCCTCGCCGAGTAGGAGACATGGGCCAGTGGCGCCAGCGCCTCCACCAGTTGCTGCTCCTGCGCCGCGGAGAGGGACCCGTCGTTCACCACCGTGGCAGCGCCGTACCTCGACGTGACCTGCGCGTCGCCGGTGGCCGACACCGAGTCGACGGTGGTGGACCACGGGAAGCGGATCGGCGGGACGTCGGCCGAGGCGCCCGGGGTGCCCTCGATGGTCTGACGGACCGACTGCTTCATCTCCAACACGGCAGTCGTCTCCGAGCCGGAGGTGAACGCGACACGGAGCTTCGAGCGCGGCGACTGCCCGCCGGAGACGAGCGTGACGGTCGCGGGACTCGCCGAGGCAGCGGCCGCGCTCGGCGCCGACCCGATCGGACCGATCAGCACCCCGAGCAACCCCGCCACGCCGACGAGCACGCCGGCCGCCCTCCGCATCCGGCGGATGTTACACGTCACGCCGGACGGAAGATCGGGATGCGTTCCTCGCCGGCGGGCTCGAAGTCGACGACGAACGCGTCGCCCACCGCGAGCGTCGCGGTGTCGACGTCGACGAGGCGCGCGTGCAGCCACGGTCCCTCGTCGAGCTCCACCAACCCGACGACCGGCGGTTCCTGCTCGGCGCCGTGCACCACGATCCAGCTCACGAGCGTTCCCCGTCCCGACGCGCGCGTCCACAGCAGCTCGTTCCCGTAGCACTTCGAGCACGAGATGGAGTCCGGTCGCAAATGGTGCCCGCACGCGCTGCACTGCTTCACCATCAACTCACCGCGCGCGGTTCCGTCGAAGAACTCGGTGGACTCTTCGTCGCGCGCGACGTCGGCCATGTCAGGCGCCCTTCGGGTGGGCGCCGAGGACGAGCGTGCCGTGGTGCTCGAGCGTCCCGCCGTTGCCGCTCACGAGCACCAGATCGTGACGGTCGACCTGCCGCCCCCCGCCCTGGCCACGCGTCTGGATCACGCCCTCCGACAGCGGCGTCATGCCCCACATGTAGTACGCGGACAACTCGCCCCCGCCGGTGTTGGTGGGGAGCGCGCCGTCGCGGCCGAGCACGCCGGACGCGACGTACGGCCCACCTTCGCCCTTCTCGCAGAACCCGTAGTCCTCGAGCGACACGATGACGGTGAACGTGAAGCAGTCGTAGATCTCGGCCACGTCGATGTCGGCAGGGCCGATGCCCGCGCGCGCGAACGCGTCGCGGCCCGACTTCACCGCGCCGGTGCTGAGCCCCCACTCGCAACCGCGCTCCATGACGTAGCCGGGATGACATTGGCCCCAGCCCCAGATGTACGCGGGCGGCTGCCGGAGGTCGCGCGCTCGCTCGCCCGACGTCACGACGACGGCCACCCCGCCATTCGACACGAGACAGCAGTCGAGCAGCCGGAACGGTTCGGCGATCCAGCGCGACTTGTGGTGGTCGTCGACCGTGATGGGGTCACGCAACTGCGCGAACGGGTTGTCCGCCGCCCAGTCGCGCGTCGTCACCGCGACGGCCGCGAACTGGTCGTCGTCGGTGCCGTACTTCGCCATGTGGCGCCGCGCCGCGAGCGCATACGTGCTCGGCGCGCCGCCGAGTCCCGCAGCAGCACCGAGGCCTCGGATGCCGGTGAGCCGGCGGCGCGCACCACCGATGCTCCCGTAGGCCGCACCGGTACGGCTCTTCGGCTGCAGCGTCGCGTCGGCGAACACGCACGCGACCGTCGACGCGTGCCCGGCGGCGATCGCGAACATCGCGATCTGCACCATCGCCGAGGCGCTCGAGCCGTACGCGTTCACGACGCTCAGCAACGGGAGGTCGTAGAGGCCGAGCGCCGCGGCGAGGCCGATGCCGAGCCCACCGCTCAAGCCGGGGTTGACGAGTAGGCCGTCGACCTGGTCGAGCGTGAGGCCGGCGTCGTCGACCGCCAGGCGGACGGCGTCGGCGGCGAACTCGGCGGCCGTTCGGCCGTACACCTTCCCCATCTCGGTGATCCCGAGACCGGCGATCGCGACGTCGGGTTGCACGCCGTAGGTTCTACAGCGCGCTAACGACCGAGGTCGAGTGCGAGCTGCGACATCTCGACGGCGCGTACGAACACCTGCCGCTGCTCGCCGTCGCCCGCCTGCAGGAACGCGAACGACACCCCGGTGGCGGGCTCGACGAACCCGACCTGCCCGCCGGCGCCGGGCCACCCGTACGCGGTGGGTGACCTGCCCCACGTTGCCCCGAAGCCGTTACCCACCACGACACCGAGCGTGCGGTTCGCGGGCAGCCCCATGAGGGGGTCGGGGAGCGTGCAGCGGACGTTGCCGGTGGCATCGGCGAGCACGTCGGGCTTCCAGAGGCCGCCGGGGTTGTGCAGGACACCCTGGTAGAAGCGGGCGAGGGTTGCCGCCGTCATCACGCCGCCGCCTCCGGGCACGCCGGCCTCGACCATGGCGGCCCGGTCGGCGTGCAGATCCTCGGGGCGGGCCAGCGAGAACTGCGCGATGCCGGCCTGCTCCGCTCGTGGGATCCCCAGCACGCGCGGCAGCCCGAGTGGGCGCGTGACGCGCTGCTCGACGAAGTCCCGGAAGTCCATCCCGCCCAGCCGCTCGATGAGCTCGGCGAGCACCCAGTGCGCGGAGGCGCCGTGGTACACGTATCGGGTTCCGGGCTTGTACTCGAGCTCCCACTCCGCGAAGCGGGCGCGTCGCCGGTCGGGATCGGCGCCCTCCTCCGGCGCCATCGCCGCGCTCGGGAAGCCGCACGTCATCACCAGCACCTGCTCGACGGTGACGACGTCCTTGCCGAGCGTCCGGAACTCCGGCACGTAGTCGACGACGTGACGGTCGACGTCGAGCAATCCGTCGCCGATGAGCTGCCACACCGCCGACGCCACGATGGGCTTCGTCGCCGACGCCACGCAGAAACGCGTCGCGTCGCCGGCCGCGCCGAACGACTCGGTCCAGGCAACTTCGCCGTCACGTGCCACTGCGACCTGGCAGGCGGCGAGACCGGCCGCGACCTCCCGCTCCGCCGCCGCCCGGAGCGCCGAGACGTCGAGGCCCGTGCCCATTCACCGGGACCCTACCGGCAACGGGTCGGCGCGGTCCTCGGTACGGTGGGCGCGTGCAACGGGAGGGCAACGAGCCGGTGCACGCTGCGTTCGCGCCGGTGGACGGGCGGCCGTGGTTGCGGAGTGCGGTGCTCTTCGAGCCGCGCGTCCGATCCGTTCCCGATGCGCTCCGGGAGGTCGCGGCGGCCGTCGCCGACCGGACGGCAGTCGACGACGGGCGCGAGCGACTCACCTTCGCCGAGTTGCTGCGACGAACCGACGCGGTCGCGCGGGCGGTCGATACGCGCGCCCGGGCGGGATATCCGCAGGTGTCGGTGGTCGTCGACCGCGGCCTCGA
>Ga0187777_10002721_pt1 | contig 11281 bp, 10 predicted proteins | sample 1015_Q2_SP5_10_M_FD_132416 | JGI IMG/M metagenome (GOLD analysis project Ga0187777, IMG submission 132416) | Tropical peat soil microbial communities from peatlands in Department of Meta, Colombia - 1015_Q2_SP5_10_MG | ecosystem: Environmental > Terrestrial > Soil > Wetlands > Peat | place...
ACCGGCCAGACGAGACCGGACCCGAAGGCCGGCGGTAACTGAAATCATCATGGCGTTGTCCTTGAAGTGAGGGGCAGGGGGCTGGCGGACTATTCGCCCAACAACCGTGGCTTTGCAATGGCTGATCGCCGAGCCCCGCCCTAACGTCCGTGTGACCTTAAACGTTAAGCCTTCGCCGGGCCGCCAATTGACAATAATCCGACCCCCTCATATCTCTCGCTCGGCTTTGGCTGTTCGCTATAGGCCGGCGCGTTTCGCGTCGAATTTGCCCGAAAAGTGCCGCATTCCGGAGCGCCGGAAGCAAATCCGGTCGCAGCGGCATGATATATATGCGCCCCGGCTAAGTTAGGGAGCCTCCCTGTATGATTGGCGCCGTTGCCCGCAAGCTGTTTGGTTCTGCCAATGAGCGGCGGATCCGCAGCTATCAGCCGCGGGTTGGCGAAATCAACGCGCTGGAGAAGGAACTCGAAGCACTCTCCGACGATGCTCTCAAAGCGCGCACTGACGCGTTCAAGAAGCAAATCGCCGAAGGCGCGTCACTTGATGACATTTTGGTTCCCGCGTTCGCGACCGTGCGGGAAGCTGCCAAGCGTACCCTCGGCCAACGTCATTTCGACGTGCAGCTCGCCGGCGGAATGATCCTGCACGAGGGCAAGATTTCCGAAATGAAGACCGGCGAAGGCAAGACACTGGTCGCCACCCTGCCTGTCTACCTCAACGCCCTAGCAGGCCGCGGCGTGCACGTGGTCACGGTTAACGACTATCTGGCCAAGCGCGATTCCGAGTGGATGGGGCAAATCTACAATTTCCTCGGGCTGTCGGTCGGCGTCATCGTGCACGGACTGGACGACGAGCAGCGCAAGAAGGCCTACGACTGCGACATCACATACGGCACCAACAACGAGCTCGGCTTCGACTACCTGCGCGACAACATGAAATACCGGCTGGAGGACATGGTCCAGCGCGGGCACATCTATGCCATCGTCGACGAAGTCGACTCGATTCTGATCGATGAGGCGCGCACGCCGCTGATCATTTCCGGTCCACTCGACGATCGTTCCGATTTCTACAATACGATCGACAGCTACATTCCGCAGCTCGACAAGGCCGACTATGAGGTCGATGAGAAACAGCGGACGGTCACGTTGACCGAGGCCGGCATGGAAAAACTCGAGCAGCGTTTGCGCGCAGCCGGGCAACTCAAGGGGGATTCACTCTACGACGTGGAAAACGTCTCGGTTGTTCACCACGTCAACCAGGCGCTCCGCGCGCACAAGCTTTTCCAGCGAGATAAGGACTACATTGTGCGCAACGGCGAAGTCGTCATCATCGACGAATTCACCGGCCGCATGATGCCAGGCCGCCGTTATTCGGAAGGTCTGCACCAAGCACTGGAAGCCAAGGAACATCAGGCTATCCAGCCGGAAAACCAGACGCTCGCGTCGATTACCTTCCAGAACTATTTCCGCATGTACGAAAAGCTGGCTGGCATGACTGGCACGGCGATGACCGAAGCGGATGAGTTCATGGACATCTACGGCCTCGAGGTGCTCGAAGTGCCGACCAACATGCCGCTCATTCGCCTGGACGACGATGACGAGGTCTACAGGACAGCGGTCGAGAAATATCGGGCGATCCTCACGCTGATCGAGGACTGCAAGACCCGCGGTCAACCGGTACTTGTTGGAACAACATCAATTGAGAAATCCGAGCAGCTCGCCGAGATGCTGCGGAAGAGGGGGTGGGAGCAGCATGACTTCTCCGACCCCAACGCTTTTGCTGCGCTTTATTCGGGCGATGCGGGCGCCTCGAAGAAAAAGGTCTTCGCCATCCTCAACGCGCGTTATCACGAGCAGGAAGCGTATATCGTCGCTCAAGCAGGCGTGCCGGGTGCGATTACGATTGCGACCAATATGGCCGGTCGCGGCACCGATATTCAGCTCGGCGGCAATGCCGACATGCGCATTCGCCAGGAGATCGCTCAGATCGCCGATCCGCGCGAACGCGAGAAAAGCCCGCAGGCTGACGAGATTCGCAAGCAGGTCGCGCGGTTGAAGGAAAAGGCGCTTGCCGCCGGCGGCCTCTTCGTGCTCGGCACCGAGCGCCATGAAAGCCGCCGCATCGATAACCAACTGCGCGGCCGCTCAGGCCGTCAGGGCGATCCCGGCCACTCCAAGTTCTTCCTGTCGCTTGAAGACGATCTCATGCGCATCTTCGGCTCCGACAAGCTCGATGGCATGTTGCAGAAACTGGGATTGAAGGAGGACGAGGCGATCGTTCACCCCTGGATCAACAAGGCGCTCGAGAAGGCGCAGCAAAAGGTCGAGGCGCGCAACTTCGATATCCGTAAGAACCTGCTGAAGTTCGATAACGTCATGAATGATCAGCGCAAGGTTATTTTCGAGCAACGGCTTGAGCTGATGCGCGACGAGACGGTCGACGAAACCATCGCTGATATGCGCCACGCGATGATCGAAGATCTGGTCGCTAAACATATTCCTGAAAATGCCTATCCCGAGCAGTGGGATGTTGCCGGCCTCGATCAGGATCTGCTGGGGACGCTTACCCTTGAGCTGCCGGTGCGGGATTGGGCAAAAGAGGAAGGCATTGCCGGCGAGGAAGTGCAGGAACGCATTATTCGACGCGCCGACGAATGGATGGCGAGCAAGGTGGCTAAATGGGGCCCTGACGTCATGCGTTACGTCGAAAAATCAATTCTGCTTCAGACACTCGATCATCTCTGGCGCGAGCATCTCGTCATGCTCGAACATTTGCGCCAGGTGATCGGCTTGCGCGGATACGGCCAGCGGGATCCGCTCAACGAATACAAGGCCGAAGCCTTCGCGCTGTTCGAGGCGATGGTGGCGCGCTTGCGCGAAGCTGTTACTGCGCAGCTCATGCGCGTCGAAATCGTGCAGTCGCCGCCTGCAGAGGAGGCCAGCAAACTTCCCTATATGGAAGCGCACAAGGTTGATCCGACGACAGGCGAGGACGAAATGGCGCTGACTGCGGCGCCGTTGGCGCCGGCGCTGGTCGGCGACGGCAATAGCGCGCAGGCGCAACGCAACGCAAACGATCCTTTGAGCTGGGGCAAGGTTGGCCGCAACGAGTTGTGCCCTTGCGGGTCCGGCAAGAAATACAAACATTGCCACGGCAAGTATGCCTGAGTGATATCCGGCATCGCCGGCGTTTATTTTTTCAACGCTTTCGCCAGGCTTTTACGGAATGCGCGGTTGCGCTTGAGGTGCCATTCGCGACTCATGGCATGACGTCTGCTCGCGCACCGCTCCGAGTGCAGGAGCACCCACACACGGCCGCGTGTCGAGCGGGCGCCTTTGCCGGCATTGTGTTGCGCCAGCCGGCGCGCGACGTCGTCAGTCCAGCCGACATAAGTCAGATGGCGATTGTTGGTAAGGGTGCCGAGAACATAGACGTAACAGTCCATGCTTCGTCCGGTCGCGACGTGTCTAATTCGTTAACGGAAACTGTTGAACGAGCCGGCCGGGACAACGGGCTGCGCCCCCGAAAGCAAGCCGTTGTTACTCGCCGGCGGTGTCGAATACGCAGTGCGAATTTCCGGCTGTGGCGCGCGTGGCGGTTCAGCCTTGGTGGTCTGCGCCGGTGAGGTCGCTGCCGGCGCTTGTGGGGTCTCAGCCGCAGCCTTTGGCGCAATGTCCCGTGGCTTTGGTGCTGGCGCAGCGGGAGTCGGCTGTGTTGTTGCGCTAGAAGCAGTCCGCGCCGGTGCGGAAGCGGTCGCGGAAGCAGCACGTACTGGCGCGACATATTTCGGTTTCGCAGCCAAGTCGGTGCTGGCGCCGCGCAATGCAACCGGCTCTGCCGCTTGCGTCGACGGCGCATCTTCCGCTTTCGAGCCGCCAAACAGATTGCTGATGAGGCCCGCAATTGTGGTCGGTTTTTCCTCCGGAGCCTCGCCTTCCTTCGGCTGTGGTGCGGACCGCGGCATTGGCACGCTCGCTACGGCCGTTGGTTCGCTGGCTGCAGGTCGCTGCCGTGCCGGCGGTTGGACCGTCGCCGCCGGTTGGTTCGGTATCCGCGGCAAAGCGCCTGGCACCGTAAACCCGCCTGGCGGGGTTGTAACACTGGCTAGCTGAAAGCGGCCATTGTTGTCGAAAACGTTCGGGGTCGTAAGCTTGGCGAGGAACACTTCGTTCATACCGCCGTCGATACCGGCACGGGATGGGACGGTCGAAACACCGTCGCTGATATAGCCAGCCATCTTACGCTGCTCTTCCCGACGCTGATCGAGCACCGCATCGGCGATCGTTTGGTCGATCTGGTAAGCCGGGCAAGCACCTTTCGCATTAAACGATAATGACCTTGTGGAATCGTCGGGTGGCACCGCATCGAAGACATAGCGCCTGTCACAGACAGCGACCTTCGGCTCCTGATGTGTTGCGTTGAAATGGTCATAGCCTTCTTTCAACATCTTCCAGAACGCGAAGTTCGGATTGTTGCGATGCTTGGCCATGTTCAGCGCGGTCATGCGGAACGGATAAGCCTGCAATTGAAATGCCTTCTGTCCCCCGAAGAATGACTCGCGCGCCAGCGCATAGATTTCCTGGATCTGCTCGTCGGTCATCGCGTAACAGCCGCGCGAGGAGCAATCGCCATGCACCATCAGTTCGGAGCCGGTGTAGCCCATGGCGCGGTCATAGGCGTTTGGAAAGCCGGTATTGAAGGCGAGGTAGTAGTTCGACGCAGGATTCATCTGGCCCGGCGTGATGGTGTAGAAGCCTTCGGGCGCCTGGCGATCGCCTTGTTTCTTCTTCGGGCCGAGATCGCCTGACCAGCGGCAGATCGGATAGGTCTTAAGCAGGACGAATTCGCCGTCGCGAGTCTGCTTCCAGATCTCCATCTCCGACTCTTCCTTGAAAATACGGGCAAGGATCGGAGACTCCTTGTCCATATTCTTTGCCGAAATGTCGTTGAGCAGCTTGTCGGGAATGGGCGCTTGCGAGCGGCCAGTGCTGGGAGAAATGGCCTCCGGGTCACACCCGCCAAGTGCTATCGCAGCAGCAATAGCCGCGGACGCCAACAGGGCGCGATAAAGTGGCCGTCTCAAACGTGGTACTCCCCCAAGGAGCGGGTCCCTTAATGAGTATCGTTATCCCTAAGATGTGGCATCCGCAAGGCGGTCCCCCACCTCCTGGATTACCGCTAACCCAAGGTAAAACAAAGTAAATTGACAAGCCGTTAACCGACATTGCGGCCCATTGTGAGAAACTTCTCGCGCCGCTGATTTCGCACCGTTTCGCGATCGAGTCCCCGAAGTTCCCCAAGGGCGGCAGCGATCGCTTCGCCGGTGATGGCGATAGCGGCCTGAGGATCGCGGTGAGCGCCGCCCACAGGCTCCGGGACTACCCTGTCGATTACGCCAAAGCGCACCATGTCCTCGGCGGTAATCTTCATGCTGGTTGCTGCCTCCTGGGCCTTAGCCGTATCGCGCCACAGGATCGAGGCTGCACCTTCAGGTGAGATCACGCTGTAGATGGCGTGCTCCAGCATGAGCACGCGATTGGCGGTAGCGATCGCGATGGCTCCGCCGGACCCGCCTTCGCCTACGATCACCGCGACGTTCGGCACGCCAAGCGACAGGCATGTCTCGGTTGAGCGAGCGATCGCTTCCGCCTGGCCACGCTCTTCCGCGCCAATGCCAGGGTAGGCGCCGGCGGTATCCACGAGTGAAATAACCGGAATGCCGAAGCGGTCGGCCATTTCCATCAGCCGAACCGCCTTTCGATAACCCTCCGGGCGCGCCATGCCGAAATTGTGCTTCAGACGGCCTTCGGTGTCGGAGCCCTTTTCGTGACCGAGGACGCAGACACTTTCTCCCCGGAAGCGGCCGAAGCCGCCAATGATTGCGGAATCTTCGCCGAACTTGCGGTCGCCGGCGAATGGAATGAAGTTGCCAATCAGTGCTGCAATATAGTCGAGGCAATGCGGCCGCTGCGGATGGCGGGCGACTTGGGTTTTTTGCCAGGGCGAAAGGTCGGCATAAAGCTCTTTCAGCGCAAGCGCGGCTTTAGCCTCGAGTCGATTGATTTCTTCGCCGATGGCAACGGGATTGTCGCCATCTCCCATCGCACGCAGTTCTTCGACCTTGGCCTCCAATTCGGCCACCGGCTTTTCAAAATCGAGATAGCTGTGCATTGGGTCCGGACAATAATGTTTTCGGGGCGAACAGACGTGGGCCGGGGCTCTAAGTCAAGCAAACGGGTTAATTTCGCTTTTATGGACGGTTTTCGCTAGCCATCCGCCAAGGGATGCAGGTCGCGAACCAGCGATTTGAGCCGTTCTTCCAAAACATGCGTATAAATCTGCGTGGTCGAGATATCGGCATGCCCAAGCAAAGTCTGCACCACGCGCAGGTCAGCGCCATTGTGCAGCAGATGGCTGGCGAAGGCGTGACGCAACACGTGCGGGCTCAGGCGTTCCGGCCGGATATTGCAAGACTGCCCGATGCTTTTGAGCTCACGCGCAAAATGCTGGCGTGTGAGATGCCCCTGCTCACCGAACGACGGAAACAGCCATTTCGATTGCGCATCGCGTCCGGCGGCGGCGCGCAACGCGAGATACTGCGCCATGGCCTGCTTGGCCTGATTATTAAGCGGCACAATCCGCTCCTTGCCGCCCTTGCCGCGCACCACCAACATGCGCTGATCGCGTCGAGCGGCTGAGGCGGGCAAAGCGATCAATTCCGATACGCGCAGGCCAGTGGCGTAAACAATCTCCAGCAAACACACCAGGCGCGCCGAGCGGAGACGCTGCGCCGCTGACTGCTTTTCATTCGTTGCGTTTGCGTGGGCCTGCTTGAGCAGCGCATCGACCTCCGCAATGGAGAGCACCTTGGGCAACGAGCGTGTGCGCTTGGGTCCTTCAAGAACGGCGGATGGATCGTCGGTGCGTTTTCCTTCCGCGTAGAGAAATCGATAGAGTTGGCGTAATGCCGAGAGCCGGCGTGCCAGTGATGAGGTCTTGAAGCTGCGCGCGGTGAGGCTTGTGATAAATTCGCGCAGCTCATCGGTATTTGCGTCGGCAATTGTTCGGCCCGTCGTACGCAGATGCGCCGACAGGTCGGCGAGATCGTTGCGATAAGCGGCGAGCGTATTCTCTCCGGCGCCGCGTTCGGCTGCCAGCATATCGAGAAATAACTCGACCAGAACTTCGTCGGATGCCCTGGGCCGGCGGGTCATCGCCTTGCCTGCTCCGGCGTCAATGGTTCTTGAGGAATTTGTCGGGTGGAATCGTCACGATGATCTCGCGCGGTTGGTATTTGACGAAGGTGGCGAGCGAGAATACCGCGCCGTAGGCCAGCCCGCTGAGCAAACCGAGAAATACCAGAAACCTGAAGAGACTCGGCATGATCAAACCCGGCATTCGCTCGTGCGCCAGCACCCAGCAATTTCAGGCGAGTTACGACCACGTTCCTGAACCGATGACAAGACCGCCCTCGCGGTTGGCCCGATTGCTGGTATATGGAACCGTGGATTCGCTGCGGAAGCATAGCATGGCTGACGGCGTCGCTCAAAAACCGGGGAAAAATGGCCTGGAAACGGCGGTGGTCCGTGCGCTTGGCAACCGTTCTATTGTGCTCATCGGCATGATGGGTGCGGGAAAATCGTCGATTGGCCGGCGTCTTGCCAGCCGGCTAGGAATTCCCTTCGTCGATGCTGACATGGAAATCGAAAACGCCGCTGGTATGACTATTCCGGAAATTTTCGACAAGCACGGTGAGCCTTATTTTCGCGCCGGTGAGGCGCGCGTGATCGCACGGTTGCTGGACAATGGTCCGCAGGTCTTGGCAACTGGCGGCGGCTCGGTGATGGATGCACAGACGCGGGCGCTGATCGGCTCAAAAGGCATATCGATCTGGCTGAAGGCCGACATCGATGTTCTGCTTAAACGCACAAAGCGGCGCAACGACCGTCCGCTTGCTGAAAAGATCAAGGATCTGCTGCCGGCGCGCGAACCACTTTACGCGCAAGCCGACATCGTGGTGCAGTCGCGCGATGAACCACACGACGCCATCATCGAAGAGATCATGACAAAGCTGCCTGGGCGTCTCGGCTTTGGTGCAGAGAGGCCGCTGTGACTGCGCCATTGCGCCAGACTGAGCCGATCCTAGTGCCGGTCGCACTGGGGGAGCGGTCATACGATATCGTCATCGGTCGCGGCCTGCTCGCCGGTCTGGGTGGACGTATTAAGGCCTTGCGACCGGGCGCGCGTACAGCAATCGTGACCGACGAAACAGTCGCCAAACTTCACCTCGATGCCACCGAAGCGGCCCTCAAATCCGCAGGCGTCGATAGCGCGCGTATCGTCGTGCCGGCGGGCGAGGGCTCCAAAAGCTATGCGACGTTCGAAAAAATTTGCGAAGCGATTATCGCCGCGCGTATTGAGCGTAATGATTTCATCGTCGCGCTCGGCGGGGGAGTAATCGGAGACCTCGCAGGTTTCGCCGCCGCTTGCGCGCGGCGCGGGCTCGATTTTGTGCAGGTGCCAACGACGCTTCTCGCACAAGTCGATTCCTCCGTCGGCGGCAAAACGGGAATCAATTCACGTCAAGGCAAAAATCTGATCGGAGCTTTTCACCAGCCGGTTCTGGTGATCGCCGACACCGCCTTGCTTGATACGGTGCCGCAACGCGAATTCCGCGCCGGTTACGCCGAAGTTGCCAAGTATGGCCTGCTTGGCGATGCCGCGTTTTTCTCGTGGCTTGAGAAGAACTGGCAGGATGTGTTTGCTGGAGGCCCGGCGCGCGAGCACGCGATTGCGGTTTGCTGCCGCGCCAAAGCCGGCATCGTTGCGCGCGACGAGCGGGAGACTGGCGAACGAGCGCTGCTCAATCTTGGCCATACCTTCGGCCACGCACTGGAGGCCGGCTGCGGATTTTCCGACCGGCTTTTGCACGGTGAGGCCGTGGCGCTGGGCATGGTGTTGGCGTTCGAATTTTCAGTTCACAAAGGGCTAATTCCGGGCTCCGAAGCGGCGCGCGCCGCCGCGCATCTTGCGGCGGTAGGCTTGCCAACCCATCTGAGGGATGTTCCCGGCGGCGTGCCGTCGGCCGACGTCTTGATGGACCTGATCGGCCAAGACAAGAAAGTAAGACGCGGCACGCTTACGTTTATTCTTTTGCGCGGCATAGGCCGGGCTTTCATCGAGAACAATGTCAGTGGCACTGAGGTACATACGTTTCTTGACCGCAAACTCGCCGGCGCATGACCCCGAAAAACGGCCGTTCGTTTTCGGAAAAGTTCGTGCGCCAAACTAGACTCCGATGACTGCGAACGACTGGCTTTCTCTCGTCATCGTTCTGATCTGTCTGCTGCTTTCGGCCTTCTTTGCCGGCAGTGAAACGGCGCTGACCGCTTCCTCGCGCGCCAGCATGACCCGCCTGGAGAAGCAAGGAAACCGGCAGGCTCGTATCGTCAATAGCCTGCGGGCAAGCCGTGAGCGGTTGATCGGCGCTCTCTTGCTTGGAAACAACGCGGTCAATATCGCCGCCTCCACGCTCACAACGGGGGTATTGCTGGCGTGGTTTGGATCCGCTGGCGTCGTCTATGCAACTGTTGTCATGACCATTGTGGTGGTCGTGTTCGCCGAAGTGCTGCCGAAGACTGCGGCGTTTAACGCGCCTGAGCGAAGCGCCCTTATTGTCGCGCGGCCGATGCAATGGGTAGTCCGGCTGCTCGGTCCAGTCCTGATGGCAATTGAGAAGCTTGTGCGTTGGCTCCTCAAGCTCTTCGGGATGAACGTCGGGGAAGATCAGGCCGTACTTTCAGCTCATGAGGAATTGCGCGGTGCAGTCGATCTGCTGCATCGGGAAGGCGGCGTGGAAACACTTCACCGCGACATGTTCGGCGGGGTGCTCGATCTGCGTGAGCTTGTGGTATCCGATGTGATGATCCACCGCACGAACATGATCACTCTCAATGCCGACGATTCCCCGCAGGAAATCGTAGACGCTGTTATTGCCTCGCCGGTAACGCGCCTGCCGCTATGGCAGGGCAATCCGGAAAACATAGTCGGCGTCTTGCACGTAAAAGACCTGTTGCGTGCGTTACACGCCGTCGACGGCGATGCCGCCAAGGTCGACATCGCATCTTTGATGACGCCGCCCTGGTTCGTGCCTGATATGCGGCCGGTTTCAGAACAATTGAAGGCCTTCCGCCGCCGCAAGACGCCGTTTGCATTGGTCGTTGATGAATACGGCGAAGTCGAAGGCCTGGTGACGCTAGAGGATATTCTGGAGGAGATCGTTGGTGACATCACAGACGAGCATGACGTTGCCATGCCGGGGGTGCGGCGTCAGCCCGACGGGTCGGTCAACGTCGACGGTGCGGTATCAATCCGCGATTTGAATCGTGTCATGGACTGGAATTTTCCGGACGAGGAAGCGACGACAATCGCTGGTTTAGTGATTCACGAAGCCCGTTCGATTCCCGAAGTTGGGCAGAGTTTTACATTTCATGGCTTCCGCTTCCGGGTCTTGCGGCGCGCGCGCAATCGTATCACTGCCCTGCGCATTCAACCGTTGCCGCGCACGCAGCCGGCGAAAATCGATTGACAGCTAGGCTCCGTCCTCTCCCGGCGCCGCGGCGTGGATCGCAAGCGCGTGAATCCCATCCGCCAGTTCGGCCGAAAGCGACTGATTAATCATGCGGTGACGCTCGAGGCGGGTCTTACCCTTGAATGCTTCCGACACTATGTAAACGCGATAGTGGGTTTGTCCGCCCGGCCGGTGTCCGGCATGCCCTTCGTGCTGATGAGATTCATCCATCACTTTAAGGCTTTGCGGCGAGAAAGCGTCCATCAACTTCTTTGTGATCAAATTGGCGGTTCGCATTGTTGCTTCGCTTAGGAGAGGCCCGCCTTCCGGTCAATGGTTGGAAATCGAGAGTCTTGAATGTGTCACCGGCAAAAGCGCATAATGTTCGGTCATGAAATTCGACTCACCTCTTTTTGACCGCATTCGCGTCAAGCCGGAAAAGGATCGCCGTCCGAAAACTGGCGGTCCCCGTTGCGAATGGCATGGTTGCAAGGAAAAGGCGACTTATCGCGCGCCGAAAGGCCGGGGGCGCGAGAAAGAGTATTGGCGGTTCTGCCTCGATCACGTGCGGGCCTACAACCAGTCATACAATTTCTTCGCCGGCATGAGCGATGCCGCCGTGATGGCTTACCAGAAGGACGCGCTCACCGGGCATCGCCCAACCTGGAAGATGGGGACCGGGAAGGGAACCATGCGGCCGGACATGCGTGC
>Ga0187777_10002722_pt1 | contig 11278 bp, 9 predicted proteins | sample 1015_Q2_SP5_10_M_FD_132416 | JGI IMG/M metagenome (GOLD analysis project Ga0187777, IMG submission 132416) | Tropical peat soil microbial communities from peatlands in Department of Meta, Colombia - 1015_Q2_SP5_10_MG | ecosystem: Environmental > Terrestrial > Soil > Wetlands > Peat | place...
CGAGGAGACGGCGTATTTCCTGAACCTCGTCGTAAAGAGCCGGAAGCCGGTGGTAATCGTCGGCGCCATGCGCCCATCAACCGCGATCTCCGCCGACGGTCCGATCAACCTCTACAACGCGGTGATTCTGGCCGGCAGCCCGGAAGCCGTGGGCAAGGGCGTGTTGGTAGTGCTCAACGATCAGATCAATGGTGCGCGCGAAGTGACCAAGACGAACACCGCGAACACCGACACCTTCCGCAGCTGGGAGCTCGGTTTCATGGGCTACATGCAGGACAACGCTCCGCACTTCTATCGCGCGTCGACACGCAAGCACACGGCGGACACGGAGTTCGACGTCTCGAAGCTAGACGCGCTGCCGCAGGTGGACATCGTCTACGGGTACGCCAACATGAACCGCATCGGCGTGGACGCCTTTGTGGCCGCCGGGGCGAAAGCGATCGTCCACGCCGGTGTTGGCGACGGCAGCCTGGCGCGGCCGGCGGTGGAGCCTGCGCTGATCGAGGCGCGCAAAAAGGGCGTGATCATCGTGCGCGCGAGCCGTGTGGGTAACGGCATTGTAGCCCGCAACGGCGAGGCCAAGGACGACGAGATGGATTACGTCGTGTCGGACACGCTGAACGCGCAGAAGGCGCGCATCCTAGTGATGTTGGCGCTGACCAAGACGAACGATACCAAGGAAATCCAGCGCATGTTCTACACCTACTAAGGAAAAACGTCCGCACCCCGATCCCGAACCGCGCGCCGCAGGAGAATCCGCCATGCCAGCCCGTGACGCCGAGCCGCTGATCAGCTTTCGCAACATCCAGAAGACGTACGACGGCGTCAACTTGATCGTGCGCGAGCTCAACCTCGACATCGAGCGTGGCGAGTTCCTGACGCTGCTCGGGCCGTCGGGCTCGGGCAAGACCACTTGCCTCACGATGCTTGCCGGCTTCGAGACCCCTACTGCGGGCGAGATCCGTCTGGCCGGCCGCGTCATCAACCGCGTCCCGCCGCATCAGCGCAACATCGGGATGGTGTTCCAGAACTACGCGCTGTTTCCGCATCTCACCGTAACCGATAACCTGCGCTTTCCGCTGGTCGTGCGCAAGCTTCCCGCCGCGGACATCGACGCCAAGGTGGAAAAGGCGCTAGCGATGGTGCGGATGGAAGGATTCGGCGCCCGCTATCCCCAGCAGCTCTCCGGCGGGCAGCAGCAGCGGATCGCTCTGGCGCGGGCGCTGGTTTTCGAGCCGCAGCTCGTGCTGATGGACGAGCCGCTGGGCGCTCTCGACAAGCAGCTCCGAGAGCACATGCAGATCGAGATCAGGCACATCCACGAATCGCTCGGAGTCACCTTCATCTTCGTGACCCACGACCAGAGCGAGGCGCTGACCATGTCGGACCGGATCGCCGTCTTCGACAAGGGCGTTATCCAGCAGGTCGACACGGCCGGCAAGCTCTACGAGGAGCCGGCGAACGCATTCGTTGCCGGATTCATCGGCGAGAGCAACACGCTTCATGGAACGGTCGAGCGCCTCGACGGCGGCCGCTGCGGCGTGCGGCTGGACGCAGGCGGCGGCGTCAGCGCCCGAGTCGGCGACGTCGCTGCGGTCGGCGCTCGGACGCTGCTCTCGATCCGGCCCGAGCGCGTGTTCCTGAACGGAGCGTCGGAGCGCTGCGAGAACCGGTTCAGCGCCACCGTGCAGGAATTGATCTACCTCGGCGACCACGTGCGCGTGCGTATGGACGTTGCCGGCAACTCCAGTTTCACCGCCAAGGTCGCGATCGCGGATCTCGGCCATGCGTTGAAACCCGGCGAGCGCGTCACGGCCGGCGTCGCGGCCGACCATGTCCGGGCGTTCCAGCCGCCGGAGGCGTGACCTAGTCTACGGCGCGGCGGCGCGAAAGCCACGCCGCTGCCCGACTCGAGAGAAGTTCCATTTCACAAGCGGAGGCAAAACACAATGGCAACGAAATGTAGTCAGGCAGTAAGCATGCTTGCGTTCAGCGCGGCGGCGCTGGCTATCTCGCCGGCGCTAGCCGAGGTGACCGTGATCTCTTTTGGTGGCGCCGTGCAGAAGGCGCAGCAGAAGGCGTACTACGAGCCGCTGGACAAGGGCGGACTCAAGGTCGTCCCTGGTGAGTACAACGGCGAGCAGGCGAAGATCAAGGCGATGGTCGAGGCCAAGAACGTCACCTGGGACGTGGTCGAAGTTGAATCCGCGGAGCTGCAGCGCGGGTGCGAGGAAGGGCTGTTCGAGAAGCTGGACTACGCGAAGATCGGCGACAAGAAGGATTTCGTCCCGAAAGCGGTTTCCGACTGCGGAATCGGCACGTTCGTCTGGGCGACGATCCTCGCCTACAACGCGGACAAGCTGAAAACCCCGCCGGCGAGCTGGGCCGAGTTCTGGGACGTGCAGAAGTTCCCCGGCAAGCGTGGCTTGCGCAAGGGCGCGAAGTTCACGCTCGAGATCGCGCTGCTTGCCGACGGCGTGAAGCTGACCGACGTGTACAAGGTGCTCGGCACCAAGGAAGGCGTGGAGCGCGCGTTCAAGAAGCTCGATCAGATCAAGCCGAACATCCAGTGGTGGGAAGCCGGAGCCCAGCCGCCGCAGCTCCTCGCGGCCGGGGACCTGGTCATGAGCTCGGCGTACAACGGCCGCATCGCGACCGCGCAGAAGGAAGGCAAGAACCTGAAGATCGTATGGAACGGAATGATCTATGACGCCGACTACTGGGCGATCCCGAAGGGCGACAAGAAACTCGATGAGGCCTACCGCTTCGTGAAGTATGCGAGTGCGCCGGACGGGCAGAAGGTGTTCTCCACGGAGATCGCGTACGGACCGACGAACCTGAAAGCTGTCTCGGCTATCGATCCGAAGCTCGCTGCGGATCTCCCGACGGCGCCGGCGAACCTCAAGAACGGCATCGCCAACGACACCCAGTTCTGGGTGGAGCACGGCGAGGAGCTGGAGCAACGCTTCAACGCCTGGGCCGCGAAGTAGGCGAAAGCTCGAACCGGGGAAGGCGCCGTGGCGCCGACGACGGAGGTCATGGGCGGCCCGGCCGCGGCGGGCGCGGCCGTGCCGCTCAAGCTGCAGCTCAAGCGCGCGGAGCGACGCACCAAGCTCAAATACGGCGCCTTGATCGTTCCGCTCGCCGTCTTCCTCGCGTTCACTTTCGTATGGCCCATAATCGAACTGCTCTATCGAGCGGTGGACAACCCGGAGATAGCGACGGCGATGCCGCGCACCACCGCGCAGTTGCGCCAATGGGACCGCAAACAACTGCCCGACGAAGCCGCGTTCGCTGCGCTTGCCGAGGATCTCACCGCCGCCAAGGGAACGCCCGAGCTCGCCGCGGCCGGCAAGCGCCTCAACATGGAGGTCACGGGTTACCGTTCGCTCGTCATCAACACCGCGCGAAAGCTCCCGCTCGAAGCCGGGCAGCCGGCCAAGGAGGCGCTGATCGAGATCGACCCGCGCTGGGGGGAACTGGCCACCTGGCAGCTCATCGCGCGCAATGGCTCGACGGTGACCCCCTTCTATCTTCTCGCCGCCGTTGATTTCACCATGACGCCGGACGGGCGTCTCGCAAAAGCGTCGCCCGACCAATCGATTTACCTGGCGATCCTGGCCCGCACCTTCTGGATGAGCGTGATCGTAACCGCGTGGTGCCTGGCTCTTGCCTATCCGCTCGCCTACCTGATGGCGAACCAGCCGCCGCGAATAGCGAATCTGCTGATGATCCTGGTCCTGCTGCCTTTCTGGACGAGCGTCCTCGTTCGCGTGGCGGCCTGGATCGTGCTGCTGCAGAACGAGGGGCCCATCAATCGCACGCTTCAAGCGCTGGGGCTCACCAGCGAACCGGTTCAGCTGGTGTTCAATCGAACCGGCGTCTATATCGCGATGGTGCACATCCTGTTGCCGTTCGCGGTGCTGCCTCTCTACGCAGTCATGAAAGGCGTCTCGCCGACCCTTGTGCGCGCGGCGCTGTCGCTGGGGTGTCCGCCGTTCCGCAGCTTCTGGAAGATCTACTTTCCGCAGACGCTTCCCGGCATCGGTGCCGGAGGGCTGCTTGTGTTCATCCTGGCGATGGGCTACTACATCACGCCGGCGCTGCTGGGCAGTCCCAAGGAACAGATGGCGAGCTACTTCGTCGCGTTCTACACCAACGAGACGGTCAACTGGGGGATGGCCGCGGCGCTGGCCACGATCCTGCTCGTTGCCACGCTGCTGCTCTACGTCGTGTACGCCCGTTACTTCGGCCCGACGCGGGTGCGACAAGTGAAACCGCGCTAGCGCGACACGCGCAGCGAGACCGCATGCTTCCCGACTACGCATCGACGCCAGAACGGATCTGGCACTACGCGCACCGCGGACTGTGCGCCCTGATCCTCGTCTTTCTGGTGGTGCCCATTCTGGTCATCATACCGCTGTCGTTCAACTCGGACTCGTTCCTGATGTACCCGATGTCGGGATTCTCCATGCGCTGGTACGAGGAGTTCTTCCACTCCGCGACGTGGCAGCTCGCGCTCAAGAACAGTCTGATCGTGTCGCCGGCGGCCACGCTGCTGGCGGTCGTGCTGGGAACAACGGCATCGGTCGGACTCGTGCGCGCGGAGTTTCCAGGCAAGGCGTTCGTCACCAGCATCCTGATCTCACCGATGGTCGTGCCGGTCGTGATCGCAGGCGTGGCCGTGTACCTGTTCTTCGCTCCCTTCGGTCTCACCGGCAGCTACATCGGATTGATCCTTGCGCACGCCGCGCTGGGCGTACCCTTCGTCATCACCACGGTGACAGCCACGCTGCAAGGCTTCGACTACAACCTTGTGCGCGCTGCGGGGAGCCTTGGCGCCAACCCGCTGCTGTCGTTCTTCAGGGTGACGCTGCCCTTGGTCGCTCCAGGAGTGATCTCGGGGGCATTGTTCGCGTTCGCGACGTCGTTCGACGAGGTGGTAGTCACGCTCTTCCTCGCGAGCCCGGAACAATCTACGCTGCCGCGACAGATGTTCAGCGGAATCCGCGACAACATAAGCCCGACGATAGCCGCCGTGGCGACCCTGCTGGTCATGCTCGCCACGCTGCTGCTGTTCGTCCTCGAGTTGCAGCGGCGTCGAACGGAGCGAGTGCGCGGAGGCGCGACTCCGGTTCAGCGCGCCGTGCGGCGAGGATTTCTGCGGCGTCGCATCGACGGGTAGAGCTGGCCCGTTCGCTGTTTCTGAGGCGCGGTTCAAGTTGCCTTGCTGCAGCCGGACGGCTAGCATTTAGGTTTGGTCGCCACCCGCGACGCCCGACAGAACAAGAGGCCACCATGCACGGACATCCGGCAGTGCTCACTCAGCGGCTGCTTCGCATCGCTTCGATCGCAGCGTTGGGCCTGCTACCCGCCTGCGCTCTAGCCAAAGGCGGGACGCTGGTCTACTGCTCCGAGGGCAGCCCCGAGGGCTTCCAGCCGCAATTCTTCACCACCGGCACCACGTTCGACGCCGTCTCGGTGCCGATGTTCAACCGCCTGGTCGAGTTCGAGACGGGAACGACCAACATCGTGCCGGGTCTGGCGGAATCGTGGACCGTGTCCGCGGACGGCAAGACGTATACCTTCAAGTTGCGCAAGGGTGTCAAGTTCCACAGCAACGCCAACTTCAAGCCGTCGCGCGATTTCAACGCCGACGACGTCATATTCTCCTGGAACCGGATGGCCGACGACAATCATCCTTTCCACAGGCTCACCGCCGGCCAGACCTTCGCCTACTACGAAGACATGGGCATGAAGAACATCGTCGACAGAGTCGAGAAGGTCGACGACTACACGGCTCGCTTCTACCTCAAGCGTCCCGAGGCGCCGTTCCTCGCCGACATGGCGATGGACTTCGCCTCCATCCTGTCCAAGGAATACTTCGAGACGATGCAGAAGAAAGGCACGCCGAACGCCGCCGATGTCTATCCCATCGGCACGGGAGCGTTCGAGTTCGTCTCCTATCAGAAGGACGCCACGATCCGCTACAAGGCCTTCGATCAGTACTGGGGAGGCCGGCCGAAGATCGACACGCTCGTGTACTCGATCACCCGCGACGCGACGGCACGCTACGCCAAGCTCAAGACCGGCGAATGCCAGGCCATGGCGTTCCCCAAGCCGGCGGACCTGGACGAGATGCGAAAGGATCCACAGCTCAACGTGCTGCAGAAGGAAGGCCTCAACATCGGCTACATCGCGTTCAATGTCGAGAAGAAGCCCTTCGACGACAAGCGCGTGCGCCAGGCGCTCAATTACGCCACCAACAAGGACGCGATCATGAAGGCGGTCTACCAGGGTAATGGCCAGGTCGCCAAGAACCCGATTCCGCCGATCCTGTGGAGCTACAACAACAGCGTCAAGGACTACCCCTACGATCCAGCGAAGGCCAAGGAGCTGCTGACGCAGGCTGGCTTTCCCAACGGCTTCGAAGTCGAGCTGTGGTACTTGCCGGTGACGCGGCCGTACAACCCCGACGGCAAGCGGATGGCCGAGATGATCCAGGCCGACTGGGAGAAAGTAGGTGTGAAGACCAAGCTGATCACCTACGAGTGGGCCGAGTACCGCAAGCGCAGCAAGGGCGGCGAGCACACCGTGATCATGTTCGGCTGGTCGGGCGACAACGGCGATCCCGACAATTTCTTCGTCCCGCTCCTTGGCTGCGAAGCGGTCAAGGGCGGCGGCAACGCCGCCCGCTGGTGCAACAAGGCGTTCGAGGATCTGATCATCAAGGCGGCGCAGACGCCGAAGCAGGCCGATCGCGCCAAGCTCTACGAGCAGGCGCAGGTCATATTCAAGGAAGAAGCGCCGTGGATCACCGTGGCCCACTCGATCCGCTTCGACCCGCTGCGCAAGGACGTCAAGGGTTACAAGATGGACGCCACCGCGCACCACTATTTCAACAAGGCGGAAGTCGCGCCGCCGGCGCAGTAATGTGACAAGCCGCGCGGGACGTTCCGCGCTGCGTGCGGAAGTCGTCGTCTCCGCCCCCGATTAGGGCGCTCGGGGGCAGGCTGCAGCGGGCCAGAGTCGTTTCTGCGATCACGGAGATTGATTTGAGAGACACTGGATTCCCGCTTTCGCGGGAATGACGGCTTGTTTCGCCGATGCTCGCCTTCATCTTCCGCCGCGCGGCGCTGATCATCCCCACATTCATCGGCGTGACGCTGCTCGCGTTCGCGCTCATCCACCTGATCCCGGGGGATCCTGTTGAAAACCTCTCCGGCGAGCGCGGCATGGACCCGGCGCGGCGCGAGCGGCTGCTGCACGAGTTCGGGCTCGACCGCCCCTTGCCGCTGCAATACGGCGAATACGTCGCCAGCGTGCTCAAGGGCGACCTCGGCACGTCGCTGACCACGCACGAGCCCGTCCTCGGCGAGTTCCTCACCCTGTTCCCCGCGACCATCGAGCTGGCGTTCTTCGCCATGCTGCTGGCGATCGCGGTCGGGCTTCCCGCCGGCATCATCGCCGCGCTCAGGCGCAACACCGTGGCCGACTATGCGGTGATGGGCGTTTCGCTCACGGGCTATTCGATGCCCATCTTCTGGTGGGCGCTGCTCCTCATCCTCCTGTTCTCGGTACAGCTCGGGTGGACGCCGGTGTCCGGACGCATCGCGGTGGAGTACGACGTTCCCGCGCTGACGGGATTCATGCTGATCGACACCTTGCGCGCCGGCGACGGCGCGGCATTTCGCTCCGCGCTCTCGCACCTGATCCTGCCTTCGATCGCGCTCGGGACGATCCCGCTGGCGGTGATCGCCCGCATGACGCGCTCGGCCATGCTGGAGGTGCTGCGCGAGGATTACATGCGCACTGCACGGGCCAAGGGTCTGCCGCAGTGGCGCGTGGTTCTCGTGCATGCGCTGCGCAATGCGCTCATCCCGGTGATCACCGTGATCGGACTGCAGGTCGGCCTGCTGCTCTCCGGTGCGATCCTGACCGAGACGATTTTCTCCTGGCCGGGTGTGGGGAACTGGCTCGTGCACGGCGTGCAGTCGCGCGACTACCCGGTGGTGCAGGGCGGCATCCTGCTGGTGGCGACGATCGTAATCTCGGTCAATCTGCTCGTCGATCTCACCTACGGCGTCGTGAACCCGAGGATCAGGCATGCCTGAGACCGCTGCCGCGATCGAGCTCGGTCCCGAAGCCGCACCGGGGCCGCTGCGCGAATTCTGGAAGGCATATTCTCAGAGCCGCGGGGCGCTGATCGGGCTCGCGCTGATCGTGCTGCTGATCCTGCTGGCGATCTTCGCCGACGTCGTTTCACCGTACCCGCCGAACGAGCAGTACCGCGAATTCACCCTGACGCCGCCGGTGTGGGACCAGGGCGGCAGCGCGCGCTTCCTGCTCGGCACCGATCCGGTCGGGCGCGACATGCTCTCGCGGCTGATCCACGGCACGCGCCTGTCGCTGCTCATCGGGTTGATCTCGGTGGCGATTTCGCTCACGGCCGGAGCGGTCCTCGGCATGGTCGCTGGTTATGTTCGCGGAACGACGGAGACGGTGATCATGCGCCTGATGGACGTGATGCTGGCGCTGCCGAGCCTGCTGCTCGCCATCGCCGTAGTCGCGATCCTGGGGCCGGGCCTGATCAACGCCATGTACGCGATCGCCATCGTGCTCCTGCCCCATTACGTGCGCCTGGCGCGCGCGGCGGTGATCTCCGAAGCCGGCAGGGAATATGTCGCCTCGTCACGGATCGCCGGCGCCGGGCCGCTGCGGCTCATGTTCAGCACCATCCTTCCCAATTGCATGGCACCGCTCATCGTGCAGGCCACACTCGGCTTCTCGAGCGCGATCCTCGACGCGGCGGCGCTCGGCTTCCTCGGCCTCGGTGCGCAGCCGCCGACTCCGGAATGGGGCTCGATGCTCGCGGGCGCGCTGGAGTTCATCCAGCGCGCATCGTGGGTCGTGACTTTTCCCGGGCTTGCCATCCTGATCACCGTGCTCGCCTTCAACCTGATGGGCGATGGGCTTCGCGATGCGCTGGACCCGAAACTGAAACGCTGAGGATGTCTGGACAATAAGCTGCGATGGCGTTGCTCGAAATCGAGAATCTGAGCGTCGAATTCGGCACCGAAGCCGAACCTTTCGTCGCCGTCGATGGAGTCGATCTCGCCATCGACGCGGGCGAGATCGTCGGTTGCGTCGGCGAGTCGGGCTCCGGCAAGAGCGTGACGGCGCTGGCGCTTATGGGGCTGGTCGACTTCCCGGGGCGCGTGCGCGCGAAGCGCCTCGCCTTCGCCGGGCACGATCTGCTCGCGCTATCGGGCGCGGAGCGGCGCGCGCTGGTGGGCAAGGACATCGCGATGATCTTCCAGGACCCGCTCGCGAGCCTGAACCCGTGCTTCACCGTCGCCTTTCAGCTCACCGAGGCGCTGCGCGAGCATGGGGGCGAGGAAGAGCGCCGCAGCTCGAAAGTCCGCCGGGCTCGGGCGCTGGAGCTGCTCAGGCAGGTCGAGATTCCCGACGCCGAGACGCGCCTCGACGCCTTTCCGCATCAGCTCTCCGGCGGCATGGCGCAGCGGGTCATGATCGCCATGGCGATCGCCTGCCATCCGCGGCTGTTGATCGCCGACGAGCCTACCACCGCGCTCGACGTGACCGTGCAGGCGCAGGTCCTGGAGCTTCTTTGCAGACTGCAGCGCGAGCAACGCATGGCGCTGCTGCTCATCACCCACGACCTCGCGATCGTCGCCGAGAACGCTCAGCGTGTGTTCGTGATGTATGCCGGGCAGCAGGTCGAGACGGGGCGGGTACCGGAAATCTTCGAAGTGCCGCGACATCCGTACACCCATGCGCTGCTGGCGGCGCTGCCCGAGCGCAATCGGGACAATGCGCGGCTCAAGGCGATCCCCGGCATCGTGCCCGGGCAGCACGACCGGCCTGGCGGATGTCTTCTCAACCCGCGCTGCGAATTCGCTATCGAGCGCTGTCGTCGAGATCAACCGGCGCTCGCGGGTCCAGCCGGACGGCAGGCCCGCTGCCATTTCCCGCTGGACGAAAGCGGCAGACCCACCCGCGGATGGGTCGCGGATTCGGCGACCCCGGCGATGGCAAGGTGAGCCTCGTGAACGCCACCGCACCGCTGCTCGAAGCGCGGGAGCTCACCCGTCATTACACCGTGTCGCGGGGATGGCTGCGCGGCAAGGGAGAGGTGCGCGCGCTCGAGGGCGTGTCCTTTGCGCTGCGCGAGCACGAGACGCTCGCGGTCGTCGGAGAGTCCGGTTGCGGCAAGTCGACTCTGGCGCGGCAGGTGACCATGATCGAGCGCCCGACCTCGGGACAGTTGAAGCTCGCCGGCGAGGACGTCGGACACGCCGACCCCGCGACACTCAAGCGCCTGCGGCCGCAGGTGCAGATGGTGTTCCAGAATCCCTACGCCTCGCTCAACCCGCGCAAGCGTGTGGGCACGTTGCTCGGGGAGCCGCTGGCGATCAACACCGCGATGGACTCCGCCGCGCGGCGCGATGCCGCCCGCGCGATGCTCGCGCAAGTGGGCCTGCGAGCCGAGCACTACGGGCGCTATCCGCACATGTTCTCTGGAGGCCAGCGCCAGCGTATCGCGATCGCGAGGGCGCTGATGCTCAATCCGCGGCTTCTGGTCGCGGACGAGCCGTTGTCCGCCCTGGATGTCTCGATCCAGGCTCAGGTGCTTAACCTCCTGATGGATCTGCAGCAAGGGCTGGGTGTGGCCTATCTGTTCATATCGCACAATCTTCAGGTCGTGCGCCACATCGCCGATTCTGTCGCGGTGATGTACCTCGGCCGCATCGTGGAGATGGCGCCCAAGGCGAGCGTATTCGGCCGGCCGGCGCATCCATATACCCGAGCGCTGATGGCGAGTACTCCGGTGCTCGACGCCAAGGCGCGGCGCGAACGCGTCGCGGTCAAGGGGGAGCTGCCCTCGCCGCTCAATCCACCATCGGGATGTGCGTTCCACAAGCGCTGCCCTTACGCCGTTGAGCGCTGCTTGAGCGAGTTGCCGGCGCTGCAACCCTTGGGCGACGCCCTGGTTGCCTGCCACCGCGCGGCGGAGCTTAATGTGTAGCCCGGGATGAGCAAGGCGAATCCCGGGGCCTTGTGCACCGGCTTGCGCCGCCCTGGGTTTCCCCCGGATCAAGTCCAGGGTCAACCCAGGCTACAAGGCGCATTGACGCTTCCATACCCTTTGGGCATCATCGGTGCGCGCTGCACGCCAGCCACGAACCGGCACCGCGGCGCGTCATCGCGCACCCCCGTGCTCGCCTTCATCATCCGCCGCATCGCGCAGTCCCTC
>Ga0187777_10002723_pt1 | contig 11275 bp, 9 predicted proteins | sample 1015_Q2_SP5_10_M_FD_132416 | JGI IMG/M metagenome (GOLD analysis project Ga0187777, IMG submission 132416) | Tropical peat soil microbial communities from peatlands in Department of Meta, Colombia - 1015_Q2_SP5_10_MG | ecosystem: Environmental > Terrestrial > Soil > Wetlands > Peat | place...
CGCATCCGCCGGAGCTCGCGGCTCGAGAGCGAGACGACGTCGCGCCCGTCGATCGAGATCGTCCCGCCGCGCACGCGGCCGTTCGACGGGAGGTAGTGGACGATCGCGAGCGCGGTCGTCGATTTCCCGCAGCCCGACTCGCCGACGAGTCCGTACGACTCGCCGCGGTCGATCGAGAACGACACATCGCGAAGGACCTGACGGTCGATCCCGCGCACCTCGTAGACCACGTCGAGATCGCGGATCTCGAGCGCCGCGGCACTCGTGGCCGGGCTCGCCGTCACGTGTCGAGCACCTGCCGCAATCCGTCCGCGATCAGGTTCACGCCGACGATCAGCGAGGCGACGGCGAGCGCAGGGAACAGCACCGTCCACCAGTACGAGCCGCCGGCGAGGAGCGAGTAGTTCTCGCTGATCTGGAGCGCCCAGTCCGGTGACGGCGGTTGCACGCCGAAGCCGAGGAACGTCAAGCCTGCAACGGCGAAGATCGCGTACCCGAGCCGCACGGTCGCCTCGACGATGATCGGACCCATGATGTTGGGAAGGATCTCGACGAACATGATGTACGGCGCGTGCTCGCCACGCAGCTTTGCTGCCTGGACGTAGTCGAGGTCCCGCTCGGCGAGAACGGCCGCACGCACGGTACGGGCGACGAGCGGCATGAAGACGACGCCGATCACGATCACCAGCGTCACCGTCGACTGGCCGACCGCAGTGATCACGGTGACGGCGATGACGATCAGCGGCAGCGCGAGGAACGCGTCGATCACCCTGCTGATCCCGTCGTCGACGACCCCGCGGTAGTAGCCCGTGATCAGCCCGAGCACGGTGCCGCCCGTCACCCCGAGCAGCATCGCGAGCGGCGCGACCGTCATGACGCCGCGAGCGCCGGCGAGCACGCGCGAGAAGACATCGCGCCCGAGCGTGTCCGTCCCGAACCAGTAGTGACCGAAGGGACGCGCCAGCACCGACGGGCTCTGGGCGAGCGGGTCGTGCGGCGTCAGGCTGGACCCGGCGATCACCCAGAAGATCCAGAAGCCGACGATCAGGATGCCGACGACGAACGTCTTCGAGCGCGCGAGCGCCAGGAGCGTCTCGTGGCGCGCGACGCTCGCCTCGCTCGGCGGCTGGAGAGACGACTCGGCGGCGGCCGCGGCGTTCACTCCGCCTCTCCCCCGAGCCGGACGCGCGGGTTGAGGACCGAGTAGAGGATGTCCGCGATCAGCGTCGCCACGAGGTAGACGACGCCGATCACGAGGACGCCGCTCTCGAGCATCGTGAAGTCCTTGTTCTGCGCGGCGATGTAGATCCGCTGCCCGATGCCCGGGTAGTTGAAGATCTTCTCGATCACGACGAGACCGCCAATCAAATAGCCGGTCTGCGTCGCAATCACGGCGATCGTCGGCAGCAGCGAGTTGCGCAGCACGTGCTTGCGGATCACCGTCGTCTTGCCGACACCCTTGAGATAGGCCGTGCGCGTGTAGTCCGCGTCGAGCGCCTCGATCGTGCCGGCCCGCGCCATGCGGGCGATGTAGCCGAAGAGGACGAGCGTCAGGGCGAACGCGGGTAGCAGCAGGTACTTGATCTGGACGAAGAACCCGGAGCCCGGCGGGGCCTGGGCGGTGACCGGCAGCCACTTCAAGGCGACGCCGAAGATGACGATCAGCACGATCGCAGTGACGAACTCGGGGATCGAGGTCAGAGACAGGGACGTGATCGTGATCGCCCGGTCCGTGAAGCGGTTCTGCCGCAGCGCGGCCGTCACGCCGCCCAGGATGCTCAAGGGGACACAGATCAGGAACGCGAGCGCCGCGAGCTTGAGCGAGTTCACCAGTGCCGGCCCGAGCAGGCTCCCCACCGGCACCTTGTACTCGAGCGACTCACCGAGGTCGCCGCGCGCGAAGTGCGAGATCCACGAGCCGTACTGGACGTACACCGGACGGTCGAGGCCGAGCTGGCGGTTGTAGATCGCGACTGCCTGTGGAGTTGCGAAGCCGCCAAGGACGTTCCGGCCGACGTTCCCCGGCAGGAGCTGTGCCGACGAGAACGCGATCACGCTGAGGAGGAAGAGCGTGATGAGCGCGAGCCCGAAGCGCTTGAGCAGGAACCGGCCCATCGACTACCTCCGTAGGCGCCGGGCCGAGCCTCCGCGGCGTGCGCCTGGAGGCTCGGCTCGTTGTGCGCCGTTTGACTGCGTCAGCTCAGCGAGGTGTGGCTGAGGTAGATCTGGCCGAGGGCGTCGGCCTTGTACCCCTTGACCTTCTTCGACCCCGCAGCGAGGTAGTTGTAGAAGTACGGGATGATCACCGGCGTGTCGTGCAGCAGCTGCAGCTCGATCTGCTTGCTGTACTTGTGCTGATCCGTGATCGAGATCGCCCCGAGGAACGACTTGGACAGCCGGTCGACCTTCTTGTTGGAGTAGTGCGCCGCATTCCAGACGCCCTTCGACTCGAAGGCCGCGATCAGCAGCTGGTTGACGACTGCGCGGCTGCCCCAGTCGGTGATGTTCATCGGCGTGTTCAGCCAGGGTGTCGTCCCCCAGCCGCTCGGCGGCCCGGTCTGCGAGCCGGCGAAGTATGCGGTCTCGGTCAGGATCCTCAGCGTCATCTTGATCCCGATCTGCCGCACGGAGCGCTGGATGATCTGCGCCAGCTGTGGGATCTCCCCGACCTGCTCGGTCGTCAGCGTGAGCGAGAAGCCCTTCGAGTGGCCGGCGGCCGCCATCAGCTGCTTCGCCTTGCGGATGTCCTTGTGCCGCTGCGGCACGGACTTGTCCGTCGACGCGAACGCAGGCGCGAAGGGGTTGTCGTTGCCGAGATCGGCGAGGTTGTTGAACAGCGTCTTGCGGATCGCGGGACGGTCGAGCGTGTACGCGATCGCCTGCCGGACGCGATAGTCGTGGAGCTGATTGTTCAGATCGACCCGCATGCACACCTCGCGGTGCGTCGCGCCTCTCGCCCGGAAGATCTGGACGTTCTTGTTGCCGAACAGCGGCCGGCCCGTCGCGAACTGGATCTGCCCGATCAGGTCGATGCTGTTGCCGAGCAGTGCCGCTGCCACCGCCGCGTCGTCCGAGTAGTAGGTGACGTCGACGCCGTCGAGCGGAGCATGACCGCCCCACCAGCCGGTGAACCGGTCGTACTTCGCGCCGATGCCCGGCGTGAACTGGGTGAGCTTGAAGGCACCGGTTGTCTCTGCCGTCTTGACGAACGATCCCTTCTGGTAGGTCGACGGCAGGATGATCGCCTGATACGTCGTCGAGCTCGTGAGGTACGGGAACGCCGCCGTCGGCGAGTCCAGATGGAACGCGACCGTCTCGTTGTCGACCTTGACGACTCCGTCGGGCGAGAGCACGCCCTTGAACGCGGCGAGTGCCTCCGACGAGGGATCACCCGTCAGTGTCTTGTACGTCGCGACGACGTCGTCGGCGTTCATCGTCGTCCCGTTCTGGAACTTCACGTTCGGGCGCAGCTTGTAGGTCCAGACCGTCGCGTTCTTGTTCGGATTCCAGCTCGTCGCGAGCTCCTTGTTGAGTCCGCCGCTCAGCGTTGTCCGGTTCAGGAACTCTCCGCAGATCCCGCCCGTCTCGAGCGAGCCCTGGTCGAAGAAGAGGATCGGCTCGATCGGATGGGTCGGCGGCGGGATGATGCCGAGCCTCAGCCGGCCGCCGGCCTTCACGGCCTCGGGTCGGGCAAACGCGAGCGGCGCCTCCCCGAGCGCAGCGAGTGCCGAGCCGATCACCGACGCGGACAGGCCGAACATCGATGCGCGCTTGATGAAGTCCGAGCGGCTGAGCTCGCCCTCCGCGAGCTCGTCGATCACGTTGTTCTCGATCGGTCCGGCCTCACGGCGGAACTCCTCGAGACGCCTTCGTGATTCGCGGTCCATAAAGTTGACGCCTCCTCCGGGTCTCGCTAGTCCCTTGCCGTGCCCCACGCCGCCGCAGGACGAACAGGGCGACGCACTCTCCGCACAGGTAGGTGTACCACGACCCGGACCCTTATCGCATGCGACCTGGCGGGTGTCAACCTGGCTTCCATCGGCATCCGAACCACGATCGGCGCGAGGACCTAGTACGTGCGCTCGAGGAAACGGCCGCGTCCTGCCTCGCCGACGAAGGCCCCGTCCTCGACGATCACCTCGCCTCGACTGATCGTCGTCACGGGCCAGCCGTGGAGGTCGATCCCCTGGTAGCTCGAGAAGGGGATCGCCGAATGCAAGGTCTCCGGCGAGAGCGTGATCCGCCGCTCCGGGTCGAAGAGCACGACGTCCGCGTCGCAGCCGGGGCTGAGACGACCCTTCGCCGCGAGTCCGAAGATCGTGGCGGGCCGGGTGCAGCACGCGTCGACCCAGCGGCGGAGGTCGATCAGGCCGCGGCGCACGCCGAAGGTGTGGACGAGCCCGAGCCGCACCTCGACCCCCGAGACCCCTGCCGGATGGACGTCCTCCATGGGCAGGCGCGGGCAGTGGTCGCTCGAGACGATGTCGACGTCCCCGCTCGCGAGGCCACGCCAGAGCGCCCGCCGGTGTGGCTCCTCGCGGATCGGCGGCCGCACGGCCAGGGACTGGGCGCGGAGGTCGCCCGACCGGAGCTCGGCCTGGTCGATCACGAGCCCGTGCGGCGTCGCCTCGCCGGCGATCGACACGCCCCTTCTCCTGGCGGCCGCCACCTCGTCGACCGCCTCCGCGCACGAGAGGTGGAACACGAGCAGCCGTGCACCGGCGACGTGCGCGAACATCGCCGCTCGGCGCACCGCCTCCGCCTCCGCCTCCGGCGGACACGCGGTCGCAAGCCACTCAGGCCCGGTCTTGCCCTCGGTGGCCAGCCGGGCAGTCAGCTCGTCGATCACGTCGTCGTTCTCCGCGTGGACGATCGCGAGCCCGCCCTGTCTCGCGATCTCGCGCATGGCCCGGAAGATCGCCCGGTCGGGAATCCGGTAGCCGTCGTACGACATGTAGAGCTTGAAGGAGGGCACGCCCCGCTCGACGATCCCGCCGATCTCGTCGATCCGCTCGGGATCGGGGTCGCGGATGTTGAGGTGGAGGCCGTAGTCGACGACCGCACCGTCCGCATCTGTTCGGCGACGCTCGAGCTCCCCGACGAGCGGTTGTCCGACGCCGGGCTGCGCGAAGTCGACGACGGAGGTCACGCCGCCGCACGCGGCCGCCACCGTCCCGGTCGCGAACGTGTCCGCGGTCGCGATTGCGAACGGCGGAAAGGTCGGATCGTCGAAGTGGACGTGGCCGTCGATCGCGCCCGGCAGCACGTACAGGCCGGTCGCGTCGAGCACGCGCGCGCCGGTCAGGCCGCGACCGACCGCGGCGATGCGCTCGCCCACGACGGCGACGTCCGCGGCGAGCACCTGCTCGGAGGTGATCACGAGACCACCCTGGACGACGAGGTCGTACGTCAAGACGAGCGTCGTTCGCAGGAAGCTCGGCGGACCCCGATCACCGACTGACTCTACTCGCGCACCGAACCCTGCCCGGTGGCCGCCTCCTTCGGCGCGGAACCGGCGTAGGCTCCGCCGGTCTGGCTCTCGAAGGAAGGAGACCCATGGGCATCATCGTCGTCATGGAGCTTCCCGGCGCAACGCCGGCGGACTACGACCGGGTCAACGAGGTGATGGGCATCCACGGCGACGACAACGCGCCCGAAGGTCTGATCTCGCACATCGCAGGTGTCACCGACGACGGGATGCTGATCGTCGACGTCTGGGACTCGGAGGAGTCGTTCGACCGCTTCTTCGCCGACGAGCGCGTGGGCAAGGCGATCGAGGAGACGGGAGTGCAGCCGCGCGAGCCGCGCCTCGTCCCGGTCCACAACATGATCGAGGAGGGAGCCGGCACGGACGTCGGCATCCTGATGATGTTCGAGAGCGACGAGCTCGGCCCGTCGGACTACGACCGGATGGTCGCCGACCTGAACGCGCACCAGGACGGGGGTCGGAACCATCCCGCCGTGTCGCACGTCGCCGGCCGGACGGACGGCGGGGGCATCCTCGTGGTGGACGTCTGGGAGTCGGCCGAGTCGTGGGGCCAGTTCGCCGAGGCGGAGATCGCCCCACGCGCGCAGGCGGCGGGTCTCGGACCGATCGAGCCGACACTGATTCCCGTGCACAACCGCATCCGCGGCACTGGCGGCGACGGCAGCTGACCACCGAGTCGGAGTCGCTCAGTCGGATCTGAAGACGGGCTCGTCGACCGTCAGCGTCCGGCGATCGGCGTCGAGGGTGCAGCGGACGCCGAGCGGCAGCGCGGCGATGTGCTTGCCGTGCCCGAGCGGCAGCCTGTACAGGACCGGGACGCCGAGCGGCTCGAGGTGCTCCTCGAGCACGTCCTCGAGCGACCGAGACCTCGCCCAGTCGGACGCCTCGCGGCGATCGCCCCAGTCGCAGTCCTTCATCTCGCCCACGACGACACCGGCCACGCGCTCGAGCTTCCCTGCGTGCCCGAGCTGCGTGAGCATTCCGTCGATCATGTACGGAGGCGCCTTGACGTCCTCGAAGAAGAAGATCGCGCCGTCCGTGTCGAGCTCCCACGGCGTCGCCATCGTCTGGACGAGCAACCAGAGACACCCGCCGACGAGCGGGGCCGTCACCTTGCCGCCGCGGATCGGCCGCACGTACGGGTCGTCCGGGTCGTGCGGGACCTCGCCGGTGCCGTCGCCCAGCAGCACCGCGAGCAGGCGTTCGCGCGAGAACCCCGTCGTCTCGGTCGCGCCGACGCCGACGAGCCCGTTCCCGTAGAGCGTCGCCAGGCCGGTGCGCTGCCGGATCGCGACGTGAAGCGCGGTGATGTCCGAGAACCCGACGAACGGCTTCGGATTCGCGCCGATCACCTCGAAGTCGAGGTGCGGGATCGTCTGTGCGGACCCGTATCCGCCCTGGAGGCACTGCACGACGTCTACCGCCGGGTCGGCGAAGAGCGAGACGAGATCGTCGGCGCGAGACCTCGCGTCGCCGGCGACGTAGTCGTCGCGGGCGAAGACGCCGTCGGCGAGTTTGACGCGAAAACCCTGCGACTCCCACCACTCGACTCCGCGCAGGATCTGCGACCGCGCGTCGTAGGGGCTCGCCGGGGCCGCGACGCCGATCGTGCCGCCGGGGGGAAGCGGACGTCCGAAGCTCGTCGCCTGCACTGCCGCTTTCTACCGCCCGCCCACGGGCGTTGGGAGATCCTCGGCACGCGGCTTCGCAAGCGGGAACACACGCCCGTCGACCGCCGCGGCCATCCGATCGAGCCGGCGGGCGAGCTCGCGCCGCGAGCGCAGGAGCTCGCGCTCGATGCGTCGCTCGAGCCACGGCCCGGGCGCGCGTGCACCCGGCTCGCCGCGAAGCGAGGCGAGCACGTCCCAGAGGTCCGGCCCGACGTCGGGGTCACCCTGTGCCGCCCAGCAGGAACGCGGGGCGCGACGCCCACGTCGCCCGCACTCGATCGCGAACGCCTCGCGTCCGAGGTCTGCGCAGAGCCAGTTCAGCCCGACGCGGGCGAGCGCCCGCGCTGCACGACCGCGGCGGCCGGCGCGCAGCTCTCGCAGCGCGAGCTCGATGAAGCCGACGTCCGTGGCGGTCTGCTCGTGCGGGTAGCGCGCGCTCTCCCGCGCGTCGAGCCCGTGAAGACCGCGTCCGAGTGCCGTGAAGCGCGCGCGTCCCTCGGCGCGGTGGAGCTGTCGCAGCGCACGGCGGAGATCCGGATGTGGAGTGCCGCGAAGCGCGTGGTCGAGGTCGTCGGCGCGGGCGGCGTAGTCGAGCGCATCGGCAGCTCCGGCATCCGCCTCGCGGAGAAAGCGTCCGCAGAGCCTCGTCAGCCGCGCGAGATAGTCGAAGTCGACGCGGTCGCCTGTGTCGAACTGCGTGTGGTACTCGGTCCGCTCGAACGTATCGGTGAAGGTCGAGACGTTGATGCTCGGGACGCCGGCAGCGAGGAACGGCCAGACCTCCGTCCACGTCGTCGGCCGTGCGATTCGGTAGCCGTGCGGGAGCAGCCCGTCGCGGGCGGCTCTCCGGCAGGCGCGACGCAGCCACGACGCAAGCTCCGGCGGCGCGTCGACCGTGAACGGCTCGGGGCGACCGGACCCCTCGACGTTGAGGTAGAAGCGCGCTGTCGTCGACCACTCACGGTGCTCGGCGACGATCTGGTACCAGGCGCCGTAGCACCAGTCGTACGACGAGTACGCGATCCCGTACTCCTCCGCCGTGTGCGAGACGAAGACGATCGGCCGCTCGGGTCGCTGCGACTCCCCTGCGAACGCGCGCGCGAGTGCAAGCGTGAGCGCGACCGCGCTCGCATCGTCGAAGGCGGCGCGGAACCAGCCGTCGTGGTGGCCGCCGACGATGCACGGCGAACCGTCGCGCCGCCCGTGCAGCGTTCCGACCACGTTCACCGCCTCGGCGCCCGGTGTCACCGGCGCCTGCAGCACGACCCGGACGCGCCTTCCCGCAGCCCGCCGGAGGTGGACCGCGTCCTCCCTGGTGATGGTCACGCAGGTCGGCGCCTCGGCGTGCCAGATCCCGTCGAAGGTGCCCAACGCGCGGGGCGCCTGGTAGAACGGGCCGCCCTCGGGCGGGGCGACGACGAGCGCGACGGCACCGCGCAGGCCGAGCTCGAGCCCGACGTGGTACGGCCACAGCTCCTCGATCTCCCAGTCGACGAGCGCGACCTTGCCTGCGACGTCGACCCCGTCGAGCTGACGCCTGCCGCCACGGCCGACCACGACGAGCTCGCCCGAGACACCGCGCCGACCGGTCTCGGGAACGCCGCCGAACGACGCGCACTCGAAGTGCGCCTTGTCCGCGAGCTCGACGTACGCCGACTCGAGCCGCCATGCGTCGACGGGCACGGGCTCCTCGACGACTTCGAGCCCGGCATCCCGGAGCTCGTCCGCGATGAACGACGCAGCGGCGCGCTCCTCCGGCGTGCCCGCGACTCGGAATCCGAGCGGGTGCGACGCGAACGACTCGAGCCGCTCGACGACGTAGTGGAGGTACTCGGCGGAGACGTCGACGTCGCCGATCGATGCAGGCATCGGCCGACCCTACCGGGACGTCCGAGCGCAACAGGCGGGGTCTATGCCGCAGGAACGGTCGACGCGTGCTCGTGTCCGCGCCGCGCAGCGATCCGCGTCCTGCCCCGACCAGCGGCTCTGCCCTTGCCGGCTCGCTCTCCGCTCGCGGTGTGCACGTCCTCGCCTGGAACCGGCTCCGGGCGCAGGATCAGCGTCTCGCTCGGTGCGTGCGTCAGCATCCACAGGAGCTCCTTCGGCGTGAAGCCCGGATCGCGCCGCCCGGGCGGAGCCGGCACGACGATCCGGTCGAACCGCTCGACGGTCCACAGCCGCTCGAGCGCATGGATCGGCGTGCGTCCGCTCTCGATCCGGGCGTCGACGGGGACACCAGCACGCGTCGCCGTGTGCTCGACCGCCTCAAGCAGCGGGATCGCGACCTCGACCTCGCGGTGCATTGGAGAGTCGAGCGGAAACTCGAGCGGCGTGACGATCAGGTACGCCGGCACGAGAGTCGCCTCCTCGGCACGCGCGACCCGGACAGCGGCCTCCAGAACCTGTGGATCGAGGACGCCGCGCGTGAACGGCACGAGCACCCGTGTCGATCCTGCGCGTGGCCGGCGCCCGAACAGTCGCTGCGGCTTCACGTCTCCGATTCCTCCCTGAGCGCGCGGTCGGCGACGACCCTGATGTCGATGCCCGGCAGCTCGCGCACCATGCGGGACAGCAGCGAGCCGCGCATGATCTCGACACGGCGGCGCTCGTCCGGCGTGCCGACGAACACGTACGTCGCGCCCCGTTCCTGCGCCACCCGCCGCACGGCTGCGACGAGGTCCTCGCCCTCCTCCTCCAGGAAGTGGATGCCGAGGATGCTCGCGAGACGACGGAGCGCCGCGAGCTGGGCCAGCTGCTCGGGCGTCGGCTCGTCGTTCGACGGCCGGACCCAGAGCGCGTCGATCTCGGCCCCGAGCCGCTGCGCCGAGCGCCAGGCCCGGCGGAGGATCCGCTGCGACTTCGGCTGTGGCTCGACGAGGGCCAACACGCGTTCGGCGACGGCGTGCCGGCTGAGGATGCCGAGATCCGGTGTCTGCCGCCTTGCTTCGACGTCCTCTGCGACCTCGCGCAGCACGAGCTCGCGCAGAGCGGCGAGGTTCTCGTAGCGGAAGAAGTTCTGCAGCGCGACGTCGACCCGGTTGGGCGGATAGACCTTGCCCGCCCGCAGACGCTCGCGCAGCTCCTCGGGCGAGAGGTCGACGAGCACGATCTCGTCGGCCTCGTCGAGGATCCGATCGGGGAAGGTCTCGCGAACGCGAATCCCCGTAAGCTCGAAGATCGAGTCGTTGAGGCTTTCGAGGTGCTGCACGTTGACGGTGGAGATCACGGCGATGCCGGCGTCGAGGATCTCGTCGATGTCCTGGTAGCGCTTCTCGTTCCGAAGAGCCGTCGCGTTCGTGTGGGCGAGCTCGTCGACGAGCGCAAGTTCGGGCGCCCGCCGAAGCACCGCGTCGACGTCCATCTCCTCGAGCTCGAGCCCTCCGTGCTCGGCGCGTAGTCGCGGCACGAACTCGAGGCCTTCCGCGAGCGCCGCGGTCTCGGGACGGTCGTGGGGCTCGAGATAGCCGATCACGACGTCACGGCCCTGTGCCTTGGCCTGCTGGCCCTCCATCAGCATCCGGTAGGTCTTGCCGACTCCTGCGGCCATGCCCACGAGGATGCGGTAGTGCCCTCGTACCAAGGCTCATGCGCCGAGCAGGTTGTGAATGATCAGGTCGATCAGCTTGATTCCGACGAACGGAAGGATGACACCGCCGAGACCGTAGATCAGGAGGTTTCGACGCAGGAGCGCGGTCGCGCCAATCGCACGGTAGCGGACGCCCTTGAGGGCCAGCGGAATGAGGGCCGGAATGATGAGCGCGTTGAAGATGATCGCTGACATGATCGCGCTCTTCGGATCTCCGAGGTGCATGATGTTCAGCGAGTTCAACGGGCCGCGCTGATTCGGCTTCGACGCATACGCGTATGCGAACATCGCCGGCAGGATCGCAAAGTACTTGGCGACGTCGTTCGCGATCGAGAAGGTCGTCAGCGCGCCGCGGGTGATCAGCTGCTGCTTGGCCACCTCGACGATCTCGATCAGCTTCGTTGGGTTGGAGTCGAGGTCGACCATGTTGCCGGCCTCCTTGGCCGCGGTCGTCCCGGTGTTCATCGCCACGCCGACGTCGGCCTGCGCGAGCGCGGGCGCGTCGTTCGTCCCGTCGCCGGTCATCGCGAC
>Ga0187777_10002726_pt1 | contig 11271 bp, 9 predicted proteins | sample 1015_Q2_SP5_10_M_FD_132416 | JGI IMG/M metagenome (GOLD analysis project Ga0187777, IMG submission 132416) | Tropical peat soil microbial communities from peatlands in Department of Meta, Colombia - 1015_Q2_SP5_10_MG | ecosystem: Environmental > Terrestrial > Soil > Wetlands > Peat | place...
CACTCCGCCGCGCGGCTCAATTCACATTCTGGCACGGCTCCGCTGAGCCGGCGCGAGGAAGGATAGCCGATTGCCCTCATCGGGCAGGATCAGTCGTACCAGCCGGGTGACTTGATTGCATTTCTGAAAAATGACGTGCTGTGTCCGATCCAGAGCTGGGCGTTCTTTTCCTTCAGGAACCGCTCGATCATCTCCCGCGAGGCCGGAGTGCCCGTACTCTCTTCCTCCTTCGGCATGCGATGGAGCGCGCGCTCCTCGGCATAGTGATAGAGATCGCCCGCGATCACGACGCCTCCCGTTTTTGCGAGCTTCACGTAAAGCGCCTGATGCCCCGGAGTGTGTCCGGGCGTGAACTTGAGTACCACGGTGCCGTCGCCGAAGACGTCGTGATCGCCCGTGAACACGTCCTGGCGAGAGTGGGCGAGCGAAGCGTAGAGCGCGACGTACTTAGGATCGGCGCTCGCGCCGAACATGAAGTCGAGCTCCGCCTTTTGCGCAAGCCATGTCGAGCGTGCGTAATCGTTCGCGTTGCCGACGTGATCCCAATGCGAGTGCGAGATAGCGAGGTAGGTGATATCGCCGGGCGACACACCGATATCGGCGAGCTGCCCGCGCAGCGTATTGAACTTGATCTGGCCGTAGCCTTCTTCCACGTTCTCATAGAGCGGCCGGCCTACCAGGCGATCCGGCAATCCGGTATCGAAGAGCAAGATTCCCTTTGGGTGAATAACGAGGAAGCAGGGCACCGACATGTTGGTATCGGCTACCTCATCACGCGTGAGGTTGTAGTCCTCGGGGCGACTGTAGACGAGTGTTCCGCAATCGATCACGTAGAGCCGGGGCGTGCTGACCTTCGGAAGCGGTGCGAATCCCGGCGGGTGCGGCGCGGCAGGTGCATCCGCGGCCTGCACGGAAGGGGCTGTCACCTGGGCCAGCGCGAGGCTCAAGAGCAATGCAGCACGCGAGAAGAGACAGCGCGCCGTCAGCCGGGGGCGGGGCTCAAATTGCGATCTCAACGCAGATTCCGATTGCTTCCAGAACGACATTCTCATACTGACTCCACATTCGACCGCAAATCCTCAGGACACAGGAGCAACATTGTCCACAAAGGCCGCGCGCCGATGCAGCAGCCCGCCGCCCAAGCGCCGACCCCCACCTTGTACCGGCCCAGACACGGAGCGCGCAGCCGTGCGCCTAAGGCCTGGGTTACCCTGATAAAGGCCGGGCTTCGGGTTGCATTCTTACACGGGCCGAGCACGAGTCCTTTATAGTTGCGCGCGCAAATTCGAGTCGCCGGCCGGCCCGAATGCCACAAGGACGCGCGCATGAGTACCGCTGAAGCGCTATGGCCCGAGCTCTCTTACCGGAACTGGCGGGAGACCGCCGTCACACTGCAGTTGTGGACCCAAATAGTGGGGAAGATCCGGCTTGCCCTCACGCCTTGGCTCAATCACAGCTGGCAGGTGCCGCTGTACGTGACCAGCCGCGGACTTGGCACTTTGCCTGTTCCGGCAGGGCACGAAATCCTCGAAATGGAATTCGACTTCATCGCACATCAGCTCGGGGTGCGCACGAGCCTGGGCGAGGAGCGCTTTCTCGTGCTGGCGCCGCAATCGGTATCAGAGTTTTATCGGCAGCTCATGTCACAGCTGCGCGAACTCGGCATCGACGTCTCGATTCACGAGATGCCGAATGAAGTGGCAGATCCGATTCCGTTTTCCAAGGACGATCGGCACTGCTCCTATGATGCCGCAGCCGTCCACGCATTCTGGCGGGTGCTCATTCAAGCCGATCGGATCTTCAAGCAATTCCGTACTGGATTTCTGGGCAAGGCAAGTCCGGTGCATTTCTTTTGGGGCAGTTTCGACCTTGCAGTTACGCGTTTCTCCGGTCGAGATGCGCCGCTACATCCCGGTGGCGTACTTGGATTGCCCGATGCGGTCGTGAGAGAGGCCTATTCGCACGAGGTAAGCAGCGCTGGCTTCTGGCCCGGGAACGATGCCTTTCCCACCGCTGCGTTCTATTCTTACGCATACCCCGAACCTGCGGGCTTCCGCGAGCGCCCGGTCCCATCCGGCGCATACTACGAGGAGAAACTCGGAGAGTTCATCCTGCCCTACGAGACGGCTCGCGGCGCGGCCGATCCAGAGGCTCTCGTTCTCGATTTTCTCTCGAGGACCTACGAGGCTGCCGCGGATGCGGCAGGTTGGGATCGCGCGCACCTTGAGTGCCGTCCTGGAGTCGCCGGCCTGGTGCGCCCGCTACGACTCGAAGAAGACATTGCGGATTGAAGTGCGGATGGCCCGCGATATTGGCAGGTGGCGAGCGGTTACTGGCAGTCCGTAACTAGATCATGCCGGTGACGCCAACTCTTCAGCGGGAATGGCTTGGATCGCAATCGAGCTGCTGCTGCATCTGGTAGAAGCGGTGCACGGGACTGCCGCCGTAGGTGTCGTACAGACTCACCTGAGTGCCGTTCTGCGCCGTCAAGAGCGGATACGGGCCGTTCGGCAGGTTGTTGTAGCCGACGATGCGCGAGTCGGGTGAGCCACCCGGAAGTCCCGTGGCCCCCTCGGTCAGCAGCGGCAGATCCTGCGGCAGCAGGCCATAGTCGGCCTGCGCGGCGAGCGCGAGAGTGGCCATGCATCCTGGGCCGTTGAGGGAAGCCGTGACGACGTCGGTGTAGCACGACTGCGGGGCGTAGGAGGTCCCCGGCGCCTGCAGCTGATTGGTCGTCTGGTTGTACGGCGTCTTGCCACCGGGCGCGAGCGAATACGGGCCACTGTTGACGGCGGAGTTCTGCACGGCGAGTGAGTAGTTCGGTCCCGGCGAGCCGTCGCTGTTCACGATGCCCTTCGACAGCAGGTTGTCGACCCGCTCACCGTGTGGTGGCTGGTAGGTCGCGAACACGTGATCGAAGCTGCGGTTCTCGCCGACGATCACGATCAGATGCTTGATCGGGCTCGCGGTCTTGTGGTCGTTCTCATGCGAGCCGCCCATGCGCTCGTCGTCGTCGGCATGCGCCAGCTGGCCCGCCAGCGAGGCCGCCAGGGCGCTCACCACCGCACTCCGAATCAACCCGCCTCTCAACTGTCGCCTGCTCATGTCACGCTCCTTGGAAGGTCCCGGCACCGGAACCAGCGCACGCTATTTGCGCCACGTGACGTGCGCGTGACCGGTTGATGACGATTCAACCGCAGCGGTACCTGCGCTTCTGGGCGCGTGGCGACATCGCGTGCGCATGCGAACGCATGGCAGCGCAGCAACAGAAGATAAGGAGTGCCTCGCGCCCGCGACCGCGCAGCAAGGTCACGAAGAGCGGCGCACCCACGAGGCCCCCATGGCCCCCAGCGGTAGCTGGCGCGGGCTTGCGCCCGTGCGTGTGACTCGCATGTTCAGTTGGCGCCATGACGGAGCGCCAGTTGCGGCGGGGGAGGTTTGCCACCCGCGCCGGCAAGGGCCGCCCTGCAATCCGGAAACTGCCCGGATTAATCCGTACCCAGCAGCAACTAGGAGCACCTAAACGACCTATTAGCGACAAACGCCCCGCGTTAGGCGCTTCCGGGTGCTACAGGGTGATGCGGTTGGAAACCAACGCAGAAAATCGGGGGCGCAATGCGCCCCCGGTGTTTACAGGGCTACGTGCCTGCTATTTTGAGCGAACAGTTCGAGCTTGCAGTCTGGTTACTCATTGACCAGATGCAGCCTTGTACGAGAACTTCTGACCGGCGACAGAGGCTTCGTACATCAGTCCACCCTTTGCGACCGTGAAGATCGCCATCCCTTTGTTATATTTCCCCTTGGTGTTGGCATCATTTTTCCCGCCGCTGGCACCCGCGGATGTACCAGTTGTGCCAGTTGAACCCGACACTCCAGCAGTGATCGCCACGGCGCTCACTCCGGCGCCGAACTCGAAATTGCCGCTCGTGAATTCGTCGAACGCGCGTTTGTCCTCAAAGAAGACGATCTGACTGTAGGCCTGTCCACCGGCCTGCAGTCCGACGCTGACCTGCGTCATCTTGGTGTCGCCGACGTACTTGCCTTGTTCGTAAACCTTTCCCTTGCCGTGCGCGGCACCGATACCCAGGCCCCCTTTGGCAATGCTCGGGAAAACGGCATAGCCATAGCTGTTAGCGAAGAACGTCCCGCTCTCGCCCGCTTTCTGGAAGGTCGCGATCGTATCCGAGTAGTCATCTGCCCATACCGCAACTCCGGTGAGCAAGAACGCCGACATGACCAGGGGTGTCAGGATCTTTTGCATCACTCATCTCCTTTAATAACGGTTGTTGGATGTGTTGTCTTGCTACTCGTTTCGACAAAGCGCTTACCGGCGAGATCTCATGGCGCTGCTCTGCGCGCCGTCGGCTCTTTTCGCGGCATCGCCGCGACCAGGTCGCTGCAACCCGACCCCCAGCGCGACACCGCCCGGATGGCATGCGTAAAGGGTACATCCACCGGATGGACCCGCTCGGGGTTGAGAACGTACACTGCACCGGTGAACGGCGCAGGCACCGCAGGGACGAAAACGGTGAAACGTCCATCGGCCAGCGCCTCGATGATGAACGCCGGCACTAGCGCCTCTTCGATCTCCGCCAGCGCCGGTTTCCAGGTTTGCTCACGCTTATCTCCCGCTAGGCGTTGCGTGAAGCCCCTGAAGAGCGAATAGCCAGGGATTTTCTGGAGCAAAGGCTCGGCCCGCTCCCACATCGCTTGCCCCCAGCGGGTGCGAAGCGAAAGTCCAACGAGAAAGCACACCAGTAATACGAGAATCAGGGCGAGCACATCCTCGCGGGGCACCCAATCCGGAAGAAGTTTCGCAATGGGTTTTACGAGCTGCACCAACGAACTTGCGGCCTTGAGCAGCAACAAGACGGCGAGATACACGGGTGCGAGAATCAAGATCCCGGCGAGCAAAGTGTCGAGGATGAAATTGCCGAGTTTGCTCACTTGTTCGGGCGCTCCCTTCGAACGTCCTTACTGGCCCGCGCCAACTGGACCCACATTTTCCAGTCGGCGCCGCGCCGACGGCTTAGTCAATCAGTGTCTTCCGAAGGGTCCCGGCGGCGCCTTAACGCTCGTCCGACGGCACACGAAGCGCACCGGCGACTTGAGTACCGCTGCCTTGACTATTAGGTGTCTGTCAGCCTGGTCAACCCGGGTGTACTTTGGCTGGCTCGGTGGAGACTCAAAGAGCCGTTCTCCAAAGAACCGACGAGAGTCTGCAGCCGCACCCGCGGCGTCTATCTGACCGGGCTCACGCACCAGACCTCAAAAGCCTGTTCGCGGTTTGTCCCGAGGACGAGGCAACTCAAGCGGACCGCACTCAACGCAAGAACACCACTGGAGCCTTTTTTATCGCCACGAAGGGCGTGGCGGAGCCTCTGTCGGGGTTGAATTTTCCGAAGACCGCCGGGTTCTCGCGGAAGTGTTGCTCGAGCGCAGCCACCCGATTCTGATTATCAGGATGATCCGACAGAAACTGGGGGATCTGGCCGATTTCTGCATTATCAAAATCCTGGAACAGCCATACCAGCCCCCAAGGGTTGTACCCCGCGGCCGCGCAGACATCCGAACCGGTGAGGTCCGCTCGCGCCTCCACGTCTCGAGAATAACTAAGGGAATGCAGCTGGCCGAGGAGGGCAATGGCTGCGACACTCCCCGTCGTAGGGCCAAGGAGTATCGCGGCGCCGACCCCGCGCTCAGCGATCTTCTTCCGCTTCTCCATCAGCGTCATGCTGTCGTGATGGATCGTGTGAGACACCTCGTGACACAGAGTCCCTGCGAGCTCATCCGTGTTCCTTGCGAAATACAGCAGCGAATCGACGACGTACACGTTTCCGCCGGGCGTGGCGAAGGCGTTCGGTTGAGCTTCGTGCACGAGGTAGAACTTGAACGGATGGTTGTAACGCCCCTGTGCCGCTTTCGTTATGGCGTCGGCGATCGGCTTCAACTGATCGTACAGAGGGGACGATTCGATGATTTCGGCGCGCGCCTTCAGCTCATTGAAGGTCTCGTTGCCCAGTTGCACTTCCGGGTCTTGATCCTGAGCTTGCTCCGGTGCTGCTGTGCCTTTGAGCGGCGCCAAGCACAGTAATGCCGCGCTCACGCATATCGCTTGCACTGACTTTATTGCACCCACCATGACTCTCCTCGCGCCGACCGACATTGGGTCCGCTCTAATCTCGCGCATCGAGACGCTACATCTATTCTGAACCCCGCGACCCGCTCCGCACCAGAGCTACCGCCTTCTCGCGGACCCATGGAGTGTAGTCGTTACCCACAATCGATCCGCCGCGGTCCGTTGTCGTTCGACGGACGGAGCGAACATCCGACTCGGCAGGCTCGAAGCGATGGTTCTGCGCACATGCTCTTCAGCAACTGGGTCGTCTACTCCCATCGCTGGCTCAGAACGCTACAGCTCTCCTATCCAGCCAATGCTGCGAGCGACGTGGGAACGATGACGCTCCTGGCGATTCTTGATTTCATGACTTTGGTTCAGATAGAAGCGGTCTGATGCGGAAGCACTAGAGACCTGAGGATGCTGTCCTGACTCACTGGACTAAGGCGACGCCTTGCACCCCGATGCCGGCGACACTCAGGTGACTCGCCGCGGACAGTTCCCCGTCAATAACGCAATCGTTACCTTCCCGTAACTGCGCCGTTCTCAGCCCGAATTCCTGGGCGCGGTATCGCGGCGTGCAACGGCGCGGGTTCACAGTTCCTTGATTCACGTCAACGCCAACAAGAACCTGCTCGACCTTCGGTTCAAGCTGGCAAGCTCTTGCCCCTGCCGCCTGCCGCACTGCCAAGTGGTGGCCGAGGGTCCTACAATTCGTTGCAACGCAACGGGCCCGCGTGCGGACGCCGTAATTCCATCAGTCGTGTCCTGCACACGCAGCCGATATTTCGAATTGTGAGTCGTTCTTGCGAAATCGGCCTTCCGCGCCATGCGGCACTAACCGTAAGGTCCTAAGCACCCCGGCGACACATTTCGAGGGCCGTCACTCCGCCGCGCAACCGAGTAGATCCGTGAGCCTTGGTCTTCGCAGCTTCCTTGCTACGCCAGCAAAATGAAATATTCTGTGCGCATTGAACTCTCATAGGGGGCGGCCCGGAATTGGAGCGCATGGAGCGCCTCATCGCTTCCCAGACGCATTGCGGCATCGTTTTGAATGATCCGTTTTTGCGACTTGGCCGCTTCGTCGTGCGACGCCCCTGGTGGGTGCTCGCGGTGTGGCTCATCGCAATTGCCCTGGGCGCATGGGGCGCCAATCGACTCGGCGGGGTCACGGTGGGAGTCGAGGCCGGAGTCCCCGACAGTCCCTCGCACCGCGCAGCTGAGGCACTACGAAGCGAATTCACGAACCCTTTCATTGATCCCGTGGTGGTCGCGGTGAGCGTCCCACAGCGCACTCTCGAAGACGACGCCTATCTCGAGTGGGTCAAGACGACCACCCAGAAGCTCGCGGCGCTGCCCGAGGTGCGGCGGGTGGCGAGTTACTCGCAGGAACGCGAGGTGCATCTGCGCTCAGCTGACGGTCACGTTACCATGCTCGTTGCCGGTCTTACCGCACCTGACATCCGCGGCCGCCAGCGAGGAGTCGTTGCGCTGCGTGCGGCCCTCGGGCCGCTCAAGGCTGAGCTCGCGAAGTTGGACCCGGACGCGCGAGTTGCCGTGACTGGTACGCCGGCCGCGGATCTCGATGTCAACACCCTGAGCGCGGTGGGAGGTGATCGTGCCGAGCGGCGCGCGCTGCCGCTTACGCTCGCGATCCTGGTCATTGCCTTTGGCACGGTGATGGCCGCGAGCCTGCCATTCCTCACCGGTATCTCCACGACGATGATAGCGCTCGGCCTCGCCTATTGCCTCGCGCTCCTGATGCCGGTCTCAAACCTGCTTGGCAACGTGGTCACGATGATCGGTTTGGCGATTGGAATCGACTATTCGCTCCTCATGGTCACGTATCATCGGGAGCACGCCCCAGCCGCGAGCCTCGCCGAGAGCGTCGCGCTGACGGTGGCAGTCGCTGGCCGGACGATCGCATGGTCGGGCTTGACCGTGATCATCGGCCTCCTCGGGCTGCTCTTCAGCCCACTGCTCGAGACGCGTAGTGTTGGAATCGGAGGGGCGCTCGTCGTCTGCGTCTCGGTGCTCGCAGCACTCACCTTGCTCCCGGCGGCTCTCGTGCTGCTCGGCCCAAAGATCAACTGGTTGCCGATTCTGCCGCGCCATCGCGGCCGACCGCGCCTCCTTGCCTTCTGGCGCCGGCTCGGCGGGTTTGTGGTGCGACATCCCCTGCTCACGCTCCTCGTGGGTGGGGGCTGTGTCCTGGCAATCGCCGCTCCGATACTGCGCGCAAATAGCGGCTTCTCGAACGAGCGCTGGTTCCTGCCCAGATCGACTGAATCGCGCGCGGGCGTCGAGATACTCCGCGCATTGCGCAGCGAGAATGCTGCGCTTGCTAACTATGTCGTCGTGCGTGCGAGCGATGACCTGCCCCTTCTCGCCGAGGCGCATCTTCCGATGCTTGTCGCCTACGCGGAAAAACTCGCGGCCGACCCGCGCATCGCCAGCGTGAGTTCAGCTTTCAGCCTGCGGAAGGGACTCGACCTCGATGACTACGAGATGCTGTACGGTGACTGGCGGCAGGCTCTCAAGGATCACCCGGAGATTGCTGATCTTTACCTGAGCCTCGATCGCCGTGCCGCACTCTTCGAGGTTGCCCCCGCCGATCATCTCGGTCCGAAGGACATCGGATCTCTGGCAAAAGAACTCGCGGTGGAGGGTCCCGGGGGTCCTTTCACCGTGCAGGTGGGCGGGCTCCCGGCGCAGCACAATGACTTCAACGACTACCTTTTCAACAGTCTGCCGCGCATCTTCACGTTCGTCGTCTGTGCGACACTTCTCATGCTATTCGCCGCATTCCGCTCCTTTCTCATTCCGCCAAGCGCGGTGCTCATGAACCTCCTGGCGGTGAGCGCCGGGATTGGCGCCGTGGTGGCGGTATTTCAACTCGGCTGGCTTAACGGACTCCTGGGAGTGGAGCATCCCTTCTCGGCGATTCCACTCGAGATTCCCCTCATGGTTTTCTGTCTGAGCTTCGGACTGTCCGTGGACTACGAACTGTTCCTCCTCTTTCGCGTCCAGCAGGAGTACCGACGCGATCCGGACAACAACCGCGCCATCATCGAGGGCCTCGCGGCCGTAGCACCCGTGATCACGGGAGCGGGTCTGATCATGGTCGTGGTGTTCGGTGCATTCGTGGCCGCGGAGCTGCCAGTCCTGAAGATGACGGGCCTCGGACTGTGCGTCGCGGTGCTTGTGGATGCCACGCTGATCCGAGCATTGCTCGTACCGGCATCACTGGCACTCGCCGGGCGCTGGAACTGGTACCCCGGAAGAAGCGGCGCCACCCCATAAGTCATCGCGAAAAGGAGCCAGCCCTTACTCGAGGCCTAGGAGCGTAGGGGGTAACAACTCATTGAGGGCGGTTCGCTGTAGTTCGTCGGCTACTTCGCACGACGTCGGTCAATGCTTAACAGTCAAATCGAGGAGACAGAAGTGGCGCGGACTAAGTGGAACGCTCACGAGTTCTTCGGACCATTGAATCGCAAACGTTATCGTTCGCGAAGACCTGTTGAACCGCAAATGAATCTGGCCCTGGAAGCTATCTGGAACGTCATTGCGGCAATTCCTCGAGGCCAAGTCTCGACCTACGGGGACGTGGCACGTATGGCCGGGCTTCCTGGGCATGCGCGTCAGACCGCCTATGCGCTCAGGAACATGCCAGAGAATTTGCACTTACCCTGGCACCGTGTTTTGGGCGCCGGGGGGAAGATCGTCTTCCCAAAAGGCTCACGGAATCATCGTGAACAGGCACGTCGACTAAGGAGCGACGGAGTTCCGGTAAAGGACGGCAAAGTACCGCGCGCGCTTCTGATGGACGTTGATCGGTTTTAGTGGCAGTACACCGAGCGGGTGGGGACCGACGCTCGGCAGGCCATGTGCTTTCCCGCTAGATTACCCGCTAGCGAAGCCGCCGCGCAGAATGCTTGCCGATCCAGGCTCCGCTACAGGAAGTTGTGTGGCCAGATCATGGTGCGCCACATGTGCGCGACCGGTGAGTTGTCAAAGCCGAGACCTGCTTCCGGCTGCCTAAAATGCCGGCCGACGATATCGATGAATTGTTCAGGATCGACGTCCCAGTCGTCCTCGAAGCTATAGCTGTCGTAGATCGTGATCAGTCGCGAGGTCATATACCAGCGGTGGTTGCGCGCTTCTTCGTGCGCCCGGCATAGGTAATCAAGTGGCCTGTAATCAGCTCCGAAGAACGCTTTGTACGCATCCGGATACTTGAAGCCGACCGATTCATCTGCGAAGTAACGCAGCGCCTGGTGGTACTTCACGGCCCACGCAATCTCCTCGCTGACATAGGGAGCGATCATTTGTGCGCCCCAGTAGCCGTGGTCAGTACGCAGCAGCGCGCCATTGGCAACGTCGTGCAGTAAGCACGCCAGCACTATTTTTTCCTCTTGGCCCGCGTCCAGAGCTAACTTCGCGCACTGCAGTAAGTGCATGAAGGCGATATCGGAGAAGCGATAGTGGAAAAAATCTAACAGTGTGGGTCGCTCCGGCATGACCGGCAATTCCGGATTTTGCCCCATCATAAAGACCGCGCCCGTCTGTCGCATGTGCCGCAGCATCGCCCTTTCTGGGTGTTCCGCATTCATGCCGATCAGCGAGATTGGCTGCGGCAGGATCATGCGTTCGCGCCCGGCCTGCGGGCACTGCTCAGGTGTGCGGATTATGGCCGCCTTTCTGCGCTTCATCGCCGAAAGCTTTCCGCGTGATCTACTAATGACAAGAATAGTGCGTGCGACTGGCGATTAGCCAGCTCGCGGTTCAGGGCTCCCGCCGCTATTCGGTTAGGCCACACCGCGCCGCCGGTACGGATATCCGCTTTAGAACATGAGCCCGCTGTCGGTGACGACCGGGACGATGGTCCAGCGCTCATCGGGTGTGCGGTACCAGCCAGCCGCGGCCAGGGCTCCGCCATCGAGGTGAAGGGTGGTACCGGTGACCCACGCCGAGAGCTCGCTCGCGAGGAACACGGCGCAGCCTGCGGCATCGGATGGGGTACCGAATCGCCCAAGTGGGTTCCAGCGTCTCACGTGCTCGCGATACTGCGGCAGGATGAACGCGGAGGGCTTCACCTGTTCGGTCTCGGTGGTTTCGGGGGCGATCGCGTTCACGCGGATGCCGCTTGGAGC